>Ga0335073_10012974_pt1 | contig 11679 bp, 8 predicted proteins | sample Lox_Sample_22_FD_207093 | JGI IMG/M metagenome (GOLD analysis project Ga0335073, IMG submission 207093) | Soil microbial communities from Loxahatchee National Wildlife Refuge, Florida, United States - Lox_Sample_2.2 | ecosystem: Environmental > Terrestrial > Soil > Wetlands | place: USA: Florida... | reverse complement strand
CAAGCCAGCCTGCTTCGGCGACAAGGTCGTCAGGATGCCGCGAGACAAACGCGCCACGGAACGCCGGGATCGCGCAAAAGGTGCACCGGCGGTCGCAGCCAGACGCGATCTTGAGCGGCGCCACCACGCCGCCGCCTAGCCGGCGTCGCAGCACCCGCGGCCCGGATGCCGGCGCCACGCCAGGCGGCAGATCAGCTATCTGAGCGGTGCCGTGCCCTGGCAAGTGACCTTCACCACGGCCGGGCCGGGATACGGGCGAGAGCGGCAAGAGCGTGCGCCGGTCGCGCGGCTCGTGCGCCTGCCACCGCTGCCCGGCCACGATGGCATCCAGCTTGGCGGCAATGTCGGCGTAATCGTCGAAGCTCAGGACCTGCGCCTCAGGCATCGCCTCGGCAAGCCCGGATCCGTATCGCTCGGCGAGGCAGCCGGCGGCCACTACCTTTGCGCCTCCGCCTGCCGCATCCAGCAGTTCGTCAATGGATTCCTGCTTGGCCGCCTGAATAAAGCCGCACGTATTGACCAGGACAACAGCCGCATCGCCTGCGTCCTCGGCCAGCTGCCAGCCGCCGGCCTCCAGCCGGGCGGCCAGCTCCTCGGAATCGACCTCGTTCCGGGCGCAACCGAGAGTCACCATCTGGACCCGCCGGGTGGCAGCACCTGGGTTTAGCTGGCTAGACGACACACCGGCAGACTACGGTAACGCGCCCGATGCCATCGCACCCGCTCTGGCCACCTGCACAGCTGCGAGTAACTGGGCACAAGCGGCAAAGCGGGTCAGCTGCCCGCTCAGCCAACCAGCGCTGTCGTGCAGGTCAGCGGCGAGCACAGAACGGTAATCGGCGTCGTGGTCTCAGAAAACGGCTGTTTCTTACCGTTCAGGTACAAAGTTGCACCACCCGGATTGCCGAATTGCACCTTCACCGGGTGTTTGTAAGTCCACGACTTCGACAGTATGCCGGCCGCGGCGCCGATATCTCCCTGGAAGAACACCCGGCCGCTCGGCGAACTGAGCTCGACCCAGGTCAGTGCACCCCTCAGGGCAGCGACGGTGACATATACATGAGTCGGCGGTGGCGGCGGAGTGGCCGAATGAGTCGGGCCTGGCGTGTCGTTCTTGCGGTCAGACTGTGCCGTCGGCGGAGTGTTCGGCGACTTCGGCGGGGTGCGCGCACCCAGGTACCGGTACCCGGCGACGCCGAGCACCGCGATGAGGCCGACTGCCAGGACCACGCTCCAGTTCGCGCGGCGGCGCTCCTTCAGCTTGACCGGAGTAAACGGCTGGAACACATCGGCTGCGGTGATCTGATGCGGCGGCGCCTGAGTGGCGTCGTACTCGCGGATCAGTTCCTCGGGCTCAAGGCCCACGGCGCGGGCGATGTTGCGGATGTGACCGCGCGCATAGAAGTCACCGCCGCAGGCCGAGTAGTCGCCTCGCTCGATCCCCCGGATGATCGTCTCTCTGATGCAGGTCCGCTGGCTAACCTGCGTGATGGTGAGACCGGCCTGGCGCCGCGCCCCCGCCAGGGTGTCGCCGATGCTCACGCGACGCCTCCACTAATCATGCTGTAATCCCGACCCGGGCCACGAGCCCGCTGGCCCGACTGCCCGTCGTTGGCTTCCCCCCGATCCCAAGCCCTGGGACCGGTCACTAAGTGTAGACATCCGGTTACCGCCCGGTGATGACAGGCCGGTGCTTCACAGCGGCCCGTCACGTTTGTCGCTACACCGGCGGCACCGCCAACTGGTGGCGCCTGGTGTTAGTCCTCACCGCGCAGCGACGCTAGCAAGCCCGCCAGGTCGTCCGGCCGTATTAGTACATCACGCGCCTTAGAACCCTCGCTGGGACCTACAACGCCCCGGCTCTCCAGCAGGTCCATCAGCCGTCCGGCCTTCGCGAATCCCACCCGCAGCTTGCGCTGGAGCATCGACGTCGAGCCGAACTGCGTGCTTACGATCAGCTCGGCGGCTTGCACGAGCACGTCGAGGTCATCGCCGATGTCCGCGTCGATCTCGCGCTGTTTGCTCTCGGAGGCGATCACGTCGTCCCGGTAGACCGGCTCCGCCTGCTTCTTGCAGTGAGCGACGATCTCCCTGATCTCCTTCTCCGTGACGAAGGCGTTCTGCAGCCGGATCGGTTTGCTCGTGCCCATCGGGAGGAACAGCGCGTCGCCCTGACCGACCAGCTTCTCCGCTCCCGGCTGATCGAGGATCACCCGGCTGTCGGTCAGGCTCGATGTCGCGAACGCCAGCCGGGACGGCACGTTCGCCTTGATTAGCCCGGTGACCACATCGACGCTCGGCCGCTGGGTGGCGAGCACCAGGTGAATGCCTGCCGCCCGGGCCAGCTGGGTGATCCGGACGACCGCGTCCTCGACGTCTCTCGGCGCCACCATCATCAGGTCGGCAAGCTCATCCACGATCACGAGGAGATATGGGTACGGCGCATAGGTCCGCTCGGACCCCGGCAGCGCCGTCAGCCGGCCGGCCCTGACGGCCTTGTTGAAGTCGTCCATGTGCCGGAAACCCGAAGCCGCCAGGTCGTCGTAACGCCGCTCCATCTCCCCGACGACCCACTGCAACGCGTCCGATGCCTTCTTCGGGTTAGTGATGATCTGCGTGATCAGGTGCGGGATCCCGGCGTACGCCGCTAGTTCGACCCGCTTGGGGTCGACCAGCACCATCCGGACTTCGTCTGGTGTCGCCCGCAGCAGGATGGACGTGATCAATCCGTTGATGCAGGTCGACTTGCCCGCACCAGTCGCGCCGGCGATCAGCATGTGCGGCATCTTCGCGAGATTCGCTACGACGGTGCGGCCCTCCACGTCCTTTCCGAGACCGACCACCATCGGATGCTGGTCCGACGTCGCCACCGCAGACCTCAGGATGTCGCCGAGGCTGACGATGTCCCTGTCGGAGTTCGGTATCTCCACCCCGATCGCGGACTTGCCCGGAATCGGGGACAGGATCCGGACGTCCGCGCTCTTCACCGCGTAGGCGATGTTCTTCGACAGCTGCGTGACGCGCTCGACCTTGACCGCCGGCGCCAGCTCGATCTCGTACCGGGTCACCGTGGGCCCGCGGGTAAAGCCGGTGACCTGCGCGTCCACTTCGAACTGCTCAAGTACCGCGGACAGCGCCTCGACCATGGCGTCGTTGGCCTTGGTCCGCGGCCTGGCGACAGTGCCGGGCTTCAGCAGCGCGACCGGCGGCAGCGTGTAGCTGCCATCGGTGACCGCGGCGAGCGTGAGTTGCTCAGCCTTCTTCGGTTGCTTGCCGGCGCCTGTGCTGTCAGGCACCGCGCTGCCGGGCGGCGTCGGGCCGGCCTCCGGCTCTCCGGGCACGTGCCAGGGGTCATCTGCACCGGTCCCGCCCAGCCCGAACGCGAAGCCGGGTGCAGCGGCCGCGGCGTCCGCGGCGCTCGTTCCCGCCCCGTCGTCGCCTCGCGCAAGGTTCTTCGGAAGCTGGCCGCGGTTGAGCAAGCCGCCCAGCAACGGAGTCTCGTAGGCCTGGTCGCGCGCGCCTACCTCGAGCGCATCGGTGCGGCGCCGGCTCAGCCGCGCCTGCGGCCGGTCCCGCAGATCGTCCGCACCTGCTTCGGCGCCAGCGTCACCCGGCCGGCGCCGCAGGAAGCCATGCAGTTCGGCAATGCGATCGGGAACGCGGTGCAACGGCGTACCGGTGATTACCAGCAGGCCGAATCCTGCGACCAAGACCAGTACCGGGATGGCGGCCCACTTCGTCATAATGCCGGCCAGCGGGGCCGACGCCGCATAGCCGATCAGTCCGCCCGCTGAGGAAATGGCGGGCAGGCCCGCCCGCATCCCCGGCGTCCCGGACGCGATATGCACCAGGCCGAGCAACGCGATCAGCAGTGCCGTCCAGCCGATCACCATGCGCGCGGTGTCGGCGTTCCTGTCCGGATGCCGGAGGAACCGCCAGGCCAGCAAGGCCAGCAGGATCGGTGCTGTCCACGCCCCGGAGCCGAACAGCGTGTGGACCACTGTCCCGACCGGGCGCAACGGGCCGGCGACGTGCCACCAGGTGGCGACGGCGAGCGCGATCGCGGCGCACAGAGCAAAGAGACCGACGCCGTCCCGGCGATGCATCGGGTCCAGCTCGCGCGCGCTGCGACCAAGGACACGGCACGCTGCGCCCAATGTGTGTGCCACGGCGAGCCAGGCCGCCGAGAGGACGGCAACGACCCAGCCCGCCAGAATCACGAACGGATTGCTGGGCGGCGGGGGTTTGGTGACGCGCCGGCCGGCCGACTTGCCGCGGCCAGCCGGTCGCGACCGGTTGCGCGAGTAACTCGAGCCGCGGCGAGTGCGCGCCGAGGTCCCGGACCGGCCGCGCGCCGAACTGCCCGACTGACGCGGGCGGCTGGCCGTGCCCTCACGAGGGCGCGCACCATTGGGCGCACGAGTCGCCATGCTCTCCACCGTAACGAGCAGCGGATGGACAGCAGCAGAACGCTCGCGGCGTGTCGCCAAGTTCCCTGCATTTCAGTTGCCCGCAGTCATCCATCTAGCTATTGTGCTAGTTACCTAGATAAACGGCAGGTCCTTCCCATGGGGACGGACTGCGTTCACGGAGGCGCAGTGATCGAGTTCCACCTGGACAGCCGATCCGGGGTTGCGCCGTACCTGCAGCTGATCCAGCAGGTTCGGCAGGCGCTCCGGCTTGGCCTGCTCAGGGAGGGCGACCAGCTGCCGACCGTCAAGGACGTGTCGGGATCCCTGGCGATCAACCCCAACACCGTGCTCAAGGCCTACCGCGAGCTCGAGTACGAAGGACTGGCCGCTGCCAAACCCGGTGTCGGCACGTTCGTGACCAAGACGCTGAGCGACGAGTCGATCGCTGCCCACCAGCAACTAGCCGAGGACCTGATGATCTGGTACCGGAAAGCGCGGGCTGCCGGCCTGGACAGCGAGAGCATCGATGCGATCTTTCAGCGGACGACCCGGTCCGCACTACAGGAGGAAGCCGTATGACCGCCGTCATAGACGCCCGCGGCCTGGGCAAGAAGTACCGGCGGCGCTGGGCGCTCTCGGACTGCACGCTCAGCATCCCGGCCGGCCGCGTCGCCGGCCTTGTCGGTCCGAACGGGGCCGGGAAAACGACTCTCATCAGCCTTGCCACCGGCATGCTGGCGCCGACGACCGGCACAGTTACGGTGCTTGGCGAGCAGCCCGCTAGCAGTCCAGCGCAGCTGGCGAAGGTCGGCTACGTCGCCCAGGACACTCCTACCTACGCCAGCCTGAGCGTCGAGGACCACCTGCGGTTCGGCGCGCACCTGAACCCGGGCTGGGATGCCCGTCTCGCCCGCAAGCGCGTCGAGCAACTAGCACTCGACCCGACGAAGAAGGCGGGCAAGTTGTCCGGCGGACAGCGCGCCCAGCTTGCCCTGACGCTGGCCATCGCTAAGCGCCCGGAGCTGCTCATACTCGACGAGCCGATCGCCAGCCTCGATCCGCTGGCACGGCGTGAGTTCCTGCAGATCCTGATGGAGAGCACCGCTGAGCATGAGCTCAGTGTGGTGATGTCCTCGCATCTGGTCGCAGACCTTGAGCGAGTCTGCGACTACCTGATCGTGCTCGTCGACTCACGTGTCCGCGTCGACGGCGACGTCGACAGCTTGCTCGCCTCGCATCACCTGCTTACCGGACCACGCCGCGATACTGCCACGCTGCCGGCCAGCCAGCAGCTCATCACTGAGAGCCACACCGACCGGCAGAGCACGTTCCTGGTCCGCAGCACCGAGCCCATCCTGGACCCCGCCTGGTCGGTTGCCGGCGTCGACCTGGAAGACCTGGTGCTGGCCTACATGAGTGGTGCGTCAGCCCGGTCACAAGTCCGCCAGCCTGCCTCCGCCGCGGCCCAGGTGAACCGGTGACCTGGCTGGCCTGGCGTCAGTTCCGCGCCCAGTCGATTGCCGCGACGGCGACGCTTGGCGCTCTCGCGATCGTGCTCGCCGCGACCGGCCCGCACCTGGCCTCGCTGTACAGCTCCGCCGGGCTTACCGACTGCCATGCCAACTGCGGCGCGCTCGCGGGCGCCTTCATCGGCCAGGTCCAGCACGGCTACAGCGAGAAGGTGTACTACCTCGGCATCGCGCTCATGTGCCTCACGCCGGCAGTGATCGGCATCTTCTGGGGTGCTCCGCTGATCGCCCGCGAGTTCGAGGAGGGGACGCACCGGCTGGCCTGGAACCAAAGTGTCACCCGCACTCGCTGGGCCGTCGTCAAGCTCGGCCTGGTCGGCCTCGCCGCGATCGCGACCGCCGGGCTGCTCAGCCTGATGGTCAACTGGTGGGCTCGGCCCATCGACAAAGCGATCGGCTACGGGAACTCGAGCTCTCCTGCCGAGTTCAGCCGGATCACTCCGGTGATCTTCGACGGGCGCGGGGTCGCACCGCTCGGCTATGCCGCGTTCGCCTTCGCGCTCGGCGTCACCGCGGGCGTCGTGCTACGCCGGACGATACCCGCGATGGCCGTCACCCTGGTCGTGTTCGCCGCCGTGCAGGTCTTCGTGCCGACCGTCATCAGGCCGAACATCTTCACGCCGGACCGGCTCACCGTGCCGATCACCGCGACTACTACCGGCCTGGATTTCCGGGGCACCCGGGCCGGCCTGACCGTGGTAGGCGACTACAGCAAGCCGGGCGCGTGGATCTTGTCGGATCAGACCATCACGCCGGCCGGTCATGCCTTTGCCATGCCGCATCCGCCGCAAGCGTGTCTCGGGACCGGCAGCCTGCAGTCTTGCTTCAGCTGGCTCGCCAGCCGGCATCTCCGGCAGCTAGTGACTTACCAGCCCGCTAGCAGGTTCTGGCCGCTGCAGTGGACCGAGATGGCGATCTACCTCGTGCTCGCCGCCGGGCTTGGCGTGATCTGCCTCTGGCAGGTCCGTCGCCGGCAAGTGGTGAGCTGACGTCCCGCTACCTGGAGGAACCAAATGATCTGGCTTACCTGGCGCCAGCTCCGCAGCCAGGCCATCGTGGCCGCCGCTGCGCTGGCAACCATGGCCGTCGTCCTGGCCGTCACCGGTGCGGACCTGGCAACGCAGTACCGCACCAGCGGTCTTGACGCCTGCACTGCCAACTGCGCTGCGCAGGCGAGCAACTTCTTCGCCGGCATCAAGGGCGGCGCCACCGAGCTCATCTTCTACATCGGGATCTTCCTGCTTTACGCCACGCCTGCGCTCATCGGCATGTTCTGGGGTGCGCCACTGGTCAGCCGCGAACTCGAGGCCGGTACGTTCCGGCTGGCCTGGAGTCAGAGCGTCACCCGCACCCGGTGGCTGGCGATCAAGCTTGGCCTCGGCGCGCTCGGAGCGATGGCTGCGGCTGGCTTGCTCAGCCTGATGATCAGCCTGTGGTCCGAACCGCTCTACCATGCAGCGCAGAAGGCAGGCGGCAACAACGTCCTGAGCATCAGCCGGTTCTCGCCGCCGCTATTCGGCGCGAACGGGATCGTACCTATCGGTTACGCGGCCTTCGCCTTCGCCCTGGGCGTCACCGTCGGCCTCCTGGTCCGCCGGATGCTCCCCGCCATGGCTATCACGCTTGTCATTTTCGCCGCCGTACAGCTGCTGATGATCGGCGTCGTCCGCCCTCATCTGATCCCGCCCAGCACTACGACGGTGCCGCTGAGTGCGGTGTCGATGAACGGCGAAGGCGAATCCAACAACGGCCAGTTGTTCCTCGCCGTTGCGACGGTCAACAGCATGGCGGACGCCTGGATCGTGTCCGCGCGGCCGGTCAACTCGGCCGGACAGCCGGCTACGACGGTCCCGCCAGCGTGCATGCAGACGCCCGGTGTCAATACGTTCACGCAGTGCCTAGGTAGCCATGGCGTCAGCATTCAGGTCAGGTACCAGCCGCTTAGCCGCTACTGGGCACTGCAGTGGCTGGAGACCGCGGCCTACCTGATCCTCACGGGGGGCCTCGGGGCACTCTGTTACTGGCGCATCCGCCGTCTCGCCTGACGAGCCCGCATGGCAACCGGTTCACGTCGGCCGGCGTTTATTCAGCCGTGAGGACGTGCGCCGGGGCCCGCCGATGAACCTGGGCAAGGACTTCGACGACTTCGTCCGCTGCAGTTCCCCGCGGCTGCTGCGAACCAGCTACCTGCTGGCTAGCGACCGTGGTCACGCCGAAGACCTGTTGCAGGAGGCGCTCGTCCGGACCGCCCGGCACTGGCGCACGGCACGCAGCGCACCGGAGGCGTACACCCGCCGGATCATCGTGAACCTCGCCACCGATCGCTGGCGCGCACGGCAGCGGCGGCCACCCGAGGTGCCATTCGGCGAGGACGCCGAGGTGCTTGACTCCCGAGTGAGTCCGGACGCCGGCATCGGGCCAGACGAGCGGCAGCTCATTATCGGCGCGCTGCGCCAGTTGCCCTATCAGCAGCGAGCCGTCGCAGTGCTGCGGTACTGGGACGGTGCGAGCGTCGCCGAGACTGCCGCGCTGCTCGGGATCTCCGAAGGCACCGTCAAGTCTTACGCGGCGAGGGCGATCGCCCGGCTCCGCGAATTGCTCCCGGACCGAATCGAGGCGCCGCCATGCTGACAGACACCGAAGTCGCCGATACCGCCCGCGATCTGCTATCCGATGAACTGGCAGGCCTGACTCCGCCGGCGGGCCTTCTCGCCGATGTCCGCGGCCGGCACGCCAGGGCGCAGAGAACCCGCCGCGCAGCGTCGACGGCACTGGCAACGGTCGCCGTCGCCGCCGTCACGGCCGGGATCGTCACAGCTGCGGGGTCGCTCGCCCCAAGGACGCCGCCGAACACCAGCGCCGGGGCCGCACATTCACCTGCTGCCCGAACCGAGACGATCGTCATGGACGGGTACGCGATCCGGGTGCGGACGGGACTCCAGGTCACCGTCCGGGTTGACGGCCGGCTGACTGCGAGTTTCGCCGCGCACCCGGTCCGGCTTGCGCTACTGCTTCAGGGCGGCCCGCTCCCGGCGGGTGCAGTGCGGGTGGGCAGCTGGCAGCGGCCGGCCTACCTGCTGAACGATGCCGGACAGTTCCGCCTGTATTTGCCATTTCCGGTGGCGGACCGCGGCTACCACTCGCTCGTCATATCTGGTGCCGGCCTGAGCAAGGCTGAGCTGCTGCGCATCGCCGCCGCCATCACGATCGACGGCCAGCCCGGATTCCTCAAGAGCGTGCCGCGTCCCGTCACAGCGACACACTGTCCCTGCGGTTGAACTTCCGCCGGTCCATAACTAGCCCAGGCTTGTTGCGGTCTCTTGACGATCGTCGCAGTCACAGCATAGCGTTGGGGTGAGCGGCTAGCCGGGGAGGCGCGGTGCGGATCGCGGTTGCAGGCGGCGGGCCAGGCGGGCTGTACTTCGCGGCGCTGGCCCGCCAGCTGCTGCCACAGTCGGAAGTCACCGTCTGGGAGCGGAACGCGCCGGACGACACCTTCGGATTCGGCGTCGTGTTCTCCGACGAGACCCTGGGCGGCATCGAGAATGCCGACCCTGCCATCTACCAGCAGATGGAGCGCGAGTTTGCCCGGTGGGACGACATCGACGTGCACTACCGCGGCCAGGTCATCACCAGCGGGGGGCACGGCTTCGCCGCAATGAGCCGCCGCCGGCTGCTGGAGATCCTGCAGCAGCGGTGCGCAGAGCTGGGTGTCACGATCCGATTCCGCACGCTGGCTCCGAGCGCCGGCGAGCTTGCCGCGAGCCACGATCTGGTGATCGCCGCCGACGGCGCGAACTCGGCCATTCGAGCGGCCAGGACTGCCGCGTTTCGGCCGGAATTCGACGTTAGAAACTGCAAGTACATGTGGCTGGGCACGGACCTGGTCTTCGACGCCTTCAAGTTCTACGTCGAGCAGACGCCATTCGGTGTCATGCAGGTGCACGGCTATCCGTACGACGCGGCGGGCAGCACGTTCATCGTTGAGATGAACGATGCAGTGTGGCGCGCAGCCGGCTTCGGCGAGCTTGCCGCCGCGACGGCCGGCCTCCCGCCAGGGCAGTCCGATGAAGCGTCGATCGAGCGGATCGCCGCGCTGTTTGCCCGGCTGCTCGACGGCCATGCGTTGCTGGCCAACAACTCGCGCTGGCTCAGTTTCGCTACCTTGCGGTGCGCCAGCTGGCATGACGGCAACATCGTGCTGCTCGGCGACGCAGCGCATACCGCGCATTTCTCCATCGGCTCTGGCACGAAGCTGGCGATGGAGGACGCGCTCGCTCTCGCGGCCTGCCTGCACGAGAACCTGGCCGGCGACAGCGAGCCAGGCGAGCATGCCGCCGGTATCAAAGCCGCGCTGGCCGCGTATGAGGCGGAACGGCGGCCGGTTGTCGCGTCCACGCAGCGTGCTGCGCAGGCCAGCCTCGAGTGGTTCGAGAACCTCGGCCAGTACGCCGGCCAGGAGCCCGAGCAGTTCGCGTTCAACATCATGACGCGCAGCCGCCGGGTCACCCACGCCAACCTGCGGCTGCGCGATCCGGAGTTCACCGCCGCAATGGACGCCTGGTTCGCCGGCCAGTGCGAGCGGCGCGGCTTGTCGTCCGGCGAGGTGGTGCCGCCGATGTTCCAGCCGTTCCGGCTGCGCGACCTCGAGCTACCGAACCGGGTCGTCGTCTCGGCGATGGACATGTACTCGGCCGCCGACGGCCTGCCGTCCGACTTCCACCTGGTGCACCTGGGCGGCAAGGCGCTCGGCGGGGCGGGCCTGGTGATGACCGAGATGGTCTGCGTCAGCCCGGAGGGCCGCATCACGCCCGGCTGCGCCGGAATGTACGCGCCGGAGCACGAGGAGGCGTGGCGCCGGATTACCTCGTTCGTGCACGACTCGTCCGGTGCCAGGACCGGGCTCCAGCTCGGGCATTCCGGCCGCAAAGGCGCCACGAAGCTGATGTGGGAAGGCATCGACGAACCTCTCGCGACGGGAACGTGGCCGGTCTGCGGACCGTCTCCGCTGCCCTATGCCGCCGGGGTGAGTCAGGTGCCGCGTGAGCTCACGGCCTGGGACATGCGGCAGATCGAGGAGCAGTTCGTGGCCGCCGCGGAGGCTGCCGAGCGGGCCGGGTTCGACTTGCTCGAACTGCACTGCGCGCACGGTTACCTGCTGTCCTCGTTCATCTCGCCGGTGTCGAACCAGAGATCCGATGGCTACGGCGGCAGCCTGGCTAACCGGCTGCGGTACCCGCTCGAGGTATTCACCGCCATCCGCGCGGCATGGCCCGCCCGCAAGCCCATGACGGTGCGCATCTCGGCATGCGACTGGGTACCTGGCGGCATCACCGGAGCCGACGCAGTCGAGATCGCCCGGGCTTTCGCGGCCGCGGGCGCGGACGCGATCGACGTGTCAACTGGTCAGGTCACCCCGGAGGAACAGCCTGCGTTCGGCCGGTCGTATCAGACGCCGTTCGCGGACGCGATCAGGAACCAGGTGGGTATCGCGACGATTGCGGTCGGCGTGATCTCGTCCTATGACGACGTGAACTCGCTGATCCTGGCCGGACGCGCGGACCTGTGCGCGCTGGGCCGGGCGCACTTGTACGATCCGAACTGGACCCTGCACGCGGCGGCCGAGCAGGGCTATTCCGGTGCTGGCGCCCGCTGGCCGGTGCAGTGGCAGCCAGGGAGCCGGCCGCCGCAGACCGGGCGGACGGACGGGCCGCGGCCGCGGCTGGAACTGATCCGGC
>Ga0335073_10012972_pt1 | contig 11679 bp, 7 predicted proteins | sample Lox_Sample_22_FD_207093 | JGI IMG/M metagenome (GOLD analysis project Ga0335073, IMG submission 207093) | Soil microbial communities from Loxahatchee National Wildlife Refuge, Florida, United States - Lox_Sample_2.2 | ecosystem: Environmental > Terrestrial > Soil > Wetlands | place: USA: Florida... | reverse complement strand
GCCTCGACCCAGGCGCGATAGCGCAGTAAGAGCTCGCTCGCGAGTGCTTTGACCAGCACGGTGCGCTCCTCGTCTTTGCGCGTGCGAATCGTGACCGAGATGTCTTTTCCGGCGCCGTTGACGAGCAGGCGATCCGGCGCGATCTCGCGCGAGAGCCGCTTGCCCCCGAGCGCGACCAGCACGTCGCCTTCGTGGATGTCGAGACCGGGCTCGGCGAGCGGCGAATCCTCGCCGCGGTTCCACGAATCACCGCGGTAGACGCGCAGGATGCGATAACCGCCGCGATCCTCGTCCCACGCTACGTCAGCGCCGAAGAATCCGCGCTGATACTGCGGCGGCACGCGATAATCACCACCGTACTCGTAGGCGTGCGAGGTGCCGAGCTCGCCCTGCATCTCCCAGATGACGTCGGAGAGTTCGGTGCGCGTGCGCACGCGCGGCAGAATGGCTTTGTAGCGGTCGTAGACGCGATCCCAGTCGATGTCGCTCATGTCTTCGACCCAGAACTGCTCGGTCTGCAGACGCCAAGCCTCGCGATACATCTGCGCCCATTCGTCGCGCGGCTCGATCTCGACGTTGGCGCGGTCGAGATCGATCCAGCCGCTCTTGCGGCCCGGATCGTTGGACGGCTTTTCGGGCTCCTCTTCGCCGAGATCGGCGCCGGCGTCGATTGCGCGAAGCCGGTTGTGCGAACGATAGAGCAGCGTGCGCCCGTCGGCGCCCAAACGAATCTCGCTGACTTCGCTCGCGACGGTCGATTGGCGCAGATGCTCGAAGTCGTAGGCGAAGAGCGTGCCGTCGGCGTGCTCTTCGTCGTCGTCGTCACCGGCCGCGTTCTTGATGCCGCGTACCGGGAAGCGCGTATAGAGCACGCGGCCTTTTACCGCGACGATTTGATCGTACTCGCCTTCGTCGACGGGAAATCCGAGTACGCGGCCCGCGATCTCGTCGAAGTCGATCTCGATGCGCAGCTCCTCGGGCTTCTCGTTCTTCTTGTCGTCGTCGTGTTCGTGGTCGTGCCCGTGCTCGCGATGGACCGGTTTGGGTTGCGGCACGAAGGGCGAAGGGACGTCGCTGCGCAGCGTGACGACGAACGGACGCTGCGCCTGCGGGAAGCTCAGATCGAATTGCAGGGCGTCATAGACCGGATGAAAGTCTCGCGTCGAGATGAAGTAGAGATACTTTCCTTGCGGATCCCACACCGGCGAATGATCGATGCGAAGCGGCGAGGTGACGTCGTGAACCTTCCCGGAACGCACTTTGACGACGCGAATGATCGACGCGCCGCGCGTCGGCGACCACACGTACGCGATGTAGCGTCCGTCGGGCGAGAAGGCGAGGTCGCTGACGCGGTTGGCCGGACTCGTGTCGAGCACGCGCACGCGGCCTTCATCGAGATCGATCGCGCAGAGTTCGTGGCGGTGATTTGCAAAGGCGATCACGTCGCTGGTCGGAGAGACGGCGAGCTCGGTTACGCGCCCGATGTCGCCGTTCGTGACGATCTTGGGCTCGTCGGCACTGTCGGCGCGCTGCACCGCGATCTGTTCCACGCCGCTCGCGTCGGTGACGAAGGCAAAGCGCTTGCCGTCTTTGAGCCATTCGGCCAGGCGCGTCCGCACGCGGCTGGACCCGCCGTGTTGAAGCACCGCGCCCTCGAAGAGGGGCATCGTAAAGGCTTGCCCGCGCGAGACGAAGGCGAGTCGCGTACCGTCGGGATGCGGCGCGAAGTGTTCGAGCGAGGCGGATGCGCCTTCGAAACGGCGCACGGTCTGCGGTTCGGCCGAGGGCGCAGCGATGGCGATCACCGCCGACTCTCCGGTTGCGAGATCGATCGCGCCGATTGCGCCGCCCGCACTGTACACGATGCGCGCGCCGTCGGTCGACGGGTAACGCGCATAGTATTCGGCTTCGTTTGAATGACGCACGACGTCGCTGCCGTCGAGCGCGCAGGAGTAGATGTTGCCGATGCCTTCGTGATCGGCCAGGAAGAAGATCCGTTCGCCGATCCACATCGGCCAGGTCGGATTGCCGTCGGGCAGCTTGAGCTTTTCGAAGTCGCCGCGATGCGCCGCGTCGGTCCAAATCTCGCCCGAGGTGCCGCCGCGGTAGCGCTTCCACCGGGCGGGATCCACGGCGTTGCGCCCGATCACGAGCGCGCCGTCGGAACCGGCCGAAAAAGAGCGCATGTGTCCGAGCAGCAGCTCCTGCGGCTCGCCGCCGGCGCGCGCAACCGTGTAGCCGCGCGTCTCGCCTTCCCACCACGTCCGCGCGTTCGCGACAAAGTGAATCGCGGCGCCGTCCGCACTCCAGCCGACGACTTGCGCGACCGTCGAACCGAGGAACGTCAGCCGCTGCGGCTTTCCGCCGCCGGCAGGCATCACGTACACCTCGGGATTGCCTTCGTCGTTTGAAATGAACGCGATCCAGGCGCCGTCGGGAGAGAGCCGGGGCGTCGCGCAGGTGCCGAAACTCGCGGTCAAACGCGTGGCGGTGCCGCCCGTCGCCGCGACGCTCCAAAGATCGTCTTCGCACACGAAGACGAGGCGATCGCCCGAGATCGTCGGGTACCGGTAGTAGCCTTCACTCATGGTCTGCGGGGAGTTGGCGAACGCGAAGGCGCGCTCTTGCGGCGCGATATTACTTTGTGATACAAAGTGAAGTATGCTGCAAGCCCACGTTCCGCAGACCGCACCCGCGCACGTCGCCGTGATCATGGACGGCAATCGCCGGTGGGCTCGCGAGCGCGGGCTTCCGATCGCGGAGGGCTACCGGCGGGGTGTCGCGTCGTTGCGCGCGGCGGTTCGCGCGGCCGCGCGTGCCGGCGTGCAGCGCTTGACCGCGTACGGCTTCTCGACCGAGAACTGGCAGCGCGAGTCGCGCGAAGTGAGCCTTTTGATGCGGCTCTACGCGGCGTGTGCGCGCAGCGAGAAGCCCGATCTCGTGCGGCAGGGCGTGCGCGTCGAAATCATCGGCGAACTCGACGCTTTCGCGCTTCCCGCGCGCGCGGCGCTGCGCGAGTTGGTCGACGCGACGCAGCACAACACGCGCATCACCCTCGCGCTTGCATTGAACTACAGCGGACGCAACGAGATCGTGCGCGCGGTGAAGGCGGTCGCGGCCGAGGTCGCGGCCGGACGGCTTCGCCCCGAGCAGGTCGACGAATCGCTGCTGCGCGCGAAGATGTACGCGCCGCACGCGCCCGATCCCGATCTATTGATTCGTACCGGGGCCGAACATCGGGTTTCAAATTTCTTGCTCTACCAACTGGCCTACACCGAGCTGCTGACGCTCCCGGTAATGTGGCCCGAGTTCGACGAAGCGACGTTTCTGCAGGCGCTCGCGGTCTACGGCGAGCGGCAGCGGCGCTACGGCGCGTAGGCTCGATGCAGACGACCGTCGTTCCCGGCGTCCTGATGTGGTCGGTGTGGCAGCCCGACCGTAATTTCTTCTTCAACTCGTTCTTCGTGAAGACCGGCGAGGGAAATCTCGTCGTCGATCCGTTGCCCGGTGACGACGCGCTTTTTGCAGAGATTGCGTCGCTCGGCGGCATCCACTGGATCGTCGTAACTAACCGCGATCATCAGCGGGCGGCGGGTGCGTTTGCGCAGCGTTTCGGCGCGAAGATCGCCGCGAGCGAAGCCGATACACCCCTGCTCGACGTAGCGGTCGACCGGCGGCTGCGCGACGACGATCTCATTCTCGGTGCACGCGTGCTCGCGTTCGACGGGCTCAAGACACCGGGCGAGATCGCGCTGTGGCTGCGCGAGGGCCGTGCCCTGATCGTCGGCGACGCGTTGTGGGGCGATCCGGCCGGTTCTCTGCGGCTCATGCCGGCCGAGAAACTCGCCGATCCCGCGGCAGCGATTCTCTCGCTGCGCAAACTGCACGCCGTTTTTCCCGAGCACGTGCTCGTCGGCGACGGCGCCTGCATATTCGGCGATGCGCGCGGAGTATTGCAGCGCGCCTACGAGGCGCAGGCGGGCGTCTTCGTTCACCGCGTCAATCTCGACGAGCTGGCGCTGCTGCGCCGCGGTGAGGGAAAGTTCGAAGCCGAACATGCGGAGATCGGCTTTTTGATCGGCGGGGAACGCCTGGGCTATCGTGTCGCTCGTCTAGCGCCGGGCAAGGTCTTTTCGCCGATGCATTGGCACTCGCTCGAAGAGGAGCTCTTCATCGTCTGGGAGGGCGAGCCCAGCATTCGCAACGAGCGCGGCACCTGGCGTCTGCGTCGCGGCGACCTCATCGCCTTTCCCACCCGCCGCGCGGGCGCACATCAGCTCCTCAACGAGTCGGATGCGCCCGCCGTGATCATTTTGATCGGCATCAACGACGCCGATGACGATTGCTTCTACCCCGACTCGCACAAAGTGCTGGTCGGGAAGACCGATCTCATCGTGCGCGACCATCCCGCGCTCGACTACTACGACGGCGAATAGCTAGGGCTGATTGATCGCCGCGTCGCGGCCCTCGTAGAGCAGCCGGCCGAGCGAACCGATGAGATCGGCAGCATTTTCGAGCTGCACGATGCGCGAGACGAGCACCGGTGTCGGTGTGCGCGTTTCGAAGGGAAGAATCGTTTCGTCTTGCGTGATGTGCTCGAGCGCCGGATACCCGGCGAGCGAGCGAAAGATCAGCTCGGCGTAGAGCGCGTTGGCCCAGCCGAACTCTTGCCGCGTAAAGCGCCAGTAGCCGTCGGGATAAAAGCTTTCGTGGATGAGGCCGTTCTCGCTGTCGGTTTCGGCAAGTGTGGTGATGCTGGTTTCGACCTCGCTCACGTCGGTCGAGGTGATTGCGCGGCCGATGATTCCGAGCGGCCATACGAATCCGTAGGGCGTGTGCGGGCTTCCGAGACCCTCCGCGTAACGCCCGCTGAAAAACCACGGATTGTCCATGCTCATCGTGAAGGCGCGTGTGTTGAGGTAGACCGGGTCGAAGGCCGAGGACCAATCGTAGAGCGGAAGCGTGGTCAGGTTCGGAATGTTCGCGTCGTCCATGATGTTGTAATGGCCGAAACCGTCGGTTTCGTAGGCGTACATCCACACGTTACGTTGCGCGTTGAAGAAGATGCCGTAGCGCAGGATGCCGGTGACGACCGCCGCTTCGAGCGTTTGCGCTTGCGCGCGCAGAGCCTCGTCGCCGTAACCGATACGCGCGAGCGTCTCGATCTCGCGCAGCGCGATCGCCGCCAAGACGTTCTGCGGGATATTGAAGCGGTATTCGACCGGGTCGTCGGATGGCCGAAAGGCGCACCAGATCAAGCCGGTATCGGAATTGTAGAAGTCGTGCGTCGGCGTGTGATAGGGGTAGACGTACTTGCTGCACGTTTGGTGGTGCTGCTCGCAGCCGTAAGTATAGACGATCTGCCTCAGCGCGACGTGCAGATTCGGCGTAAAGATACTGCGATCGTGGGTCGCATTGTAGTAGACCTGCGCGAGGATGACGGGCCAAGCGATCGAGTCGACCTCCCACTTGCGCTCCCAGGTGTGATAATTCGCCTGAAATGCGTTTGCGTACACGTCCTTGTCGATCGCGCGCGCGTCGCGCTCGATTACGCCGGCAAAGCGCGTTCGCAGGAGCGGATAGTAGGGTTGAAAACGAACGTACGGGATGGTCTGTGCCGACGAGTCGCGCAGCCACATCGCGGGTATGTCGCCGGTCTGCACGTACGTCGTGTTGTCGTCTTCCGGGAAGAAGTCGTGAAAAAGCGTGTGAAAGAGCGTCTCGGATTGAATGTCGCGCTCGCGCGCTCCCGTCATGGGGAGCAGCAGCGTCTGCGCGATCAACAGCGTCGCGGCGATCGCATGCAACACCTTACCGGGCGGCCTCGAGCGAAATCGCGTCGACGCCGCCGTTGCGCAGGCTGACGACCATCACCAAGCGCCCGCGCGCGAAGTTCAGCGTATAGGTCTCGCTCGTCGTCGTGTCGATCGTCGTCGAATCGTTGAAGAGCGCCTGTTCGAGCCGGCCGTAAGGCTGCAGTTGCGCGGCGTAGGCACGGATGCGTGCGCTCGTGAGGCGGTTGTTGAACGCGTCGGTGAGCAGCGAGCGATCGAGGCGGTCCTGCGCGAGCTGCGCGACCAGCGTGGTCACGAGCTTCGTGACGTTGGGATCTTCGAAGATGCCCGCGCGGCCGAGACTGGCGACGAGGGCTTGGTTTTTCAGCGGCTCGACGATCTCAACCAAACTTTTCGCCAGGGGCGTGAGATCGATCGCGTCGGCGTTCGTCAGAATCGCAAACGCTGTTCCGTCATCGAGCACGATCCCGTCTTCGCCGGTGAAGCCGTCGATGTTGCCGCTGTGATCGGCGATGCGCAATCCGTACCAGTCTGCAGTGAAAAAGCCGTAGCCGTAGTGCGTCGGTTTGCCGTCGGGCAGCGTGCCGGAAGTCGTCATTGCATCGAACCGATCGGGATTCACGATTCCGCCGGTGTCGAGCGCGCCGAGCCAATTCAGCAGATCGGGAACGTTGCTCGAGAGCCCGCCGGCGCTAAAGGCGATCGCAGGCTCGTCGATCGTGCGATACGGTGCGGGCTGCCAGGCATCGCCGCTCCACACGCAGCCCCGCGCGACGTTCTCGGCGAGCAGCGGCGGACCGAAGGTCGTCGAGGTCAGGCGGAGCGGGCGCGTGATGCGCGCAGCCAAGAGATCCGCGTAGCTCTGCTTCGTCACGTCTTGCAAGGATGTCCCCAGCAAATAGTAGTTGCTGTTACTGTATTGCCACTGCGTCCCCGGCGGAAACTGCGGCGGCGCGTTCAGCGCGGATTCGAGCGTCTGGCCTGCGTCGGTGTAGTTGACGAGGCCGCTCGTCTGTGCGAGCAGCTCTCCAATCGTGATGCCTTTGATAGCGGCATCGAGGGGAAGTTCGCCGCGATCGGCCGCCTGCATCACGAGCGCGGCGGTAAACTGCTTCGTGATCGAACCGACGCTGAAGACCGTGTAGCCGTCGACGGGCGCGTTCGCATCGCAAGAGCGATATCCATAGCCGCGCAGGATGACGGTGTGACCCTTTCGAGCAACGCCGAGCGCGAGGCCGCGTATGTTGTGCGCGTGCATCACCTGCGCGACCACCGCATCGATCTTCGCCGATTGCGCGGGCGTCAACGCCAGCGACGCAGCCATGAGCGCCACAGGCAACATTACGTCGCTCTTTCCACGGCGGGGAGGTTGATCCCGTGTGCTCACCGCAATCCATCGGTACTTTGGCAGCCTCACTCGACGTAGACGCCTTGCTGCGCGACTTCAACGCGGGCCGTTCGCGCGGTCTCGCACGCGCGATCTCCTGGGCCGAGAGCGGGCGCGGCGCAGAATTGATCCGCGAGCTCTATGCAAAAACGGGACGCGCGATGTCGATCGGTCTCACGGGTCCGCCGGGTGTCGGAAAATCGACGCTCTCCTCGGGGCTGGTGCGCAAAGCGCGATCGCTCGGTAAAACCGTCGGTGTGATCTCGGTCGATCCAAGCTCGCCGTTTTCACACGGCGCGCTGCTCGGCGATCGCATTCGCCTTACCGAGCACTTCGTGGATCCGCACGTCTTCATTCGCTCGATGGCGAGCCGCGGGCATTTGGGCGGCGTCGCCGGCGCAACTGCCGACGCGGCACTGCTCATGGACGCGTTCGGTCTCGACGTGATTTTGATCGAAACCGTCGGCGTCGGTCAGAGCGAGATCGAGATCGCAGAGCTTGCGCAGACCACGCTCGTCGCGCTGCAGCCCGGCAGCGGCGATTCGATTCAAGTGCTCAAAGCCGGCATCATGGAGATCGCCGACGTCTTCGTCGTGAACAAAGCCGATCACCCGATGGCCAATCAGATGCGCCGCGAGATTCGCTCGATGATGGAGATGCTGGATTTCAAGGGCTGGGTGCCGGAGCTGGTGATGACGCAAGCGCTCTCGGGCGAAGGCATCGACGACCTGTGGCGCGCGATCGAATCGCATCGCGTCTACCTCGCCGAATCCGGCGAGATGGAAAAACGGCGCCGCGACGCCTTCGCGCATCAGGTGCGTCAGCTCGTGCTCGGTAAGCTGCAAGCGCGGCTCGAGAACGATATCGAGGCGCGGCTTTCGACGCAGCTCGACCCCTACGCCGCCGCCGACGCCCTGCTCGAGGGACTCCGCTAAGGCCTGTTTTGGCCTGCTGTCGTTGGTTGAGAAGGGGCTTGCGGGGCGAGCGGGGGTTTGGGAGAATAGCTTGCTGTGACCCACCTTATGAGGAAACCCGTTTGGCAAAGATGATCGAGCGCCCGGCGGCCGCAGGCCGGACCGGCCCGGGCTCGGGCGCCACGGACCGCACGATCTCGGACGTTCCGATCGAGAGCGTCTATCAGCCGCAAGACGTGCGCCGCGTAGAGCCGCTGCCCGGCGAGTATCCCTATACGCGCGGCATCCACCCCGGCGGCTATCGCGATCGTCTTTGGACGATGCGGCAATTCGCGGGCTTCGGCAACGCCAAGCAAACGAACGAGCGCTATCATTTTCTGCTCGAGCAGGGACAGCACGGACTCTCCGTCGCGTTCGACATGCCCACGTTGATGGGCTACGACTCGGACGCGCCGCAGGCGCGCGGCGAAGTCGGCAAGTGCGGCGTCGCGATCGACTCGCTGCGCGACATGGAGATTCTCTTCGACGGCATCGACATGGGCGACATCACGACGTCGATGACGATCAACGGACCCGCGGCGATCGCGGTCGCGCAATATGTGGCCGCAGCCGAGAAGAAGGGTATTCCGCGCAGTATGCTCGGCGGCACGATTCAAGCCGACATCCTCAAGGAGTACATCGCGCAGAAAGAGTGGATCTTTCCTCCGCGTCCGCACATGCGCATCATCGTCGACATGATCGAGTTCTGCACGGCCGAGATGCCGAAGTGGAACACGATCTCGATCTCCGGCTATCACATTCGCGAAGCCGGTTCGACCGCTGCGCAGGAGCTGGCGTTCACGCTTGCCGACGGGTTCGCATACGTCGAAGCGGCGATCGCGCGCGGGCTCGACGTCGACGCGTTCGCGCCGCGCCTTTCGTTCTTTTTCAACTCGCATATCGATTTCTTCGAGGAAATCGCGAAGTTCCGCGCGGCGCGGCGTATCTACGCCAAGCGCATGCGCGAGCGTTACGGCGCGAAAAATCCGAAATCGTGGCAGTTGCGCTTCCACACGCAAACCGCGGGATGCAGCGCGACGGCGCAGCAGCCCGAGAACAACATCGTGCGCGTCGCCTTCGAGGCGATGGCCGCGGTGCTGGGCGGTACGCAGTCGCTGCACACGAACTCGATGGACGAAGTGCTTGCGCTGCCCACGGAAAAATCCGTCGAGATCGCGCTGCGCACGCAGCAGGTCTTGGCATACGAAACCAATGTGACCAATGTGGTCGATCCGTTGGGCGGCTCCTATTTCGTCGAAGCCCTCACCGACGAGATGGAGCGCCAAGCCGAGGCCTACTTCGAACAGATCGAAGGTTACGGCGGCGTGATCGAAGCGATCGAGGCCGGCTTCTTCCAGAAGGAGATCGCTGAAGCGAGTTACCGCTACCAGCGTTCGATCGAGTCCAAAGACCGCATCATCGTCGGTGTCAACGCATTCCAGCGCGACGACGAGCGGATGGAGATCGACCTGCTCAAGATTACGGAAGAAGTCGCACAAGGCCAGGCCCGCGGGCTGGCCGAACTGCGCGCCTCGCGCGACGGCAACCGCGTGCAGCGCTCGCTGGAGCGTTTGCAGCAAGCCTGCCGCCACGAGGGCGACAACGTGATGCCGCATCTCATCGAGAGCGTCAACGCGTATGCAACCGAGGGAGAGATCGTAGAAGCGATGGCCGGTGTTTACGGGCGTTACACGGAGCAATCGGTATTTTGATATGCAGATTCAAAACGACATGGACCGCCGCCGGGTGCGGCGTACGCTCGCCGAGGTAAAGAACAAGCTCGAAGAGGCGTTGCGTTTGAGCGAAGAGATTCAAAATAAAGGAAAGCATGGCCAATCGACCACTTCGGATCGTCGTCGCTAAGGCCGGCCTCGACGGCCACGACCGCGGCGCAAAAGTCATCGCACGCGCACTGCGCGACGCGGGCATGGAGGTCATCTATACCGGGCTCTTTCAAACGCCCGAGCAGATCGTGCAGACTGCGATTCAGGAAGATGCCGACGGCATCGGGCTTTCCATTCTATCCGGCGCGCACATGACGCTCTTTCCGCTCGTACTTCGGCAACTTGCGGAGCAAGACGCGGAAGACGTCGTCTTTTTCGGCGGCGGAACGATTCCGCCCGAGGATGCGGACGAGCTCCGTAAGATGGGCGTGAAGGCGATATTCACGCCGGGTGCACCGCTGCAAGAGATCGTCGACTTCGTCGAGACCGAATGCGGTAAACGCCGCGAACTCGTCGGGTAGCGACATGAAGGTACGGACCAGGGTTGCGCCGTCGCCGACGGGCGACCCTCACGTCGGCACGGCCTACGTCGCGCTGATCAACTACTGCTTCGCAAAACATCACGGCGGCTCGTTCATCCTGCGCATCGAAGATACGGACCGGGCGCGCAGTACGCTCGAGAGCGAGCGCGCGATCCTCGATTCGTTGCACTGGTGCGGGCTTTCGTGGAGCGAAGGACCGGACGCCGGCGGACCGCACGGCCCGTATCGCCAGAGCGAACGCTCGGAGATCTATCGCCGCTATACGAACGAGCTGCTCGAACGCGGGCATGCGTTCAAGTGCTTCTGCACGCCGGAACGGCTCGAGGCGATGCGCGAGGCGCAGCGAGCGGCGAAGCAGCCGCCGCATTACGACGGCCTGTGCTTGACGTACACGCAGGATGAGGTGACGCGCCGCGAAGCGGCCGGCGAACCGTACGTCGTGCGAATGAAGGTTCCGGCGGACGGCGTTTGCGTTTTCGAAGACGCGCTGCGCGGCACGATCAGCGTCGAGTGGAAGAGCGTCGACATGCAAGTGCTGATGAAGGCCGACGGGTTTCCGACCTATCATCTTGCCAACGTCGTCGACGATCACCTCATGGAGATCACGCACGTCATTCGCGGCGAAGAATGGATCAGCTCGGCGCCCAAACATCTGCTGCTCTATCGCTATTTCGGCTGGGAGGCGCCGCAGCTCTGTCATCTCCCGTTGCTGCGCAATCCCGACAAATCGAAACTCAGCAAGCGCAAGAATCCGACCAGCATCCTCTATTACAAAGAGCGCGGCTATCTCGCCGAGGCGCTCGTGAATTTTCTCGGCGTTTTGATCGACTCGCGCAACGACGACCCGGCGCTCATCGGCGGTGCGCTGCTCGAGCGGATGGCCGAACATTTCGAGCTCAAGCACATCGCGCTCGGCGGACCCGTCTTCGACATCCCCAAACTCACCTGGCTCAACGGGCAATGGATCCGTCACGAGAGCGTCGAGCAATTCCTAGAACGGCTGCGGAACTGGGGATTCGTCTGGCCGGAAGCGATCGCGGCCGGAGCGCGCGAACACATCGCGGCGATCGCCATGTCGCGCATCGAGACGCTCGCGGATTTCGGTCCGGCGATCGAGTTTCTCGTCACCCGCCCCGAGCTTTCGCGCCGCGATTTGGAGTTGCCGAAGCTCTCCGAGGAGCAGGCGAAAGATGCCCTGCGCGCGGCGATCGACGCACTCCTCCCGCTCGATACGTGGAACCAAGCCGGCATCGGCGAGAGGTTCAAGGATGCGGCCGC
>Ga0335073_10012971_pt1 | contig 11680 bp, 8 predicted proteins | sample Lox_Sample_22_FD_207093 | JGI IMG/M metagenome (GOLD analysis project Ga0335073, IMG submission 207093) | Soil microbial communities from Loxahatchee National Wildlife Refuge, Florida, United States - Lox_Sample_2.2 | ecosystem: Environmental > Terrestrial > Soil > Wetlands | place: USA: Florida... | reverse complement strand
CATGAGGGGGCAAAAACATCTTCTTCTAGCGTCACAGGAGAGGGCCAGGGGCTCTCTTCCGCAAATTTTAATGCAGAGAGCACTTTTTCTTTCTGCTCTTTATCCATCTCGTGGTACTCCTTTTCAGTGATCAGACCTGCATTGGAAAGCGTTTTAAGCATGATGAGCAGCGGATCCCGTTCTATGCAGGCGCTGAGCTCTTCCTTAGCCCGATAGAGGGCAGGGTCGGAAATAGAGTGACCGCGAAACCGCTCCGTGACGACTTCAATGAGTACGGGACGGGAATTCTTTTTCACTTCTGCAAAAGCATGCGCAAATCCCGCATAGCAGTTGAAGAAATTCATCCCATCGAAGGTATACCCCTTCATCCCAAAGCTGGATGCTTTGCTCTCTGCCATGGGATGCACCGAAATCGCTCGAGTGAAATGGGTGCCCATTCCCCAAATGTTATTCTCAATTACGTAAATGCAAGGCAGCTGCCAAAGCACGGCGAGGTTTAGCGATTCATGAAAGGCACCTTGTGCTACAGCCCCATCACCCAGAAAACAGACCGAGACATCACAAGGGGGCTGCTGCTTTAAAGCATCGATAGACCGTAGATATTTGATGGTAAAAGCGGCTCCTGTCCCTACGGGGATCTGCCCTCCCACAATGCCAAAACCCCCCAAGAGCCGATCTGTAAAGAAGTGCATCGATCCCCCGCGCCCCTTAGCATTGCCCGTCTCTCGGCCAAAAAGCTCTGCCATCAGCTCTTCCATCGGCGCTTGCAGCAGCAGCGCCAGGCCATGACACCGATAGGATGTCGCCCACCACTGATTCTGTCCAATAGCGGCTACCGCTGCCGTCTGTACAGCTTCTTGTCCTATGTAAGAATGGAAAAAACCCCCAATTTTGCCCTGTAGATAAGCGGCTTCCGCACGGATCTCAAAATTGCGTATGAGGAGCATACGCTTCAACTCCGCAATCAGCCGCTCCTTGCCGAGCTGGGCAATGACATCCACGGTGTTGAAAGGAAAAAACGTGTATTTAATCGACTGCTGTTTAGTCATGCAGGTTCATATCCCCACACCGGGAAGTCTTCCCCGCGTTTGGGGAATGACATTGGGATTATTCGTCACAGGAACTGTACGCAGGTCATCATCGGAATGCATCTGGTAACAGCCTGAAAGCCCAAATAAAACTAAAAATAAGATAACTATTTTCAAGATATACATTTGCCTCCATTTTATACAGGGGGAATAAAAATGTTAAAGGAGAAAAAAAAGTTGGCAAAGAATGGACTTTTGACTAAATTCATGCCATGTCTGAAAGACGAAGGCCTATCTTTTACGATACCGAAACCACTGGATTACGCGCAGATAAGGACCGCATTATCGAAATCGCCGCCTACGACCCTGTGGAAAATCGCTCCTTCGTCGAGCTAGTCAATCCGGGCATCCCTATCCCCCCCGAATGCACCGCCCTATCCAAAATTACCGATGACATGGTGCAAAGGGCTGCTTCTTTTAAAGAAATCGCTGAGCAATTTCTCGCTTTTTGCCCTAAAAAAACTGTTCTCATCGCCCATAACAATGACGCCTTCGACAAATTATTTCTTCAGGCGGAATATAAGCGTACGGGCGTTGCACTTCCTAGTTTTGACTATGTCGATACACTGAAATGGGCGAAAAAATACCGTCCCGATTTGCCTAGACATTCTTTGCAGTCGCTGCGCGAAGTCTATGGAGTTCCTGCCAATCAGGCCCATCGCGCGCTCGACGATGTCATCGTCTTGCACCGCGTCTTTATGGCGATGATCGACGATATACCCATCGATACAGTTCTAGAGCTTCTCGTGCGCCCACAAATTTTAAACCGCATGCCCTTTGGAAAGCATCAAGGCAAACCACTCGCAGAAATTCCCAAGAGCTATGTCGCATGGCTAAAGGAAAACGGCGCTCTCGACAAGGCAGAAAATCAACAGCTACGCGCTAGTTTTGAGCAATTAGGACTGCTTTAGAGAGCGTAGTTTCTCTAAATAGAGGCGAGTTGGTGTGTCGTCGGGAAATTTTTCGTGTAGCTGAGAAAAGAGTGCAAAAGCGCGTAAGTTGTCTTCAGCCTCAAAAGCCTCTACGGCTCGTGCAAAAAGTGTACAGAGCTCTCGCTTGTCATCTGTGGGAAGGAGCTCTTTTTCCCCTTGCAAGAGGGCGATGAGCTCATAAATCTTCACTTTGGCTTTTTTACCTGGCACCTCGCACGTATCCAAATAGCGGGTTAAAAATTTCCCCTCTACTCTTTTATTCGTCTCTTCTGTCAAAAGAATGGGGACGCGATAGAGCTTGCTGACCTGCTGGAGGTGCGCTGCGAGGTTGATCACATCTCCCATCACTGTGTAATTCATGCGCTGCTGTGTTCCTATGTTGCCCACAAGCACATTTCCCGAGTTGAGCGCCATGCGTGTAAAGAGTACAGCCTCTCTCTTCTCTTGCCGCTCTCGATTAAAGACGTTGAGAAAGGCTTGGCAGCGCAGGGCCGCGGTGCAGCCTCTTTGGGCATGATCCACCATTTCGTCGGGAGCTCCCCAAAAGGCCATAATGCTATCCCCGATATACTTATCGATAATCCCTTTTTCCTGAACGATCCTTTTGGAGAGAGCGTCAAAATAATCAAAGAGAAAAGTCATGACCTCTTCTGTAGAATGCTCTTCGCTGTAGGGAGCAAACCCCGTGATGTCGGAGAAAAAAATGGTGATCTCCTTCTTATCGCCCCCCAAAGTGATCTCCTCTCCCCTATCGAATAACCGTTGCACGATGCGCTGTGGCACATAGCGGATAAAAGAGTTAAGAGCCGTGCGCATCGCCGCGATGGCAGTATCGATGAGCCTAATCTCTTTGATGTGTGAGTGGACTCTACAATCGCCAGATAAATCGAGGTGCTGCATCTTATCCACTTCTTTTGCCAATCGGACGATGGGAGAGGAAAGGCGTGTCGAGAACAAAAAGACGCAAAAAGAAGAGAGTAGCAAGATAGCGAGCGTCGTAAGCGCAATCGCTTTTTCCGTCTGCATGAGCCTGGCAAAGAAATCGATCTCAGGGACGACGATCACGATGAGCCACTGTTTCCCTTGCACTAAGGAAAGACGGTCCACAAAAGCGAGATATTTTACGCCTGCGTTTGCAAAGGAAAATGTCTTCTTTTCCTTTACTCGATACTGCTTGTAAGCCGCTGTTATATTTGGGGTTGTCTTCCCGGTGAAAACGAGCTCTGTCCCCGCCTCATTTACGAGCGATACTCTACCTGTCTGGCCTACTTTTTGCTCTGACAAAAAGCGTGAGAGAAGCACAAAAGAGAGCTCCACGCCGCAGACACCGACGACTTTGTCCTCTCGATCATAGAGGGGTTCTGAGACGCTAATGCCTTTATCCCCTGTGACATAATAGGTGATGACATCCGACCAGTATACGCCTTGGTTTCTGAGAGCGCCTTGATACCACTCGCGCGTGCGCGGGTCGTATTGGTCACTGCGACTCTCTTCAAAACCGATCTTTTGAAATTGCTCATTTAAATAGATCCATGTGTTTTTATGCTCTTTCCCCGTGTTCTGGGAAAGGAAAAGAGAATAACAGGCGTCAGCCGGAAGAGGTTGAGTCGGTTTTGTCATCCAGTTATGCTGGGTGGATAAATGCAGGTTGCTCACCTTGATAAAAGTCCCATCTGTAGAGCCGATGGCAATATTGGAAAAATCTCGTCCGAATTCAATGATCTTGAATAAATAAGCGATCAAATGGGGATTTTCGACAGAGATATCCTCTTTATCTAAGACAATCGCATCTGTAATGGTTGGAAAATGCAAGGTATCATGTACAAGTCCTTCAATGCGTTCGATGACGATCTTACTTGCGCTTTCCATCGTTTCTGCGGAAACAGATTCTATCGCTTTGCTTTGAAAGAAATAGGTCAATAACATTACGCAGAGAAAAGAAAAGGTGAAGAGAGCGAGAAAAAGTGTCAGAATGTCTGCTCTCAGCGTTCGACGAACCATAAACTTAAGAACGCACTAATTTATCGAGATAAACACGTGTGGGCATGTCTTCGGGAAATTTTTCATTTAGCTGGGAAAAGAGAGCCTTAGCGCGCGTAAATTCTCCTCCATTAAAAGCTGCCACCGCCTCTGTAAAAAGAGCGCAGAGCTCTTCTTGCCTACTTGTCGCGAGTAATTCTTTTTCTCCTTGAAGGAGAGCGATGAGCTCATAGATTTTCATCTTGTCTTTCTTGCCAGGCACCGCACAGGTATCCAGAAAGCGAATCAAAAATTTGCTTCGGACCCTTCGATAGGTCTCTTCTGTCAGAAGGATGGGGGCGCGATAGATCTTACTGACCGCCTGCAAATGAGCGGCGACGTTGATCACATCGCCTATCACGGTATAGTTCATGCGCTCTAAGGTCCCGATATTTCCCACGAGCGCACTCCCCGAATTGAGTGTCATACGCGTCTGCAAGACAGGCTCCCCTTTTTCCTGGCGCCGCCGATTAAAGCCATTGAGAAAGACTTGGCAGCGCAAGGCTGCACGACAGGCTCTTTCGGCATGATCGGCAATTTCAATAGGAGCTCCCCAAAAAGCCATAATGCTATCCCCTATGTATTTATCGATAATCCCCTCCTCCTGAATGATCCTCTTGGAAAGAGCGTCAAAATAGTCGAAGAGGAAGGCCAAGACCTCTTCCGTAGAATGCTCTTCAGAATAGGATGTAAATCCTGCAATATCGGAAAAAAAGATGGTGATCTCTTTTTTATCTCCCCCGAGGACGATTTCTTTTCCCTTTTCGAGCAGCTGCTGCACAATCCGCCGCGGGACATAGCGCGTAAACGAGCGCATCGCGGTGCGCATCGCCCCGATCGCCGTATCCATAAGAGTGATTTCTTTGATATTGGAATAGACCCACAACTCACTCGACAAATCGAGCTGTTTCATTTTATCGATTTCCTTTGCCAGGGTGACGATAGGAGAAGAGATGCGTTTGGAAAGCAAAAAGACGATCAAAGAGGCGAGCAACATCACCGCTAGAGTGGTGAGGGCAATTTCCAACTCTGTTTTGATAAGTGTGGAAAAAAAATCGATTTCGGGGACGATAATGGCGATATACCAATGCTTGCCCACGAGAAGAGACATTTTATCCACATAGACGAGATAGTTTACTCCCTTATCGTTAAAGTGAAAGGCTCTTTTCTGGCCACTGAAATAGTAGCTATAAGCAGCAGAGATGGTTTCGGAAGAGAGCCGGAGCGCTCTACCCTTAGCCCCCGCATTGGAGACGACTTCTTTACCCTGCTCATCCAGAAGATAGACCGCGCCACTCTCTCCAACCCTCTGCGTCGCCAAAAATTGCGCGAGTATGACGGAAGAGAGCTGAACGCCTGTCACTCCGATAATTTGCCTCTCGCTATTATAAAGGGGCTGCGACACGCTGATACCCTGATCGCCCGTGGCAAAATAGGTGAAGATGTCAGACCAATACAAGCCCTTTTTTTCCATGGCCCCTCGATACCAAGAACGCGTACGCGGATCAAAGGGCTCATGACTCTCCTCAGTGGCGATGGGCTGAAAGTGATCATCATAATAGGTCCAGATATTACTGTGGGTAGCGCCGCTACTCATTGAATACAGAACCGAAAAGCGTGCATCAGGGGGAAGCGGCTTGGTAGGATCGGTGATGTAGGTGCGCTGCGTCGAAGCAGAGAGATCACTGGCACCGATAAATTTCCCCTCATCCGAAGCGACAAATATGTGCGCAAAATTATTTTCGAGTTTAATGACACGTAGCAAATATTGCGTTAGATGGGGGTTTTGGAAAGAGATATCTTCCTTGCTCAAAATAATACTATCCGTAATGACGGGGAAATGATCGGCGTCATGGATGATTTCCCTCACTTTTTCGATGACGATATGACTCGCACGGCGCATCGTATCTAGAGAAAACGCCTCGATCGCTTTTTTCTCCTGCACATAGGTCAAAATCATCACTGCGAGAAAAGAGAGGACAAAGAGCGATAAGAAAAGAGTGAGAATATCGACGCGCAGGGTTCTGTACAGCGGATGCCCCAGCCAGCGCTCAAAAAGGGATTGTTTTTTTTCCATCTAGCGAATAGGCTCCTTCCTTAATGGATATAAATCTATGTATAGCAAGAAACTATTTATTTTCTTCTTCTTTACTGGAGTTCGGCGCCTCCGTGGACCAAACGAATGAGAGCTTCTTTTTGATTGGCGTGTGCCAGGGATGCTGCGGCATATAGAGGTCTTGAATCAAGTTTATTGATGATAGAGTAGTTAAGAGAAGAAAAGCGGATAGCAGAATTTGACTTAGGGTGAGTCTCTAGAAAAATATGAAGGCTTCTCAACGTGTTGCCGTGACCACTTTTAACTTCGATAGGAACAATTTGATCCCCCCTTTGAATCAGATAGTCGATCTCTGCAGCGCTATTTTTTTCTTTTCTTTTCCAAAAATAGATTTCTGCTTTGTTGTCTGGGCTTGCATAGCAGATCAATTCCTGACCAATGAATCCTTCAGCCATTTCACCTCGGTTTTCAAATGCCTCTAGGGGATGTAAAAACCAATCAGACACATCAGAGCCGAGAATCGCTTGACAAAGACCGATATCGAGATAGATAATCTTGAAAGTGTCGAAATCAACTTCCGCGCCAATAGGAATTCCTTGGCCAGAAGAGTGGCGGATCGAATGAATGATGTTTGCCCGCTCAATCAATTCTAATGCAGGAGCCAATTCCCGTTTTCGATATTCTCCATGAATTTCTCGATAGGAAAAATCCTTGCCCACAAGGTGAGGAATTTGTCGAAATAGTTGCTCAAGGTATTTTACCTGTGCTTTTCGAGCATATTTTTCAAAATCTTGGCGGTAAGTTGCTGCAATCTGTTGCAGTACATTCAGTGCTAATATTGGATCTTTTGTCTGAATCCATCTTGCCACTGCTTCAGGCATTCCTCCGATCGAGAGGTATTCGCCGAGGAGGTCCAAGATTTTTAAATGAATCGCCTCCTCCATAGGAACTCCAATGGGATGATCCAGAATTTCTTTTGCGATCAAGTGATGACCAATGGCCACAAGAAATTCCAAGAAAGAAAATGGATACATGTAAAACATAGAGATGCGCCCTACAGGAACTCCGACCTTGGCAATCGCAAATTCTAAAAGCGATCCCGCCGCAATCAGGTGAAGATTTGGCATCTCTTCGTAAAAATAGCGGAGAGCCAAAATAGCGCGTGGAGCTTCTTGTACTTCGTCAAAGAAAAGAAGTGTTTCTCCAGGGATAATAGGAGTTTTCGCAAGGAGAGATAGGGCTAAAATTAACCTCTCCGGGGCGAGGTCTTTCTCAAAAATAGAGGCTGCCTCCTCCAATTTTTCAAAATTGATTTCTACGAAAGATTTGAATTGTCCTCCCAATCTTCGAACGGCATATGTTTTCCCCACCTGTCTTGCCCCACGTAATAAAAGGGGTTTGCGGAAAGGGTCGATTTTCCATCGGTCTAGGTGGAAGTCTATGATTCTCTTAAACATGGCTAAATTCCAAGGTAAAAACGGATCTGTTTTGGTCGTATTCCAATCCAAATATGTATGATTTTTGGCTAAATTCCAAGGTAAAGTTGATACAACCCCCGCAAAAAGAATCAAAAATCGGCCAAAATAATCCCCAAAATCGACGAAGCCTTAATTTGCAGATACTCTCTTAGTGTGCTTGCCCACACCGACACTTGCAATTTGCGGATAGGTTCATGGGTGAACTGATTTAAGGCGCGGGTTAATAAATAGACGATCATGCCCTTTAAGGGCCATAGAAGCGTGCAAAGGAAGGTGCTCACAGGTCCAAGGAAGGGCCTCGTTTTTGGTGCAAGAAAAATAGGTGATTTTTCCCAAGCCGTGTGCATTTTTTAGCCGTATTCCTATTTCTTCTGGAAAGTCTTGGCGCTTGAATAACCGATCTTGTGTTAGATCAATGGTAGAGACCGTTCGCATGAGTTGCTCATAATCACCCTCAGGATGTTACAGGAGCGGCATCTAAGTCGTATTCTACATGCGCGGCTTTCTCGGCAGCCTTCTCCGAATGATAAAGCGCTTCCCACATGAGGCGGAAAGGTTCGCAGGTCTTGAGAAGCTCTTGCTTGGTCCCTTCCGCGATCTTGACCCCTCTTTCGAGATAGAGGATGCGGTCGGCGTGCTCGATGGTCGAGAGGCGATGCGCGATGAGAATCTGTGTGATTTTGCCGTGCAGACCAGCGATGGCGTCTTTGATACGCACTTCACTAAGCGCATCGAGAGAAGACGTCGCTTCATCCAAAATGAGGATGGGCGCTTCTTTCACCAGCGCGCGTGCGATGGCGAGGCGCTGCTGCTGTCCTCCCGATAAGTTTTGTCCCATTTCCGCGAGCATCGCGTCATAGGTTTCCGGCATGCGGCAGATAAACTCATCCGCATAGGCATGGCGTGCGGCGTCTTCGATCTTCTTGCGGGAAAAGGTGCGTCCATAAGAAATATTGGCCGCAATGGTATCGCAAAAGAGAAAAGGTTTCTGGGAGACAAAGGCAATCTGCTCGCGCAGCGATTTTTGCGTATAGGCGTTTAGAGGCTTGCCATCGAGGCGGATCTCTCCGCGCTCGACCTCGTAGAGGCGTGGGAGTAGCTGCACGATCGTCGATTTGCCCGCCCCTGTCGGACCGACGATGGCGATGGTTTCTCCTTTACGGATGGTAAAGCTGACGTCTTTTAATACCCATTCACCCTGATAACGAAACCAGACATGGTCAAACTCGATCTTATCGTGAAAACCTCTGAGTTCACTTGCGCCCACTTTGTCCTCGATAGCGGGTTTTAAGTGAAGCACTTCGAACATGCGCTCAGCAGCGACCACCCCACGTTGAATGTTGGCATTTTCATCGGCGAATTTGCGCACGGGTTCGTAAATGAGTTGCAACATCCCACAGAAGACGATGAGCTGGGCAATGCTCATCCCCAGAGAATGGAGTCCAAACAAGACGACGCTCGCTAGACACAGTGTCGTGATCGCATGGACGATCGGACGTGTCAATAGCCCATATTTTGCCGTCTTTCCTTCGAGAAGCGCCATCCGGTCGTTTTGTTCTTTATATTTTCGAAAAGCAAACGCTTCCATCGAAAAGATCTTGACTGTCTGTATCCCCGCTAAAAAATCGATAAGGACATTGGCAAAACCTTCCTGATTCTTTTGGAGCTGGCGAGAGACGCGTTTGACACGACGTGCCAAAAAGATGATGGGAAGGAGGATGAGTGGGACGCCAAAGAAAATGACCAGGGAGAGCTTCCAAGATAAATAAAAGCACATCGACAGGCAGGTGATAATGGTAAAGGGCGTCTGGAGATAGTTGGTGAGCCATGAGTTAATGGAAACCGCGATTTGACCCGCATCCCCCACCACGCGTGAAGAAAGGCTGCCAATATTGTGCTTTTGATAAAAACTCATCGGCAGCGCTTGGATGTGTTCAAAATATTGTTGCCGTAGATCGCGGCTAATGCGGATCGCCAGTATCTGCGTCGTATAGCGGCTGGCAAAGAGCCAAATCGCCTTGAAGACAGCCACAGCGAGTAAGATCAGGATAAGCGCATTGATGTTATGAGCAGAACGCCACTTCTGCTTCACCGCATTCATGACCCAGTTGATCGGATTCGCATCTTTCTTATGAGCGGCGAGATAAGCAGAGGCTTGCTGTTTGGTGATGACCCCGCTCTTTTCCGTGTCGATCTCAGGCCAAACTTTTTGCACGTCTTGCAAGAAGACCACATCGTTGGGCTGATAGGCTTCTTTTTTAGGGGATGTAGTCAAAAGATTTTGGCTACGATCCCTAGGGGAAAAGAGAGCAAAAAAATCGGCCCCATTGTTGGATAGAACACCGAGCGCAAACATCTCCATTTGGCTGGCAATGGTGAGGGCTAAAAGTGTGACAAACGTCACTATGAGGAGATAAAAGTGCTGCTTGATGCGCAGCGCTGCTTTAAGGAGGAGTTTCATGCCTCGATTGTATATCAGAGGAAGGCTTGTCTTCTAGAATAAATTTTCCCATGCGCCTGTATTTTTGATAACGCCGCTCCAACAAAATATCGGAAGGAACCCCCTTTAAAATATTCCATTGATGCGCAATATAATTTTTAACATTGCGATACGTAAGAGCGGTGTCGTGATGCGCACCTCCAAGCGGCTCTTCGATCATCGCATCGACAATGTCAAACTTGAGCAAGTCTTCCACATGCATTTTCAAGGCGCGGGCGGCGAGCTCGCTTTTACTCGTGTCGCGCCATAAGATGGAGGAGCACGCCTCTGGAGAAATGACCGCATAGTAAGCATGTTGGAGCATTCCCACCACATCGCCGACGCCGATACCGAGTGCTCCACCCGAACAGCCTTCTCCGATGAGAATGGCTATGACGGGGGTGGGCAGGCGTGCCATCTCCCAGAGATTGTGGGCAATAGCCCACCCCTGTCCCCTCTCCTCTGCAGCGAGTCCAGGATAAGCCCCTGGTGTATCGATTAAGCAGAGAACGGGAAGATGAAACTTGGCAGCAAGGCGCATACAGCGCATCGCCTTGCGATACCCTTCTGGATGGGGCATACCGAAATTGCGCTCTAAACGGCTTGCGGTATCGCCTCCTTTTTCCTGGGCAATGATCATAAATTTCACGCCGTCGATGCGCCCGAGCCCTGTGATAATCGCCCGGTCATCCCGATAAAGGCGATCTCCATACAGCTCCTGAAAGCCTTCACAGATATTGCGGATATAATCCAATCCCCTAGGGCGTGAAGGATGGCGAGAAATATTCACCCTTTCCCAAGGCGTGAGTCGTGAATAAACTTTTTTCCTCAGCTGATCGAGCTTGGCTTCGAGCTTGACGAGTTCTTCATCAGACCAAAGGGCATCATTTTTATTGCGCTCTTTTAGTTCAGTGATCGTCTTCTCATACTCAAGGATCTGTTTTTCGTGCGATAACATCATTTCCTCAGCGTGATGGCCCAGCGACTTCCATTCCGGGCAGTTTGGCTTCACGAAAGTCCTTCACAATTTCAATGAACGTAGGCTTCGTGATCACAATAGAAAATATTTCTTCGATATCTTCTTGCGCTAGCCGTATGCATCCATCGCTTTCATAAGCGCCCAGGCAGTGTCGATTCTCCACGTATTGCCCTTTCTTTTGATCCAGCGTCCAGGGCACACCCTGCAATCCGTAGCCTTTGGCTGGAGCGCTCACTCTATCCACCTCTTGATCAAAGGGGATCCACCGCGTTCCAAATACACATACCATCTCCACTTTTTGATCGTGATAATAGCCCTCGACACCTGGAGTGTACACAGCGATGCGATTGCCTAGAGAGTAACGCCCGAGAGGGGTAAGCGTTCCCGATGCCGATCGCGCCTCTGGTTTGCCAAGCCCCACGACATAGGTTTTAATGAGGACTCTCTCGTTGGTATCGAGGTCGACATAGTAAAAGCCCATCTTACAGCGCGAAACATCGACCAGAAGGTAGAAGTGAATGCGTTTATCCCTGCGAAAAACGTTAAATCGGCCCCCTTCTACGATCTTTTGGGAAAAATAATCGGCTTTCCCATTGAGGCTACGTGCAATAAAGTGGCGAGAGGTGTTGAAATGAGAGGCATAGTCCGC
>Ga0335073_10012970_pt1 | contig 11680 bp, 12 predicted proteins | sample Lox_Sample_22_FD_207093 | JGI IMG/M metagenome (GOLD analysis project Ga0335073, IMG submission 207093) | Soil microbial communities from Loxahatchee National Wildlife Refuge, Florida, United States - Lox_Sample_2.2 | ecosystem: Environmental > Terrestrial > Soil > Wetlands | place: USA... | reverse complement strand
TCGGCGGCGCGGACGGTGGAGAGCGTCCTCCCCGCCCGGGCCTGTCGTATCGTGGGGACGGCGGGCGCCGAGGCCGGCTCCACGAGCGAGGCCGCCGGCCCCGGAACCCCGGGCCTGATCCCGGCCCACGGCGTCGGCACCTCCCCGGCCACGTTCCGGGCCCCGGTGGGGGATCCCCGGGACCCCCTGGGGTTCGTGGAGGTCGACACCGACCGGCCCACCACCTCCGAGGACGAGCAGTTCGTGGAGAGCGTGGCCGGCATCGTCCTCGCCACCGTGGTGCGCTTCCGGGCCGAGGACGCCATCCGCCACCAGGCCATGCACGATCCCCTCACAGGGCTGCCCAACCGGGCCCTGTTCAACGACCGACTGGAGCACGCCCTGAGCAAGCGCCGGCGCGTGGCCGGGCACGTGGCGGTCATGATCGTCGACCTCGACGGGTTCAAGAACGTCAACGACAGCCTGGGCCACCTGGCCGGGGACGCCCTGCTCGTCGCCGTGGCCCGGCGCTTCGGCGACAGCCTGCGCGGCTTCGACACCATCGCCCGGCTCGGGGGGGACGAGTTCGCCATCCTCTTCGACGGGCTCGACGCCACCGAACAGGCCGGGCCGATCGCCCAGCGCGTCCTCGACGCCCTCGTCCGGCCCCTGCCCCTCCCCGAACGGGAGGTCGCCATCGGCGCCAGCGTCGGCATCGCCCTCACCGATCGTTCCGACGTCGATGCCGGGCGCCTGCTGGCCGACGCCGACGCCGCCATGTACCGGGCCAAGCGCGAGGGAAAGGGCTGCTACCGGGTGTTCGAGGCCTCCATGCACACGGCCGCCGTGGAGCGGATGAACCTCGAGCAGGAGCTCCGCACCGCCATCCGGGACCACGCCCTCGGAGTCCACTTCCAGCCCATCGTGGACGCCATCACCGGGGCGGTGGTGTCCTTCGAGGCCCTGGCCCGGTGGGAGCACCCCAGCGGCATGGCCGTCCCGCCCGCCGTCTTCATCCCCCTGGCCGAGGAGTCGGGTCTCATCGTCGACCTGGGGCGGGCCGTCCTGGTCGAGGCGTGCCGCCAGGCACGCCGGTGGCGCGACGCCTTCCCCGCTGCCACCCCCCGTGTCTCGGTCAACGCCTCGCGGCTCCAGCTGGCCAGCGCCAGCTTCCCCGGGCACGTGGCCGACGCCCTGTCCATGGCCGGGCTGGACCCGACGTCGCTGGTGGTGGAGGTGACCGAGTCGATCCTGGCCTCCGAGTCGGGCACCATCATCGCCAACCTCGACGAGCTGCGTCGGGCCGGGGCGAAGGTTGCCATCGACGACTTCGGGACGGGGTACTCGTCCTTCGCCGCACTGGCCGAGCTTCCCATCGACATCTTGAAGATCGACAAGCGCTTCATCGACAATCTCGTCTTCGACGACCAGGGCCGCGGCTTCGTCACCGCCATCATGCAGCTGGCCCACACCCTGCGCCTCGAGACGACGGCCGAGGGGGTGGAGTCGGGCGAGCAGCGCAGCGCCCTCGCCGCCATGGGGTGCACCCACCTCCAGGGCTACTTCTTCGCCCGGCCCATGCCGGGGGAGGAGACCCTGGGGTACCTGGCCCGCCCCGCCGTGACGGTCGCCGGGGCCGCGCCCGGCCCGCTGGCCGAGCAGGCCCGCATCGCCTGAGCGCCGTCGCGGGGCCGCCGTCACGGCCGCCGGGGGGTGGATGGGCTACCGTCCCGGCATGCCGGACTTCGACGCCATCGTCATCGGTGCCGGGCACAACGGGCTCACGGCTGCCGCCGTGATGGCCCGTGGCGGCATGCGGGTGCTGTGCCTGGAGAAGAACCATTTCATCGGCGGGATGTCCTCGACCACCGAGCTCATGCGGGGCTACCGCTTCGAGCTGGCCGGCTCGATCCAATTCCCGCTGCCCGACGCCGTCTTCGAGGACCTCGGCTTCGGGGCCTGTCCCATCTACGAGCCCGAGGTCCAGTCGGCCAGCCTCGGGCCCAGCGGGGAGCCGCCCCTCCTGCTCTACTCGGACCCCGAGCGGCTCCTCGAGCACCTGGGGGCGACCGTCGGGATGGAGGCGGTCTTGGGCATGGCCGAGGTGGCGGCGTGGGCCGAGGCCCCGGCCCGGGCTATCGGCCGCTTCGACGTCCGACGCCCGCCCCGCTCGCTCGACGAGATGTGGGCATGCGCCGCCAACGAGGCGGAGCGCGAGGCCATCCGGGTCGCCATGTTCGGCAGCGTGATGGACGTCGTGGACCGGTTCCTCCCCGACCGGGACAAGCACGCCCAGGTGCGCAGCATGCTCAGCTTCCTGTCCGTCAACTCCACCTATCTGGGTCCTTACTCACCGGGCAGCGCCCTGTGCCTGGCCTTCGCCCTGGCGTCGCCGGGCCAGGCCACCATGTCCAAGGTCAAGGGCGGCATCGGGACCATGGCCGAGCACGTGCGGGCCCTCTTCGAAGCCCATGGGGGGGAGCTGCGCCGCCATGTCAAGGTGAGCGGGATCGTGACCGCCCATGGCAAGGTCGAGGGTGTCGAGACGGGCGACGGGGACGTCATCACCGCTCCCGTGGTCGTCTCGAACCTCGATCCCACGGCGACCTTCACCCAGCTCCTCGATCCCGAGCAGCTCCCCGAGGCCTTCGCCCGCCGGGTGCGGGCCATCGACCACCGGGCCGCCTACTTCCAGATCCACTTCGCCCTCCACGGCCTGCCCGAGTTCACCGGGGTCAACGAGGTGCTCAACGAGGGCGGCCTGCGCCGCAACGTGACCCTGTTCGGGACGGCCGAGCAGATGCAGGCCGACTTCGAGGGTTGCGTCCGGGGGCGGGTCCCCGCCGCCCCCTCGTTCAACGTGGCCATCCCCTCCCTGGAGGAGCCCGGCCTCGCCCCCGCCGGAAAGCACGCCGCCAGCAGCTTCGCCTTCTACTTCCCCATCGCCGCACCGGGCGATCACGGCCGGCTCCGGGACGAGATGGCGGCCCGCATGGTGGCCAAGGTGGCTTCGGTGGCGCCGAACTTCCCAGACCTCATCGACCGCCAGTTCAACTACCCGGCCTACACCTACGAGCTCATGTTCGGGTGCACGGGGGGCGACTTCACCCACGGGCTCCTCGAACCCCGCTTCATGGGGCCCTTCCGGCCCGGCCCCCGGGGGTGGACCGACAATCCCGTCCCGCTCGAGGGCCTCTACCTGTGCGGGGCCGGCTGCCACGGCGGCCCCGGCGTGACCTTCATCCCCGGGTACAACTGCGGCTACGCCGTGCTCGAGGCGGCCGGCACCTGAGCGAAGCGCCGCTGCCGCTCGGCGAAGGCAAGGTACATGGCCACGGCGAAGGCCAGGCTGGTGAAGAGGCTCATGACGAAGAAGATCCAGGCGGCGCGCAGGCCGGCGCGGCGTCCCTCGACGATGGTCCACAGGGGCAGGAGGACCACGTTCACGATGGTGTAGTCCTGGGCCGCCGAATCGGCGGCCCAGTTGGTGAAGAGCATCTTCGTGTAGTTCACGTAACTGGCGTTCGCCGTGGCGTGGACGTAGCGGACGTTGCAGTACCAGCCGATGGCGAGCGAGGCGACCCCCGCGGCGTAATACGCGACCTCGAGGGGGCGGACCCGCCCCACCGTGCCCCCGGAGAACAGCCGGCGGTTGGCGGCGAAGGCCACCGCCGTGCTGAGGATGCCCAGCACGCCGAAGAAGATGAGCGATCTCGTCATGGCCGCCTCCCGATCGGGTGGCGGGAGGCTACCGCCGCGGCCGCCGTGGCGCGGGAACGGTGGCCGCCCCGGTCCCGAAGCGGTGCCTATCCTGTGGCCACGTCACCGTGGACGGACCGGCTCGTGCCGGGGCGAGGGCAGGGGGTGGGTCCGTGCAGACCGTGAAAAGCCGGGTCGTGAGCTTCTTCGCCGATGCGGCCCTCATCCCCGACATCGTGCGCTCCATCGACGAGGACGTCCTGCCCCGGTACCAGGAGCTACCCCATTTCGTGAGCTTCGTGGCCCTGCGGTCCGAGACCGGCCCCAGGCCCGAGGTCGTGGCCATCTCCGTCTGGCGGTCGGGCCTCGAGGGCTCGGAGGAGATCTCCGAGGCCTTTCGCGACGAGGTGCACCGGGTGACGGGTACCACGCCGTCGCGCCGCGGCTACGACACCCTGCGCATCGTCGCCTACGACGCCGACGGTCAGCCCTGCGTGGACCTCCCCTGAGGTCGCCGACCCGCCGCGCTCAGTGCGGGCGCACCTCGCGCAGCGACCCGTCGCCCACGTCGTAGACGAAGCCCCGCACCCCGTCCCGGTGGGGGAGGACGGCGCTCGAGCGTACGGCGGCGATGCTGCGGGCCACGTCGGTGTCGACGTCGCCGGACGGCTCGACACCGGGAGCGATCTCGTGCCCCGTCTCCCGCCGGACCTGCTCCCGGAAGGCGGTGTCGGAGGAGGTGAGGACGCCGCAGTCGGTGTGCTGGATGAGGACCACCTCCTCGGTGGCGAGGAGCCACTGGGACGCCGCCAGCGAGCGGATGACGTCCGGCGTGACCACGCCGCCGGCGTTGCGGATCACATGGGCGTCGCCCTCGGTCAGCCCGAGCAGACGGGCAGGGTCGATGCGGGCGTCCATGCACGTCACCACGGCCACCCGGCGGGCCGGGGCCCGGCCCAGGTCCCCGCAGGTGAAGCCGGCGGCGTAGCGGCGGGCGTTGTCGAGCAGGTCGTCGGTGGCGGTCATGGGCCCTCCTCGGGCGGGCAGCCTAGAGGGGTCAGGCCCCGGCCCCTCTCCCCGGACCCGGCGGCGTCAGCGGCCCCGGCGTCGGGTGTCAGCGGCCCCGGGGGTCGGTGTCAGGGGCCCGGTCGGGCGGTGTCAGCGGCCCGGTCGGGCGGTGTCAGCGGCCCCGGCGGGTCCGGGCCCACTCCTCGGCCCACCCCGCCAGGGGCTCGATGGCGGTCCCGAGGGCCCGGCCGATGTCGGTCAGCTCGTAGGCCCTGGCCGCGTTCTGCCGGATGAGGCCGGCGTCGCCCAGCTCCCGGAGCCGCTCGTAGAGGACGCTGGACGAGATGCGGTCGCTGCTGGCCTGCAGGGCCCGGGCCCCTCGGGGGCCGTCGCGCAGCTCCCACAGCACCCGCAGGGCCCAGCGCCGCCCCAGGAGGTCGAGTGCCGCCACGAGCGGGCGCCCGCCTGTCGATCCCCTGACCCGTCGCCCCGGGACCGCTGCGACCACGCCGTGCCTCCTTGTGTTTCTGAATCAGAATCGCTCGGGTACCGGCATCCGAAGTGTATCGGAAACAGAAACACCGTGGAGGTCGTCGTGGGAGTCCCTCGCATCCATCCGCTCGATCCACCGTACGAGGCGGAGGCCCGCGACGCACTGCGGCGGACGATGCCGGCCGGCATGGTCCCCGTCCTGCTCACCGCCATCCGGAGCGACGAGCAGGCCAAGGGCGACGACGACTTCGGCCTCCGCCCGGAGGGGCGGGCCCGGGACCGCTCAGGCCAGGTCGTGGGCCAGGGGGTGGCGCGGCTCGTAGACGAGGACCGTGCCCGCCCCGGGCACCACCATGGTCGCCGTCCTCCCGAAGCCCCGCACGTCGATGCCGCCCTCGAAGCGTGCCCCCTTGGCGGCCAGCTCCGCCATGGTGGCCTCGAGGTCGTCGCACAGGAAGGAGATCTCGTGGTGCGGGGGGGTGGCGCCGGTGCCGTCGCCACCGGCCGGATGGATGCCGAGCTCGGAGGGACCGGAGCGGAAGATCAGCCAGCCGTCGTGGGCGTCGACGAAGGGCCAGCCGACCACCTCCCGGAAGAAGGTCCGGGCCGCCTCGGGGTCCTCGGCGTAGACGACGCAGTGCACGGCGCTGAGCACCACCCCACCGTAGCCCCGAGCCCCCGGAGCAGGTGGTTTCCCCTGGTCGGGACGAGGGAATCGACGCTGGTGGCCCGGGCCGGGGCCGTGGCACGGTGGGCACACGGAGGCGGGCAGCGGAGATTCGGGCACGAGGCGGGGCGGGGACGCCGTCGTGGGCGCAGGCGGAGCGAGCACCGCCGAGGTCGAGCGCGCCGGCGCCCGGGTGTGCTTGCGGGGCGAGATCGACCTCACCGTGCGTGACGCCCTGCGATCGTCGCTCGACGACGTCATCCGGGCCGACCCCGACACCCTGCACATCGACGCCGCCGAGGTGTCGTTCATGGACAGCGCCTGTGCCTGGGAGATCAGGCGGGCGTGCTCGGTCCTCGACGCCACCGGGCGGGGCGTGGCCCTCTCCCGGCCCGCTCCGGCGGTGGTGCTCGTGTTCAGCGCCCTGGGCTGGCGCGACGTCCTAGCGGCCATGACCGCCGCCGGCTGAGCGCTTCGCCCGTCAGCGCAGCGCCTGGTGGGCGGGGGGACCCGGCGGCGGGGTCACGCGTCCGGGGTGCAGGACGGCGGCCAGGATCTCGACGCCGTCGACCAGACGTGGGCCGGGCCGGGAGAAGAAGGCGCTGGCGTCGAGGGCGACGATGCGCCCGGCCCCGGCCAGAGCGGGCCGGTCGAGGAGGGCGACACCCTCGGCCACGGCCTCGGGAAGGTGGTAGCCGCAGGGCATGAACAGCACCACCTCGGGGCGGGCGTCGTCGATGCGATCCCACTCCAGGCGCACCGAGGGCGCCCCCCGCGATCCGAGGACGCTCTCACCGCCGGCCAGGGCGATCATCTCGGGCACCCAGTGGCCGCCGTTGAACGGGGGGTCAGACCATTCCAGGGCGAAGGTGGGCGGGGTCCGGGCGCCGGCCACGGCCTCCCGGACCCGGTCCAGGCGGCGCCGGGCCCCGTCGACGAGCTCGAGGGCCCGGCCCTCGGTGCCGGTGGCCCGGCCCACCGCCACCACCGAGTCCAGGACCTCGTCGAGCGAGGACGGGTCGAGGGAGAGGACCGGGGCCGAGCAGCCCAGGGCGTCGAGGGCCTCGTGGACGTGCCCCGAGGGGACGGCGCACACGGCGCAGAGGTCCTGGGTGATGACGAGGTCGGGGCGCAAGCGGCGGACCATGTCCCTGTCGAGGCGGTAGATCGGGTCACCGGCGGTCACCGTGGCGGCCACGCGCCGGTCGACCTCGGCCGGATCGGTGCCGGCTTCGAGGACCGAGGCGGTCACCTTGGGTTTGGCTCCGACGGCCTCGGGCCAGTCGCACTCGTGGGTGACGCCGACCAGCTGGTCCTCGAGGCCGAGGGCGCAGACGATCTCGGTGGCCGAGGGGAGGAGCGACAGGATGCGCACGGCGCCAGTGTCGCGCCTCGGGGCCGCCCCCGGACGGTGGTGCGGTTGTCGGACCGGGCCGGGGCGGGGACAATGCAGCCGTGACGACCCTGTCCCGTCCCGACGGGCGGCGCCCCGGGCCCGCCGTGGCCTCGCCCGCCCAGCACCGAGCCTGGGAGGAGGACGGGTGGTGCATGATCGAGGGGGCCGTGCCTGAGGAGGAGCTGGCCGCCGCCCAGCGGGCGGTGGCCCGTCTGTTCCCGACGGCGGCGCAGTGGCGGTCGGCTGCCGACGACAGCACGCGGCGGTGGGGCACGTGGGACGCGCCATGGCCGGAATTCCCCTTCCGCAGCCGCACCCTCAACCGCCTGGTGGTGGGCGACACCATGATCGACCTGGCCCGGCAGTGCACCGGGAGCGATGACGTGCGCATGTACCTGGCCATCGCCACGGCCAAGTACGCCGGGCAGCCCTCGGACTACAACCAGCTGCTGCACACCGATTTCCCCAACCACACCCTGACGGTGCCCCGGCCCGAGGCCGGATACCACCAGATGGAGACCTTCGTCTACCTGTGCGACGTCGACGCCGGCAACGGGGCCACCCACTTCGTGTCGCGGTCCCGCACGGCCGGGATCGAGGTGGAGCGCCACACACTCTCTCTCGAGGAGTTCGGGGGGCTGTACGAGACCGACACCGAGGCCTCGGCCCCGGCGGGATCGATCGTCGTGTACCGGCCCGACGTGTACCACCGCTCGGTGGACTTCGACGATCCCGGGCGGGCCCGGTTCATGCTGCACGTCGCCTACCGGGCCGCCCCGGTGGAGTGGGGCGGCTACCAGGCCTGGCCCTTCAAGGGGTTCTCTCCCGAGTGGCACGCCTTCGTGGCCCAGGCCACGCCACGGCAATTGGCGGTGCTCGGCTTCCCCGCCCCGGGCCATCCCTACTGGACGCCGGCCACCATCGACGGCGTGGGTCGGCGCTATCCCGGGCTCGACATGACACCGTGGCGCCAGGCCGCCGATCCCGGGTAGGGCGGGGCGGGATCGACCCTCCCGGGCGGGCCGGATCGGTAGCGTGGCCCTGGTGACGACCACCGGCAGCGGGGGCCCGGACGCCGTCCCGGGGGCGGGCGGCCAGTGGCGTTCCCCCTCCCCGAGACTGTGGGTCATGCGTCGGGCCGAGGTGGTCGTGGCCTGTGCCGTGGTTGCCGGGGCGGTCGGCGGCGCGGCTGGCTCGGCGTCCGCCGCCGCCGGGTTCGGGGGTGCGGCGGGCGCGGTGGTGCTCGGTGCGGCGGTCCTCGTCTTCGTGCGGAACCGGTTCCGCTCCTGGCGCTACCTCGAGCGCGACGAGGACCTCATCGTGGCCCGGGGGGTCATGTTCCGCCGTCTGTCGGTGGTGCCCTACGGGCGCATGCAGTTCGTGGACGTCACGGCCGGGCCCCTGGAGCGCGGCTTCGGGCTCGCCACCGTGAAGCTCCACACCGCCGCCGCCGCCACCGACGCCCGCATCCCCGGGCTCGAGCGCCAGGAGGCCGACCGCCTGCGGAACCGGCTGTCGGCGCTCGGGGAGGCGAAGGCGCAAGGGCTGTGACCGGGCCCCCGCCGGCCACGCCGTGGCAGCGCCTGCACCCCCTCACCCCGGTGGTGCGGGCCGGACGGGTGGTGTTGCCCCTGCTCGTGGTGCTGGCGGCCTCGGCCCCCGGGCAGCAGGGCTCGTCCCGCAGTCCCGTCCTGCCCTACGACCTCGGCCTCATCGCCCTGGTGGTGGTGCTGGGGGTGGTGCAGTGGCTCGTCACCCGCTGGCGGATCGAGGGCACGACGCTGCGGATCGAGAGCGGCCTGCTCCGGCGCGACTCGCGCCAGCTCCCCGTGGCCCGGATCCAGGCCGTCGACGTCATCCAGCCGTTCCTGGCCCGGGTGCTCGGTCTGGCCGAGCTCCGCATCCGCCTGGCCGGGTCGAGCAGTGCCAACGGGCGCCTGGCCTTCCTGGCCGAGCCCGTGGCCCAGGAGCTGCGGGCCCGGCTCCTGGCCGCCCACCACGGCCTCGACATGGCCACCCCCGAGCCGCCCGAGCACCCTGTGGCCTCGGTGCCCACGGCCCGGCTGGTGGGCTCGGTGGTGCTGTCGTCGGCCACCTTGGTGAGTGTGGCCCTGGTGGTCGCCGTGGCGGTGTCGGCGTCGGTGTCGCGCGCCGCCGCCGTGGCCCTGGGCGGCACGCTCGTGGCCTACCTCTTCGGGTTGGGGCGGGTGGTGTGGCGCCGGGTGGCCGAGCAGTACGGCTTCAGCGTGGGCCAGGCCCCCGACGGGATCCGCATCCACCGCGGCCTGCTGGGCCGGGTGGCGGAGACCATCCCGGTGCGCCGGGTCCAGGCCGTGCGCCTGGTGGAGCCGCTGCTGTGGCGCCCCTTCGGATGGTGCCGGCTCGAGGTGGAGCTGGCCGGCTCGGCCGGCCGGGACCAGGGGACGCGGTCGGGCACGGTGACCCGGGCCCTGCTCCCGGTGGGCCACGCCGCCGAGGCCGGCCTGCTGGCCCGGGGCGTCCTGGGCTCGAAGGACCCCCCGCTGGCGCCGCCCCCGCCCCGGGCCCGCCTCAAGGCGCCCCTCAGCTACCACTTCCTCGCCGCCGGCCACGACGAGGACCTGGCCGTGGCCGTGACCGGGCGCGTGCGCAAGGTGACGTGCTGGGTGCCCCTCGACAAGGTCCAGAGCGTCCGTCGCGTCCAGGGCCCGCTCCAGCGCCGCCTGGGGCTGTCCACCGTCCACGTGGACGCGGCCGGGCGCGGCGTGCGGGCCCAGTTCCGCGACCGGGCCGCCCCCGAGGCCGACCGCCTGGTGGAGGACCTGGCGCAGCAGGCCCGCCGGGCCCGCCGGGCCCGTCCCGAGGCCCTGGACTTCGGGGCGTCCTCGGCCGGACCCGGCCCGCCCCTCCCTCGGGCCGTTGACCGAGAAGATTAGGTAAGCCTAACCTTAGGTGCCATGGTAGCGACCTTCGTGATCTTCCTCCGGGAGGGGATCGAGGCGAGCATGATCGTGGCGATCCTCCTCGCCTACCTGGACCGCATCGGCAAGCGGCGGTACTTCGTGGACGTGCTGGCCGGGGTGGGCGCCGCCCTGGTGCTGGCGGGGGCGGCCGGGGTGACCGCCTACCTCACCATCCACACCTACGCCGGCACCACCGTCCAGACCGTCTTCGAGACCTGCACCTATCTCCTGGCCGCCGTGGTCCTCACCTACATGACGTTCTGGATGCGCAACCACGCCCGCACCATCGCCGCCGACCTCCAGGCCCGGACCGAGGCGGCCATCTCCACGGGCGAGCGCCGGGGCCTGTTCCTCATCGCCTTCCAGGCGGTCGGACGTGAGGGGCTCGAGACCGTGGTCTTCACGCTCGCCGTGGTCTTCTCGAGCTCGGCCCACGGCGCCGTGGCGGGAGGGGTGGCGGGGCTGGTGGTGGCGCTCGGCATCGCCTTCGCCGTCTACAAGCTGGGCAAGCGGCTCAACGTCGCCCTGTTCTTCAAGGTGGTGGGCGCCCTCCTCATGGTCTTCGCCGCCGGGCTCCTCGTCGACGCCGTCGAGGACATGCAGTCCCTGGGATGGATCCCGTCCTTCGGCCGTCCCCTGTGGAACACCAACGGCGTGCTCGACGAGGGGAGCACGCTGGGCGACATCGTGCACACCTTCTTCGGCTACGTGGGCCGGCCCAACGTGCTGGAGGTGGTGGTGTGGCTGGGCTACGTCCTGCTCGCCGTGACGGCCTTCCTCGGTCTCTGGCACCGGCGCCGCCCCGCCGCGGCGGTCGGCGCCGGCGCCCACGTCCGCTGAGGCGGTGTGGTCGGGCCGCCCACCTCGGCCCCGCCACGGGCCCGCCCGTGGCGACGGGGCGCGGCGGCGTTACCCTGTGCCGTGATCGCCACCCGCCCGGCCGAGCTGGGGCCGCCCGGTCGCTCGGGGCGGGCCCGGCCCGGGCAGGCCCGGCGCCGGCCCGTCCTCGTCGCCCTGGCCGTGGTGGCGGCCCTCGGTGCGGCCTGCGGCGGAGCCTCGCCCGGGACCCACGCCGCCCGCGAGCTGCGGGCCCCCCTCCCGGCCGGCCACCTGCCCTCGCCCATCGCCAAGATGGTGTGCGCGGCCGAGGCCCAGCGCGAGATCGCCGACGCCCTCGGGGTCACGGCCGTCGTGCAGCGGCCCACCTGGGTCGGCCACCGCTACACCTGCGTCTACCGCTACCCCGACGGCTCCTTCGTCATGTCGGTGCAGGAGCTGTCGAGCTGGGACCAGACCTACGCCTTCTTCCGCTCCCTGGGCCGGACCATGGGGGACACCGGCACCGTGCGCAACCTGGGCCAGGCGGCCTTCACGACCACCAACGGCTCGGTGGTGGTGCGCAAGGACTGGAAGGTGCTCCTGGTGGACATCGCCGGGCTCCCCCCGACCTTCGGGGTGCCCGCCACCTCCTCGCCCGACGTGGCGCTCACCATCGCC
>Ga0335073_10012969_pt1 | contig 11680 bp, 7 predicted proteins | sample Lox_Sample_22_FD_207093 | JGI IMG/M metagenome (GOLD analysis project Ga0335073, IMG submission 207093) | Soil microbial communities from Loxahatchee National Wildlife Refuge, Florida, United States - Lox_Sample_2.2 | ecosystem: Environmental > Terrestrial > Soil > Wetlands | place: USA: Florida... | reverse complement strand
TGGGTCAGCACCATGCTCACCCCCTCGACGATCACGTCGATGATCTTCATGTGACCGTCTTCGTCGCGCACGCGCCAGGCGGTGTTGAGGGGCTCGTTGCCCGGGCGCAGGATCTGGGTGTTGACCACCGCGTCCGTGCCGGCGATCGGCTGGGCGTTGAGCACCTTGAAGGATTCGCCCGAATAGGCGGAAAGCCGGCGCGAGTAGGTGTTGACGACGTAGGCGTCGAACAGCTTGAGATATTGCGCGCGCTGCGTCTCGCTCGCGGTGTTCCACCAGCGTCCGAGGGCGAAGCGGCCGATCTTGTCGAGGTCGAGCCCTTCATGCAAGAGATCGCGCACCTCGGCCTGGCGCTGGGCGAGCGGCGTCTTGGCGTCGCCGAGAACCTTGATCGCGTGCGTGCCGATGTCGTCGATGAATTTCTGGGCCGCGGCGGGCGAGGTCGGCTGGTCCGCGCGCGCGGCGTCGGGAACGGAGGTCGCGAGCGCGGCACCGGTCAAGAGAAAGATCGCCAGCAGCTTCCTGATCGCCATGGTCGTCGAACCCCGTGGTTTCGATGTCGGCCGGGTGGGCCGGCGCGAAAGGCGGCGCATGTTGGCACCGCCCGTGTCCGCTGGCAACAGGCGATCCCGGCCGGTAGGGACTCAGGTTGAAACCGTGGCTTGGGTGTCATGACCGGACTTGGTCCGGCGATGACGCGAATTGGACTGCGGCCATTGTTTCAAACTGAGTGACGACCTCCCGGCCCGAGCGCGCGGTGCGACGGTTCAGGGCAGGAGCGCGATGGGCGGGGCGTCGGCCGCGGCGCGCCGCTCGACCGCGAGCCGGATCACGCGCGCCGTCTCGCGCCAGAGCTTGTAGGGCTCGAGCCGGTCGAGCCGCACCCACGCGACCTCGGCCGCGTCGTCGCCCGCGCGCGCCTCGCCCGCGCGCCATTCGGCCGAGACGTCGATCAGCGTGTAGTGATATTCGACGGCGCCCGCACCGTCGCGCCCGATCGAATCGACCACCGCGACGATGCCGGCGATCTCGATCTCGATGCCGCATTCCTCGCGCACCTCGCGCAACGCGGCCTCAACCACCGTCTCGCCCACGCGCTGCGCGCCGCCCGGGATGCTCCAGGTCCCCGCGCGCGGCGCCTTCGCGCGCCGGATCAGCAGCACCTCCTCGCCGCGCAGCACGACCGCGCCGACGCCGACGAAAGGACGCTCGGGATAGCTGCGTTTCATGGGACCGGTCATGGCCTCGGAGGATAGCGCGCGCCGGCCGGCTTGTCGCGTCGCGGGCGTCTGCGGTCGGGTCCGGGCCCGAAACAGCCTCGATCCCGCTTGACCCAGGCCACGGCTGCGGCACTCTAGCGCGCGACTTCATAAGCCCCGCCGCCCGGCGCGGGCGCGCGCGGGAGGTTGGAGCCATGAAACTGGTCATCACCGGCGGCGCCGGCTTTATCGGGCGCATGCTGGCCCAGGCGATCCTCGCGCGCGGCAGCTTGACCGGGCCCTCGGGCCGCGCCGAGACGGTCGACGAGCTGGTGCTGTTCGACGCGAGCGCCGGGGCGCCGCTGCCCCCATCCCTCGCGCGCGCGAAGCTCGTCCTCGGCGACATCGCCGAGCGCGCGGCGATCGACGCCCTCATCGACCGGCCCGACATCTCGGTGTTCCACCTCGCCTCGATCGTGAGCGCGGGGGCGGAGCAGGATTTCGATCTCGCCCTCCGGGTCAATCTCGACGGTGCGCGCCATCTCCTCGAGGCGTGCCGCCGGCTCGGCTCGCGCCCGCGCCTCGTGTTCACGAGCTCGGTAGCCGTGTTCGGGCCGCCGGCCATGGGCGAGACGGTCGACGATCTCTCGAAGGAAACGCCCCAGACCACCTACGGCATGACCAAGGCGATCGGCGAGCTCCTGGTCAACGATTACAGCCGCAAGGGCTTCGTCGACGGGCGCGCGGCGCGCTTGCCCACCATCGTCGTGCGCCCGGGCCGGCCCAACAAGGCGGCGTCGAGCTTCGCGAGCGGCGTGTTCCGCGAGCCGCTCAACGGCGAGCCGTGCCGCCTGCCCGTGACCCTCGACACCATGATGCCGCTCTCGGGCTATCGCACGGCGGTCGGAAACCTGATCCGGCTCCACGAGGCCGCGGGCGAGGCGATCGGCGCCGACCGCGCGGTCGGCTTCCCGAGCCTCGACGTGAGCGTCGCCGAGATGATCCAGGGCCTGAAGCGGGTCGCGGGCGGGCGCACGCTCGGGCCCATCGAGATGGCGCCCGATCCCGCGATCCAGCGCATCGTCGCGGGCTGGGCGCGCCGCACCGGCTCGGCCAAGGCCCGGTCCCTCGGCCTCGCGCGGGATCCGGACATCGATTCCATCGTGCGGGAATATATCGAGGATTTTCTTGATTAATTCCCTACCGGCCGCAGCGCCCGCGGGGGTCTCGAGCGGGCGCCGGCATTTCCGGCCGGTTGGGGCAGCCTCCCCCTAAGGAGGGGTTCACGACCTCCGGGTTTCGTGAAACAATGACGGCACGTCCCGTACCGCCTTCCCGGTCCGTCGTCGCAACTTCTACAACCCCTCGGAGAAATAGCGCGAGGATGAGCGTGAGCGTCGCCTCCCTTTCCCGCAGCCCAGCCCACGCTCCGGAGCCCGGCCATTCGCTCGGCGCGGGCCTTGCCGCGGCGCGCGCCGAGACGCTCGCGCGGGTCGAGGCGCTCGACGACGCAGCACTTTGCGCCCAGCCCGATCCCGAGTTCAGCCCGATCGGCTGGCATCTCGGCCATATCGCCTATACCGAGGCGCTGTGGCTGGCGCCGGGCACCGACCTGCGGCCCGAATGGCGGCGCCTCATGCGCCAGGACGGCTTCGCGAAGGCCGAGCGGCGCAAGCTCCCGGCACGGCGGGATCTGTTCGATTACCTCGCCCATGTGCGCGCGCTCGTTGAGGCGCGCCTCGAGGCGGACGCGCTCGAGCCCGGGGCGCGCACCTGGCGCTTCATCGTCCAGCACGAGACCATGCACGCCGAGACCATCGCCATCCTGCGCCGGCTTTCCGGCATCGACCGCGCGCCGCCCGCCGAGCTCAGCCGCGCGCGCGACGAGGGGGCTACGATCGCGGTGCCGGCGGGGCGCCTCACTCAAGGCGACGACGGCGACGAGGCGCTCGACAACGAGCGCGCACCCCACGCGGTCGAGCTCGGCGCGTTCCGCCTCTCGGCCGAGCCCGTGAGCCAGGGCCGCTACCGCCGTTTCATCGCCGACGGCGGCTATCGCGCGGAAGCGCTTTGGTCCGAGGAGGGCTGGCGCTGGCGCGCGTCCCACGGCGTCGAGCGTCCGCTCCATTGGGTCGAAGGTGCGGACGATCTCCCGGTCCATGGCGTGTCGGCCTACGAGGCGGAGGCCTTTTGCCGCTCGATCGGCGCGCGTCTCCCGAGCGAATCCGAATGGGAGCGCGCCGCTTCCTTCGCGGGCTCGGCACTCTTCGGCGAAGTGTGGCAATGGACCGCGACCACCTTCGCGCCCTATGCCGGCTTCGTGCCGTTCCCCTATCCGGGCTATTCGGCGGCCTATTTCGACGGCCGCCATCGCGTGCTCAAGGGCGGGAGCTGGGCCACGGGGCCCGCGTGCCTCAGGACGAGCTTCCGCAATTGGTACGAGCCCTGGACGCGGCAAATCTTCGCGGGCTTCCGCTATGCGCAGGATCTCTGAGACCATGGCCGATTCCGGCCGCGCGCGCGGCGGGCGCTCGGCGCTCACCATCGTCGAGGCGCCCGGTGCGGACGCCGACGAGGAGCGCGAGATCGTGCGCGGGCTCGTCCAGCGCCCGCGGCGCCTTCCCTGCCGCCTGTTCTACGACGAGCGCGGCTCGCGCCTGTTCGAGCGCATCTGCGAGCTGCCGGAATATTACCTCACGCGCACCGAGCACGCGCTCCTCGCCGAGCGCGCGGCCGAGATCGCGGCCCTCGCCGGCCCCGCCCATCTCGTCGAGCTCGGCAGCGGAGCCGCCACCAAGACGCGCCTTCTGATCGACGCCTACCGCGCGCACGGCGGCCCGCTCGCCTACAGCGCGATCGACGTGAGCGACTCGAGCCTGGGCGTCGCGGCGGCGGCGCTCACGGCGCGTTACCCGTCGCTCGCGGTGCAGGGCGTGGTCGCGACCTACGAGGCCGGGCTTGCGGCTCTCGCGACGCGCGTCCCGGTCGAGGGACCGCGCCTCGTGCTGTTCCTCGGCAGCACGATCGGCAATCTCGATCCCGGCGAGACGCGCCAATTTCTCGCGCGCGTGCGCGCGACTCTCGCCCCCGGCGACGGATTTTTGGTCGGCACCGACCTCGAGAAGGACCCGGCCGTGATCGAGGCCGCCTACAACGACGCCGAGGGGGTGACGGCCGCCTTCAACCTCAACATCCTGCGCCACGTCAACCGGCGCTTCCGCGCCGACTTCGCGCTCGATTCCTTCGCCCACGTCGCGTTCTATGCGCGCGACAAGCGCCAGATCGAGATGCACCTCGAGAGCCGCGCAGCGCAGCGCGTCGCCCTCGCCGCCCTCGGGCTCGAGATCGAGCTCGAGGCCGGCGAGCGCATCGAGACCGAAATCTCGCGCAAGTTCGAGCTCGCGTCGTTCGCGGCCGAGCTCGCGGCGCACGGCTTCGAGGTCGCGCGCCAATGGACCGACGCCAAGGCGTGGTTCGGACTCACGCTCGCGCGCGCGGTCTGACGCGCGGGCGAAGACACGCACGACCGACACACGCGCGGCGAACGCGCGGGAATTCGACGGGAAACGTCTTTCGGGAGGATGCGATGAAGATCAAGGCCGCCGTCTTGCGCCAGATGGGCAAGTCCTTTCCTTACGCGACCTCGAAGCCGCTCGCGATCGAGGAGATCGACCTCGACCCGCCGGGCGAGGGCGAGGTTCTGGTGCGCATCGCCGCCGCGGGCCTGTGCCATTCCGATCTCTCGGTGATGGCGGGGGTGCGGGTGTGGCCGCTGCCGCTCGTGGTCGGGCACGAGGCGTCGGCGGTGGTCGAGGAGGTCGGCGCCGGGGTCAAGGACCTGAAGCCGGGCGACCATGTGGTGATGGTGTTCCGGCCGAGCTGCGGCCATTGCGAGCCCTGCGCCACGGGCCGGCCGGCGTTGTGCGAGCCGGGCTTCGCGACCAGTGTAGCGGGCACGCTGCTCTCGGGCGCGCGCCGGCTTCACAAGGGCGCGGAGGAAATCAACCACCAGGTCGGCGTCTCGTGCTTCGCGCAATACGCGGTCGCGTCGCGCCGCTCGCTCGTCAAGATCGACCGGTCGCTGCCGCTCGACGTCGCGGCGCTCTTCGGCTGCGCGGTCATCACCGGGGCCGGCGCCGTGTTCAACGCGGCCCAAGTGCCGGTGGGGGCGACGGTCGCGGTCGTGGGCCTCGGCGGCGTCGGGCTTTCGGCCATGCTCGCCGCGATCCATCTCGGCGCGCGCCGCGTGGTCGCGATCGATCCCTTGGCGCGGAAGCGCGAGCTCGCGCGCCAGCTCGGCGCGACCGACGCGTTCGACGCGTCGGACCCCAAGGTGGTCGAGAACGTCAAGGATGCGACCCAAGGCGGCGTCGAGTACGCGATCGAGGCGGCGGGCTCGGTCGACGCCCTCGACATCGCCTACCGCGCGACCAAGCGCGGCGGCACCACGGTCACCGTGGGCTTGAGCCATCCCAACGACAAATACGCGATCCAGCACACGAGCCTGATCGCCGAGGAGCGCACGCTCAAGGGGAGCTATCTCGGGAGCTGCGTGCCGTTGCGCGACGTGCCGCGCTATATCGCGCTCCATCAGGCGGGGCGGCTCCCGGTCGACCGGCTCGTGAACGAGCACGTCAAGCTCGAGGAGATCAACATGGCGTTCGACCGGCTCGCGGCCGGGGCGACGGTGCGCCAAATCCTGGTGCCCTGAGGGCGCGCGGCGCGTGGCGCGTGCGCAAACGAAACGGCCCGGAGCGAGGCTCCGGGCCGTGGATCGAGGATCGCCTTTTGCCGCCGGCTAGCTGCGCTGGTTGCCGAACAGCTGCAAGAGAAACAGGAAGATGTTGAGGAAGTCGAGGTAGAGGCGCAACGCGCCGATCACCGACTTCTTCGCCGCGATCTCGCCCGAATCGCTCGCGACGTAAAGCTCCTTGATGTTCTGCGTGTCGTAGGCGGTGAGGCCCGCGAACACCAGCACGCCGATCACCGAAATCGCGAACTGCATGCCGGTCGAGTGCAGGAACAGGTTGACGAGCGAGGCGAGCACCACGCCGATCAGCCCCACCATCAGGAACGACGCCATCCCGGAGAGATCGCGCTTGGTGGTGTAGCCGTAGAGGCTGAGGCCCGCGAACGAGCCCGCCGAGATGAAGAAGACGCGCGCGATCGAGGTGCCGGTATAGATCATGAAGATCGAGGCGAGCGAGATGCCCATCAATCCGGCGTAGAGCCAGAACAGCGCGTGGGCGGTCGAGGCCTTCATCGAGTTGATGCGCGCGCTCAGCACGAACACCAGGATCAGCGGCGCGAAGATCGCGACCCACTGGAGGGGTGTGCCGAAGATGGCGCGCATCGCCGCGGGCGAGCTCGCCACGGCGTAGGCCACGATGCCCGTGAGCGCCAGGCCCGAGGCCATGTAGTTGTAGACCCGCAGCATGTAGCTGCGCAGCCCCTGGTCGATCTCGGCGCGCTCGAACGCCGGCGTCACGACGCGCCCTTGGTCGCGAATGTCCATGGCGAAACCTCTGTCCGTTGGCCCCGATCGGGGTCTTGCCTCTGTGCGCCGGCCCGGGTTTCGTCGGCCCGTCCGGTCGTTCGGCGGTTATTTTGGGCTTCCGCCCCCGGAAATCAACCGTATTCTGCCCCTCGCGGTTGAATTTCAGGGGCTTAGCGCGGGCGCTCAGCCCTTCTGGGCGGGCGCGCCCTCCGGCAGCGCCGCCCCGCCGGCCGAGACGCCGACGATGCGCACCGAGGGAAAGCGCAGCGAGACCGTGGTGCCGCGCGCGGGCTCGCTCTCGATCCTGAGGCTGCCGCCGTGGAGCTCGATGAGCGATTTGACCAAAGGCAGACCGAGCCCGGTGCCGCCATGCTTGCGCGTGAGCCCGCTCTCGACCTGGCGGAACGGCGTGAGCGCGATCGGAATCTCGGACTCGCTGAGGCCGATGCCGGTGTCGCTCACCCGGAGGCACAGGCTGCCCGAGGGCTCGAGCGCCGCGTCGACCCGGATGCGCCCGCCCTCGGGCGTGAACTTCACCGAGTTCGAGAGCAGATTGATGACCATCTGCTTCACCATGCGCTCGTCGGCCCAGATGGTCGGCAGGCCGGGCGCCAAGCCGGTCTCGAGCGCGAGGCCGGCCGCGGTCGCGCGTTGCTCGATGAGGCGCCGCGCCGCGCGCACCACGTAGGCGACGTCGACCTCGCTCTCGTTCAGCGTGAGCTCGCCCGCCTCGGCGCGCGAGACGTCGAGGATGTCGTTGATCAGCGTGAGCAGGTGGCTGCCGCTCTCGTGGATGTCGCTCGCGTACTCGGTGTAGCGCGGGCTGCCGAGCGGCCCCAGGAGCTCGCCGCGCATCACCTCGGAGAAGCCGATGATCGCATTCAGCGGCGTGCGCAGCTCGTGGCTCATGTTGGCGAGGAACTCCGACTTGGCGCGGCTCGCGGCCTCGGCCTGCTCCTTCGCCTCGCGCAGCTCGCGCTCGACGCGGCGCCGGATGCTCGCGTCGCGCGACACCGTGAAGTGGTACTCCTCGCCCTCGAAATCGAGGTGATTGACGGTCACGTCGACCGGCACGCCGGTGCCGTCGCGCCTTATGTGGGTCGATTCGAAGCTTTGCGAGCCGAGCTCCTTGATCGTGCGCCAGTTCTCGGCCCATTTTCCGGGGCCGATCGCCTTGTCTATGTCGTAGATCGTGAGCTGCAAGAGCTCCTGGCGCGCGTAGCCGAGCTGGCGGCACGCCGCGTCGTTGACGTTGAGGAAGCGGCCGTCCTCGCCGATCAGGTACATGCCCTCGGACGCCTGGTCCATCGAGAGCTGGGTCAGGCGCAGCTCCTGCTCGGCGCGCTTCTGGGCCGAGGTGTCGAGGGCGATCACCTGGTATGCCTGCTTCCCCTCGAAGACCAGCGGCAGCGCCCCCACCATGGTGTCGACGACCTCGCCGTCGAGGCGCCGGTACTGGCCCTCGCCCATCTGGGTCGGCCGGCCGGTCTCCTCGGCGATGCGGTAGCGCGTGCGCACGATGTCGCGCATCGCCTCGGGGATGAAATCCATGTAGTTCATGCCGACCAGCTCGACCGAGCTCTTGGCGCCCAGGATCTGCGCCGCGGCATTGTTCGCGAACACGACCTTGCCGTCCGCGTGCACCAGGATCGCGATCGGCGCGTACTCGACCAGCTGGCGGTAGCGCGCCTCGCTCTCGCGCACCGCCTGCTCGCGGCGCTTGAGCTCGCTGATGTCGGTGCGGATCGCGACGTAGTCGCCCGCCTGGGTGCGCCGGTCGTGGAAGCGCAGCCAGCGTCCGTCGTTGACCGCGACCTCGAGGTCGAGATGGCCCTTGCGGAAGTCGGCCACGCGTTCGGCGATCCAGCGGTCGCGCGCGTCCGTCGTGGTGGTGATGTCGAGCGAGTCGGCGTAGACGTTCGCGTGCACCACCTCCTCGAACAGGATGCCGGGCCGGATCACCGCCTCGATCGCGGGGAACAGGTCGCGGTAGTGGCGGTTGCACATCACCAGCCGCTCGCTCGAATCGTAAAGCGCGAAGCCGTCGGGCATGCTCTCGAGCGCGCCCTCGAGGCGCCGGCTCGCGGCGGCGGCACGCGCGTTCGCCTGGTCCTCGCGCACGACCAGGAGGCCCATCGCCGCGACCACCGCGGCGAGGAAGGCGAGGAGGGCTCCCATGGCGATGCGCAGCTTCGAGAAGTCGGCCGCCTCGGCGTCGAGTGCCGCCGAGATCTGCGTCTTGTCGTCGGAGAACTTCGCGTCGGTGTCGTGGAACGCCTCAGCCGCGCGCGCGCGCACGCGCGCCACCGTCGCGGGGTCGTCGGGCGGCGGCACGGCGCCCGGCGCGATCCAGGCGCCGATCTCGCGGATCGCGGGTGCCAGGGTCGCGCCGATCGCCTCGACGTCGGGGTTGCCGCCGAAGTCCGCGTGGAGGCGGCCGAGACGCGCCGTGACCGCGTCGAGGGTCGAGCGCACCTGGGCGCGCGCCTGGTCGCCCGTCGCGCTCGCGAGCCCCACGTCCGGCGCCCGCACCAGGCTCTCGAGCATGGCGAGGTCGCGGATCAGGAGGCCTTCCTCGGTCTGGCGCTTCTGCAGCTCGGCCGGGAGCGCGCTCTGCATCGTGGTGAGCGCCACGTTGAGATAGATGCCGAGCGCAATGGTCGCGAGGAGCGCGAAGCCCGCGAGCCACAGGAGCGGGCGCTTGCCGCGCGGCTTGAGCCCGCCGATCACGACGGTGAGCCGCGCTGCGCCCGGACCAAGGCTGGAACCTGGATCGGGTCTCGGGTCATGTTCCCCCGCCTCGTGGCCGGCGGGACCCCCGATCCCGCAAGCACGTCCGCGCCCCGGCCCTCGTCCCCTCGAGCGGCCGCCCGACGCGGTGAACTTTTTGTTATTTCTAGCACAAGCCCGCGTTGCAGGCACTACCGGCGGTGGCGGGGTCGCGGCGGCGGCGGCCCCTATTCCTAGGGCTCGCGCAGCACCGGAGCGGCGCTGCGGCCGAGGGCGCGCCAGGTTCCGAGATAGCCCAGGACCAGGGTGAGGAGGGTGGCGCCCGCGAGCGTCGCCGCGACCGGGCCCGGAAGGAAAGCCCAACCCGCGTGCATGATGCGCGTCGTGACCAGCCAGCCCGCGAGCGTGCCGAGGGCGGCGGCGACCGCGGCCGACGCGGCCCCCAATATGCCGAACTCGATGAGAAAGGCGGCGAGCAGCGTCGCGCGCGTGGCCCCCAGCACCTTGAGCACCACGGCGTCGTAGGTGCGTCGGCGATGCTCGGCCGCGATCGCGCCGCCGAGGACGAGGATGCCGGCCGCAAACGTGAAGAGGGCCGTGAGCCGCACCGCGACGCCGACATTGGCGAGAATGTCCGCGACCGCGTCGAGCGCGTCCTTGACCCGGATCGCGGTCACGTTGGGGAAGCGGTCGGTGAGGGTGCCGAGCAGCGGCTCCTCGGCCGCCGGCGTCGAATGCACGGTCGCGATGTAGGTCTGGGGCGCGCCGTCGAGGATGCCGGGCGAGAACAGCATGACGAAATTGATGCCGAGGGAGCGCCAATCCACGTCGCGCAGCGAGGCGATGCGCGCGGTGAGCTCGCGCCCGAGCACGTTGACCGTGATCGTGTCGCCGATGCCGAGATGGAAATCGTGCGCGACACCCGCATCGAGCGAGACCAGCGGCGGGCCGCGATAGTCCGCGGGCCACCAGCGGCCGGCGACGAGGCGCGTGCCGCGCGGCGGCGAGGCCGCATAGGTGAGGCCGCGGTCGCTGTCGAGCGCCCAGGCGCCGCGCGGGTCGATCTTGGCGCGCGCGGCGGGAACGCCGTTGAGTGCCACGATGCGTCCCCGGAGGCTCGGCACCTGCTCGATGGCGCCAGCCCCCGGCACGGCGCGCACCGCGCGGTCGAAGGGGGCGACCTGGTCGGGCTGGATGTCGATGAAGAAGAAGGACGGCGCGTCGCGCGGCAGCTCCTCGGTCACCTCGCGCGCGATGTTGCCCTCGACCAGCGCCACGGCGATGAAGAGCGTGAGGCCGACGCCGAGCGAGAGAATGACGCTCGCCGTGGGGGCCGCGGGCCGGTGGAGATTCGCGAGCGCCAAACGCAGCGTCGGGGCCCCCGCGAAAAGCCGATGCAGTTTCCCCGAAGCGCGCGCGAGGCGCGCCACGATCCAGGCGGCGGCGCGGAACGCGGCGAAGCTCGCAACCGACCCGAGCACGAACCAGAGAGCGATCGGCCGTTGTGCGGCACTCAGGATCGTGAGTGCCGCGAGTGCGGCCCCGGCGACGCCGAGCGCGAGCGCGTCGAGGGCGCGCGGCCAGCGCCGCTCGGGTGCCACCTGGGCGCGGAACAGCCGCGCCGCCGGGAGGTCGCGCGCATGGGCCAACGGCCAAAGCGTGAAGACGATCGTGGTGAGAAGTCCATAGGCGGCGGCGAGGGCGAGCGCGCGTGGCGCCAGTCCCACGTCCGCGACCACGGGCAGGAGCCGCGCGAGGGTGCCCGAGAGCAGGATCGGCACGAGCGCGCCGAGGGCAAGGCCGAGCGCGATGCCGACGAAGGCGAGCGCGAGGGTCTCGATGAAATAGACCTGGAACACGAGGCGCGCGGGGGCGCCCAGGCATTTCAGGATCGCGATCGTGGTCGCGCGCCGGTCGAGATAGGCCTTGATCGCGTTCGCGACGCCGACGCCGCCGACCAGGAGCGAGGTCAGGCCCACGAGAACGAGATAGAGGGCGATGCGGTCGAGGAAGGTCTTGAGGCGCGGCGCCGCATTGTCGAAGCTGCGCGCGCGCCAGCCCGCGTCGGGAAACGCGGCCTCGATGCGGTCGAGCCAGGGCCCGACCGCGCGCCCGGGCGGAAGCTTCACGCGGTAATGGTAATAGACGAGGCTTCCGGGCTCGATCAGCTTGGTGGCGGCGAGGCTCGCGCGGCCGACCATGAAGCGCGGGCCCAGGATGAAGGTGGCCGAGCCGCGATCGGGCTCGCTCTCGA
>Ga0335073_10012968_pt1 | contig 11680 bp, 7 predicted proteins | sample Lox_Sample_22_FD_207093 | JGI IMG/M metagenome (GOLD analysis project Ga0335073, IMG submission 207093) | Soil microbial communities from Loxahatchee National Wildlife Refuge, Florida, United States - Lox_Sample_2.2 | ecosystem: Environmental > Terrestrial > Soil > Wetlands | place: USA: Florida... | reverse complement strand
CTGGATGCGCTGGATTACTATCGCGCCGCGCTGGCCAAACAACGGGACTCGTCACAACTGATGAATAAAATCGGCATCACCGAGTTGATGATGCAACGCTATCGCGAGGCGAAGAAATCGTTCGAACAGTCGATCAAAGCGGACCGCAAGTTCGCCGACGCCTATAACAATCTGGGCGTGGTGATGTACGAGGGCAGACGATACGGAGCGGCCATCAAGGAGTATCGCAGGGCGATTGCGATCGATGCGACTTCGGCGTCGTTCTTCAGCAACCTGGGCGCGGCGCTTTTTTCCAAGAAGCAATTTGACGCCGCGGTTACAGCCTACCAGCGTGCGCTGGAGATCGATCCCAACGTATTTGCGCGGACGTCGCGGGGTGGAGTGCAGGCGCAGTTGCCCAGTCCCGAAGATCGCGCGCACTATGACTACACGGTGGCAAAGCTTTACGCGAAGATGGGATTTTCGGATCAGTCGCTGGAATATTTGAGAAAGGCGATGGAAGAAGGATACAAGGATTTCAATGACGTGTACAAGGATGTGGAGTTTGCGCAGTTGCGCAAAGACAAACGCTTTGCCGAGTTAGTCGCGACCAAAACTCCGACGCTGTAAGAGTGATTTCATCCGCTGTTCATGCGCTTTGGCGCAGTTTGGCGCACATTGTGTTTATTTGTGCAGCGCATTTTACAAAGCTTTACAAAATTAGACGGAACTTATTCAGGTTCGGGTGTTTAATTCCTATACATACTCCTGAAAACAACAGGGTGAGTAAGGAGAAACGGTAGCCCATCGGATGCTGACCCGAGCACGCCCCAAGCAAGCATCCGGTGGGTTTTTTGTAATTTGTTCGCAACTAACAGTTAGGCTGATCGAACACGCTGCCGTAGGATCGACTCACCGGCTAGTTTCCGTGATTTCCGCTTTTTCCTGCCAGGTATGACTCCACGACTTGTTTCCATTTGCCTTGGGCTTTGAGGATAAACTCGACGGCATCGCGTAAGGCGCCTTCGCCGCCGGCGTGAGGCGTGGTGTAGTGGGCCTCTCGCTTGACTTCAGCCCGCGCATTTTTCACCGCGACCGCGAGGCCCGCGACGCGCATGGCCGGCAGGTCGACGATATCGTCGCCGACAAATGCGCCCTGATCGGGTTTCAAGCCCGCTTCTTTCACGATCTGCTGAAAAGCGGCGCCCTTGTCTTGACTTCCCTGCTGCACGAACTCGAGTCTGAGGTCCCGGGCGCGGAGCGCGACGGTTTCGGAGAAGCGTTTCGTAATCAGTCCTGTGCGCAGTCCGCCGAGACGCGCGAGCGAGACCGCGACACCGTCGTGGGCGTGAAAGCCTTTGAACTCGACGGAGCCCTGAGCGCTGAGTTCGGATCGACCCTCGTTCTCTTGACGAGCGTTCCCTGGCTCTTGGCGATCCGGGAGAAAGAAAAGCTTGCCGTCGGTGAGGACGCCGTCAACGTCGAAGAGCAGGAGCTTGATTTTGCGGGCGCGGGAGTGAGGGGAGAGCTTGGGCATGGCAAGAAAGTCTACCACTATCGAGTGGGCATTTATGATAGCTAACTTGATAGAGAAATATGATACACTTTCGGTGGATAATTGGAGAGCACATTTATGCCGGTGCCTGCCGCCAAGAAGCGTTATCAGAACACAACTGTGCGGTTGCCCCGGCATGTGTACGAGCGGGCTAAGACGGTCGCCGTCCAGTCGCAGGCTGCGAGTTTCAACGAATTTGTTGTCCAGGCGATCGAAGAGAAGGTCCGGCGGCTGAGTGAAGCGGAAATTGATGCTGCCTTCGCGCAGATGGCGAACGATGAAGAGTACCAGCACTCCTCGATTGTGCTAGCTAGGCGGTTCGAGCAGAGTGACTGGGAGGCCTTCCGGTCCGGCGCTGCGCGTGACCGGGCTCAACAGGTTGAACCCCAGCGTGAGCAGCCCAAGACCCGTGCTTCCAAAACCCGTCCGTGGTGATGTCTTCAGCGCGCGCCTGGACCCGACCGAGGGCAGCGAACAGGCGGGAACGCGGCCCGTCGTTGTCATCAGCCGCGATTCGATTAATGCCAACAGTCCGGTCGTGGTCATCGTTCCTCTGACTGACGCGGCCAACGTGAAGCGCTTATATCCCAGCCATGCGCATTTTCCCAAGGGCGCAGGAGGGCTCAGGATGGATAGCGTCGCCAAGGCCGAACAGATTCGAGCGATTCAGATCTCGCGCTTTGTCGGCTATTACGGCCGGTTGGATCGAGACGCGCTGGCGCGAGTCGAAGAGGCGATCCGGATCACGCTGGCGCTGAAGTAATCGCCTCGGGGCGAATGGTTGGCGAAAGTGTGATTTCGGGCTAGAATAGCCAGATGCAGTCCCTTCCTGAGTCAATGCCTGAGTCGCTGGCCTGGGCACATCCGCTGGTTGCGGACTGGTTTGGGCGGCGGTTTGGAACGCCGACGGAGCCGCAGGAGTTGGGATGGCCGCATATCCTGGCTGGCAAGACTACGCTGATTTCGGCTCCCACCGGGTCAGGGAAAACGCTGGCGGCATTTCTGGCTTGCATTGACCGGCTGGTGCGCAGGGCGCTGGCTGGGGAGTTGAGCGACAGGACCGAGGTTCTCTACGTTTCTCCGCTGAAGGCGCTGGGCAACGACATCCAGAAAAATTTGGAGGTTCCTCTCGGCGAGATTCTCGCGCTGGCGGGCGAGCGCGGATTGCTGATGCCGGAGATTCGGACGGCGGTGCGGACCGGCGATACTTTGGCGCATGAGCGGCGCGCGATGCTGAAACGGCCTCCGCATATTTTGGTCACTACGCCGGAGTCGCTTTACATTTTGCTGACAGCGGATAAAAGCCGGGCGATTTTGCGCGACGTGGAGACGGTGATTGTCGACGAGATTCATGCGGTCGCGGACGACAAGCGCGGGGCGCATCTGACGTTATCGCTGGAGAGGCTGGATGCGCTGACTCATCGGCCGCCGGTGCGGATTGGGCTGTCGGCGACGCAGAAGCCCATTGAAGAAGTGGCGCGTTTTCTGACGGGGAGCAGCCGGCCTGATCCGATTATTGTCAATATCGGGCACAAGCGGAAGCTCGATCTCGGCATTGAAGTACCGCCAATGCCGCTGGGGCCGGTCGCTACCAACGAGATGTGGGATGCGATTTACGACCGGCTGGTGGAGTTGGTCGGGCAGCACCGGTCGACGCTGGTGTTTGTAAATACGCGGCGGATGGCGGAGCGGCTGTGTCATCAACTGGGCGAGCGCATGGGCGAGGAGAATGTGGCGGCGCATCATGGATCGCTGTCGCGGAAGCTGCGGCTGGCGGCAGAGAAAAAGTTGAGAGAGGGCCAGGTGCGGGCGCTGGTGGCGACGGCTTCGCTGGAGCTGGGAATTGATATTGGAACTGTCGACCTGGTGGTGCAGATTAATTCTCCGCGGGCGATTGCGGTGGCGCTGCAGCGAGTGGGGCGGTCGGGACACTGGCGCGGAGCAGTGCCGAAGGGAAGATTTTTCTGTACGACGCGCGACGATTTGATGGAATGCGCGGCGCTGGTGCGCGCGATCAAGTTGGGCGATCTGGATCGGCTGATGATTCCGGAAGCGCCGGCAGATGTGCTGGCGCAACAGATTGTAGCGGCTTGCGCAGCGGGGACAAATGTGGCGCGCGCGCCTCGCCCGCGTGCGTCCGGCGAAGATGCTGCTGAGATCCGCGAGGAATTAGATACTGACACGGCGCTCGATACCGCGGATGTGGGTCCCAACCCGCAGGCGGGCGCGCCCGCGCCACATGATTCTGGGTGGGATGAGGATGAGCTGTTTGCGTTGGTTCGACGCGCTTACCCTTATCGCAATCTGACGCGGGAAACGTTTGATTCGATTCTGGAAATGCTTTCCGAGGGGATTGCGGCCCGCCGCGGGCGCTATGGGGCGTACATCCATCGCGATAAAGTGAATGGGAAGTTGCGGCCGCGGCGCGGGGCGCGGCTGGCGGCGATCACCAGCGGCGGGGCGATCCCTGACAATTCTCTTTACACCGTGGTGGCCGAACCGGATCAGATTGTCGTCGGAACGGTCGATGAAGATTTTGCGGTGGAGAGCAATCGCGGCGACATCATGCTGTTGGGGAATACGTCGTGGATGATTCATCGCATTGAGACAAACTCCGGCCGCGTGCTGGTGCAGGATGCGCATGGCGCGCCGCCGACGGTGCCGTTCTGGAATGGCGAGGCTCCGGCGCGCACGCAGGAATTGTCGGCGCATGTGGGCGAGTTGCGGGAGAAGATCAGCCAAATGCTGCCGCGGACTTCCCCCGTGGGATTTTCGGCGACGCAGCCGGACGTGGCTGAACTGGTTTCGCGGCTCAAAGAACAATGTGGGCTCGATGATTCCGGCGCGGAGCAAGTGATCGAATACATTTTGCAGGGGCGCGCCGTGCTGAGCGCGGTGCCGACGCAGACAACGGTGATCGCCGAGCGATTTTTCGATGAAGGTGGCGGAATGCAGCTGGTGATCCACGCGCCATTTGGCGGAAGGATTAACAAAGCTTGGGGACTCTCGCTGCGGAAGCGGTTTTGCGTGGGCTTCAATTTTGAGTTGCAGGCGGCGGCAACCGATAACGGGCTGAATATTGCGTTGGCCGAACAGCATAGTTTTCCGCTAGGGGATGTGTTCCATTTTCTGCAGGCCGAGACAGTGCAGCCGATTCTGGAGCAGGCCGCGCTGGATTCTCCGATATTTGGCACGCGCTGGCGTTGGGATGCAGGCCGCGCTCTGGCGCTGCTGCGATTTCAGAATGGCAGGAAAGTTCCGCCGCAGATTCAGCGGATGCGGTCGGATGATCTGCTGGCTTCGGTTTTCCCCGATGCGGCGGCTTGTTTTGAAAACATCGAAGGCGAGAGGAAAATTCCGGATCATCCGCTGGTGGGCGAAGTGATGAAGGACGTGCTCACTGAGGCGATGGATGTGGAGGGATTGAAGAATGTGCTGCGCGGGATGGCATCGGGGGCGATTCGCGTGATTGCAGTCGATACTCCGGTGCCGTCGCAGTTTTCGCATGAGATTTTGAATGCGAACCCGTATGCGTATCTGGATGATGCGCCGCTGGAGGAACGGCGGGCGCGCGCTGTCGAGATGCGGCGGGTGCTGCCGGACTCGGTGCTGCAGGAAGTGGGTGGACTGGATGCCGGCGCGATTGCCCAGGTGCGGGAGGAAGCCTGGCCGGATGTGCGGGATGCGGATGAGTTGCATGACGTGCTGCACACGCTGGTGGGGCTGCCGGAGGGGTTCGATGCTGGGGATGGAGAAATCCCCGCCTCTCGCGCAAGAGGCTCGCGAGGGCACCCGGACTTCGGTTCTGGATGGACCGGTTATTTCGATCGGTTGGTGCGCGAGGGACGGGCTGGAGTTGCTTCGATGGACGGGCGGCGCTACTGGGTAGCGGCGGAGCGGCGTCGGAGTTTTACGGTGCTGTTTCCGGAGGCAGAATTTGAACATAGTCTGGCTGATGTTGAGAGCGCGGACACTTCTCGCGAGGATGCTTTGCTGACGCTGGTGACGGGGTGGATGTCGCATTTGGGGCCGGCGACGGCTTCGGGGCTTGGGGAGACTTTGGGGCTTGCGGCTTCTGATGTCGAGAAGGCTTTGTTGCGGATGGAGGCTAGCGGGACAGTACTGCGGGGAAATTTTAGTGGTGCTGCCGGCAAGCGGGCAGGAGTGACCGCTTCACACCTGCCTGCTCCACAGGAAGACGAGACCGAGTGGTGTGAGCGGAGGTTGCTGGCTCGGATACATCGGCTAACCGTCGGGATGCTGCGCAAGCAGATTGAGCCAGTGACTCCGGCCGCGTTTATGCGCTGGCTGATGCGCTGGCAGCATGTGGCTCCGGGATCGCAAGTGGCGGGCGAGCGCGGAACACGGGAGGTTTTGCAGCAACTGCAGGGATTTGAGATTCCGGCGAATGCGTGGGAGCGGCAGGTGCTGGCGCGGCGGATTGTCGATTACGATCCGCAGTGGCTGGATCGGCTCTGCATGACTGGGGCTGTGGGGTGGGGGAGGCTGTCGCCCCATCCAGCTACCCTGGATTCGGGCGGGGCGCCCGATTCGGGCGAAGCAGACGCTCCCAGACAAAGAAGGGTGATTCCAACCAGCGTGGCTCCGATCACTTTTTTTATGCGCGAGGAAGCGGACTGGATGGCGTTAAGTCAAAATTCCCATCCTGCCGCAAAAGAAGGGACAAGGGGGCAACCATCGCCCCAGGAGGTTGTGGGGAATCATTCTGGACTCAGTCATGGCGCGCAGCTTGTGTTGGAATTTCTGCGGCAGCGGGGGGCGTCGTTTTTTGCCGATGTGGTGCGCGGGACTGGGAAGCTGAAGGCTGAGATTGAGACGGCGCTGTGGGAACTGGTCGCGGCGGGACTGGTGACGGCCGATGGGTTTGACAATCTGCGGGCGTTGATCGATCCCAAGCGGCGGGCCGGCCAGGGAAGCGGGCGCAGCACGCGTCCGCGGCACAGCGCGGGACGGTGGGCGCTGCTGCACGCGGATGTTGCCGTGGAGCGGCCGCGAGCGGTGGAAGCGGCGTGCTGGATGCTGCTGCGGCGGTATGGAATTGTGGTCCGCGATCTGCTGGCGCGCGAATCGAATTTGCCGACTTGGCGCGAGCTGCTGATGACATTCCGGCGACTGGAAGACCGGGGAGAAATTCGCGGCGGCAGATTTGTCGACGGATTTCTGGGTGAGCAGTTTGCACTGCCCGTCGCCGTGGAATCGGTGCGGGCACTGCGGAATTTGCCGTTGAGCGGGGAGACGATGACGTTATCGGCAGCCGACCCGCTCAATCTTGTCGGGATTCTGGTGCCGGGGGAAAGAGTGCCCGCGATTTCCGGGAGGACGGTCAGCTATCGGGATGGAGTTGCCATCGCACCAGGGCAGTCCGGTTTGCCGGGCCATGCCGCAGCGAGTTAGCGGTATCAGCCGTCGGCCACAGGGGCTGAAGTGTGGCGGAAAAGGGAAGGTCTTATCGCGGCCCTATATGCGCTGCGCCACCCAAAATCTGCGCCGCCTAAGATCGGTCACAAAAAGCCAGGAGCTCGATGAGGGGGTCTCCCGAGCTCCTTGACCCTACGATCTCGGCTAAAAACTGATCGAAAGCGCTTCCCCCATCGCTTTGTGCCGAGCATCCGCAACCTTCAAGAAAGCATTCTGGATGCCAATTTCCCGATTCGGCACAAATTGTGTTTCGGGTTATGATGTAACCCTCATTCCTGCAATCGCTTGGCCTTTTCTATCCGATTCAGGCCGACGGCGATTGTCCACTCGCGACGGGCTCGAAAAACTATCTGTTCAGATAGTCTGACTAACTGTTCGGTTATTGAAACAGACCCAGCTTGGCGATGCATTCGCACCGGGGTTGTGATAAGAAACAGGGTCGAGAACGGGAGAACGGATTGCGTCCCAGACTGCTGGCGATTGCGGGCCCTTTGAAGGATTCGACGATTCCGTTGCCCGATGGCGAGGTTACACTGGGCCGCGATCCTGCGAACGCGGTGCCGGTGGTGGATCCGTCGGTCTCGCGCAAACATTGCCGGCTGCGGCGGGAAGAAGATGGGCGCTTTCAGATCAAAGATCTGGCCAGCCGTAACGGCACCGTGGTGAACGGACTCACCGTGCAGGAGCAGTGGCTGCGGCACGGCGATGAGATCGCGATTGGCGACTCGGCGTTTTTGTTTCTGCTGGAAGAAGATGACCGGGCGCTTCCCGGCGGCCGCGTGGAATTCGACGACAGCCATCCTGCGTCAGAGACCAAAGTGATTCATCCGAAGGAAGTAGTGTATTTGCAGCCCGACCGGCTGCTCAAAGAGTTGCCGGCCACGTCGCAGGTGGCGCGCAATCTGAATGCGTTGCTGAAGATCAGCCGCGCCGTGCATGGCATCCGGGATCTCGAGGAACTGCAGGGGCAGTTGCTCGATCTGATTTTTGAAGTCGTGCCGGCCAGTCGGGGAGCGATTCTGCTGGCGGAAGGCGCGGCGCAGGAATTCAATTCTCTCTACGCGCGCACCCGCCAAACGGGTCAGCCGCAGCTGGTGCGGGTGAGCCGGACGATCGCGCGCCAGGTGATCAAAGACAACGTTGCGATTCTGGGGGGTGACGTTCCCGCCTCCGGGAAATTTCGGGACGTCGAAAGCCTGGCGGTTTCGGAGGTGCGTTCGCTGCTGTGCGTGCCGCTGACGGTTTTTCAGCGCGTGATCGGATGCATTTATCTGGACAGCACGAATGCCAGCAACCGCTTCCACGAGGATCACCTGCAGCTGCTGGCGGGGATTGCGGGAATCTCGGCAGTGGCGCTGGACAACGCGCGCCGGGCGCAATGGCTGGAGCAGGAAAATCGCCGGCTGACCTCGGAAATCAGTCAGGACCAGACGCTGGTTGGCGACGGTGCCCGGATGAAAGAGATTTACCAGTTCCTGGCGAAAGTTGCGCGTGCCGACTCGACCGTGCTGATCGAAGGCGAGAGCGGAACCGGTAAGGAGTTGGCGGCGCGAGCGCTGCATCGTAACAGCCCACGCACCGAGAAGCCGTTCGTGGCCATCAACTGCGCGGCGATTCCGGAGACTCTGCTGGAAAGCGAATTATTCGGACACGAGCGTGGCGCGTTCACCGGAGCTTCCACGCAGAAAAAAGGCCGGCTGGAAGTTGCCGATGGCGGAGTGGTGTTTCTCGACGAAATTGGAGAATTGGCTTCGGACTTGCAAGTGAAACTGCTGCGCGTGCTGCAGGAGCGCGAGTTCGAGCGCGTCGGCGGGACACATCCCATCAAGCTCGATATTCGGCTGATCGCGGCGACCAACCGCGATCTGGACGAAGCCGTGCGGCTCGGACAGTTCCGCCAGGATTTGTATTACCGGCTGGCCGTAGTCAAGCTGACGATGCCCACGCTGCGTGAGCGGAGGGAAGACATTCCCACGCTGACAAGGCATTTCGTGCAGAAGTATGCGAAGCGCTGCAAGGCGAAGGCGAAGCCGGTGTCGCGCGAGGCCATGGCCGCGCTGGTCAGCTACGAATGGCCGGGGAACGTTCGCGAACTGGAGAACGCAATTGAGCGGGCGCTGGTGGTGGGAAGCTCGGATGCAGTCTTGTTGGAAGATTTGCCGGAGGCTCTGCTGGAGCAGGAACCGCCGGCCGATATGAGCGAGGGCAAATACCACGCCAGCGTGAAAGAACTGAAGAAGCGGTTGATTGTCGACGCGGTGGTGCAGACCCGCGGGAACTACGTGGACGCGGCTGGGGTTCTGGGAGTGCACGCGAATTATCTGCACCGGCTGATCAAGAATTTGGGATTGAAAGACGAAATCAACGAAGCCTTGCGCGACGCTTCGGGCAATGCACGCGGCAGATCGGGCGGTGCGGCTTAGGCACGCCTCGAACTGCCGCGGTCAGTCGCCTTTGGGCAGCGGTAGCTGAATCAGGCGCGCGGGATCGAGATAAGTTCCCTGCCAGCGAACCGCCACATGCAGATGGGGGCCGGTGGCGCGGCCCGTGCCTCCACTGAGGGCAATCTCCTGGCCGCGCTTCACGAAGTCTCCTTCCTTCACTTTGAATTCGGAAAGATGCAGATACAGCGTGAGAAGTCCCTGGCCGTGGTCGAGAACGACGAACCCGCCTTCGTAATAAAGCGGGCGCGCGAGGAGTACGGTGCCGTCATTCATGGCGGCGACGGGAGTTCCGGTGGGGACGCGGTAATCGAGCCCCTGATGGGGGCTGGAAGTTTTGCCGCTGTTGAAAATGCGCTCGGAGCCGAAGACGTCGGAGATGGCGGCGTCGGCGGGAGCGATAAATCTGCCGGACCACTCGCGGGCAAAGGAGACGCGGTTCAGATAATCTTCTTTTACTTTCTTGCTCTCTTCAATTTCTTTCAACTGTTCCGGCGTGGGCTCGGTGAATTTCTGGTCGACGCTGAGTTGCGCCTTGATTTGCGGATATTTGGCCCGGGCAACGGAAAGCTTCCGGGTGAAACTGAGCGGTGCGTTCGCGGAGGCGCGCTCGCCGCTAAGGTCGAGAGTGTAGACGCCCGGGTTGGTTTCGAAACTTACTCCAGCTAGCGCGAACCAGGTTTTGGTGGAAGCGTCGTAACTGAACGTGAGCTGGTGGCCGAGCCAGGTACCGGTGAGCGATGCGAGTTTGGACGGAGGCTTGATCTGGAGAAGGAACGGGGCGCCGTTGAGCAGGCGTGCCGGCTGCGTGCGGATGGTCCAGGTTGCGGCGTGAGCCGGGCCGCAGAGAAGCCAGCAAAGAAAGACGGCGGCGAGCACTAGGTGGATGTGGGCACAAAACTGCCGCCGGGCTTCGCCCCCTTGGCTAGCTGCGCTCGTTCGGGGCAGGTTCTGTCGGGGCGGCCGAGGCGGCCGTCGCCACATGGGTAGTATTCGACGCCACACCTCATCAGCGTAGCATTGTGGCGGGTTTGATCCCCCTATAATCGTTGCGATGAGAGTCTGGCTTGTTACTGCGTTTGCGCTGTGGGTGCAATGCGGGCTGGCGATTGGGCAGGGTGCCCCGAAGTCGACGCTGCATGCGGACCGCGTAGTGGTACTCAAGAAAGAGCGGACACTCGAACTGCTCAGCCAGGGGAACGTGATCAAGACGTATAAGGTTGCGCTGGGCGGCGATCCGGTCGGGCCCAAGAGGCAGCAAGGAGATCATAAGACTCCTGAAGGTGCCTATGTGCTGGATCGGCGCAACGCGCACAGCAAGTTTTATAAGGCCATTCATATTTCGTATCCGAATGCGCAGGACCGAGCCGCCGCACAGGCGAGAGGTGTGTCGCCGGGAGGCGATGTATTCGTTCATGGTCTGCCTAACGGCTATGGCTTCTTGGGAGGAGCGCATCGGCTGAAGGATTGGACCGACGGGTGTATCGCGGTAACCGACCAGGAGATGGATGAGATCTGGCTGGCAGTTCCAGACGGGACGCCGATTGAAATCAGGCCTTGAACGTCGCCCCGTCAGCTTTTTCTTCGAGCTCCGCCCAACGCGCATATATCGCATCCAGGGCCTTTTGTGCTGCTTCCATCTCCGCGTTGGCGGCCAGCAGCCGGGGACCATCGCTGGCAATCGCAGGATTCTCCATCTCGGCTCGCTTACGCCGCAACAGCAGTTCAGCTTCGGCAATGCGCTGTTCGATCACGGCGTACTCCCGCGCTTCCAGATAAGAGAGTTTCCTTTTCGCCGGCGGCGCCGACTGAGAGGAAGTTGCAACGAAAGGCTTGGTAGGTTCCGTGATTCTCGAGTTTGACTTGCGTTCCGCCTGCCACAACTCCCACTGCGCGTAATCGGCAAAGCTTTCGACGGCGCCCTGGCCATCGAGGCCAACAATGATCGTCGACACGCGATCCAGCATGTAGCGGTCATGAGTGACCAGCACGAGAGAACCACGAAACTCAAGCAGACTCTCTTCCAGGATTTCCAGGGTTGGAATATCGAGGTCGTTGGTGGGCTCGTCGAGCAGCAGGATGTCGGCTGGCTGCAGCATGAGCTGCGCGATCAGCACTCGGGCGCGCTCGCCCCCGGAAAGGCGTTCGACGGGTTGATTGAGTTGCTCGCCGGTGAACAGAAATTTCGCTGCCCACGACGCCACATGAATCACGCGATCCTGATAGATAACGGAGTCTCCCTCCGGGGCGAGCGCGCGGCGCAGGG
>Ga0335073_10012967_pt1 | contig 11680 bp, 8 predicted proteins | sample Lox_Sample_22_FD_207093 | JGI IMG/M metagenome (GOLD analysis project Ga0335073, IMG submission 207093) | Soil microbial communities from Loxahatchee National Wildlife Refuge, Florida, United States - Lox_Sample_2.2 | ecosystem: Environmental > Terrestrial > Soil > Wetlands | place: USA: Florida... | reverse complement strand
ATGTCGGTGTTCTGATAGAACTCGGCCAGCCCTTCATTGAGCCACAGCGGTATCCACTCGCTCCCGTTGCGAAGCATATAGTGCGTGTACTCGTGATAGATCGTGGAAAAGGGATGCTCGCCTTCTGCATCCAGCCGCAGCAGAATGTAATTCTTATCCGGCGCGCGCATAAATAAGCCGGCTAGATTGAGTTGCCCTTTTGCGAGATAAGCTTCCGGCTCCACCGTTTGCATCGCCTTCTTGTCTTTGAGGGCAAGCACAATGGTCTGGAATCCGGCGCTGTCGGAAGCAGACGGCATCAGCAGCTGAAAGACGGCGCGCATGCGCTCCAACTGCCCGGCGATTCGGCGCCCTTCCTTTTCGTTGCTGTCTGTGAGTACAACAAAGTGTGGGCTACGAACTTCAAACCAATGCTCGGCGGAGTCTCGCGCCGATGCAGAAACAGCTCCGGCTACAAGGCAGAGTAAAACAAGTATGCAGCGCATCGTGGGTGAGAATACTTGACGCTACGGTAACAAGGGAAGAAAAAATCCTATGTACATGTACCTACGGTACCTCGCATCCACGGAGATAGGGGTTACTCGCTGCAAGTGAGCGACGCGCTTGATCCGTCATGGCTTGGGAAAGGCCCCAGGGATTCCTCGCCACGGTCATCTAATGGTCGAAGTGCAGGTGCACTCGCGATCGGCCATTGTGCGAACTGCCGCTGAAGGCGTCCGCCGATTTACGGAGAATATAAGCGCTGAGAAGCGGCATGGCCTCGACATCTGAAGCGATCGCTTGCAGCGTTGGAACTTCGTCCGGCAGGCGAATGAGCGGCCCGCTGTATTGGACGTCAAGATCGAGGTTGAACTCGTCAAACTGCATGGCTATCCGGACCGGTGCGCTCACTCCAATCTGACTCAAATAAATAATCAGTTCGTGCAGGCACTCGGTCGCCTCGGCGTTCACCTCCGGCCGCATGCCCCATGTCGCGCCCTGGGCTTCCATAATCCCGCGGATTTCGCTCTCGTCCGGAGCGCTGGTTGCGGGATCGATTTCGAAAACCTTGCGCTTTGAAGTTCCTAATCGAAGCAGCAGGTTCAGCACGACCACGAGCACGGTCGCGAGCGCAAGCGAAGAACTGAAGAGCGGGCTGAGCCACGCTGGAACTGCGCTATAGAGTCCGGGCACCATCGCTACGCTCAGCCCGAAGATCAACGCCAGGCCGGTTACGAAGATGCGCCGCGCATCGAGCATGCGTGAGAGCATCACCTGAATTCCGCCCAGGACCATGAAACAGGCGACGTACACGACGACTGCTCCCATCACCGGGTCCGGCATAATGGAGAACACCTCCGCCAGCCGCGGGAAGAAGGCCAGCCCGATACAGATCAGTCCGGCGGGCCAGGAAATCACGCGACTGGTCGCGCCCGTAGCCACAGACAAACCTACATTGCTCGAGAAGGTCGATTGTCCCAGTCCCCCGAATAGACCGGAAATCACGGAACAGATTCCTCCAGCAAGGATTCCCCCGCTGATCTCTCCCATGTCTGTGCGCTTCCATTGTGTATCGTTAATCTTTTCGCAAAAGGTCAGGTCGCCCACCGTCTTCAGGATCGAGCAGATGCTGGCAATCATGAAGGGCAGTGTCATGGCAAAGCTGAAATGGTGGCCTGTTGGCAGCCGCGGAACGCTCATCAGCGGAACACTGAGAACCTTTCGCATCTGAACTGGCGTTAAAGTCCCAGTCAGGATCGCTGCCAGGTATCCCAACGAAAGGCCGATCAGCACCGGATACAGTCTCAGTTTGCTCCTGGTCAACAACGTGGGTACGACCATCGCAGCCAGCGTGAGCAAAGCTACCAGGATGGCTCGCTGGTCGAGATGTTCGCTGTGTGGCGCGTAGCCCATGAATCGCGGGCAGCCGATGCCCACCAGGTCCAGCCCCACCATCGCTACAACCAAACCCGTCACTTCCGGGGGGAACAGCTTTTGCAGTCGTTTCAACACTCGGGAGAGTACAGACTCGAAGGCTCCCGAAAACGCGGTCATGCCGAAGACCAACGGAAGTCCACCCGCCTTCCCCGCCAAAATGGAAGCAGAAATGTATGCCGGACCGCAAGAGAACGGACACAAGTATCCCGAACCAATCGGACCCCTGGTTCGGGCCTGAAGGATCGTCGCGATACCTGAAGCAATCATCGAAATCCGAATCATCGTGGAGGTTTCTGGGCTCGAAGCGCCGATACTTGTCGCCACCACGACCACGAAAATCCACCCCACCGACATGACAAAGACATGCTGCAGACCCATCACGATCGTCAGTGGCAGAGGTGGAGCTTCCTCGACCGAATAGGTCAGATTGGCTGGTTTGACCCGCGCAGTCCTGCTGACGCTTCGCTCTTCCCGGAAAGATAGGGTTGCTGTTTCCACGATCCTGAATTCCATTCTGAGGAAGGTTTTTGTTGCCGCGAATTCCGCATCAGCGTCCTGAGGATTCGCGAGGGCGTGCTGCGTCAGCAACGACTAGCTATCGGGTTGAAAGTGCGCCGGATCGCCGTTTTGTATAGTAATGGCAATCGGAAATGCTGTCGCTAAAAATATGGCTCCCGTCGATACTGCGCAATGCGTCACGGAGGTGGTTACCCGTGGACGATGACCCCAGATAACCTTTGCGCTCGCACATCTGCTAAAAATGTCTGGATTGTGAAACCTTGGATATGCGGAAGGGGATCTTTATGGGGAAGCCGAACACGGGCAGCGGTCCGGCCGGCCGGCCGGAGATGGAAGTGTCACCTATCAGCCGAATAGCCGCTGCGGCAAGCCTCACACCCTTGCTTCCCTTATATGCGGTCGTCTTTGCCGGCTTCGTGGGCTACAGCCTCATGATTACGGTCTTCACGCCGATGATCATGAGCAACCATGACCTGCTGCTTCGGGCGGATGAACCGATGAGCCGGCGCGTGATCCTGCTTGGTGTTTTGCTCTGCCTTTATCCGCTCGGTCAATTTGTTGGTTCGCCGGTGCTCGGCGCGCTGTCTGACCGGTTCGGACGCAAGCCGGTTTTGATGGTCTCGCTCTGTTTCACGACAGCTTGTTATGCATTCATCGGCACCGCATTGTATCTCCGCAGTTTGCGTCTTCTTGCTTTGGCTTCTCTGCTGGCCGGCCTGTCGGAAGCGAACGTTGTCGCAGCCCAGAGCGCCATCGCTGACGTTATTACCCCGGAAAACCGCAACCGCTTCTTCGGCTACATCTACCTGAGCGCCAGTTCGGCCTACATCGTCGGGCCGCTGGTGGGCGGAAAGCTGGCGGACCCCGGCCTCGTTCCCTGGTTCAGCGATGCCACGCCATTTTGGGCAGCGATGATCCTGCTTGCGATCACAACTGCCGCCACGGCAATCTTCTTTCGCGAAACCAATCCACCCGCGCGACGCCACGCGGTGAGTTTTTTTCAGGCCTTCACCAATCTTAGAAGTGTCGTTTCGGATCACCGCCTGCGCCGTCTCTACTGGCTCAATTTCGCCTTCTACCTGGCGATTTTTGGTTTCTTCCGCTGCTACCCCATGTATCTGGTGGACCGCTTCCACCTTGGCGTTTCGCAGGTTTCGGAGTTCGTGGCATGGGTAGGCGTTCCCATCGTCATTGCGAACGTGTGGTTCACCGGTTTTCTGGCCGCGCGCTTCACCACCCGTACGCTGACCATCTGGTCGGCTTTTCTCACTGGCGCGTTCATGATCGTCGTGGTTGCCATTCACCCCCAGCGATCGTTGTGGGTAACTCTCTTTCTGACGTCCGGAGCCCTGGCGATCTGTCTACCGGCATGCGCGACCCTGCTTTCCAAGGCCGCCAGTGAGGCGGAACAGGGACGTGCGATGGGCAACAATCAAGCGCTGCAAGTCGGCGCGGAGGCCTTGTCGGGATTGGTCGGAGGCGCGGCGGCTGCTGTGTTCGTGGAGCTGCCTTTGATTCTCTTAGGCATTCTCGCTATCACCGCAGCGCTCTTCCTGAACTTTGGGCGAACCAGCCATACCGATGAGGGTTCCACCGCATCGGTCAGCGAGTCGATCACCGCTCCGTGACGCTATGGGCCTGTCTTTAACTGGACCGATGCGCCGAAAGAAGAATAGCGCGTAAGCCGAAAGTAAATCGGCGTGAGCTCGAGCGGCATTTTCTCGCTGGCATTCAGGACGTTTCCGGTTTTGTCACTAGAAACGGGCCTTGTCATTCCAGGGATCAATTCTTAGATGGCTGCCCAGCGGCAATGCGGCAATTCGTCCGGCTCGCTGTGGCTCAGATGGATTTGCTGGAACGCGGCTTCGCCGGGAAAGAGTAACCGGTCGTCGAAGGCGTAACGGGTGTCGATGTGGTGTCCCAGAGCAATCTGCGCCAGCTGGAAGCTCAACATTGCCGCCAGGTCTTCTTCGTTGGGCAGTACGTCGACCAGGCCTTTGCTAATGAAAATGGTATTGCCGGCGGCGAGCGATTCCAGGGGAGTTGTCAGCAACACGCGGCAGTGGATCCGAAATCGACTCGGTCGAGCATGTATTCGTCCGAGACGGGCTCCTCGTAGAGTTTCCGCCGCCATCCTTCCGCCGGCTGATTATTGGGATGCAGCATTTGGGTGGGGACTGACGGCGCGCCATCCGCCTGCCGTGCCTTTCTCTCTTCAGGTTCGCTTAACCTTGATTAGGCGATACTGCGGTTATGCGTGTGTTGTTGGTCGAAGACGAGGTGCGTCTGGCGGAAAACGTGGCTGCGGCCCTCCGCGAAGGACCCAGCTTCGCCGTCGATTGCGCCGAAGACGGAGTCGCCGGCCTGCATCTGGCGGAAAATCGCTGCTATGACCTCCTCATCCTGGATTTAATGCTGCCTGGATTGGATGGCCCCGGATTGCTGAAGAAATTACGGTCCCACGGCGACCGCACTCCGGTACTCATTCTCACCGCGAAAAGTGAGGCCAGCTCCATCATCACCTTGCTGAATGCGGGCGCAGACGATTACCTGACCAAGCCGTTCGACCTGGGAGAGCTAATCGCTCGCGCCAAGGCTCTCATCCGCCGCGGCAAGGGGATCGCCGATCCGGTCATTCGCCGGTCGGACCTCGAGGTCAATACCGTCGAGCAGAGCGTTTCCCGGTCCGGCCGGCTCGTGGATCTGTCGCCGACAGAGTATCGAATCCTCGAATACTTGATTCACCGTCCACGCGTCGTCGTATCCAAGCGTGAATTGCTGGAGCATCTGTACGACTACAACTGGGAGCATCACTCCAACGTAATAGAAGCGCATATTTCCAACCTGCGCCGTAAGCTCGAGGCAGCGACGCAGGAACCCAGCATCGAAACTCTTCGCGGACGAGGATACCGCCTGCTGTGAAGCCCTACTCCATCACCCATCGGCTGATCGTCACCATCCTGTTGGTGGAGCTGCTCGCGGCCCTCGCAATCGCCGGAGCGGCCATGCTTTATGAACGGCACGTGCGTTTTCACTCTTTCGATGTGATGCTCCGCGGACGCGCCGACTCCTTGCTGGGCGCAGTGCAGGACGCGGAGGACGTAGGTGACAACGTGATGCTCGACGGCACCGAAGCAAGCCTTCCCGCAGAGGACATCTACCAGGTGCAGGATGCCAGGGGGCGGATCCTGGGGCGATCGCTCAATTGGGATGGGCCTACACCCGCGCTGCTGGCCACACCAGTCGGCAGGTTATTTCACCTTTCTATCAATGGGAGACATTATCGCGCACTGCGTACGGAAGGGGTTAGAGTGGTAGACCCCGGCGATAAAGGCGGCGGTATTCCGCGCCACGTCGTTATCTTCTACGGCGCGCCGGTCGAACATGTGTGGCGAGATATCTGGCGGACGGTCGGGTTCTACGCCGCTACCAGCCTGGGCCTGCTGGCTATCTCAGGCTGGCTGATCTTCTGGATGATGAATCGGGGCCTGGCCCCGCTGCGCCAGTTGGCGACGGTGGCTGCGAGTGTCTCCGCGGACTCCTGGGACTTTGTTCCTCCCCAGCGGGCGCGCATGATCCGCGAACTGGCGCCCCTTACGGTTGCCCTCGAGACGGTACTGGCGGGCCTTGAACGTTCCTTTATGGCACAACGCCGGTTTGTCAGCGATGCCGCGCACGAGCTTAAAACCGCTGTCGCGGTCCTGAAGTCATCGCTGCAGCTGCTCACCCTGAAGCAACGCACAGCCTCTGAATATGAGCGCGGAATCGAACGCTGCCAACTGGATTGCGAGCGTCTGGAAGAAACTGTGGCCAACATGCTGACCCTCGCGCGGCTGGAAGCCAATAGCGTTTCCTCAGACGCAACTACGGATATGGCCTCAGCCGTGCGCGATTCAGCGCGGCAATTCGAGTCCATGGCTGAGCTCAGGCGTCTGAAAATCCAGGTCACGGCCGAGGACTCGTTGATCATCGAGATCGAGCCCGAGCAGTTGCAACTTCTCTGTGGAAACCTGCTCCTGAATGCACTGCAACACAGCCCTGCCGGCTCCACGGTTCGCGCTTTTGTGCAGCAGGATGGGACGGAGGCAGAGCTCATCGTCGAGGATGACGGCGAGGGCATCGCACCAGACGATCTGCCTCACGTGTTCGAGCGGTTCTACCGCGGCGATCCTTCCCGCAGCCGGAACACTGGCGGAACCGGCCTCGGACTGGCTATCTGCAAAGCTATTGCCACCCGGTGGCGGGGAACCATCGAAATTTCAAGTGAGTTAGGGGTTGGAACCAAAGTACACGTGCACTTCCCCCTTACCCGGGTGTCTTCAGCTTCAGTTAAGGTTGCTGTGCGACAGTAACTCCTGAACGGAGTTCACCATGACCATGAAGTCCATGCGCAACCTGCTGCCCACCCTGGCCCTTTTCGCCACCACTACCGCCTTGGCGCAGAAACCTTATAGCATCCTGACGCAATGGAAGATCGGCGGCGAGGGTGGTTGGGATTACCTGACTTCCGATCCCGCTGCACACCGGCTCTACGTTACGCATGGACCGCGCGTTGAGGTGCTGGATAGCGATTCCGGCAAGGTCGTGGGCAGCATCACGGGCCTGAAGGGAACGCATGGCGTAGCGCTCGACAATGCAGGCAAGTACGGTTACATCAGCGACGGAGGTGCGAATGCCGTGGTGGTGTTCGACCGTAAGTCGCTGGCAACGGTGGCGTCCATTCCGGCGGGTACCAACCCCGATGGAATTGTCTTCGAGCCCAGGACGAAAACCGTGTGGGCTTTCAATGGCCGCAGCAGCAATGTAACCGTGATCGATACTGCACAAGGAAAAGTGACCGCCACCATTGCGCTCTCCGGCAAACCCGAGTTCCCTGTCGCCGACGGCTCTGGCACAGTTTTCGCCAATATCGAGAGCAAGAACGAAATCGACCGTTTCAACGCGGAGACAAAAACCATCACTGCAAAATGGCCGGTTGATAATTGCGACTCTCCTTCGGGCCTGGCAATCGATACCGTGGGACGGCGGCTCTTCGCCGTGTGTGACGGCGGCAAAATGGCTGTAGTCGATGCGACTTCTGGCAAGACACTGGCCAATCCGCCGATCGGCGAAGGGCCGGATGCAGCACGTTACGATGTCCGGCGCAAACTGGCCTTCTCCTCCAACGGCGGCGGCACACTGACCATCATCGACGCCGGCAAAAGCGGCTATCCGGTGCTGCAAAACCTGACCACGCAGCGCGGAGCGCGGACAATGACTCTGGACGAGGTGACCGGCCATATCTTTCTGGCCACGGCTTTATTTGGAGAACGGCCCGCTCCAACCCCGGCGAATCCCAGACCAAGGCCGGCGATTGTTCCCGGTAGCTTCACCATCCTGGTCGTTGGGCAAAAGTGAGCAACAGCAGAGCAGCTCGAGGCTGCGAGAATTACCTCATGTCCCGACCAATTCTTATGCTTACACTGGCCTGCTCGCTAAGCGCAGTTGCACAGCAAGTGAATGGTGCGCCGGCAGGCCCCACAACTCCCGGCGGCCCGATAACGTTGGAACAGGCCATCAGTCTGGCGCGGGCCAACGAACCTGGTTTCGCCGCAGCCGCCGCCAATGCACGCATCACCGGACTCGACCACTCTATTGCCCAGGCCGCTTTGCTGCCCACAGTGACTTATCACAACCAGGTTCTGTACACCCAGCCGAATGGTGCTTTCAATGGCGGTGGACCCGTAGGGAGCCAATCCGCGCCGCGCTTTATCGCCAACAATGCGGTGCGCGAGTATGCCAGCCAGGCCGTGATCACTGACACCTTGGGCCTGCAGCAGGTCAACGCGGTCTCACGAGCCGCGGCGGCGCAGGCAGTTTCCTCGGCAGAGCTGGAGGTCGCCCGCCGCGGCCTCGTCAATACCGTGACCGGCCTCTTCTACCAGGCATTGGCCGACGATCACAAGGCCGATGTCGCCCGGCGGGCGGCGGGTGAAGCCGCTAACTTCACGCAATTAACTCAGCAGAGGGAGACTGCCCGTGAAGCAGCCCATGCCGACGTGGTGAAGGCACAGCTGCAACAACAGCAGCGTGATCGCGATCTTGCGGATGCGTTGCTGGAGCAACAGAAATCTCACCTTGACCTGGGCGTGCTTTTGTTTTCCGATCCACGCACTACCTATACCCTTGCGCCAGGCGCAGTGGTGCCATTACCGTCCAAGGCGGATGTGGATGCAGTCGCGATGAAGTCGAACCCGGAGCTGCGTTCCGCCCTGGCGACTCTCGAGCTCAGCAACCTGGGCGTGACCGCTGCCCGCGATGCCTATCTTCCCGATCTTGCTTTGAACTTTACCTACGGCATCGACGCGGTGCAGTTTGCCGTTAACGGCCGTGATGGAGTCAAGAATTTGGGGTATTCCGCTAGCGCCACTCTTGATATCCCGGTGTGGGACTGGCTCTCCACCCAGCATCGCGTAAAGCAGAGTGAGATCACCCGCGATGCCGCACGCACTGCACTCACCGCGACCCAGCGGCGGCTCGTGGCGCAACTTGACGAGACGTATGCCGAAGCCGGCACCTCCCACGATCAACTTCAATCGCTCGATCAAAGCGTACAGACGGCGCGAGAGAGCCTCCGGCTTACTCGCCTCCGCTACACCGCCGGGGAAGCAACGGTTCTCGAGGTAGTAGACGCGGAGAATTCGTTGACCACCGCAGAAATCGCGCGCGAGGATGGCGCCGTTCGCTACCAGATGGCCATGACCAACCTGCAATTGCTTACAGGGGCGATCTAAGCCATGAGACTGATTACTCTGAAGCCGGCTCTCGCGACCGACCACCCTTGTTCGATTCTTGGGACGGGCTCCCCACGTTCGCCACGGCGTAGGTGGGCTGAGAATGACCGTACGAAGCCCCACAACTGCTTTTCCGATGCCTGCCCGACAACGGATTCTCTCAGTCAAAGCGTTCAAACAGACGAGCATCTAAAAGCAACTGCAAAAGATCATTTTCCGCCCAGGTACGCCGCGGCGAACCTGGGGCACCCGTCCAGGTGTTCTGGTATTTTGGCGGCTCTGCTGTTATTCCCCCTGGCCCTGCTCCCCGTCGCCTGCGGCAAGACCGAAGAGGCTGCTCCCACTGAAGTCAATGTGCAAGCGGAGCATCCACAAAAAGGCGACATCTCGGAGCAGATCGCGGTGGACGCAGTCCTGGCCCCGCTGGCCCAGGCCGCCATTTCTCCCAAGGTCACCGCGCCCGTCAAAAAGTTCTATGTTCAGCGCGGTTCCCACGTGCGTGCGGGACAACTCCTGGCCACGCTCGAAAACAGCGATCTCGAAGCCTCTGCAATGGACAACAAGGGCGCCTACACGGCGGCCCAGGGAACCTATGACATCGCGACCGGAGCGACGGTTCCCGAAGATACCGTGAAAGCAGAAACCGATCTAGCGCAAGCGACGGCAAACCTGAATCTCGCCCAAAGCGTGGTCAACAGCCGGGCGCAGCTCTTTGCCGAGGGCGCAATCCCAGGACGTGACCTGGACACCGCCAAGGCCGCTCTGGTGCAGGCACAGGCAGCCCACGAAGTCGCCAAGCAGCATCTCGAGGCGCTACAGAATGTTAGTCACAAAGCGGCCCTGGAAAGCGCGGAAGGTCAGCTCACTTCCGCCAAGGGAAAGTATCTCGCTGCAGAAGCCCAACTGAGCTACACGGAGATTCGCAGTCCAATCACTGGCGTGGTGACCGACCGGCCTCTTTTCGCTGGTGAAACAGCCGCCGCCGGCAGCCCGGTCATCACCGTGATGGATACTTCCGCTCTCCTGGCCAAACTGCATCTCTCGCAGATTCAGGCCCAGCAATTATCGATAGGAGCGCCAGCAAGTATCGCGGTCCCTGGGCTCGCCGATCCGGTCCGAGCCAAGGTCGCTCTGATCAGCCCAGCGCTCGATCCTGGAAGCACCACCGTCGAAGTGTGGCTGCGGCTGGAAAATGCAAAAGGAACCTTTAAGGCGGGCACACCCGTGCACGCAACAATCACCGGACGCACGGCAAACGACGCCTTACTCGTTCCCGCGGAGGCCGTACAGACCGAACCGGATGGGGTAAGTAGATTCGTTCTGGTGATCAAGTCTGACGGCACAGCCGCCAAGCGCTCTATCACGCTTGGGATTCGTAACTCTGAGTCGGCCCAGGTGCTCAACGGACTTACCACTGCAGATAATGTCATCACCACGGGCGGCTATGGGCTGGATCCCGGCACCAGGGTCAAAGTCGGACCGGCGGAAGCCGGAGGAGATAAGGACTAATGCCCGGTACCCGTGGCCAAGATCGGTCCTTTTGGCTTGTGACCGGATCCAAGCCTATCTTTTTCTTCCTTGCAATCCTTACCTTGGCCGGCATCTACATGGCCTTCCAGGTGCCGGTCTCCGTCTTTCCTGAGACCAATTTTCCCCGGGTGGTCATCGGCGTGGACAACGGCGTGATGCCGGTCGAACAGATGCAGGTGACAATCACCAAGCCTATCGAGGACGCGGTCAACAGCGTTCCGGGATTGGTGACAGTGCGCAGCAATACCAGCCGCGGCTCGGCGGAAGTCAGTCTCTTTTTCGACTGGAACGTGGATATGTTCCGGACCCTGCAACTGACCGATGCAGCCCTGGCCAGGATAGCTCAGTCACTTCCCTCTACCGCTCGTATCACCACCAATCGCCTGACCTTTGCCACCTTCCCCATTCTTGGTTATGCGCTCACGGCAGACGACCGCGGTAAAGATACGGTTCCCCAGACTCGCCTGTGGGAGATTGCCACGTACGATCTCAAACCTCCCCTCAACCGGGTGCAGGGGGTCAGCACGGTACTGGTTCAGGGCGGCCAGATACCTGAGTTCCATATCATCCCCAACCTCGCTCGCCTGCAGGCCACAGGCGTGACCCTGCTCGATTTGGTAAATGCAGTTCAGGCGTCGAACATCATCGACTCGCCTGGCCTCTATGAAGACAATCATCAGCTGATTTTGGGTTTGATTGGTGCGCAGGCCCACAGTGCCGCCGAGTTGAGCAATCTGGTGGTGAAGACTTCGCCCAATGGAGTGGCCATCCGCGTGGCCGACATTGGCAGAGTAGAACCTTCCACTATGCCCGTCTATACCGCGGTCAGGTCAAACGGCAAGCCGGCCGTACTGATCAACATCACACGCCAGCCCTCCAGCAACACTGTCGCCGTGGCCAACGGTGTAGCTGCGGAAATAGCCCAGTTGCATTCCAAACTG
>Ga0335073_10012965_pt1 | contig 11681 bp, 4 predicted proteins | sample Lox_Sample_22_FD_207093 | JGI IMG/M metagenome (GOLD analysis project Ga0335073, IMG submission 207093) | Soil microbial communities from Loxahatchee National Wildlife Refuge, Florida, United States - Lox_Sample_2.2 | ecosystem: Environmental > Terrestrial > Soil > Wetlands | place: USA: Florida... | reverse complement strand
TCCTACTACTGGAGGAGGTTCTACTACTGGAGACGGTTCTACTACTGGAGGAGGTTCTACTGCCGGAGGTGGTTCTACTACTGGAGGTGGCTCTACTACTGGAGGTGGCTCTACTACTGGAGGCGGTTCTACTACTGGAGGAAGTTCTACTACTGGAGGAGGTTCTACTACTGGAGGAGATTATACTACTGGAGGAGGTTCTGCTACCGGAGGAAGTCCTACTAATGGAGGAAGTTCTACTGCTGGAGGAAGTTCTACTACTGGAAGCGGTTCTACTACTGGAGGAAGTTCTACTACTGGAGGAGGTTCTACTACCGGAGGCGGTTCTACTACCGGAGGAAAAGGCAGTGATGGCAACGGTGGTAGTACAACTCCAGTGGACGACCTGCTCAGCGAGTGGCTAAACTACGATGGCACGACGGCCGACATGGACCAAAGCTTCTGGTCAGGGCCCTCGGGGGCAATATCGAAATTTGCAGATAACTATCTTGACCTGTTGCTCCAAGCCATCACTCAGGGTGGCACGAAACTCGCCAATGCGATCAAGTCCCAAATGAAAATCGCTTCAGCTAAGGACCTAGCTTCCAAAAAAGCAACCGATTGGCAGAATTTCTTCGCCGGCAGCCAAAACTCGGAACTGCTCCCAGATTTTACGCTCCCCGGCAACGTCAAGCAGCGCACCAGCGTGTTCATCCAGCTCCTACAGAAATTCTTCACTGTGACTGACTATGTCCTCCCGCCCCCGTCGGGAGGCGGGGGCCAGACCTCGGGCTTCGACCTGCCGGCTGGAGATGTGCTGCAGAAGTTCTTCACCAAGTATGCATGTCTGTTCCCCCACTCGACTTTCAGCTTTGCAGCCTTGCCTGATAAGTCGGCGCTGGATAAGACCATCAAAGCGGTCCTTCCAACCGACGAGGAGGGCCGGAAGTGGCTGAGAGGTGCGATCGATACGATTGCTTTCCTAGTGAATGTCACGTCTATCAACCCGTCGAATGAGACTCTCATCACGGCGCAATTCCAGTTCTCCTTGATAGAGGCCCTTTATGCCCGGGGCTTCACGCGGCTAGAGCAGATTCAGAACCTTACCCAGGACCAGTTCTATGCCGCACTCGTGGGGACGGTGGCCTGCGCGAAGGCATCACTCATATACAACAAAGCATTCCCACCCAACGCCACCCAGCTGATGGCTTCGGTCAATGAAGCCGACGCCTTTGCTCCGGTTAACGCAGACCAAACCTTGGTGAACTGCCTCCCGCCTCCAAACCTCTCCCCCTTGGGCCAGACGGCCTACCTCCACGACCTCCTCGCCCTGCCCCTAGGCGACACAACGCTAGGCCAGCTCATTGCCACCCGCAGAGGACCTCTGCAGACCCTTCACCCAACTACTGCAAACCTCGCCTCCATACTGCCCTGCATCGATCTTGTCAACGAGAGCCTCGAGGCTCTGGGGAGCAGCCTACAGGTAAGCAAACCGCACGGCGCTGTCTACAACACCAGCGACGCCGCCATCTTAGCCCGGAACCTGGACGTCGAACCCAAAAATGCAGCGGGACTCCTCGATGCGGTTCCGGAGTATTCATCTCCCGCCAAGCCGGCGAGCCCAGGTGTTTACGCCGAGCTGGCCAAGTGCTTCACGGACGCGGGGCTGCCATACTCGCAAGGCCTGGACGTGTGCTCTTCCAACCTCTCTGTCCTGGGCACGACGCGGTTCGACACCATGCGGCATTTCAGGCGTGACGTCACAGAGCTGGCTATGGATGCGGCTCTGGAGCCCGGGAATTTCCAGAAGCATCTTTGGCGGTATCCTGTAAGGCTGGAGATTGCGCTTGCGTATCTGAACATCTCGCCTGAGGAGTATTCGATGCTGTTTTGTAGTACGCAGCCTGACGCCAAATTCCTAGAGTCTGTTCTGGGGTTGAAGGCTGAGGCGCTGCAGAATAACTTCTTCACGGTGAAGAGATTCTTGGAGTTCACGGGGCTGACGTACGGAGAGTTTCTCCAGTTTCATCGGTGCGGTTATGTACCGTTTAAAGCTGCGCAGTCCGGAGTGAATGACAAGGCGGACAGTTGCTTCCCGCAGCCCGGCATGAACGACCTGGGGCGTTTGCATGTTCACTTCGATGCGTCCGACGCCGAGATTCCTTTTACACTACGTAAGGCTTTTGTCTTTATTCGTCTTTGGCGGTGTCTGTGTCGCTCGAACCCATCCAAGACTGGATTCGGAGGACTGAAGGAAGTGTGTACCATGCTGGGTCTGTTCAAACACAATACGGTCAACCGCGATTTTCTTCGACAACTGGCAGCTCTGTTGATGCTACAGAACCACTTCCACATCCCCATCGAAGAGCTTACTTCCTTACATCACCATTCTCGGCCGAGGAATGGTTCATGCTTCGCGATTTGGAGTGAGAAAGGACCAGGGTCTGCTGAATGGGATCTGGCTGTAGAGCTTTTACTTGAGAAGATCCAAGAATACGCCTTAGAACGATACAGGTGTCGGTCCCGCGAAGTGGGCTTTCGCAAGGACTTGAAGGACAATCTGCACCAGCTGTCACTTCTCGCCGGGTTCACTGACACGGATAAGTGGCATGCACAACCCACAAGCACCATCCGATTCGCAGAAGTCCTTGCAAAGGTCTATGCGTCCGATTTCACTGTTGGAGAGGTCATCTTCCTTTTCACGACGGAGGAGCATGCCCCGGGAAGCGACCCTTTCCCAATGCCGGACGCTCTGGAGTCCATCATCTCGCCGCTTAATATCCCAGACAATGATGACGACTATAATATCTGGGCTTTGCGCGAGAAGCTCATCGGCGTTGACATTGATGAAGGAAGCCAGATTGTCTGGGACTGGTCCGGGATCCAATCCGCCCTCATCGGTATGGGATACGAGCCTTGTGTAAAGAATGATCCCGTGACGGCTTTGGGAGAGCACTTCTTCCACGGTGCTCTCGAGGAGTCTGGACATCCCGTCGGTCACCGGTGTCGTCGATTCGAGGTAGCATTGCCTGCATCAGACACCACGGTGTCTCTATGGGGCGCCGACCAACGCGGCCCATTCCAATACGACACCGAAGGTTCATGTCTGTGGACTGAGCTGCCCCTGTGCGAGGAGGCGGTCCTCGACAAGCTGAAAAGCACCAGGCAACTGAACGAGAAGGAGATCAATGCAGTCCAGGAACTGTACTTCGCACCGCGGGCTACACTGGCCCCCTTTGCGTTCATCTTTGACAACTTTCCAGCCGCATTGAACAGGCTCATTCATGAACCGTCGGATAAAGCCCGATTCGAGTTCTTCCAGAAGCAATTTGCCCTGTTCCACCGTCGCTGCGAGATCATTGCCGACCACTTAGCGAGCCATGTCGCCACTGCTTCGGGTAACAAAGCTTTCGATCGTCGGAAAGTAGCATGGCAGGTCCTCCGGCGCATCTCTGCGGACGAAAATCGTCCACGGGTTCAGCCCTGGGAAACCGATTCAGGGGCATCTCCGGACGCGTACACATGGGATCGACACTTGTCCGGGAGTTCGTTCAGCGCTCTCCTTGGGCTTACAGGCACAGGATTGCTGGGCGAGTATGAAATTCAGCATGGGAGCGGAAGCAAGAAGGTTTGGCGTGAAACCACGGGCGATCTGACCTTCTTCGGAGACGAGCAGGACAAGGCCAACGTGCCCGTCCCGACCATCTTGCCGCCTCTCAATCTCGAGCCGGAGGCGAGACAGAAGCATGCTATTGAGGTGGTCAACGGGTTCGCGCTGCGAGACAGCGACGAACGCTGTCTGGGTGGAGCACAGCCTTTCCGCGTCTGTTGGAGCGGTGCGCTCCTTGTTGATGCTTCTGGGGAGTACACCTTCCATGTGGGAAGTCCACGTCCAGGAGGTGAGAGTCCTCATTTCGATGGTACGAAACATCAACGCTGGCTAGTAGTTCTCCGGCGGGGCCAAAAGTCGTGGACCATCATCAACCACGCTTGGGATGCCCCTGCGGCGCCGCCGGCTATTTCACACCCGTTCGTACTCCAACGTGGAGTCTGGCACATTGAGATCTGGTTCGAGCAGCGACAACCTCTCACTGCCAGCCATCATCCACTTCACACAGGGTTTCAGGCCAAGTACAAAGGCCCTGATACCGGGGACACCCTGTCTGTCATGCCGGTTAGGAAGCTCTTCCGAGACTCGAAACAAGAGACTCTAGCCCATGGCCTAGAACTCAAGTCTTCCGCCTCGGCGTATCTCAATAAGCACTACTACAGCACCCTCCGCGACATCCGCCGAACCTATCAACGCGCCTTCAAAGCTATCCTCCTCGTTTCCCGCTACCACCTCTCCGCCGAGCCCCACCACCACGACCAGTACGGCGAGTCCGAGCTGGAATTCCTGCTGCGGCACCCCGCGTCCTTCCTCGGCACCTCGTACTACCGCGTTTCAGGCCCAAAGCCTGCATTCCTGACGCACCACGCTTTCTTCGACCTCAACCTCCTCCCCGTTTCGGACCCATACCATAGCCCTGTCACGAACAGAGCGAGCGAGGGAGACGCGCGAAGCTGCCCCAGCAAGAAAAGGGAAGCGGCCCTGTTCGACTGGTGGGAGCGCCTTCACGACTACACGCACCTGCGCACCTGGGTCCGCGACGTGCGCAGCAGACACGCCTGGATGCTCTTCTACGAAGCGGCAGAGCAAGCGCCCAAGGCGGACAAGTTGCTGCGGTATCTGAGCATCAGCGTCGAGCTAGCATCTGCCGTGCTGACTTATTTCGACGACCCAAGCAAGTCCTTTGCGGTCGACACACCCGACCTGACAGATGAGCGCTGGACGATCCGCGTCTGGCGCGCAGGCATGTGGCTCGACGAGCTGAAGAGGCGCTTCTGGACACCGTGCTTGGGGACGGCGCTGCCGTGGCTGTGGGCTTCGGATGATCCGAATGCGGTGATTGGGGGGATGTCGGGGAATAAGAACTTGACGCGGTTTGTGCAGCGGAGTCACTTTGAGCAGGCCGCTCCTGCGTTGGAGGGGATACAAGAACTGAACAATGGATTGCGACTGAGAGCTCGGAAGGCGCTTCTTGCCTATCTTTGCGGTGGTGATCGTGTAGCTTTGCCGTTTAGTTCAAGCTCCTGGGCCAAGGTCCCTCGGGACCTCAGTGATCTCCTCCTTCAGGATGTTGGAGTTGAGATCCACGAGAAGACCACACGGATCGAAGACGCGATATCGACGGCCCAGAGCTTTGTTCAGCGGGTTCGACTTGGTCTCGAGCCTCAAATTCAACCGGCTTCCAATTTCATCGAGGTTTGGGATGCCAAGTATTCCACGTTCAAAACATGGAAGCCATCCAAGCTTCGTGAGTTGTACCCTGAGAACCGGATCTACTGGGACGAGCTTCGCAGCGCCCGGAAGTCGGACTCGTTTCGCTCTCTGGAGAAGGCCCTACGTGGGGGTGTTCTAACGATTCCAAAGCAGAGCAGCTCGATGCCGTGGTCTGACACAATGACAACACAACTGCCTAAAGATAGCCCTCTCACGGATCTTCAATCTCTCGAACACGTCTCACTGACGACATCTGGGTCCTCCCTGCTTGGCTATCCTGAATACAGCGGCCAGCTATCACTGATAGCCCCCTTGCTACCGAGCAATGACTACGACCAAACGTATAGCACCCAAGTTACATACAAGACTACTGTAACCAACGGCACAACTCCGGCTGCTCAGCCCCTGCAAAAAGAACCGCTTCCTCTTTGGATGAAGGCTGCTGTCGACATGGGCGTGAGTTTCATTCAAGTAGCCGCCGCGACCGGGCCAGTTGCCATCACGCCTACTCGTGATTCGGCCCGATGGTGCAACACCTGCGAGAAAATACACGCCCCACACATCGATGAATTCTACTTCTGGCTCACGCCGGCACGGTACTTCAACAGCCGCGATGCACTAAAAAACCTAGATTTCGGAGCAACGCCGCCCGATCCATCCTGCTCCTGGGATCCGATACAAAGGAAGCTGAAGGACCTGCTCAAGTGGGGACCCAGACCGATATTCTATCTGAGCTGGTGCAGAGTTCACTGCGGACGCTTCGATGCTAGCCGGCAGTCGGATGCAGGGACTGCCCCTGGCGGTACCGGCACCGGAACGCCAAGCCTGGCGTTTGTGGGCCGCAAGGCTGACAGTTTGCTCTTCAGCGTCGACGGAGTGGAGACTTTCATCTACGACGTGTCAAGGGACTACACGTCGTCCCTGACGGACGCTGTGATGAACGATGTTGAGAGCGTCCCTGATGGCACTACGGTTCCGTCGGATACGATTGACACGAGCCAATTCGCCGCCCCGTTGACGGCGTTTCCTTTCTTCATCCATTTTGAGCCCGGAGCACCCGTCATTCCCATATCCAATTTGAGCACATCTGTCAGTGTTGCATCTGCCTTGAGCTCCCACGGCCACTATCAAGAGGCGTTGAAGTGGTACGAACTAGCCTTCGATTCACCTCGCAGCCCGCTCTTGCGGAACAACTCTTGGGAGCAGTCGAGTACTTCGACACCTGCGGTCACTCGAGGCAGGGCTGTTCTCTTAGAATATCTCGAGGCGTTGCAACAATGGGGAGAAACACTTTCAGGCCAACCTGGTGCCGAGTCCTGCCGAGAGGCTCTGGTCATCTTCAATCTTATCGATAAAATCATGGGGTGCCATCCTGCCATGGTAGTGCCCAAGGACACAACTTCTGCTTCCATGACCATCGAGAACTTCGCCCCGTCAGCTATACCACTGAATCCTCGTCTTATGGCTTTGTATGACGGGGTGGCGGAAAGTTTGGCTCAACTGCGCCAAGGAGATGGTCTTACTATATCAACTTACAGCACTACTCTTCATCTACCTCACAGACGACATCCGTATCGGTTCAGCTACCTATTACAGAAAGCTATGGAATTGGCGGATGCGGCGCGCTCGTTAGGGTCAGCACTGCTCTCTGCTCTGGAGAGAGGTGACTCAGAGTACCTATCGTCAGTCCAGACAAACCACGAGAGGCAACTTCTCAACCTAAGTCTCCCAGGGAAGAAAGAACAGTTCCGAGCCGCCGACTGGGACGTGCAAGCCCTAGAAAACAGCCTGAAAAAGGGCCTGTGTGACCTGAACTACTACTTGACCCTGATCCGCAATGGCTACAACGCGGGCGAGACTGGCTTCCTCAACTCGACACAGCTCGGGCTGGCCGAGGGCACCGCCGCCGAAGGCACCATGGCCGCAGGGGAAGGCGTCTCCTCCATCCCCGACGTCTACGCCGGCGGCGCCGGTGTAGCGGGCTCGCCCCTCGAGTTCCAGAAGGTCACGGGCGGCAGCTCGTTGGCCTCGGCACTGAGCTTCGCGTCCAACATCCTGAAGTGGCAGGCCGAGAGCATGAACACCATTGCCAACATGCAGCTAACGCAGTCCGGGTGGGCGCGGCGGCTTGACGAGTGGACACACACCGTGGATATGGACACCATCGACCTGAAGGCGCTCGAGTGCCAGAAACTGGCGGCAGACCGGCGTCGCGACATAGCGCTGTACGAGCTCAACGCGACGGTGCGCCAGATCGAGCACGCGGCTGAAGTCGCCGACTTCACGCGCGACAAGGCCTCCGGCTTCGACACGTACCTGTTCTTGCAGCGCGAGACGGCCTTGCTGTACCGCCAGACGTTCGGCCTGGCGCTGGCGGCGGCGCGCGATGCCCAGGATATGCTGCGCTACGAGCTGCGGGACCCGGTGCATACCGAGATGGACTTTGTGGAGCAGCATAGCTGCGCCTGGCAGAACCTGCGCGACGGCCTGCTGGCTGGTGACAAGCTGGCCCTGGCCCTGCGTGCCATGGACCGCGCGTACACCGAGAGCAATGTGCGCGAGTACGAGCTAACCAAGCAGCTGTCGCTGAGCATGCAATTCCCGGCGGCGTTCCTGCAGCTTAAGGCGACGGGGAGCGCCGAGTTTGCCATGCCGGAGTGGATGTTCGACCTCGACTACCCGGGCATGTACATGCGGCGTATCCGCAGCGTGAGTCTCAGCATCCCATGCGTGGTAGGGCCGTACACAGGCATCCACGCGCGGCTGGAGCTGCTGGGGAGCAGCATCCGGGTGTCGCCGGACCTGTCATGTTCCGCTACACAATCCCACACCTCCGGGGCATCGGATGCGGCCGCCTACGAATGCCAGTCCTTCGCGTCGGACACGCGCTTCGCCCACCTGTACGGCACGCGCGAAGCCATCGCGACGTCGAGCGGGCTCAGCGACGCGGGCGTCTTCGAGCTCAATTTCCGCGACGAGCGGTACCTGCCGTTCGAGTTCGCGGGCGCTGTCAGCCGGTGGCGCCTCGAGCTGCCACCGGACAACAATGCCTTCGACCTCGCGACGCTGACCGACGTGGTCGTCACGCTTAACTTCACGGCGCGAGAGGGCGGCAACGTGCTGCGGCGGGCGGCTAGCCTGGCGACGCGGGCCCGGCTGCCGGGCGACGGGTATCGGCTGTTTGATGTGCAGCATGAATTTGCGGATGTGTGGGCTATGCTGAAGCAGAGTATTCGATTCCGGGGGGACGCTGGCGTTGATGGGGCAAGGAAAGGGGCTGGGCCGCCGGTGCTGCCGCTTCACTTTCACAGGAACATGTTTCCTTTCCTCACCGGGCGGCGGGCTTTGAGTGTCGTGAAGTTGCAGCTCTTCATACAAGCTGAAGAACCGCGGCCCAATGGTGCGCACATCCGGGTGCAGTATCACGCTTCAAGATACAGTCACGAAGAGGATGGGGATGAGTACCATTACGGCAGCAGCACGCGTGAATTTGACTGTGTTGTGCATGCCGAGTGGCCCGGGCTCTATCATGGCGTCATCGACGTGGAGATGGAGGTGCCTCCAACGGGCAGGAGAGAGAGCAAGGCATGTGGAACGCTGAGGTTTCCTTCGGACATGTTTGACATTCGTGAGGCTTATGTTTTATGCCAGTATAAGGTGCGTGAAGTAGCTTAGAGCGCAGGACAGATGGTTGTTGATGGATATCAAAGCGCGATCTTCACTCTCTACGTAAGTTTTGTTGATCTTCCGCATACGCTGTTGAGCCTTGAGATTTCTATGTTCCTCCTCTCTTCCATAATTGAAATCCAGCCTTGCTAGTACTAATAGTTGCTATCATCACTAAATTGCACGGTTCCTTCTAAGGCCACGTGGATAGAAGTATGCCTGACGAAGTTGCCAGTGATTCGACTCGTCGCAAACATATTACAAACCAATTTTCTGCACAAAATGGAAGCAATTGCTGTCTTCGGAGGTGCATCAGCGATTTTTGAGCATCGAAGTGGAAGGTGAACGGCTCCACAGATTGATCAAAACAAGCCCCATCTTCAAATTTGTGGTATTCTCGAGATCTTGGCTGATGAAGACTATAGGCACCCGCTACCTCATAGAAGTACACTGAGTCCTACGAGAACCTGCTACCTCTCACGAGGGCCTGTTGCCTGCCACGAGTACCTTGCTTTCCTCCTACGAGAACATACTGCCTAACCTTGCCTCCTCAACTTCGCGACCTGTTCGATGAAATACCTGAGTTAATGGATACTTTGGGGAATGGGTTCAAGGTCCACTGATTCGAAGCCAACGATGGAGTCTTACATGAGGACGACAGGTAGTTCTAACTGATGAGGTGGGAACTGAGAGCACCCCAAGTAATCACCTGGGGTGGCGATCTCTTCTTGGCCATCCTTCCTTCCAAACTGGCTGTGAGCTGCGGGAAGATGCTTGGAGTGAATTTAGCCTCAGAGACATCATCGTCGCCGGTGAGATCAACCACCTGCTTTAAAGGGGCCAAGATCTATCTCCCGGAGGGGATATCGTCGGAATCAAAGATTTCTCCATCCTCTGAGAAACTCGGCCGCGCAAGACCGTCCACGGTTCTGACGGGACGTTGGCTCTGACACCTCAATCCCGCTCCTGCGAGCTAGGCCGGATCGTCTAACACACAAGGATCCATTACACTCGTGACATTTGTATTTGGAATTGGTAGGATTCGTTCAATACTTGTGTTGACTTACACCGGACCCAACCTGTCACCATGAAGCCCCAGGTTCATCAGCCCAACCTGCTCCGCGCAAGAACAATCTGATATGTCCTAATTTGTCCGTCGGTCTAATTTGTCCTTCTTCTCATCCCAACCTTCAGTTCCAATGGCTTCCTCAAGAATCCTTCTCGTGTTTCCAATGGCCCTGACTGCTGCATCTCGAACTCGAAGTTTCGGAATACCGTAGCCACAATGCATGTCATCTCCATCTCAGCCACGTTCCTACCTACACATGACCGCGGCCCATAACTGAAGGGGATGAAGGCGTTTTTTTGTCTGTCCGTGATCTTATCCCATCGCTCGGGGACGAACTCGTCTGCGTCAGGGCCCCAGATGTCCTTGGAATGGTGGAGGGAGTAGGATGGCACAGAAAGCGCTGTACCCGGAGGGAAGGTATAGCCCAGGATCTCAACAGGCGCGGGAGCTGGATTCTCCGGGCTAGCCATGGGCGTCAATCTCGGTAGGCCAAGCGAAGAAGTGCTGTGGATGCGCATTGTCTCTTGAATGACGTTGCTCACGTAGCGTAAGTCTTTGACCTGTTCATACTTGGGCACGCCCTCCCCAATCGCAGCGTCTAGTTCTTTCTGCAGCTTCTCGACGACACCGGGTGTGGTGAGACACCAGTAGAGGAGCGCGCAAGACGTGTTGGAAGTGGTATCGCTGCCTGCAATGAGTTGAGTCAAAGCTTCCGCTGTCAGCTCTGCCCGGCCCAGCTTCTCTCCATGTTCGTCCTTGCCCTCCATCAACCGAGCGAGGAGATCGACGCGGTCTGTGTTTGGGTTCTCCAAGCGTTGACTCACACGCGCCACGGCAATTCCTGCCAAGTTCTCCACAGCCTCAACGCCCTTACTGAAGAAGGGGTCGGGAAGGTATTTTGCATATGGCTTCAGTTGCGGATAACACCCAAGTGTGCCAGAGACCTCGCCACGGCGGTTAAGAACCTCGACAGCAGGTGCAAAGGTAACAGGGCCGTCAGGCGTCTTCCTAATCTCGGCCATGTCTTTGCCGTTCTCCAGCATGCCGAACGGCGCTCCGAATGCGAGGTCTCCGATAATGTCAAAGGCCAAGTAGTTGAACCAGTGCAAGGCGTCGATTGATGCAAAATCCGTCTTGGGGTTCTTCTCGTTCTTGCTCATTTCGCTCCATCTCTTCACGAACATCTCCAAATTCGCGTGGATATATTGCTCGAATTGGCCGATGGACTTGGCACTGAAAGTATGGGACACCATCTTGCGTTTCCGTGTATGCGCCGCTCTGTCGCGCGTGTTGAATAGACCACGCTGGATGGAGACGAAGGCATCGTAATATTCGCTACAAGACGTTATGGTCTACTGGTACATTCTTGTGATAGAAACTCACCTTTTCAGAAAGCCGTTGCCATGACCATAGATGATTTGAATTGCATCCGGATCTGCGATGGAGACGTGATTCGGCTGAATTCGGACGACCTTTCCCAGCTTCTTGTGCGCTTGGTCAACAGCTTGGTAGCGGCACCCATGTCGGCATTGCCACATCAGCCATAGATTCGTAAATGCAGCGATACCTCCTATCCCTGCGGCTGGGACCTTTCGTAGACTCCAATTTCGGAAATAGGGCAACAAATAATAGAAAATCGGGGCC
>Ga0335073_10012964_pt1 | contig 11681 bp, 10 predicted proteins | sample Lox_Sample_22_FD_207093 | JGI IMG/M metagenome (GOLD analysis project Ga0335073, IMG submission 207093) | Soil microbial communities from Loxahatchee National Wildlife Refuge, Florida, United States - Lox_Sample_2.2 | ecosystem: Environmental > Terrestrial > Soil > Wetlands | place: USA... | reverse complement strand
TTGCGGTGAACATGGAACCCGACATCAGCAACGTGGGCAATCGTCAGGTGCAGGATATGGCGGTGCGGGCCGGATGCTGGCTACGTTCCGATAGCCTGATCATGGATGAGCCGATTCAGATTGAAGAGCTGGGGCATCGTCCGCCATGGCTGGCGACCGTTCTGGAGGACGGAGAAAATCGGCACTACGTGCTGCCCGAATACGCGGACGAAGAAAAAGCTTGTCTGAGCAAGTTGCCCCCGTCGATGCTTGCCTTTGTGGGAAATGATAACGAAGCGTATCCGACGGATGACTATCCTCATCGGATCGGCGGGCCGATCAGAGTGCCATATCGCGAGACGGCGGGGTATCACGCGCTCGACATCGGCACGAATTATTTTGGCCTGTGGACCGAAGCCGATAACATTCGCCGCTATTACGAGAAATATCCGGATTCGTTGCGCGCGATGGAGGAAAGGCTCGGATATCGCGTTCGGCCGTCATTAATCTGGCAAAGGAAGCGCTATGGCACGATGGAATTGATTCTCGGCATAGCCAATGACGGAGTGGCAGGCGTGCCGGGTATATTGGGAATCTACGCAGAGAGTCTCGATGGCAAAATCAGAGTGGGCGGGAATCTTGATCCGGGTGAGCCGCACGCGGCTCAAATGCGGCAGGCGTCTATTATTCTGCCGAAGGGAATGGATGGAGAGCAGGTTGTTCTGCGGGCTGAATTAGAAGTAAAAGGCGTGCGCCGGCCGGTGCGCTGGGCGTGCAGACAGGCGACCAACCCGGATGGTTCACTCACCATTCGCCTGAAAAAAGGCAGCGACTCTGATTGGAGGAAGGGAGTATAGGTGTCGAACGAGAGTGACAGGCACGACAAAGCACTGGGGCTCAATCAGCCGATTTGTCGGCGCGATTTCTTAAATTCGACTCTGCTCGCGGCGGGCGGCGCCTTGCTTGGACCTCTTACCCCGGAACAATTGCTGGCCGATGCCGCGGCGGCAAGCGAGTGGACCGGCTACGGCGGCGAGGGCGACTACGCCAACTCGAACGGCAACACGCTCGCAGTGATGACTGCCGGGCACCAGATTCGCGCCGGTGTTTTCGATAATTCACTCCCATCCGACGCAATTGACACCGGCGAGGTATTCGATTGCGTTGTAGTCGGCGGAGGAGTCAGCGGACTTTCCGCGGCGCTGTTCTTTCAGAAATATGGCGGGCCCAAGCTCACCTGTCTGGTTCTTGAGAATCATCCTGTCTTCGGGGGCGAGGCCAAGCGTAACGAGTTCATCGTCGACGGTCAGCGAATCATGGGACCGCAAGGCGCTGATCATTTCCAGGTTCCGCTGCCGCACAGTTTCATGGCGAGATTTTTCGAGACGATCGGCCTCGACTGGCGACAGTTTAAGTATCAGGAATGGGGAAGTTCGTCGCCCGAAGTTCTCTTGGGCAACAGCTTCGAAGACTCGAGAGGTCCCGATGCATTTTACTTCGGAGCAAAGTTTGGCCAGAAGCCTGGCGTGTGGCTGATCGATCCCTACAAGAAGAAATTGCAGGGCGCGCCAATTTCAGAGAAAACTCGTGCTGAGCTGCTCAGGTACCACGATCATCAAGAAAGCGGCTTGCCATTCGATTATGCCGGAGACGAAAAATCTCGCCAGCTCGATAGCATTTCCATCGAACAGTATTTGATCGAAAAATACGGCCTGAGCAAAGGAACCATCCGAACGTTCATGGCCGACGAAGGCGGCGGCTTCGGCGCTGGCCCGGACGTGGTTTCGGCTTACTGCATTTATGCCTTCGATGTGGACCGCTCCATGGACGAGCCGCCGCTTTCGTTCCCCGGAGGGAATGCAGGCATTGCGCGTCACATGGTGAAGACGCTGATTCCGGATTCAATTCTCGGCCAGAACACGCTCGATGCGGTCTGCCGCAACAAAATTAATTTTGACGCGCTCGATCGGCCGGGCCAGCAGTCGAGAATTCGCCTGGCGAGCACGACAGTTTGGGTGAAACACGACGGTGAATCTTCAAAGTCGAACTTCGTGAGCGTTGGGTACACGCGCGGCGGAAAAGTGTATCGGCTCAAAGCACGTTCGGTTGTGCTGGCGGGAGGGTGCTGGACCTCGAAACACATTGTGCCCGATCTGCCCGTTGCACAACGCGAGGCTTACGACCAGTTCTACCGTTCGCCATGCATGATGGCGAATGTCGCGCTGCGCAATTGGCGATTCCTTTACAAGATGGGGATTTCGGGATGCCAATGGTTCGAAGGTTTAGGCAGCTTCACGGCTGTGCGCAAATTGCCGAAATTTTCAACTGACCAGAAGACTATCGGGCCGGATTCTCCCGTCGTGCTCACGCTGAAAGTTTTGTTTCCGCATTATGGGTTGCCGCTGCAGCAGCAAGGCAATCTTGGCCGCGCGCAGCTTCTTTCGACTTCATTCCGCAACTACGAGCGCCAGATTCGCGCCCAGCTGACCGACATGTTTTCCGCTTCGGGATTTGACGCCGCGCATGACATAGCCGGAATCGTTCTCAACCGCTGGGGACACGCTTATGTGAGTCCACAACCAGGATTCTTTTTCGGCAAAGACGGCAAGCCCGCACCGCGTACGACTCTGCGCGCCGCTCCATTCGGACGAATCGCATTCGCCAATACCGATTTATCTGGCACACCCGACCACCGCACCGCCATCGGAGAAGCGCATCGCGCAGTCAGCCAGTTGCTTGACCAAGTGCTGACGTAATCGAGCACGGGTGAGGTTAATTCCGTGAATCTGACTTTCGGCCAATTCAAACGTCGTTGAAAAAGCAGCGTCGCGGGAAGGCTTCTCGATTACCTACCGGTCCTTCCGCGACCGCATGCTAAGATGGCTTTCCTTCAGCATCCACGGGGCTTGCGACAACCGGTATGGCGCGGTCAGTTATCTTTTTCTCGTTGCTTTTTTTGATCAGCGCCATATTGGCCGTTCTGTATGCATTTGACTTTTTCCGGCTCTTTCTTGCAATCGTGAGCGCCACTACACTCCTCATCGTTTACCTGTTGTTTCATCCGCGCAATCAATGGTTGGTCGCCAATCGATCGCGAGTAGATGGCGCGCGTTGCGTGGCCTTGACCTTCGACGATGGGCCCGATCCGGTGTACACGCCCAAATTACTCGATCTGCTCCGGGAAAAAGGGGTGAAAGCCACGTTCTTTGTGGTGGGGAAGCGGGCGGATCAATATCCGGAAATAGTGCGCCGCGCCTGGACAGAAGGACACTTAATCGCCAATCACACCTGGTCGCACGATCCTTTATTTTGTTTTCTTATGCCCCGTCGTTTGCGGTCTGAGATCGAGCGTGGCAGCGAAAGCATTCGCCGCAGTTGTGGTTTTCGGTCGCGCTTTTTCCGTTCGCCGGTGGGTCTGCGCCATCCGCTTCTCGCGCCTTGCCTTGAGGTTCTGGAGATGGAATATATTTCCTGGAGTATTCGGACGCTTGACACGTTCACTACGAATTCCAATATTCTCGCCGAGCGCATCCTGAATAAAGCGGCAAGCGGAGACATTATCCTGCTGCACGATCACTTGCCTCGGGGAACGGATGCCATGTTGCAAGCCTTGCCTCGCGTGATCGACGAGCTGAGGAAACGGGGATTCGATTTCGTCCTGGCCGGACCACGCGAGGATGCAGAAGGTAAACTGGAACCAGCGACATGCGAACCTGTGCGTTAATTCCCGCTTTCAATGAAGCCCCTCACATTGCCAATGTTGTGGAGCGGACCCGGCAACATGTTGCCGAGGTTGTGGTGATCGACGATGGATCCGGCGACGGGACCGCGGACATCGCCCGGGCTGCTGGAGCTACTTGTTTGCAATCGCCGCGAAATTGCGGCAAGGCTTCGGCACTGCGTACCGGCATTGCTTTCGCGCGAGACCGCAAATTCACTCACGTGATCACCATCGATGGCGACGGCCAGCATCTGCCGGAAGATATTCCGGCCATGCTTCGCGTCGCCGAAGAAACCGGAGCCGACCTGATCATTGGAGCGCGCTATTTCGATCGCGCCCATATGCCTCGTCCCCGCTATTTTTCGAACGTTATTGGCAGCCGCCTGGCTTCGGCGCTCGTCGGCCACGAAATCCGGGACAGCCAAAGTGGATTCCGCTTATTCCGGTTGGACAAACTTGATGGAGCCAAACTGCGGAGCCGGTGTTACGAACTGGAGATGGAAATTTTGATCAAGATGGCCCGCTCGGGCTGCACCATCGCGCATGCTCCCATCCGCGTGGTCTACGACGCTGGCCAGGCACGCTCGAAGATGAAGCCGGTACGAGACACAGTGCGTGTTTGTCTATGGTCCCTGGCGTTTCGCTTCCTCGGAGCGTGACCGGATCCGGCGATTCTGACTGCTATGCGTGGTATTTGCGTTTGAGATTTCTTGGGGCGTGCTCTGGTTGATCCGAAGATTTAAATCTGAGGCGCGGAGGTTCGTGAGCCTCTTGCTCAAGGAGAGGCTTGACCCATCTCACGCTGCTGCCGCCGTCTTCGTGGGCATTTTTATTGGCATTCTGCCGATCTATGGGTTTCAAACCCTCGCGGCAATAGGTCTTGCGCTGCTCTTCAGACTGAATAAGCCGCTGACCGTGGCCTGCACTTTCATCAACAATCCGTTGCTCCTGCCCGTGATTGTTTTCTCCTCGGTAGAACTGGGCTGTCTTCTCCGCCGCGGCTCCTTCCAGCCACTGAGCTTGTCCGACATAGCTGCCATGCGTGGCCATATTAATAAGGAGCAGTTTCTGATCTGGCTGATCGGTAGCGTGGCACTTGCAATTCTTGCGGGCAGTGTAGCGGCAGTGGTGACTGCGGTTGTCGTCCTTCACCATCGAAAGTCTGCCGATGTCGCACTGCGTGAACGGCTGCGATATGTAAATGGAATGTTTAAGCACAGCGGCCTCTCGGCTCGCAATTTCGTGCGCTGGAAGCTCCGCCTGGATCGTATCTTTGAATTACTTGCCGCTGAAAACCTGGGAACGGGAACGGTAGTGGATCTGGGCTGCGGCTATGGCATCGCTCTTTCTTTTGCAGCTTTCGGTGACACCCAGCGGCGCCTGGTTGGGTGTGACCTGGATGAGCATCGCATCGCCGTCGCTCGCAAGGCACTCGCCACTCTTAACGCCGATGTGAGCGTTGCTGACATCAGGGATTTCGAACTTCCGCCAGCCGGTCTGATTTTGATTTTTGACGTCTTGCAGTTTTTGTCCGCTGACGAGCAAACGGCTCTGCTGAAACGGTGCTGTTCGGCGCTCGCGGCAGGTGGAGTTTTGATTTTTCGCGTCCACGATCTCGACCGCGGCGTTCGTTCGGGGATCACGATGGCTTTGGAGCGGCTGGTCTTTGCATGTGGGCACCACAACTCAGGGCCTCAAATCTTGTCGGTCGCCGAGTATTGTAGTGCGCTCGAGAGCGCCGGTATGCAGGTAGAGGAGCGCCATTTTCTGAATCGCTTGCCGTTGGCTCACGTCCTTATCGTCGCAAGAAAACCTGCGACGTAAGCTGAGGCCATTCTCTGTGCAGTCCGCCTTCTCGGAGGCACATTGACCATCCATCACCATCAGTGATTGAATCTTTTTACTCATTAGCCGGTTGCCTCCATTGACCGATACCCACAAAACCGTCGTCGTTACCGGTGTCGGCATCGTCAGCCCTTATGGCATCGGGATGGACTGCCTGCAGGCCGGCATGCTATCTGGCCAAAGCTGCCTGGTGCGTACGAAGGATGATTGGTTTCCCGGATTCGATGGAACAACGGCGCGCGTCTGCGGCCTGCCATCGATGGCAGACGCTTCCCGGCCCGAGTTCTCGCGCACCGATCAACTTGCGGTGATTGCGGCTCAGGATGCGATGGCGAGTTCCGGTTGCGATAGTTCAACGTTCCGTGAAGCCGGCATCGCAATGGCGAGCACGCTTGGGGGCTTGACCGAGATCGACACCGGAATCGCCAAAGATCCGGGCCCCTGGTATCGGCGGCCCGGCGGCCTGTCGCGAGCTGCCTCATATCCGTTCGCGCACGTTGCTGATGCAGTTGGCAACCATTTCGGGATCCGCGGCCCACGCTGTGCCATCTCCGTGGCTTGCGCATCTGGAGCGATGGCGATCGCGCTCGCTGCCAACATGCTGCTCGATGGAGCCGCTCCCATGTTTTTGGCAGGGGGCAGCGACCCTTTGTGCGCCTTCACTTTGAGTGGATTCAACTCTCTGCAAGCGCTAGACCCAAACCCCTGTACTCCCTTTGATCAGAATCGCAAGGGCACGAACCTGGGCGAAGGGTCCGCAGTTCTCGTGCTTGAAACGCTCGCGGCGGCCACTGCTCGTAGTGCCAAGGTTCTGGCGGTGCTGCGCGGGTGGGCCATGACAAATGATGCATTTCATACCACCGCGCCACAGAAAGAGGGAAGCGGGCTGGCCGATTGCATTCGCCTCTCGATGGAAATGGCACAAGTCAGCGGGGATGATATCGGGTATGTGAATGCTCACGGAACCGGCACGCCCTTGAACGACAGTGCCGAGGCCAATGCCTACGAGACGGCTTTTCGCGGACGCAACCGCCCAATTCCCGTATCTTCGACAAAGTCCTACCTCGGACACTGTTTGGGTGCGGCTGGTGCGGTCGAGGCAGCCATTACGATCATGGCTATCCGTTCGGGAGCGCTGATTCCCACGCTGCGGCTCACCAATCCTATCGAGAGCCCAGGCGTCGACTGGCTGAGGGGGAAAGTGAAACGCCAACCCCTACCATTGGCCATGTCGGCTTCGAGCGGCTTTGGCGGCAACAACACTGTCCTCATATTCGGGAGCGGCCTCTCATGACTCCGAATCTGCCGCCCATCGCGATTACCGGCATCGGCTCGGTCAGTCCTTACGGCCCGCTAGCAGGACTCATTCAACCGGGCCCCCTTGAACCCGCGGCTATCACCGGCTGGACAAGTGCAGGAGAACGGCGAGCGTTTCTCGTACCTCCCTTTCGTCCGGCAGCTGTAGTGCCTGGACTCAACACCAGGCGTCTCGATCGCCTGTCGGCCTGGGCCTTGGTCGCTTCTTCGTTGGCCCTTAAAGATGCTGGCATCGAACTGAACTCTATCGACCGCTCCCGGGTGGCTGTGGTCTTTGCCACCATTTTTGGCTGTGTTGAACTCACCGAAGCCTTTTACCTGAGCGCCGCCGCAAATGGCTGGAACGGAACCGATCCCATCACGTTCCCGGAAACTCTCGCCAGCGCTCCGGCGAGTCACGTCTCAATGTTTCACGGCCTCCGTGGTCCTAATATCACGGTGAGCAACAAGTATTTCGGGGGCGAGAGCGCGATGCTGCAGGCCGCTTGCCTGCTTCGCCACGGTCAGGCTGACTTAGCCATCGTCCTCGCGGGTGATGCGCTGTCGCGAAGCACATACGCTTGGTATGAGGAGGCAGACCTGCTCTCGCCGGCGTGCTACAACTCGCATCCGGTTTCCGAAGCGGAGGGATTTATCCCTGCCGAAGGTGTGGCGGCAGTAGTGCTGGAACCCTCCGATCGCATCAATCTCCGCCCCAACGCCCGCACGTATGCCCGAATCAGCTCGGGCCTCTGGGCGGCTGGTGGCGAACCCGCGGAGATCATTTGCCAGAAGATCATCCGCCAGATGCTCGGCGGTTCCGTTCCGAGTTTTTGCACTGCAATCTGTAGCGGGAATGGTGCGCCTTGCGCCACCAGTCCCACGGCCACCTTGGCTCACGAGATTGTCGGGGAGGGAGTCGCTATCATCCATCCGAATGCATACGCCCAGGGTTTAGCCGGCAGTGGCGCACTTTTTCACTTAATCCTGGCATCGAGCAGCGCTCGCGTCAGCGGGCCAGCCTTATTCCTCGGGACGGCGCGCAACAACGGATTTGCGGCGATTCTTCTCGAGTTGTCTTAGAACGGATTTGTCTTGAAAACGGAGCTGCCTTAAGTATGAATGTTCGCATTGCCGGCGCCGCCTACGCAATTCCGCCAGACGATGAGGCTGTGGAGGCAGTCTTAGAGCGGGAACGAAGCCGAATCGAGTTGGCGCTTTCTCCTTTAAGCCCAGAGTCGAGACAGAAGGCAATCGCGGGTCTCGGAATGGATCGCGTCCGTGTTTGCGGCGACGAGCAATTGTATGACCTGATTCTCGAAGCCGCTTTGAAGGCGATCGCGGAAGCCGCGATCACACCACACGACATCAATCTCATTCTGGACTTCAGCACCTGGTCTACTGAAAGCCAGTCAGCCGAGAGCTCACAAGGCCTTTCCTTCGCGCACAAACTCAGCGCAGACCTCGGTGCTGAAAATTCGATGGTCCTGAGTTTTAAAGTGGGCGGATGTGCGGGTCTTCATGTTGCTATCAAGACCGCGCTCGGCTGGATGTCCACCGATGAAAGAATTCAGACAGCTCTGCTGATCACTGGCGACGCCGCCCCACCCGGCAACCGTTCGTTGCTTCCGCTCACCATTCATGGTGATGCGGCTAGCGCCGTCATCCTTCGCCGTGAAGGTGCGCAGGGACCGTTGCTGTTGAGCGTCGAAGCCATGACTCTCGGCCATCTCCATAATGCGATCACCATCGCCAGAACCAACGGCCACTTCGACATTGTTGTGGATGCCCTTTGCATTGAGCGAGAGGTGATGCCGGTCTACTTCTTGAACATGCTTCGAGTGGTAAATCGGGCTCTCGAAGCGTCTTGCTTGAGTTTGAAAGATATTGACCATTTCATCTATTCAAACCTCAGCCGGCGGGACCGTGAGGGTTTTGGCAAGATGTTGGGACTGCCCAGGGGCAGCTTGCCCGCGACACCCATGTCAGAGTACGGCCACACCTTTGCGAGCGACCTGATTATCAATTATGTGACTATGCGCCGCGACGGGCTAATCCACCCAGGCCAGCTGTTATTGTTCGCGTCCGCTGGAATCGGTTTCACGTGGGGGGCAACAATCGTGCGGGCCTGAAGGAAGATGACATCAAAATGGGGGTTGGCTCACGTCTTGAAATTTGTGTGATTACTTAAAGCTAGTTGCGCGACGTCATCCCGAAGCTCCGCGTTCTTACCGGCGGGGCGAGGGATGACGCCAACCCGGGACACGATTAGAAGAGAGTGTACAAACGCTGATTTCCCATGCGTCGCATACAGTTCATCGAACTCCATGAACAACCGTGGTTCCCGTCATCGCTTCGGGATGACGTTACCGATGCGGTCCAGTTTGGCTTCAACCTTATGAAGGCCTACGAGCCAATCGCTCCGCTTCTGCAGGGCGTGATCGATTCCGGCGCGAACGGAACCAACCCGCGATCGATTGTTGACATGTGTTCTGGCGGAGGCGGTCCGTGGCTGGATCTCTCTCGAAAATTACGATGCCGCCGTGCTGGAAATGCCGCCGAAAATTCCACCGGAAATTCCGCGGGCCTTCAGATTTGGCTCACCGATAAGTATCCGAACATCGAGGCATTCAAAAATCTCAGTGCGGCTTCTGATGGCGATTGTGATTGCCGCATCAGTTACTATCCGGACTCGGTTGACGCCATGAACGTGCCTCGCGCACTGAAGGGGCTGAGAACGATGTTCACATCGTTCCATCATTTTTCGCCTGACGATGCACGCGCCATTTTGCAGAATGCCGTCGATGCCGGCGAAAGCGTCGGCATCTTTGAGATCACCAGGCGCGCGCCCTCGACCATCGGCGTTATCTTTGTCGGAACTCTCTTGCTGTTGCTGCATACTCCGAGGATTCGCCCGTTCCGCTGGTCGCGATTACTGTGGACGTATTTAATTCCGATCATTCCGCTGGTCTTGATATTCGATGGAGTCGTATCTTGCCTGCGGACATATCGGCCACAGGAACTGCGTGAGACTGTAGAAAAACTGACCTCTTGCCGGTACAAATGGGACATCGGTGAGCTTGCAGGGAAAAGGGCGCCAGTTACTTATCTGATCGGGTATCCAAAGGTTGAGAAGACCGTAGACCTCTCGGCCCCGGTGTGAAATAGAGATGTGAAACAAGAGACGTAAAATGAGAGACGGGAAATAAAAAGATGGGAAATAGAAAGGGGACATTTCTCATGAAACAGCTTACGTTCGTCCTGGCATTGCTGCTATGCATTTCCATGCCAATTTCCTTGACGGCTGCCAAGGTGGAGGTAGAAGGCAAGGCGTGGCTTGACTCGCAAAGAGATCCGGCTGAGATGAATGTGAATGGCGAATGGCATTCGGAAGAATGGGGCGCGTTGCACCTGACCCAGTCCCCAGGGAGCCGGGAAGTGAGCGGCAACGGTGACGGATACAAGATCGTAGGCTTAGTCAGCGGCAAGCGCTTATTCCTGCTGTTTGCCCAAGGCCACACCGTGGAGTACTGCGCCACCCTGAGCCCTAACGGAGAAAACAGTCTGGCCGGAACTTACTCAGACCGCAAGTCGCGATTGCACTCCGGGCTTTGCCAGGAAAGTAGCCGACCGATGAACATGAAAAAGCAGTAGGCGAACAGGAGAGGCGATAATGAGAAAATCCCGTATCAGAATGCGACTTTACTCTCCTTTAATTGCTTCGGCTGTAATTTGCTGTCTCTCCAGCGCGCAGGCACCCACTGTCACGAATCTCGCGGGCGATTGGGTCGCAACATTCGGCGATTCCACCTCCGCGGGAACGCTCGCACTCCACATGACGCAGGATGCGGCCGGGCACATCTCGGGTACTTATACCTCCACACTTGGAGGCGCTGGCCTAGTCACAGGAACTGTGTCAGAAGGGACTCTGATCGCCACGCTCGCGCAGACTCAATCGCAGTGCCCAGGAAGCTATCAAGCGAAGCTCACGCTCACAACAGACGGCGGCGACGGCACTTTTTCCGGCAAGGATTGCCTCGGTGATCACGAGAACGGCGTCGTTTCGATGAGGCATAAGACGGCGGACGAGATGACACCATCCGCGGCAATCACCAGAGACAAGGACGGCAACATCCAGCCCTTCAAGCTCGTGTATCAGAATGGGTTGCCCTTTTGGTTGTCCCGTTCGGATTCGGCCTTCTTAGCTGTCGGAGCGCAGGAAGTCGGTGGTTATTTCCGGCTGCTCGTGTTGGTCAGTAATGTTTCAGACCGTGACTTCAACTTCATTCCGAGCGCGATTCGTGTTGACGACCTTAACGAAAACAAAGTTCTGCCCTACGTACCACCCTCGGAAATCGTGGCGCGCGTCGAACGCCGGATGGCCGTGGCCTCTGCGCTAATGGCCTTCGGAAACGGGATGCGGGCTTACTCGCAATCGATGGTCACAGCTTATACGACGGGAACACTCTCTGCTTATGACAGCAATGGAACCTGGGTCCGGGGAACCTATTTCGCGACAACAACCACGCGGGCTCCTGTCGATCACGCGCAGCTAGCGGCAGAAAATGCACGGAGCCAAGCGGCACTGCGGGCACAGGCAGGCCAAAGGATCGAAGAATTGAACCGGGGCGCGGTCGGGTCACAGACGATCTCGCCCAAGAGCTACGTTCTCGGCACCACGATGTTTCGAAAGCCGAAGACGACGAATCTCAAAAGGATTGTCGGAAGGGACTACAAAAGCTATTTCGTACGAGTGCTGGTTCCAATTGGCGACGATAAGCTCCTTTTTCTTTTTCCAGTTGAGTTGCTGCAAGCACTGCCCCACGCCCAGCGTTAGTGG
>Ga0335073_10012963_pt1 | contig 11681 bp, 7 predicted proteins | sample Lox_Sample_22_FD_207093 | JGI IMG/M metagenome (GOLD analysis project Ga0335073, IMG submission 207093) | Soil microbial communities from Loxahatchee National Wildlife Refuge, Florida, United States - Lox_Sample_2.2 | ecosystem: Environmental > Terrestrial > Soil > Wetlands | place: USA: Florida... | reverse complement strand
GGAGGCCCTCGCTTGCGAACTGGCTGGCCGCTTTTACGCGGCGCGCGGATTCAAAGAGATAGCGCATCTCTATCTGGGAAACGCACGCCAGTGCTACCTCCGATGGGGAGCGGATGGGAAGGTGCAGCAACTGGATCAGCTCCATCCGCAGTTGAGGCAGCACGAACGCGAGCCGACTCCATCTGGGACGATCGAAGCACCAGTCGAACAGCTCGACCTCGCGACCGTGCTCAAGGTGTCGCAAGCCGTTTCCGGCGAAATGGTTCTGGAAAAGCTCATCAACAGGCTCATGCGTGCTGCAATAGAGCACGCCGGCGCGGTGCGAGCCCTCCTGATTTTCCCTCACGGCGACGATTTCCAGATAGAAGCGGACGCAACAACGAGCGGAAGGGACATAAATGTTCAGTTGCGATACGGAGTCACCGCTGATGCGGTCGCAATGCCAGAGACACTCATTCGCTATGCAGCGCGCACTCAGGAGAGCGTGATTCTGGATGATGCATCATCTCAGAATCTGTTCACTGCCGATCCCTACATCAACCAGCGTCATGCCCGTTCCATACTTTGTTTACCCTTGATCAATCAAGGAAAGCTTATCGGCATTCTCTACCTTGAGAATAATCTGACTCCCCGCGTTTTCACGCCCGAACGGATCACTGTGTTAAGGGTGCTCGCGTCGCAGGCGGCGATCTCACTCGTGAATACAAGACTCTATCGCGACCTCGAAGACCGCGAAAGGAAGATTCGGCGCTTGGTCGATGCCAACATCATCGGCATTTTCGTAGCCGACTTGGAAGGTCGGGTTGTTGAGGCCAATGACGCATTTTTGCGTATCATCGGTTACGACCGTGAGGACTTGAATTCGGGCCGCGTGCACTGGAAAGATCTGACCCCGCAAGAGTGGGATGAGCGCAACGAGCTAACCGTAGCAGCGTTGAAGTCAAATGCCGTCGTTCAACCATACGAGAAGGAATATATTCGGAAAGACGGCAGCCGCGTGCCCGTGCTGATTGGAGCCACGTTGTTCCAGCAAGGCGGGAACGAGGGCCTCGCTTTCGTGCTCGATTTGAGTGAACAGAAGCGGGCGGAAGCAGAGATCAGAGAGCTGAAAGACCAGCTATACAAGGAGAACCTCGCACTCCGCGACGAGGTCGAGCAGACCTCGATGTTCGATGAGATTGTTGGCACCTCGACTCCCTTGAAAGCTGTTCTCTCTCGAATTGCCAAAGTGGCTCCCACCGACTCGACCGTTCTGATCACCGGCGAAACAGGTACCGGCAAGGAACTCATCGCCCGCGCAATCCACAAAAAATCCCTGAGAGCCGGTCGGTCCTTTGTCAGCGTCAACTGTGCCGCAATTCCTCGCGACTTGATTCCTTCGGAGTTATTTGGCCATGAGAAAGGGGCATTCACGGGAGCTACTCAAAGGCGGCTTGGCCGTTTCGAACTCGCAGATGGCGGAACTATTTTCCTGGACGAAGTGGGTGAACTCCTGCCCGATACGCAGGTCGCGTTACTGCGCGTGCTGCAGGAACGGGAATTGGAACGCGTCGGGGGCGGACAACCGATCCATGTGGACGTTCGGGTTATTGCAGCGACGAATCGCGACCTGGAAGCGGCGGTAACCGACGGGACCTTCCGGCAGGATCTCTATTATCGGCTCAATGTGTTTCCGATTGAGGTGCCACCTCTGCGAGAACGAAAGGACGATCTTCAGCTCCTGGTCGAGTACTTTGTGCAACGCTATGGCGTGAAGGCAGGCAAGGATATCCGCTCGATCGAGAAAAAGACTTTGGATCTGTTGCAGTCCTACGATTGGCCGGGCAACATCCGGGAATTGCAGAATGTAATCGAGAGGTCTGTGATTCTGACTTCCGGCGAGGTTTTTTCGGTAGACGGATTGTGGCTTTCCAAAAAGTCCGTTTCTCCCGTACTCCCTACATCTCCCGTGAAGACGTCACCTCGTTCAACGGATCCGGTTGCCAAGAGTCAGCCTACCGAGCGGGAGATCATCGAGGCGGCGCTAGCCGCGACGAGGGGCCGTGTCTCTGGACCATCCGGAGCAGCAGCGAAGCTCGGAATTCCTCCATCAACACTCGACAACCGGATCAAAGCTCTAAAAATCAGCAAAACCCAGTTCAAGTTCCGCTGAAATTTGTTTCGAATCCCCAAACCCCGAATTCACCAGATTCACTAGATTCCCCAGATTCCTCAACTTCACAATCGCCTTCAATCACCTTATTTCATTTGCTTTCAAGATATTAGGAGTGGCACAAGGTTTGCATTTGAAACAAGCAAGCTCAGACGCTCTGCCGCTGAGACATTGAACGTGACCTGCAGAATCCACCGCGAGGCAGTCGGAGAGGATCGTGTGGTTCTGCGCGTCAGTGGACGGCTTGCTGGGGACGACGTGAACACGCTGCGGACATTGCTGGAGCAAGAAAGCGGTGCAGTGACTCTCGATCTCAAAGACGTCCGTTCGGTGGACGGCGACGCCATAAAGTTTCTGGCGATCCACGAATCGAACGGGGTAAGAATCGAAAACAGCCCGCTGTATATCCGTGAGTGGATCAGACGTGAAAGAGGAGCGATTTAATGATGCCTGCGCTTGGTCAGACAACATTGTCTGGTACGGGGTTCTAAAGGCGGTCTGTCTTTTGGAGCTACGGCGGGGATTCTCGGAGTTGTGAGCGCGATCGCAGTTCGGACGTCGAGATCATGGAGGTTACTATGGCTAAAGTAATCGAGTTCTATATTCCGAAAAGCTTCCGCAAACCGATGAACTCGGTCCGGGAGCTCCAGCGCGGAAGAATTCTCGAATTTCGCACACAGACAAGAAAATCGGCTTAACGGGCGTCTTGGAGGACTGCCATGAACTTTGTTGATGTTTCCTCGGTTGAAACCCACAGCAAGGATCTTCAGCTGGCTGGTGCGGCAGACGAACTTGGCCTTGCATCACAAACACCTTTTGTAGAAATGTCGCCGCATATACCGTTCGAGAAGCACTACAACAGAGCGGAGGCGTTGGAGAACCCCGAGGACACAGGTCCTCTCGCCGACCATATAAATAGCGAGTCAGGTTTTGAAGGAATCATCGGTCGAAGCGCCGCCCTGCGGCGGCTCCTGCGGCAGGTGGAGGTCGTAGCGCCAACCGATTCCGGCGTGCTGGTTCAGGGAGAAACGGGCACGGGAAAAGAGTTGATCGCCCGAGCCGTTCACAATCGGAGCGACCGACGTGATCGGGCGTTCATAAAGGTGAATTGTGCGGCCATACCTTCCGGCTTACTGGAAAGCGAATTGTTCGGGCATGAAAAGGGTGCCTTCACCGGCGCGATCTCGCGAAAGGCCGGACGTTTCGAGCTGGCGGACAAAGGGACCTTATTCCTTGACGAAGTCGGTGATATTCCTCTCGAACTGCAGCCTAAGCTCCTGCGGGTCCTGCAGGAGCACGAATTTGAGCGGCTGGGCAGCACCCGGACTCAGCAAGTAGATGTCCGCGTGATCGCGGCGACACACCACGATTTGAAGCAGATGGTCGAAGAAGGAATGTACCGTGCAGATTTGTATTACCGTCTGCATATTTTCCCGCTTGCCGTTCCTCCTCTACGTGACCGGCGCGAGGACGTACCGTTCATCGTTCGTTACTTCGTGGGCAAATATTCCGAGCGCATGAACCGGCACGTCGAAACAATTTCTCCCCGCACCATGGAAGTACTCACAAACTACGCTTGGCCAGGAAATATTCGGGAGTTGCAGAACTTCATTGAACGAGCTGTGATCCTTTCGCCCGGAACCACGCTGCGCGCCCCACTGCACGAATTGACCCAAAAGGCAGTCCAGAGTTCACAAACCCCTTTGTCCACACTTGAGGAGATGGAGCGGTCGCACGTACTGCGCGCTCTGAAGGAATCGAACTGGATCACTGGAGGACCCAAAGGCGCTGCGGCCAAGCTGGGGATGAAACGGACCACCCTGACCTCTCGGATTCGCAAATTGGGAATTCCCCTCCGGCCACAGCTGTGAGAGAGTTCATTTCGCGGCGATAAAGGAGAAGCAAAGTGAAGGTCGATCGCATTTATTCAGACACCGTGGGCTACTGATGATTGCGGATGGCGAGGCCACCACTCTTGGTGAGGATGCCAGGGAGCGCGAGGGTCTGAAACAGGAGCAGAAGATGAGTACAGCATCACGCTCGGTCATGCACTCGAATCGACATCCGGAAGGCGCGCCCTTAAAGACCACTCTCGATAGTGAGGGGCGAACGGTCCGCAAACCGGAACGCCCGGAATCCTCGTTCCTGGACACGATCGTAGGACTGCAAAGCAGCCTACGCTCAACTCTCAGCCAAGTGAAAGCCGTCGCAGGCACGAATACAACGGTCTTGATTACCGGAGAGACCGGCACTGGCAAGGAAGTGATCGCGCGTGCGATTCACGAGCTTAGCTCGCGCCATAACCGCAATCTGGTGAAGGTGAATTGTGCGGCCATGCCTGCCGGCCTTCTCGAAAGCGAGCTCTTCGGACACGAACGTGGCGCCTTTACAGGTGCCATCAATTCTCATGTCGGCCGATTTGCGTTGGCGGATCGCGGCACTCTCTTTCTCGACGAGATAGGAGACATGCCTTTGGAGCTTCAGCCCAAGTTGCTACGCGTGCTTCAAGAGCGTGAGTTTGAGGCAGTTGGCAGCACGCGTACAACGCGAGTTGATGTTCGCGTCGTTGCTGCAACCAACCAGGACCTCAGGCAAATGGTTCAGGACGGCGACTTCCGCGGGGACCTGTACTACCGCCTGAGTGTTTTCCCGATCTACTTGCCACCGCTACGCGAAAGAAAAGCCGATATTCCGGAGCTCGTAGAATATTTCGTTCAACAGTTCGCGGCGTCTATGGACAAAAAGATCGAAACCATTCCTGAGGAAACCATGCGCTCCATAGTTCGCCACTGCTGGCATGGGAATATTCGAGAACTGCAGAACTACATCGAGCGCGGTGTCATTCTTTCCAATGATGGCATCTTTGAACCAGGGCCGCTCGAGACCTGTGAGCCGCCGGAGCCAGAGACTGTTAACCCGACACTTCAAGAAAAGATACGTAGAGAAATTATCGCAGCCTGCGAGAGCGCGAATTGGAAGCTCGGCGGACCGCGAGGCGCAGCCGCCAGACTCGGCTTGCAGCGAAACACCCTGTATTACAAAATGAAGCGTCTTGGCATTGCCCCGCCGGCGGATAGCCTACAAGACTCGCACCTAAAAAGGAAAAACGTTCCGGTAATTAAATTCAAGTGACGCGTTATGGCCTTCAATGCGCCTCCTAAGCAACAATCCCCGAAAGTTAGTCGAAGGGTTATCTTGCGACAAAATAGTTTGTCCACTTGGGATTCCCGCGTCAGCCACGACCTGACGGTATCTGATAACAAAGCGAAACAAGCTCGAACACGTTTTGCGCGGACTGTGACACTGCCATCTTAGTGAACTCCGTCGCCTTAAACCGCCCGCATGTGTGTGTCTTTGCACGGTCACTGGTTCCTTCCACATCTTTGTGTCTGAGGTTAAACGACATTCTTAAGAGGTTGAAATCCGCTCACGCTTTTTGAATTTCTCCGCACCATCAAAGCCTTGACAATTTTATAAACGCGTTGATAGCGATCCGTGACTTTGAAATCCAGTCGGGAAGATAACGCACCTCTTTTCAGCGAGCTAAAACGACAAGGCACTTTGGCTGATGAGATGCACTTAGTCCGCGTGGCAGTCAGAAGGCGGTCAGCTTGCTGACGAACCACATTGACCTACGACAAGGGGTTTTGTTCTATGAGCACCTTAACTTCTAAGCCGATTAACACGGATGCCGACGAGTCAACCACCTCCGGGCGGCTGTTCTTCCTGGATGTTGGAGCCGGTCGCGTGTTGTCCGCGAACCCGGATGGTTCCGATTTGAAGACCATCATCAACGAAGGCCGAAAATTGCCGGATGGACTCGTCGTGGACGTCGCCGCCGGTTACATGTACTGGACCAACATGGGTGACCCCAACAAGAATGATGGCTCCATTCTCCGCTCGGATCTTCATGGCAAGAAAATGATCACCATCGTTCCTCCGGGCGGCACTTTCACACCTAAGCAGCTCCAGCTGGACAAGAAGAACGGAAAGCTCTACTGGTGCGATCGCGAAGGCATGCGAGTGATGCGGGTAAACCTTGACGGATCGAAAATCGAAACCCTCGTGGACACAAGCCAGGGCGATTCGCGCCCGGGTTCAGAACAGGGGAAATGGTGTGTGGGCATTGCGGTGGACGCTGAGGGCGGCAAGTTTTATTGGACGCAGAAAGGCCATGACAACAACGGCCGAATCTTTCGGGCTAACATCGAAATCCCGCCAGGTCAGTCGCCAGCGAATCGTACAGACATTGAACTTCTGTATCAAAACCTGCCTGAGCCAGTCGATCTGGACCTGGACCTCGCCAATCGCACCCTGTATTGGACAGACCGCGGGCATCAGCCGCATGGCAACACCGTGAACCGCGCGCCCATGGACCCTGGCCCTGAAAACAGCAAACAGCCTGCGATCCTGTTCAACCATTTGATGGAGGGCATTGGGCTGGCTTTGGACCTGAAAGGCGGTCGCATGTTTATCACGGACCTAGCCGGCTCGGTGTACTCGGCCAATCTCGACGGCTCAAACCCGAAAACGTTGCTGTATGCCCAAGGGAACCTCACCGGCATTGCGTATGCGGAGCTGCTGGCCGGGTCTTAAACGAAAAGCGGGCTCACCAGCGTTCGGCAACGCACTGCAGGTGAGTCTAGAAAGAGCATTACCAACTAAGAATCTTGGAGAGGATATCGCATATGAGTACCGCAACACTAACTAGAAAACCCGCTGCAACAACGGATCAAACATTGACTGAAAAACTTCAATCCACACTGAGCAATCGCGCAAGCACTCCTGATTTCGACCTGCATGGCAGCGTCAATGAAGTGTTGAAAGACGTCGGACTGACAGGGGCGGACAGCGGAGGCAAACTCACTTTCTATGGCCAGGATCCCATCACTCCCAGCCCTCATCGGTTTGGCACGATAGCGGCGCTTGGCCTGGCTGCCAAGAGCGTAGCGCTCGCATCGCTCTGGAAACTCCGAGCCGGCGAAGGACAAGACATTCATGTCGACGTTCGGAAGGCTCTCCGGCGTTTTTCTGGTTTTTTCGAGGGGATCTTCGAGCCGAAATGGGAAACGATCAATGGACGTGGTCCCTCCATGTACGGGGATCGAGATAACCCATTCTGGGACCTTAACTTCTTCCGGAAAACACGCGACGGGCGTCTCGTGGTGGCTATGAACGTTTACCCAAGGCTGCGGACGCGCGCGCTCAATTTCCTGAGGTGCAGCGACAGCCCCGAATCCGTTAACAATGCGATTCTGCAATGGCGTGCGGACGATTTGGAGTCGGCCGGGCAGGAGGCCGGGCTTGCCTTCGCCAAGATACGTACCACCGAGGAGTTTCTCAAAGAGCCCGCGTACACCGAAGTGTTCTCCAAGACGCCGCTGATCACTTTGGAAAAAATCGGAGACAGTGAGCCGGTGCCGTTCACACGGGGCGCAAAGAGTCCCTTGGAAGGCATTCGCGCGCTCGGAATGGGGCACGTGATTGCTGGAGGCAACATCGGCAGAACTCTCGCGTACCACGGCGCCGACGTCCTCAATATCTGGAAGCCAAATGATATGGATTTTGAGTTCTTTACCTGGGACGTGCAGGTTGGCATGCGTTCCACCATTCTGGATAGTTCCAAAGAAGATCGCGTCAAGTTCGATCGCCTGCTGAACGATGCCGACGTGTTCTTCTCGAATCGGCGCCCCGGTTATCTGGAGAGAAATGGCCTGACAGCCGAAGAGCTCAGCGCAAAGAAGCCGGGGCTCATTCACGCCACGGTTGCCGTCAACAGCGAACAGGGTCCCTGGTCAAATTGGGTTGGCTTCGACGAACTCGCCGCAGCGGTGACGGGCGTGTTTGTCAACGAGGGAACACTGGCGCAGCCTCAGGTGCCGGCGATTCGCTCGATTTGCGACAACGTGACGGGCTGGCTGGCCGCAGCCGGCGTTCTTGCGGCCCTGAGACGCCGTGCCACCGAGGGCGGCAGTTATCGCGTTTATGTATCCCTGACAAGAAACATCCTGTGGCTGCTCTCGATGGGCTTATTCGATAAGGCGTATGCCCAAGAAACAGCCGACTCTACGAACGAACACAAGTACGTGGCTCCTGATCTCTTCACCGCCGAAACTCCGTTGGGCACGTATCAAGGCATGACTGACCAAGTGGTGTTGTCCAAGACCCCGGGTTCCTTCCGGACGGTGCTTGACCCGAGGGGCTCGAGCAAACCCGAATGGCTCGCTTTCTGAGTCGCTAGGGCCTTCACTCGCACGCCGGGCGAGTAAACGTACCGAGGGGTGACCCGCACATCAATCACCTCTCAAGATAGTTCACGGTTGATGCGAGACAAGCAAGGCGCTTTGTGTGGAAAAGGTTCGACGTCGCGTTGCTAGTTATTGCATCCAGGAGGAGGCTACAGATGAACTCGAGGTTTATTTGCATTCGACTGTCGCACAACTATTCCGCTGCATTTGCATGCCTCATGAAGGTTGCCGGGATCGGCGCCCTACTTCTGGTGACAAGCACAACGTACTCGGACTTCGCCCTTGCACAATCTGGCACTCAGGCAGCGGGTGCAGCGGTCGCCGCCAACTCGTCTGCGGGCGATGATACAAGTCCAAAATCGAACCCGGCCGGCGCTAAGTCAGATTTGCCATCGAGTGCGAGAACCGACGATGCAGCCACCTCCGAGGACGAAAAGGCCAAAGACGCGGCGCAAAATCCCTTGGCGAACACGATTAGCGTTCCCTTTCAAAACAACACGTACTACAACGTCGGCCCGGACAAACGTGCGGAGAATGCGTTGATTGTCGAGCCGGTGATCCCATTCAAGCTCAACGCGAATTGGAACCTGATCACTCGTACGATCACGCCGATCATTCGCATGCCCGGCCCTTCGCCGAGCCAGGGTTCGGTCTGGGGTCTTGGCAACATGGAACCGCAATTCTATCTTTCGCCAGTGCGGCCGGCGCCCGGCAAGATTATCTGGGGTATTGGTCCGCAGCTTTGGCTTCCGACCGCGACCGATGACCGTCTAGGAGTAAACAAATTTGGCGGTGGCCCCGCAGCTGTGGTCGTGACCAGCCGCGGCCACTTCCTGTTTGGTTCACTGATCAACAACGTCTGGACAGGTCAGAACAAGGAACATCAGCGGGTCGACCAGTTCACTCTCAACCCTTTCGTCTTCTACAACCTTCAGAGGGGCTGGTATGTCCTGTCCAGTCCCGTCATGACTTCCGACTGGACTGCTCGACCAGGCGAGAAGTGGACTGTTCCTGTGGGCGGCGGCGTCGGCCGAATCTTGAAGGTTGGATTCCAGCCGATTAACGCCCGGGTGCAGTTCTGGAAGGACGTGGAGCAACCTAAGGGTGGCCCTAGCTGGACGATGCAAGCCCAGGTTCAGTTCTTATTCATACGAAAGTAACCTTGCAGGAAGCGGAGCACCTATGCCGAGCACATTGTCTATAGATTCGGGGCCGTCCAATTATGCGCAGACGGTGAGCGTTGGAGGTGATGTTTTGCCGGCAGATGAGCCAGCCCCCTTCTGTGGAAGAGACACCGGTCTCAGTCCTCAGGAGTATCTCATGGCCGCTTTAGGTGTGTGTGTGCCAGCATCACGACTCAAATATACGCCAAGAGGAAACAGCCGAATCTTCAGAGCGATCCACATCGACGTCGCCACTCGAAGGATCGACTCGCATTATGACACCGAGAATCCGCTGCTGTGGAAGGAGAGGGAATGCAGAAACGGATTTGTACGTGGCCTCAGCAGGTTAGCCTCGAATACCATGCTCTGCGTCGTTTTAGGAGGCATCCTCGCAGTCGCCAGGCCAACTCCAGCGCAGTCGAAGCTGGAACAGCCAGAACAGGTCCCTTCTGCGCCCGAGAAAACAAAGGATGCCAATTTGGGTACGAGAAAAAAGACAGTCGCCAAACCGATCAGCACCTCGGATCACATTGATTCAACCAAGGACAAAGCTGAGGCGACCGACAAAGATGGAGCGAACCTGTGGGGGCCAGTGCCAACGGAAAAGACGTCTTTGGTGAATCTGGTTCCTGTTCTGCTGCCGTACTTCAACAACGGACCGGCATTCGGAGTTTCAGGTACGAATGCGAGTGATTTCTGGCATCGCACCCAGCTAAGTGGTGATTGGGGAGGAGCTCGCACAGATCTAACTCGTCATGGATTGTTCTTAGATCTCTATTCGACCAGTGCCTATCAAGATGTGGCGTCTGGCGGTCTAAAGACCGGCAGCGCTTTCATACAAAATACGCAGCTTTCGATCAATGTAGACACAGGGCGCGCCGGGCTCTGGTCGGGCGGCCTGTTCCATATTACCCTGGAGTCTCGATATGGAAGTTCCTCGCCTCAAGAAACCTTTACCGTAGGCTCTACCGTTCCCCAGTATACGGGGCTTGCTTTCCCAGGTCCCTTCTTTGGGCATGATGTCCTTCCCACGGAATATTTCCTTTTGCAGTCAGTGGCGCCAAAATTCAGCGTAATGCTGGGTAAGATCAATGTACTTACCGTTTGTGATCACACGTCATTCAGCAACAGCTACAAATACGACTTCGCGAATTTCAACTTCAACAAGAATCCAATGGCCCTCAATTTTTACAACACGACTTCATGGGCAGCGCTTGGAGTGTGGACACCGTCAAAGAAGTTACTCATCGCCGCAGGCGTGTTGGATCCGAATAGCCAGGCAAATAACTTTGCCAAGAGAGCCTTCGATCGAGTAAACGTTTACGGCACAGCAATCTTTTCATACAAAATCGGCGATTTGCCGGGGCAATCCTGGGCGCAGTACAATTGGACCAACAAACCGAAGATCAATCTGGGAGCACCCTTCGGGCTGTTGCCGTCTGGAGCGAATTCAGAAGCCGTCGGTGTTCTCTTAGGTGTTCCGTCAACCCAAGCTCTGCCAATCAACTACAGGTCTACCAGTTGGCTTACAATCGGAAACTTCTCGCAGTATCTCTTTGTCAAAGATCATTCCGGGGTGATCGCTGAAAAACTTGGGAGCGGTCAGCCGCTGAGAGGAATTGGTGTGTTCGGACGCATTGGATATTCCCCCGAGGAAAGCAACACTGTCACGCGCAATGCGAGCGTAGCGTTGATTGCCAACGGCCTCTCTGACTCCAGGCCCAATGACAGTTTTGGATTAGGAATCTATCACAACGGAATCAGTCGTCCTCTAAAGGACGACATCACGCGGCTCACGGGAGGTACAGCGACTCCGAAGAACGAGAATGGGACCGAGGTCTTTTACGATTTCGCGATTACCCCAGCAATACGAGTGATTCCAAGTTATCAGCACATCTGGAACCCTCTGACCGCTGTCGCGGTAAAGAATGAACGAGGCGCGGACGTATTTCTCGTTCGTTTGAGTTTTATTTGGTGACAAGTGAACTCGTATCTTTCCAATTCCACCTTCTGGAGCCGCTTTCAGTTCGGCTTCACGATACTTATCACCATCTGTTCCCGCAGCTCACGGGCTGCCGTACGCGATTGCATCCCCGCATTCTCGTTACCCATACAAAG
>Ga0335073_10012962_pt1 | contig 11681 bp, 8 predicted proteins | sample Lox_Sample_22_FD_207093 | JGI IMG/M metagenome (GOLD analysis project Ga0335073, IMG submission 207093) | Soil microbial communities from Loxahatchee National Wildlife Refuge, Florida, United States - Lox_Sample_2.2 | ecosystem: Environmental > Terrestrial > Soil > Wetlands | place: USA: Florida... | reverse complement strand
CATGGTTCCTCAGTACGGAGAAGGGGAACCGCACTATCTTGCTGAAGGTGCTTGGGATTTGCTCGGAAAAGAAACGGGGCCGTCTCATAACACGGCCCCGGTAAAAATTCGGATGGTTGCGGGGGTCAGATTTGAACTGACGACCTTCGGGTTATGAGCCCGACGAGCTACCAGGCTGCTCCACCCCGCATGTTCACTATAGCGAACACGCGCGGCCTCGTCAAATCGCCCTACCACTTTTCACCGTGTCGTCCGCTTCGGTGTAACATTTTGCGCAAAGCAAAATGCTTGCAAGCGGTACCCGGTGCGATCTCTCAGGGAATCCCTTGCGCGAGCTACGCCCGCCGCTTCACCACGTGTTGTACGCCGTGTGGTCAAACGGCGATGTCCGCTGCGAATTCGAGTGCACATCCACCATCCCGGTCGTCACCTGGTCCGGGCTCATCACCACGTTGTCGAATTGCGCCACCCAATCCTTTTGATTGGTCATCGGGTCCGTCGGCACCTCGCGCAAATAGCCGGCTTGCTGCAAATCATCCACGGATTGCGGCGCCGCTTCTTTATCCAGCGTGTAGTTGTCGATCGCTTCACGCATCACCTGCAAATCGTGCTTGAGCGTGGCTTCGCGCGAGCGCTGGATCGTCATTTCGTACCGCCCCGCCGCAATTCCCAACAGAATAAAAATGATCGCCACGACGATCATCATCTCGATCAGCGTGAATCCGCCGCTTACCGTTCCACGGCGCCATCTCCGCGCGTTAGCTGGCGGTTTCCTCGGTTCAGTCCCGTTCCATCTCATCTGCGCACCTCCCGCCGCCTACCAGTCCGCATATTTCGTTCCGTCCATCGCGGTCAGCGTCGAAGTCGAATACACGTCAAATACATTCGTCCCGCACCAACTCTTGGAGTCATAATCGTCCGAGCTGCAGCGTATTCCCCAATCCGCTTTTCCGGTCATTGGATCGATGGGCACCTTTCGCAGAAAGACCAGCCTCTTGCCATCCGCTCCGATGGATTCGCCTTGCACCAGCGTATCCAGATCCTTCGGATAATTATCGCTGCCAACTGGCGTCCGGAATTTATGTTGATTCGCCAAATCGTGGTAACGATCAATCGCGTCTCGCATTGTGCGCAGGTCGTAGCGCAACTCTCTCTCACGCTCGCGCACGATCGTGTAGCGGTATACCGGCAAGGCCATCGAAGAAAGAATCAGCAGAATCGAGCATGCAATGACCAGTTCCAGCATGGTCATCCCTGCAGCTCGGGAAGCGCGCCCCCAGCGGTTTCGGCGCGGAACTGAAAATTGGCGAGACATAAAATGATTCTCGGCAGGGCTTACTGGACCTGGATGTTCGCCTCGCCGGTCACCAGCTGAATTGGCCGCTGCTGCGAGTCTTTGGCGTTTTGCTGCACGATTTGCAGCGTCGAAGTTCCTGGCGCCACGCCTTTCACTACGATACCCAACAGTGTTCCGCTGCCGCTCACGCCCGCGGTGTTCGGCTGGCGCGTCGCGGAGATAATGGCCTGGCCTTTTTCTTTATTTACGTTGCTCACGATGGCGATCTCTTGCGTCCCGCCGGAAAGGAACCCGCCTTGCGCGCCCTCCGCCACCGCGTGTTGAATCTCCTCGATACTGAAAACCGCCGGGTTGTATTGCAGCAGCATCGGAATCGAAAACAGATCGCTTACATTGTCCACTACCACCGCGATCGTTCGCGTCTCGCCCACTTTCAACGAAATGGACCCCGGCTCAAAACGCAATTTGCCGGGCCCGCCCTGCGCCGCACTGGCCACTGCGGCGGGAGCATTTCCGGCCGGAAGCGTTCCGGCTGGCGGATTTTGCGTTCCTGGCACTCCGCCGGGCATCTGCGCCGGGTTCCTCGCTTCCTGCGCGGACAACGCACTCTTTGCGGCCCCATCCTGCGTCGGCACGCGCACTTCACTTTCCTTCTTGATCCGCACGTCGGTCTCGGTTCCCGAATAGAGTGTCCGCAGATTTGCCAGTGTCCAGTCGGGCAAGCGCACGATGTGCGGAATCAACATGATGAGCACCTCGTCTTCCTGGTGCTCAGTTTGATCATTTGAGAAGAGGTATCGGATGATCGGAATTTTTGCCAACCCGGGCCAGCCATTCAGGGTTCGCGTGTCGGTTCGCTGAATCAATCCGCCCAGAATGTTTGCTTCTCCATCCTTCAGGCGGATGTCGTGTTCCACCACGCGTTGGCTGATGATCGGTTGGCTGATCCCGCCAATCGTCGAGGTGCCCGTCACCGACGAAACTTCAATCTTCGTCTTCAAACTGATTTCATGATTTGGATGCACGCGCGGTGTGATGTCGATGTTCACGCCCACGTCCTGATATTGGAACTGCGTGTTCACCAGCGGGTTCACCAATCCTGCCGTGCCCACCGCGCCCACGCCCACGCCGGCCTGGAAGCTGCCCGTTGCGATCGGAATCCGGTCGCCGATTTTCAGCTTGGCCTGCTGCCCATCCACGGAGCGCAACTCGGGGTCCTGAATGATTTTCGTGTAGGTGTCGGTCAGCACGGCGTTGGCCGTAAAGTTTGGCAGCGTCACCTGATAGTCGTTGCTGTTCAGGTGCGTCAACGTATTGAGCGTGGTATTTTCCGTGGTGGTCGCGGTCGTCGTCGAAGATGAACTGGTCGTGTTCGGATTGATCGAGATCGACGCGGTCTGTCCGGGCGTGATTCCCAGATTGCGCAGACGGTCCGTGCGCGCCTCCAGCACTTCCACCTGCACCACGACTTCCGGCCGCGCTTTATCAACGTCATTTACCACCTTGCTGACCAACTCCAGCACGTCCGGCGTCGCTCGCACCGTAATCGCATTCTGCGAGTTCAACTGTACGATCCGCTTCAAATCGAACAACTGCCGCAAGCCCGTCACGATTTCCGTCAAATCCTGCGGCGTCACCGTATTGGACATGTAAAACGTTTTCAGCACTTCTTCTTCGTTGTCCCGCCGCTTCTGCGTCTGGTCCTGGATGATCTCCACGATATTTTCCGTCACCGGTTTCCAGAACGCTTTGCTTTCGAACGAGGCAATATCCAGCGCCTGTTCCAGCGTCACATTATTCAGCTCGACGCTGATCTTGCGCGCCGGATAATCCGGGTCATACACCATCGTTAATCCCGCCAGCTTGCCGATGGTGTCGAAAACTGCTTTGGAATCCGCATTCACCATGCGCAAATTGATGGGTGCTAGCGAGAGCGGCTTCAGTGTCGGCGGCATGGACAAATACTTCGACGAGGCGTCTTCGTCGGTTGGCGGCGTGCCGTCGGCCCGGTGGTTCTGTTCGGAAATCAGCGCCAGAACTTTTTTCAGTTCTTCGGACGCCGCCGGGCTCGAAGGATCGATCGCCTGCGCCCGCTGAAATTGCGAAGCGGCGCCCTGCAAATCCCCGTTTTGTCTGAGCTTCAGGCCTTCTTTGATGTGCGCTTCGCTGGCTTCAAAGCGCGTCTGGTTATAGCGAATTTTGTAAGCGGCGTTGTTCGGGTCGGACTTCAGCGCCTTTTCGTAGTACTGCAGCGCCGCATCATAATCCTGCAGCGTTTCCGCTTTGCGGCCCTTGCTGTAGTCCGTTTGGCCTCTCGGGCAGCCCGCGGCGAACAGACCGATTCCCAGCAATAGAACTACACTGCACCAACGCTGCATGGACTCTCCGCGGCCTCTGACTTGAAGCCTTTGCAGTCTAACATTCGGCTTAGAGGCCAAACAAGGTTGCCGGGGTTGGCTGTCCTCTCGGCGATATTGTGCGCAATCCATACCGGGTAGCGTACTTTTAACACAGCAGTTATGATTGCTGTTTGTGCCGCACACCGCGAAAAAACCGGAGCAGGGCAGCAAAGCCGCTGGACGCCACACCGCGAAAAGCGGCGAGCAGATCGTCGCGCAAAACCGCGCGGCTTCCTACAATTACCATCTGCTCGAAAAGTACGAAGCTGGCTTGGTGCTGCACGGCACCGAAGTAAAGGCGCTGCGCGAAGGGAAAGCGAATATTCGCGACGCGTTCGTGGACTTCAAACCCACTGGCGCCTGGCTGGTCAACGCGCACATTGCCCAGTACATGCCCGGCGGGCCCTGGAATCATGAACCGCTTGGCTCGCGCAAATTGTTGTTGCACAAGAACGAGATTTACAAGCTCGCTGGCCGCACCCAGGCCAAGGGTTTGACGGTTATTCCTCTGCGGATTTACTTCCGCAACGGCATCGCGAAAGTCGAAATCGCTCTGGCTCAGGGCAAAAAATCCTGGGACCGCCGCCAGGACGAACGCGACAAGGAAGCCCGCAGAGAAACCGAAGCAGCTTTGTATCGCAACCGGAGGCGATAATCGCATCATGCAAATCACCCTAGGAACCCAGCCGTTCGCAACAGTCGAAACCGAAGCGCTCGTTGCGTACGTTTTCGAGAACGGCGATCCCGTGCAAGGACGGATCGCCGAGCTCGACCAATTTACGAACGGGCTGCTGAAAAAAATTGCGAAAGGCGGCGAGCTCACCGGCAAAACGCTGGAGATGACGCTGGTCCACGCACCGGTTGGATTGAAAGCGGCGCGGTTGCTGCTGGTGGGAGCAGGGAAGCGCGACAAATTTGATTCTGCCGTGCTGCGCCGCGTGGCGGGAGCCGCGCTGCGATATTTGAAAACGCGCGGTGTGCACCATTTTGTCTTCGCCGCACGCGAAGACAGCGCTGCTGGAGACACGGCGCAGGCGATCGCGGAAGGAATGCTCGCCGCGGACTTTGAGTCGGATAAATACAAAACCGACAAGAAGAACGACAAGTCCATCGATTCCGTGCAACTCGCGGGTTTCGCCGATGGCGAGCGCAGCGCGGCGGAAAAAGGTTTGGCGCGCGGGGTGGTGATCGGTGAATCGCAGAATTTTGCACGCGACTTGATCAACGAGCCTTCCAACAAATTGACGCCGCGCGTGCTGGCCGAAAAAGCGGAAGCCATGGCGAAACAAGCCGGCCTGGCCGTCGATGTGCTCGACGAGAAGCGCATCGTCGAAATGAAAATGGGCGCGCTGCTCAGCGTGGCGCAGGGCAGCATCGAGCCGCCGCGCATGATTGTCATTACGTATACGCCGTCAGCTGCCCCGAAAGCTGGCGCGCCAGTGCTGGGCATCGTCGGCAAAGCGGTCACGTTTGATACGGGCGGCATTTCCATCAAACCTTCGGACGGCATGGAAAAAATGAAGTACGACATGGCCGGCGGCGCCACGATGCTGGGCGTGATGCGTGCGCTGGCGGCGCTGAAGCCGAACGTCAAAGTGATTTGCGTCGTGCCCGCCACGGAAAACATGCCGGGAGGCAGAGCGCAAAAACCCGGCGACGTGCAAACCGCGATGTCCGGCAAAACCATTGAAGTGCTGAACACCGATGCCGAAGGCCGGTTGATTCTGGCCGACGCGGTGCATTACGCGAAACAGCTAGGCGCGACGCATCTCGTGGATGCAGCCACGCTGACCGGTGCGATTGTGGTGGCGCTGGCCAGCATCAACGTGGGCGTCTTTGGCGGCGCGGATCAGGCCTGGACCGACAAGGTTTTGTCTTCGGCAAAGGCGGCCGGCGAAAAAATGTGGCCGATGCCGATGGACGATGAGTACCGCGAGTTCATCAAGGGCACTGTGGCTGATATTCAAAACATCGGCAGCGGCAAAGGCGGCGGCTCGATCACCGGCGCGTGGTTCATCCGCGAATTTGCGGGCGACACTCCGTGGGTCCACCTGGACATTGCCGGCACCGCCTGGAACGACGACGCCAAAGCCTGGCTAGCCAAAGGCCCAACCGGCGTAGCGTTGCGCACGCTGGTCCACCTCGCCATGTCGTATTGATGCGCGCCGCACATCGTGTTTGACATTTTTCTTACCGGCGAGCCCGTAGAGGATCTTGATCCGGGCGTCGAAGCTGTCTACGGGCAAATTCGACTCGGCGATTTTCAGGAAACCTCTGTCGCCGATCTCGCTGTCTGGAAACCAATCCAATATGTGCAGCATTGGCGTTCAGCTGTTCGCAGAATTGTCGAAGGCGCAGAGCGCTCCGCGCTCATAACTTCGTTTCTGGAACCATCCTTTTCGCGATATCTCGTCTGGTGGCCGCTGTACCGCGACGGCCAAAGCGTACGAATTCAGAATCAACTGCGATTTTTCGATCAACTACAGCAGCCGTTTTCCCTGGAGCGTTATTGGGACTCCGTGGATCAACGTCGGCAGATTTCCGACAGCGGAGAAAAGATCTCCGAGTGGATCGTGCCAGTCGAAGACATGAAAGATTATTTGGAACGTCTGACGGTTTAAGGTTGAAGGACATTCCTCGCATTACATTTTCTCCGGAGCTTCGATTCCTAAAAGATGGAGCGCGGCGACGAGCTGGGATTCGACTTGGGCGGTTAGGGCCAGGAGGAAGGCGCGTTTTTGGGCGTCGGGTTCGGTGAGGATGTGGTGCTTGTGGTAGAAGTTGTTGAAAGATTGGGCTAGTTGGAAGGCGTACTTGGAGACGAACGCGGGTTCTTGCGCGGCGATGGCGGCTTCGACGGCTTGATCGAGTGAGGCGCTGGTCAGGAGTAATTCCCAGAAACCATTTCCATCGGGGCCGTTGAGGAGAGCGGCGACGGTTTCTTGTGAGAGCGCGGTTGTCGCAGCTGCGCTGCTTCCCGCTGGCGCGTCGGTTTTTGCGGAACTGGTTGCGGTTGGCGCGGATTCTTGCGGCGTGGAGGCGTCTGGGTTGGGCGAAGACGCCAATCGGGAGATTGGCGTTCCCGGGTCGCCTTTGCGGCGGATGCCGCGGATGCGAACTACGGCGTATTGGCAATAGGGGCCGGTTTCGCCCTCGAAGCTCAGGGCGTCTTTGAAATCGAAGGCGATGATGGAATTGCGGGTGAACTTGAGGAGAAAGAAGCGCAGCGCGCCGATCGCTATGGCGTGGGCGGTTTGTTTTTGTTCTGCTTCGGACATTTCGGGGTGGCGCTGGCGGACTTCGGCTAGGGTGGCTTCTTCGAGTTTGTCGAGGAGATCGTCGGCCTTGACGCCGAAGCCTTTGCGGCCGCTCATGTCGACGAAGGGACGCTGGGCGTCTTCGGGAGAAAGTTCGTAGCCCAGTTCGGTGGCGCAGCGCGGCGTGAGCACAACGAAGGCGTAGGACAAGTGAATGGATTTGTCGGCCGCGGCGGTGTGGCCGAGGCGGCGCAAGCCTTCGGCGACGACTTCCTGCGGATAAGCCTGACGCGCATCAATGACGTTGTAAACGGCGGCGGCCGGTTCGGCGAAATGCGGCGCAGCGGGATCGGATTTGAAAGCAGTGGTGGCCCAAACGATTTCGCCTTCGGGCGCCCCGGGCCATCTACGGTAGTTAAAGTCTTTACCGAGCAGGCCGAATTTCCAGAGTTGATAGGCGATGTCTTTGCCGACGTAGGTGACGGTGCCGTTAGAGCGAACGATAATTTTGTCTTGCGTGTTTTCTTCTTCGACGGAATCCGCTGCGGCATCGGCGGAGGGCGATTCTTCTTTCGTTTCCTTCTTTTCCTTCGTTTCCTTCTTTTCTTGCTCCCACGGCAGGACCCAGCAGCCGGCCATTTTGCCGGAGTCAACGAAATGAATGGCGCCGGATTTTTTGAGCTGCTCGAAAGCGGTGTCCCAGAATTTCAGATGGAGAATTTCGCTTTCGCGGGCAAGCAAATCGTAGGTGATGTCGAGGCGGGCCATCGTTTGGAGATGGCGGGTGACGATGGCGTCGGCGACGACTTGCGCGACTTCGGATTCTTCGCCTTTGTCTTCCTCGATGGCTTTTAGCGTGCGGGCACGAAGCTGCGCGGCGCGGGCTTTGTCTTCCTCAAAAAATTGGGTGGTTTTGGCGTAGAGATCCCAGCAGGTGTAGTCGAAGCGCGGCTCCATGGCGAGCATTTTGACGTTGATGGGGGTGCGCTTTTCCATGTCCAGAAAACCGATGACGACATCGGCGACTTGCACGCCGGTGTTGTCGATGTAGTTTTGCACTTGAACGGAGTGGCCGGCGTGGCGGAGGACGCGGGCCATGGTGTCGCCGAGGACGGCGTTGCGAACGTGGCCGATGTGCGCGGCTTTGTTGGGATTGATGGAAGTGTGTTCGACGATGATTTTGTCAGAAGAGAGTGGCGAGTGGCGAGTGGCGAGTGGCGAGTGAACTTCCTTCGCAGGCTGCGCCTGCTTGGTCATTGCGGATGGCTCGCGGCTGGATTGGATCGCTTCTTGCCAGAAAGAGGCGCGGTCGAAGTAGGCGTTGAGGTAGCCGGCGCCGGCAACTTCGATACGGGCGATGCCTGCGGGCTTAGGGAGGGCGTTGGCGATTTCCTGGGCGATGAGGCGCGGGGCTTTTTTGAGGCGCTTGGCCAACTCGAAGCAGACAGGGGAGGCGGCTTCGCCCATTTCGATTTTGGGCGGACGATCGATCACGACATCGAGAGTGACGCTGTAAGTTTGCTGGATGTGCTGCGCGAGGGCGGCACGGAAGCGATGGATGAGCGTTAAGTACACGAGACCTCGTGGGAAAAAGTGAAACGAGTATAAGGGGAGCGGGAGAGCAGGGTCAAAAGGGTAGAGGGAGGGCGGAAACAGGTCGTACCCCCACCCCCGTGGTGACGGAAACTGTGCGCAGGCTGTTGAAGAGAATGGGTTTGCAGGCGGAGTTGCGTGGCAGAACAGCGGTGGCCGCTCGAAACTCGGGGTAAGCGAGCGGAGAGCCGACCCCTCCCCCCGGGTATTTTGCTAGAAGAGTTCGTATTTGCCTGGAAATGAGGGAGATGGGTGTCGCGAAGTGGCGAAAGAGTTTGGAAGAGTATCAAAAGAAAAGAGATAGGCCAGAACAGGACGGAGATTTGCGAGGGAGCCGCTGGCGGTGGGAAAAAACGAGAGGGCGACTTGGCATTCATGGCGTGCACAGGCGGCGCTCGCTGCGAGGAAAAAAATAGCGGCTCGGAAGGAGCCGCAGGGAGGCGCTGCTCAATTCTGAGGAAAAGAATAACACGAGAAGAAGGGCGGTGTCAAGAGAATAATAGAAGCCGGCAGTATTTAGATTATAACCACAGAGAAACAAAGGATTTAGCTTTTAGGGTGCGCCGGTGCTGAAGAGCCTGCGCGAGAACTGTGAATTTGCACCTCAGCGGCCGAAAGCCGCCCGAGATTTTGCGGGACTTAAAGCCCGACCGAAGTGGGGCCCTCCGCGGAGGCGTGAATTGCCACACCGATTCCGAAGGCGGCGGCGTGGTCAGTAGCCCATTGGCGGAAGGAGCGGGCGGGGGTGCCGGTGAGGTTGTAGACGGAGTCGGTGACATAAGCGGGCTGGCCGAGGGCGGCGGCCCAGGCGTTGAGGAGCATCGAGATAGCGGCGCGGGGGATACCGGGGAGGAGGTCGCGTTCGGCTTCCGCACGGGACATTTCCTGTAGGCACAGTGGTCGGCCGAGGACTTCGCCGAGGATTTGGATTTGTAGCGCTTGGGTGAGGGAATCGGGGCCGGTGAGGACGTAATCTTTGCCGGAGTGGGTGTTTTCGAGAAGGGCATGAGCGGCGACGGCGCCGATGTCGGCTTCGTGGATGGGGGCGGTGGGAGCTTCGGCGTAGGGCCAGTGGATGATCGTGACGTTGGGGTCGGCGCGGAGAGTAGGCGCCCACCAATGGAGCGAGTTGGCGGCGAACATGCCGGGGCGGAGGAAGGTCCAGCGAATGCCGGAAGATTGGATGAGTCGCTCGATTTCGGCGTGGAGATTGGCGAGCGGGTTGGGCTGGCGGAAGAAGGGATGAGGAGTTTGGTGAGGCGAGGAGAGAAAGATGATTTGTGGGACGCGCGCGGCGATGTAGGGAATGGCGGACGCGGCGGAGGTGGGCGGAGCGGTCCAGACGAGGAAGACGGAGTCTGAGCCGGCGAGGGCGGAGTCGAGAGAGGAGGGGTTGGTTAAATCGCCCTGAAAGAGTTGGACATGGGCCGGGAGATTGGCGGCTGGTGGGTTGCGGGTGAGGGCGCGGAGGGAAAGGCCTTCGGAAGGCAGTTGGGAGATGACAGAGCGGCCGACGGTGCCCGTGGCGCCGATGATGAGGATGCGTTTCATGGTCTGGATTTTAGCAGCGTGGCAAGCGAAAAGCAGATCCCTCAGCCTTGGGCTGCGCAGTAGCGCAGCCCAAGGGTCGGGATGACAACGATCAGCTTGATTGCGGGTCAGGATGACAGCGGGAAGGGTGGGCAAGGGATGCGGGTGCAGTAGAGGTAGACGGATCAGGTGCAGTTGAGTTGTGGTGGGGACAGGCTAAAGCCTGTTCCACGGGGTGGCGCAGCAAGCTGCGCCACTACAAAGAGGATTGGACCGTTGGCGATGCTAGCAGCGCGGTGTTATTTGCTAATGATGATCTGGCCGCCTTTCATGACGAATTTGGCGTGCTGGAGGGCTTGGACGTTTTTGGTGGGGTCGCCGGGGACGGCGATGATGTCGGCTAGTTTGTTGGGTTCGAGGGTACCGATGCGGTCTTGCCAGCCGAGAAGCTCGGCGGCGTTGCGGGTGGCGGCGTGAATGATGTCCATGGGGGACATGCCGTCGTCGGAGTAGGCGTCGTAGACGAGAAGACTAGCTTGGCCGCGGGTGAGGTGCGGCATGGAGAGATACATATCGGAGCCGGCGGCGATGGGGACGCCAAACTTTATGGCGCGCTGAAGGCGATCTTTGGAGCGTTTTATGAAGGGTGCAAATTCCTGTTCGAGTTCGGCGCGTTCGGAGTCGGTGGTGTGGCGGGTACCGATGCTCATGTCCACGAAGGTTTTGACGGTGCCATCGGTGGGGACGAGGAAGATGTGTTTTTCGGCCATCATTTTGAGGACGTCATCGGAAACGACGTAGGCGTGTTCGATCGAATCGGCGCCGGCTTCGGCGGCCACGCGGGTGGCGTTGTTGCCGATGGCGTGGGCCGCGACTTTTACGCGGAAGAGATGAGCTTCTTCGACGATGGCTTTCATTTCGTCGAGTGTGACATCGGCGGGGTTGCCGTTGACGATGACTTTGATGCACGTGGCGCCGTCGTAGAGGGCTTGGCGAACGGCCTGGCGGGCGGATTCGGGACCGTGAAGAGTGACGTACTCCTGTTCGATGATGCTTTGCGCTTCAGGTATGAGCCGGCCGAACTGGCCGCCTTGCGCAGCGAGCGCGCGCGTCGCGGTGACCATACGAGGACCGGGAAGCCAGCCGCGGTCGATGGCGTGGCGGAGAGCGACGTCGCCGTTGACGCCGGAGTTGCCGACGTCGCGGACGGTGGTGATGCCGGACTCGAGGTCTTCGCGGCCAAGTTTGGCGCCGAGGAGGGCGCGTTCGGCGGTGGATTGAGTGGCGACGATGCGGAGCATCTCGATGTCTTGCAGGGAGAGATTGGAGCCGTCCATTTCGGAGAGAAGATGGGTGTGAACGTCGATGAGGCCGGGGAGGAGGGTGGCGTCGCCGAGGTCGATGACTTTGGCGTTGGCGGGGACGGAAAGATTGGAGCCGACGGCGGTGATTTTTTCGCCGGAGATGAGGACGACGGCGTTGGTGGTGATGGTGTCGGCTTTGGCGTCGATGAGGCGAGCGGCGCGAAGGGCGGTGATGGAAGCGGGAGGGGCGGGTTCCTGAGCACGAAGTGTGAGACAGCCGATAGCGAGCGTTGCGCAGGAA
>Ga0335073_10012961_pt1 | contig 11682 bp, 12 predicted proteins | sample Lox_Sample_22_FD_207093 | JGI IMG/M metagenome (GOLD analysis project Ga0335073, IMG submission 207093) | Soil microbial communities from Loxahatchee National Wildlife Refuge, Florida, United States - Lox_Sample_2.2 | ecosystem: Environmental > Terrestrial > Soil > Wetlands | place: USA... | reverse complement strand
GCTCGGCATGGGGATCGGCGTGGGCTTCCTCTCGGGCATGTTCGGGGTGGGCGGCGGGTTCCTGCTCACCCCGCTCCTGATCCTGATCGGCGTCCCGCACACGGTCGCGGTCTCGACCCACGCGAATCAGCTCATCGCGGCGTCCTTCTCGGGTGCGCTGGCCCAATGGCGGCGCAAGGCCGTCGACATTCGCATGGGCGTCGTGATGCTGATCGGCGGCCTCGCCGGTTCGGGCGTCGGCGTGTGGATCTTCAAGTACCTCACGAAAATCGGCCAGATCGAGCTCGTGATCTCGCTCTCCTTCGTGATCGTGCTCGGCGTCATCGGGCTTCTCATGGCGTTCGAGAGCGTGCGCTCGATCCTGCGCAGCCGGCGCCAGAAGACGCCCAAGCCGCGCGCCGGGCGCCATCCCTATTGGGTGCGCGTGCTGCCGTTCAAGATGCGCTTCTACCGCTCGCGCATCTACATCTCGGTCCTGGTGCCCATGGCGGTCGGCGCCGGCGTGGGCGTCCTGGTCGCGATCATGGGGGTGGGCGGCGGCTTCGTCATGGTGCCGGCGATGATCTACATCCTCGGCATGCCGACCGCGGTGGTCACCGGCACGTCGCTCATGGAGATCACCATCGTCACCATGAACGTGACGTTCCTCCAGGCGCTCTCGACCCAGACGGTCGACGTGGTGCTGGCGCTGGTGATCATGACCGGCGGCGTGGTGGGCGCGCAGTTCGGCGTCAAGCTCAGCGACAAGCTCAAGGGCGAGCAGATTCGCGCCCTCCTCGCGCTCCTCTTGCTCACGGTCGCGGCCAAGCTCCTGGTCGATCTCGTGGTGCCGCCGATCGACCTTTACTCGATCTCGGGGCCGCTCGGATGAGCCGGCACCGCCTCCTCGCGGGTCTCGCACTCGCGCTCGGGCTCGCGGTCCTCGCGACGGCGCCTGAGCCCGCGCGCGCCCAGCAGCTGGTCGCCGATCTCTCGAGCCATCTGGTCGCGGTCACCACCGGCTTCACCGGCGCCAACGTCCTGCTGTTCGGCGCGGTCGAGGGCGAGGGCGACGTGGTCGTGGTGGTGCGCGGCCCGGACGAGGAGGTGGTGGTGCGCCACAAGGACCGCATCGCCGGCATCTACATCAATCGCGAGCGCATGACCTTCCCGCGCGTGCCTTCCTACTACCTGGTGGCGTCGAACCGGCCGCTCGACCAGATTGCGAGCCCGGGCGAGTTCGCGCGCCAGGAGATCGGGCTCCCGGCATTGCATCTCAACCCGCAAGGCGCGCATCCGCCGGCGTTGGACGCGAAGTTCCGCGCCGCCCTCATCCGCAACAAGATGGACGAAGGGCTCTACAGCAGCGGCGTCGCCAAGGTCGAGTTCCTCGGCGCGCGCCTGTTCCGCGTCAGCGTCTATTTCCCGTCCAACGTGCCGATCGGCACCTACCAGGTGCAGGTCTACCTGTTCAAGAACGGCGTCATCTCGAGCGCCCAGACCACGCCGCTCGTGGTCAGCAAGATCGGCCTCAGCGCCGACATCTACGAGTACGCCCATCGCGACGCGCTTGCCTACGGTCTCATCGCGGTGCTGCTCGCGCTCGCCGCGGGCTGGGCGGCCGGCACCTTCCTGCGCGGGGCTTGATCCCCCGGCAAGATCCCAAGGAGGCGATCCATGGCCAAGAAACCGACCGCCGAATCGCGCCGCACCTTCCTCGTCATCGTCGACCGCAGCGAGGAGCTCAAGGTGGCATTGCGCTTCGCGTGCCGGCGCGCGTCCCACACCAAGGGCCACGTCGCCCTCCTGTGCGTGGTCGAGCCGCCCGAGGGCATGGGGTTCATGGCGGTCGAGGCGTTGGCGCAAAGCGAGGGACGCCAGGAAGCCGAGGAGAAGCTTCAGGAGCTTTCCGCCAAGGTGGTCGAGTGGACCGGGAAAATGCCCATCATGTACATCCGCGAGGGACGGCCGCTCGAGCAGCTCCTGAAGCTGATCGAGGAGGATCCGAGCGTGTCGATTTTGGTGCTCGGCGCCGACACCGGGCCCCAAGGACCCGGGCCGCTGGTGACGGCGCTCTCGGGGAAGCACGTCGCGAAGCTGCGTATCCCCCTCACCATCGTGCCCGGAAACCTCACCGAGGAGCAGATCGACCGGCTCGCCTGAGGTCCGTGGAGCGGCCGTTTCGCTACTTGCGGTGTTTTTGCGCCTGCGTCCTGCACGCGCGATGAGGGGTGCGATTGGGTGCCCCGGCCAGGCCCGAAGCCCGCGTTTTCCTTAGCTCTCTGTGGATTTCGGGGATCGTTTTCCCAATATCTAGTAGGCGTCTGGCATTTTCCGTCAAAATATTGTAAAGCTTGACCTTGCCGCCAGTTCCAACCATCTAAGGCACATCGGCGGCGAAGCCCCGACAGGTCAGGTTACTGAAAGCCAGGTATGTTCATACAGACCGAGCAGACGCCCAATCCGGCGACGCTGAAGTTCCTCCCGGGCCGCACGGTGATGACTGCGGGCACGGCGGATTTCACCGCGGCGGAGGACGCCCATCGATCGCCCCTGGCCGAGCGCCTGTTCCGCATCGACGGGGTCACCGGCGTCTTCTTGGGCGCCGATTTCGTCACAGTCACAAAAGCCGAGGACCGGGAGTGGCAGCTCCTCAAGCCCAGCATACTGGGCGCCATCATGGAGCATTTCACGTCAGGGCATCCGGTCATCCGCGAGTCCGTTACCGACACCGCTCATCGTGCGAACGAGGGAGACAGCGACGTCGTTTCCCAGATCAAGGAACTGCTCGAGACGCGGGTGCGCCCCGCGGTCGCGCAGGACGGGGGCGACATCGTGTTTCACGGATTTGAGGATGGAATCGTGTACCTACACATGCAGGGTTCCTGTGCGGGTTGCCCGAGCTCGACCGCGACGCTGAAGGCCGGCATCGAGAACATGCTGAAGCATTATTTGCCGGAAGTCGCGGAAGTCAGGGCCGTCTAAAGCCGGGCTTCTGGCTTTGACCCCGCAAAGATCGCGACGATCGATCGCATTCGCGCGTGCGCGCCAGGGGACGATTTGCGCGCCCGCGTCTTCATCGCCGCGCCTGCATGCTGCCTGACCGGATCGACGGAAGACGGAGGCCATTCGTGAGCAACAATCCGATCCGAGCCCTCGGGCTCGACAAGATCGCCGTGGCGATCGCCTTCTCGGGCTTCTTCGTCGCGGGCTTCTTCGCGGCGGCACCGCAGTTCGGGCGCGACCTGCGCGCGCACGGCGTGGGCCTGCCGGAGGCGCTGATCGTGCCGGGCGATCTCGTGGGCTCGCTTTGGCCCTTCTCGGGCAACGTCGCCCAGGGCCTGGTCGGCCCGAACGCGCTGAGCTACGCCTTCCATTGGCCCGAGCACAAGGTGGTCACCGTCGCGGTCGGCGACACCGAGGGCCTGGTGCACGAGTTCGACCGGCTCGGCTACGAGCTCGACGGCGACGACGACAGCGGCGGGCTTCCGGTGCCGCGCGTCCTGGTGGCCTCCCTGCCCCCCGACCTCAACGACCTCAACGACATCGAGCAGCACAAGAGCCTGTTCTTCCAGGTCATGCTGCCGCTCGTGCTGCAGGCGAACGAGCTCATCCGCGACCAGCGCGCGCGCCTCGAGACGATTTCCGACGAGGTCGCGGCGGGCGGAACCATGAGTGCTGCCGACCGCAGCTGGCTCGACGGGCTCGAATCCTACTACGACGTCGACACGGACGATTTCTCGAAGCTCATGAAGCGCGTCGACGTGGTGCCCGTTTCCCTCGCCCTCGCCCAGGCCGCGATCGAGAGCGGCTGGGGCACCTCGCGCTTCGCGGTCCAAGGCAACGCGATCTTCGGCCAATACACGACCGGCTCGACGGGCCTCACGCCGGTGGCGCTCACCGACAGCGACGTGCGCATCCACACCTATGGCGGCCTGTTCGACGCGGTGATGTCGTACATGCGCAACCTCAACACCCATCCCGCCTATGACGGCTTCCGCGCGCTGCGCGAGCACGAACGGCGCGAGCTCGGCGGCCTCGACCCGATGGCGCTCGCGGGCGCGCTTACGCGCTACTCGGTGCGCGGCGACGACTACGTGCGCGACGTGCGGCGCACGATCCGCGGCAACCAGCTCGACGATCTCGACAACGCCTGGCTGATCGACGGCAGGATCACGCGCATCGTGTTCGACAACACGTGACGCGCGTCCGCGCGCCGCGGCCGTCCTATTTCTCGATGAAGAACTGCTCGCCGAACCAGCGCCAGCGCTTGTCCGGCCCCGGCGCCGTGCAGTTGACGCGCGCGCGCCCGTATGCGAACGGCTTGTCGGCGCGGATCTCGATGCGGCGCGCGCCCACGACGCTGACCGTCACCTTCCTGACCGGCACGGTGTAGCAATTGACGCGCCCGAGCGGCCCCACCTCGGGGCCGACGGTGAGCGTGAGGGTCGGCGGATTCGCGCGCGTCAGCGGATCGGCCGGCTCGAGGTCCGAGACCGGGAAGGGCAGCGCATCGATCGCGAGCTTGAAGCGCTCGAGCGTGCCGAAATCCTCGTCGAACGAGAAGCGCGGCAGGAAATAGAGATCGCCGCCGGCGTAGGCGACGCCCGACTGCTGGCCCATGGCCGCGAGGTAGCCCGCCTTGATCACGGCCGCGCGCACGGCCGCGCTCATCTCGCCATAGGGATAGGCGAAGAGCGTCGGGACCTTGCCGAGCTCGGCCTTGAAACGCGCGTTCGAATTCGCAATCTCGCGCGCGATCGCGGCGTCGCTCAGGAGCGGCATGTGGGGATGGGTCTCGGAATGGGCGCCGATCTCGACGCCGGCCGCGGCAAGGGCGCGGATCTGGTCCCAACTCATGAAGTCGCGATAGCCGCCATCGACCGGCTTGGTCGCGACGAAGAGCGTGAAGGGCAGGCCCGCCGCCTTGAGGCGCGGCCAGGCGCGCGTGTAGACCGATTCGAACGCGTCGTCGACCGTGATCGCGACCGTGCGGTCGGGCAGATCCTTGTGCGCGCGGAACGCGGCGATGACGGCGCCGAGCGGGAGCACGTGGTACGGGCCGCTCTTGAGCGCCTTGATGTAGGAGTCGAGCGCGTCGATCGAGACGCTCGTGCTCGGCAGCGCCGATTCGCCGAACCGGTGGAACACCAGCACCGACGCATAATCGCCGGCGCGGGCGCGCGCGGGCATGAGCGCCGCAAACGCGAGGAGTGCGAAGGCCGCCAGCGCCGCGACGCGGCGCAAAGCCATGAGCGCTGCCGCGACGCGGCGCAAAGCCATGAGCGCTGCCGCGACGCGGCGCAAAAACGCGCACGTCGCAACACGGCGCAAGGATAGGAAACGCGTCTTCACATCATGGGCTCCTCGAGCACGGCGTCCGACAACAGCGGATAGCGGCTTGCGTCGAACAGCTGGTAATGCCACCACTCGTTCCTGTAGAAGTCCCAGCCCGCCGCACTCATGATGGCGCAGAGGGTGAGCCGGTTGCGTCGCGCCTCGGCCGGGACGGAGAGATCGCCGTGATGGGAGCGGGGCGTGAATTCATCGAAGCCCGTGCCCATCTCGAGGGCGGCACCGTGGCGGTCGATGAGCGTGAGGTCGACGGCGACGCCGCGCGAATGGGGCGAGCCGCGGCGCGGATCGGCGAGGAACTCGGGATCGGGCGTGTGGCGCCACATTTTCCATTGCGCCTCGCTCGGGCGGAAGGCATCGAAGATCTTGAGCCCGAGCTCGAGGGCGCGCGCGAGCTCGGTCGCGCGCAGAAGTGCCGCCGCCGCGTCGGGATGGAGATAGCAGCCCGCGCGCCGGTAAATGGGTGCTCCGGTGAAGTTGGCAGCGCTCGCATAGGCGATTTCGAGGCGCACGGGAAAGCGGGGCGGGGCGATTTCGACGAGGCGCATGGACGAAGCCGGTCTCCGGGCGGCGCTGGCCTCGCGATCCTAGCACGGGTCGGTGGCGCCGGCGCGGGCCGCCCGGAGAAGACAATCCGGAGAAGACAATAAGGACCGGACGATGAGGATGTCACGGTGAGAATTCTGGCGCTCGACAGCTCGGGCTCGGCCTGCTCGGCGGCATTGCTCGAGGACGGCGCCGTGAAAGCGCGCCGTCTCGAGCGCGGTGCTCGCGGCCAGGCCGAGCGCCTCGTGCCCATGGTGACCGAGGTCGCGGCCGAGGCGGGCATCGCCCTCGCTTCGGTCGATTTGTTCGCGGCGACGATCGGGCCCGGCGCCTTCACCGGCTTGCGTATCGGCCTCGCGACCCTACGCGGCCTCGCCCTCGCCGCGCATCGGCCGATGCTTGGGCTGACGAGCCTCGAGGCGATCGCGGCCGCGACCGCCGCCGAGGCGCGCAAGGATCGCCGTCTCCTGGTCCTGATCGAGAGCCGGCGTGCCGAGCTCTACGCCCAGAGCTTCGCGCCGGACTTGACACCGCTCGATGCGCCGCGCGCCGCATCTCTCGAGGCGCTCGTCCAGGGTTTCGCCGGGACGTCCTTGCTGCTCGCGGGCGATGCTGCCGCACGCGCCGAGCGAGCGCTTAGCGAGGCCGGGTGCGATCTCGTGATCGCGCGCGATGCCGAGGTGCCGGACGCGGCGATCGTGGCGACCCTCGCGATGCGCCGCGCGGGCGAGGCGAGCCTTGTGCCGCCCGCACCCCTTTACCTCCGGCCCGCCGACACCACGTTGCCGAAGACGCGCGACAAAACGACGAGTCCGGCCAGCGCCTGCGCCATCGTCGCGGCGGGCGCCCATCATGGGAAGGCGCTTGCGGCCCTCCATGCCGCTTCCTTCGCCGGCAGCGCCGACGAAATCTGGAGCGCCGACGCGCTGATCGGAATTCTCGTGCAGCCGGGCGCCTTCGCGCTGGTCGCCGAATCGGCCGCGCCGGACGCCGCCGCACCCCTCGGATTCGTCCTCGCGCGCGTCGCGGGGGGCGAGGGCGAAATCCTGACCATTGCAACGATCCCGGACGCGCGCCAACGCGGCGTGGGATCGGCGCTGCTGGAAGCGGCGCTCGAGGAGATGAGCGTGCGCGGGGCGGCGTCGGCCTCTCTCGAGGTCGCGGCGGACAATGGGGCGGCGCAGGCGCTTTATCGGCGCGCGGGCTTCGTCGAAGTGGGACGCCGGCCCGCCTATTACCGGAATATTCATGGGGACAAAGCGAAGGATGCGTTGGTCCTGCGGCGCGAAATCGCCGAGAAAAGCATCCGCCGCTAATTAATATTCGGCGTTAATGCGCAGGTTGTCTTCGCACGCGAAAGTAATTATATACGCCGCCGAGTCTTTCCGGAGGACTGTGCCCAATGACCGACCTCAACCCGGCCCCGACAATTCTTTCGCTCACCGCCAAGATCGTCGCCGCTCACGTGTCGAAGAGCAGCGTCGCCGTCGATGAATTGCCCAATCTTATCAGGCAGGTATATGCGAGCCTCGTGGGTCTGGAAAAGCCCGCCGAGGCGGCCGCCGAGAAGCCGCAGCCCGCGGTTCCGATCAAGAAATCGATCCATCCGGACTATCTCGTCTGCCTCGAGGACGGGAAGAAGCTCAAGATGCTGAAGCGTCACCTGAAGACCTCCTACAACCTGACACCCGAGCAGTATCGCGATCGTTGGGGCCTCGCCGCCGACTATCCGATGGTGGCGCCCAACTACGCGCGCCAGCGCAGCCGGCTCGCCAAGGAAATCGGCCTCGGCACGCGCGCGCGCAAAGGTGGGCGCGCGGGCTGAGGGGCGCGCGCCGGGGGCCCGGTTGGCGGACGTCAATCGCGCCGATATCGCTTTCGAATCAACGTATTGTGACGGATTGGTGACGGCCGCGCACAGATAGGCGGCTGGCCCCTTTTGGGCTATACTCGGTTCGCATTCACGCCAAAGGTCGGATGGAATGATGCCGTCGCGTCTCGAGCGGCTTTGTATCGACAAGGGCCTGAAGATGACCGACCAACGCCGCGTAATCGCGCGCGTGCTGTCCGACTCGGCGGATCACCCGGACGTCGAGCAGGTGTACCGGCGCGCGACCGAGATCGATCCGCGCATCAGCATCTCGACCGTGTACCGCACCGTGCGCCTGTTCGAGGAGGCGAACATTCTCGAGCGCCACGATTTCGGCGACGGGCGCGCGCGCTACGAGGAGATTCCCGAAGCGCACCACGATCACCTGATCGACATCCAAAGCGGCAAGGTGATCGAATTCCGCAACGAGCGCATCGAGCAGCTGCAGCGCGAGATCGCCAAGGAGCTCGGCTACGAGTTGGCCGATCACCGGCTCGAGCTGTTCGGCGTGCCGCTCGGCGGCGCCAAGAAAATCGCGAAATGACCGCATCGGTCGCGACGGCGCCCGAGGCGCCAGGATCGGGGAGGGACCGCTCATGAGCAAGGTGACGCCGCTCAGGAAAATCTCGCCCGCGCCCGACGAGACGAGCCACGCGAGCAATCTCGAGGTGCGCCTCGCGCGCAACGCCGCCGAGATCGAGGCGGCGATGGCGCTGCGCTACCGCGTGTTCTACGGCGAGATGGCGGCGCGTCCGTCGCCCGAAGTGGCGGAGAGGCAGCTCGACTTCGACCGCTACGACGACGTGGCGGATCATCTGCTCGTGGTCGACAACGACCGCTTCGCGATCGCGGACCGAGTGGTCGGCACCTATCGCCTGATCCGGCGCGCTGCCGCCGCGCGCGTCGGCCGCTTCTACAGCGAGAGCGAGTACGACATCTCCCAGCTCAAGGACTATCCGGGCGAGATTCTCGAGCTCGGCCGCTCCTGCGTCGACGCGCATTACCGCACGCGCGGCACCATGCAGCTCCTCTGGAAGGGCATCGCCGACTACGTCTGGAAGTACGACGTGGCGCTCATGTTCGGCTGCGCGAGCCTTCCGGGCATCGACCTCGCCGCCCACAAGGTGGCGCTCACGTATCTGTTTCATTATCACCTGGCACCGCCGGGGCTGCGCGCGCGCGCGGTCGAGGAGCGCTACATCGACATGCTCATGCTCGATCCCGCCTCGATCAACCCGAAACGCGCGCTGGTCGAGCTGCCGCCGCTCATCAAGGGCTATCTGAGGCTCGGCGGCTTCGTCGGCGACGGCGCCGTGATCGACCACGAGTTCAACACCACCGACGTGCTGATCCTGGTCAAGACCGGCTGGGTGACCGAGAAGTACCGCGAGCATTTCTCGATCGACCGGGTGGCGAAAAGCGGCGGAGCGCTCGATTAGCCCGATGGCATCGCCGCTCAGAGCGCTGGTCCGGATCCTGGCCTATCTCAGCCTGACCTTCGCGCTCGTGCTGCCGCAGGCGATCGCGGTCGCGCTCGAGAGCCCGTTCCGCCAGCGCATCCCGCTCTTCTATCACCGCACCTGCCGGCGCATCTTCGGCTTGCGCGTCGAGCTGCGCGGCACCATGGCGCGCACGCCGCCCGTGCTGTTCGCGAGCAACCACACCTCCTATCTCGACATCATGGTGCTCGCCTCGCTCATTCCGGGCTCGTTCGTCGCCAAGAGCGAGGTCGCGAGCTGGCCGCTGTTCGGCCTGCTTGCGAAGCTCCAGCGCACGGTGTTCGTGGTGCGCGACCGGCGCCACGCCATGGCGCAGCGCGACGAGATGAGCGTGCGTCTCGCGGCGGGCGACGATTTGATCCTGTTCCCCGAGGGCACCAGCAACGACGGCAACCGCGTGCTGCCGTTCAAGAGCGCGTTGTTCGCCGCGGCGCAGCCCGAGGTCGGCGGGCGCGCGCTCACGGTGCAGCCGGTCTCGGTCGCCTACACGGCGCTCGACGGCATGCCGCTCGGCCGGTTCCTGCGGCCCTTCTATGCCTGGTACGGCGACATGGACATGGCGAGCCACATCTGGCGCGTGGCCGGGCTCGGCAACGCGACGGTCGTGGTCGAGTTCCATCCGCCCGCACCGCCCGAGACGCTGCGCTCGCGGAAAGCCCTCGCGGAATATTGCCAGCGCGCGGTCGCGGCCGGCGTCGCGCGCGCGCTCTCGGGCCGGCCGCTCGAGGTGGTGCCGGCGGACGGCGCGGGTGCCGAGGGCGAGGCCGAGATCCGCACCCTCGCGGTCGCGCCATGACGAAGGCGGGGCCGCGCGCCGTGAAGAGGCTCTTCATCAAGACCTACGGCTGCCAGATGAACGTCTACGATTCGGGCCGCATGGCCGAGGCGCTGCTGCCGCTCGGCGTGGTCCCCGCGGCGGCGCCCGAGGAAGCCGATCTCGTCATCGTCAATACCTGCCACGTACGCGAGCACGCGGCCGAGCGCGTCTATTCCGAGCTTGGCCGGCTCGCGCGCCTCAAGCACGCGCGGCGCGCCGAGGGGGATAGGATGTTGATCGCGGTCGCGGGCTGCGTCGCCCAGGCGGAGGGGGCCGAGATGATGCGGCGCCAGCCCGCGGTCGACCTCGTGCTCGGGCCCCAATCCTATCACCGGCTCGGCGAGACGGTCGCGCGGCTCTGGCGCGCGGGAGACGGCGGGCGGCCCGGAAGCGGCGCCCTCGAGACCGCGTTCGAGGTCGAGCGCAAGTTCGACGAGCTGCCGCGCGCGCGCGCGCCGCAAGGCCCGTCCGCCTTCCTCACCGTGCAGGAGGGCTGCGACAAGTTCTGCAGCTTCTGCGTCGTACCCTATACGCGCGGCGCCGAATATTCGCGCCCCGCGGCCGAGATCGAGGCCGAGGCGCGGCACCTCGTCGAGGGCGGCGCGGTCGAGATCACGCTGCTCGGCCAAAACGTCAACGCCTATCGCGGGGCAGGCCCGGACGGCGCGATCGGGCTCGGCACCCTCATCCGGCGCCTGGCCGCGATCCCCGGGCTCGCACGCTTGCGCTATACGACGTCCCATCCGCGCGACATGGACGAAGGTCTCATCGCCGCGCATCGCGACGTGCCCGCGCTCATGCCGTTCCTCCATCTTCCCGTGCAATCGGGCTCGGACCGGATTCTGGCGGCCATGAACCGGCGCCATCGCGCCGAGGATTATCTCGCCCTCGTCGCACGTCTTCGCGCGGCGCGTCCCGATCTCGCGCTGAGCTCGGACTTCATCGTCGGCTACCCGGGCGAGCGCGACGAGGATTTCGAGGCGACCCTGGCGCTCGTGCGCCAAGTGGGCTTCGCCCAGGCCTACGCCTTCAAATACAGCCCGCGGCCGGGGACGCCCGCAGCGTCGGCCCCGGACCAGGTCGACGAAGCCGTCAAGGGGGACCGTCTCGCGCGCTTGAATGCGCTTCTTGGCGAGCAGCAACGGGCCTTCAATCGCGCGAGCGTCGGCACGCGTCTCTCGGTCCTGCTCGACCGCAAGGGCCGCCATGCGGGCCAGCTCGCGGGCCGCAGCCCTTACATGCAAGCGGTCCATCTCGCGGCGCCCGAGCGTCTTTTCGGCCGCATCGTCGAGGTCGAGATCGCGGCCGCCCACGGCGTGAGCGTCGTGGGCCGCCTCGCCGACGAAACCATCGATCAACCCGCCGCGTCTTGCGGCCCCATCGAGGAGGTCCGAATCCGAGCGTGAGCACGCGCACCCCCGAGCGCGAAAGCGATCCCATCCGCCTGCAGTTCGAGGACAATCGGCTGCTCGCCCGCCTCTACGGCGATCACGACAAGCATCTCGCGCGCATCGAGCAGCAGCTCGGCGTCGAGCTCACCCAACGCGGCAACCATCTCGCGATCTATGGGCCGACCGAAGGGGCCGCGACCGCGCGCGAGGCGATCACGGCACTCT
>Ga0335073_10012959_pt1 | contig 11683 bp, 13 predicted proteins | sample Lox_Sample_22_FD_207093 | JGI IMG/M metagenome (GOLD analysis project Ga0335073, IMG submission 207093) | Soil microbial communities from Loxahatchee National Wildlife Refuge, Florida, United States - Lox_Sample_2.2 | ecosystem: Environmental > Terrestrial > Soil > Wetlands | place: USA... | reverse complement strand
CTTTTATTATCAGTGGGATGCATCCATCATCTTGATGGCTTTTGCCTCGACCCGTCAGAATCCCGAATGGCCTTGTCACTGGCCGTCGACAATTTCAGTCTCATTAGTCCCGGAAGTGAAGCATCACGGCGGGCAAGCAAAATCACGTCAGAATGGATCAGCAATCTTTCCGTGCGAAACGGGGGGGAAGGAACTGACGGCGGAATAAATGCGGCTTCACTTGACTGGGCGCTTCCGGAGGGCATGGATGCGGAGTTTAGTAATTTCTTTGAGAGTGATATGTTGCGGTTGGATAACCGTGATTATAGCGTGGCCTTGGACGACCAGGGTAATGGATGGAGTGAGATCTTTGGGTTCTTCGATGGACTATCCTAGTTGTATGTAGGCTGCCGACATCAGAGGATAACATTGAGTTCCTATGAATTCTGAGATATCAATGCTACTCTGAATCACTACGCGTTTTTCCTTTTATCTTCACTCGAAACGACCCTCGCTCTTGTTTGGCTATTTCATGGTTCTGCGGTTTCACCTTAGGGCTCGGATCTTTTCCCGTCCATCGTGGCCGGGAATGTCATTTACCTAGTCTTCCGAGACCACATCTTACCCTTGACAAAATGGAATATGTAAGTGGAAACCGAAATCAACGCATCTTTCATCAACGTGCCACACCCTCTCTGCGGCTGTGAATCCTAGATAATCAGCGACAAGCTCAAAGGAAGAAAACAACAGTTCGGCGGCGCCGTTCCACATCGATCGGTAGGTTAGTAGCACTCTCTATCGTAAAGTTTGAGAGTAAAGGAGACAGTGTAAACTATTTCGTTAACAACAATCACAATGGAAGCGAACTGGTATATCTTGCTGCAGCGTTCCCGGATAAAATCTCGCTCCTGGGAGGAAGGGATCGATATCATAAAACTATCATCAACAGCAACAACAACGGAAGCGAACAGAATCCCCAGTGAACCCTCTCCTCGCCATGGACTGTGGCATACGCAGTATCGGTGCAGAATGACTAAGGCGGCCAAGATGTATAGGGTGTTGTCCCATTTCTTCAATCGAATCTTCTGTATATCCTGTCTGCATTGCAAACCCTGGTCTCATCCACAGGGACTCGTCTTCGAAGGTTGGAGCAGAAGACTAATCAGTTAGCATAACAATTATACGGAATGGAACCACAAAAAAGCCTCGCCAGTCCAAGTCGATTGGGATTCTATCATCTCTACTTCCTGGACCCCACGTTTCGACCGTTGCCGGGCTTCCCAACATTACACCCGCCGATTCCAGAGGAACCTCGTCGACGGTATTGTTACGGGAAGCGGTCTGTGACACGCCATTGAAGTTTTCGTGGCTAGTGTCGTCATGCAAAGAGAGTCGAGACTTGTTATCAAGAATCTCGCCCTCGATGGGTAAATGAGCAGTCACCGAGTCCGATCGCGGCGCGATGATCAGGTCGTCGTGTTTAAGATCTGATGATTGGTTGGAGAGCTTGAAGACGATCTGACCGGGGACGTCGTTGGACGTTACTGCTTTCTGCTGTGTTTTCGGACCACGAACCTTTTGCTGCGAGCCGCATACCAAATTCCGCTCCTTGCAGAGATTGCATGGTTGATCAAGGTCCTCATATACACACTTTAGTAAGTATGGATCTCACAATGCTTGCAACCTTTTGCTTCCATTTTCGGCATTGACGGCAGGCCAGAGTTCCTGCCCGGCCAAAACTGTTGTTGCCTCTGACTTTCTCTCCACTGCTTTGCCATCAACCACACAGGTAAAAGACTACCTTGAATTTAGTGCCCTCTTCCGCCTGCTGCGTCGAGAGACGTTGTTTCGAGAAACATGAGCTTTGGCATTCCTTGAGGTTCTCATTTCAGAATACTCATCTGTTGTGACTCCCAGACAGACATCATTATCGTGGGATGTGGAATGAGTTGCATGAGTTTCAGGATCGTTATCAATCGAGGGGAGAGGGTACATGGCCTCGACTTTACGCCAATCGTCCTCAATTGTAGCCCATTGGTCCAAGCCTGCGCTGGAAGCCAAGGTCGATTCAATACTATGATTCGAGTCCTCCCCGTTCCGAGGCTTCTGCATTTCATGCGCTTCGGCGAATAGATTTGCGAACTCTCCTTCAACCAGGCTCGCGATAATTAGCATTAAAATTCGAGTGAGTACTCTTCCCAGACATCGCCTCCTGGCATTATCGCAGTTGATAGCCCAAAAAGGTCTCGTGCGCAAAATGGGGTTGGTCGGTCGTTGGGAGATAACCGCAGTCTCTGATTTATATGCGTTTCGGCATTCAGCTATTTCACCCAAACGGGAAAAATTGGCTATTTCACCTGCCGACACGTGCGTCGTAAATAAGCTTCGGCCGAAATCTCCTGTCTTTCTCATAGCTTTCCTAAATTGGTGGGAAGTCTGTTTCTCGACTAGATCGGACGAAGCTCTTCTACACAAGGAGAAGGCTGACAGGGAGAAAGAAGATCACCGCCAAAGTGATCTGCAAAAAGCGGTTGTGGGTTGATTCAACACAGTCATGTCTCCGCCAGTGAAGACGTTCCCGTCGTCGGCGATACCCACAGTCCTTCCAAAAGGCCTCACAGCGAAGACATGTCCTCTTAAACAACTCGTTCAATTCGACTGCATACTCGACGATGATGAAACGCCAATTTGCTTTCCCGTCGTCAGAACGTTCAGAGCGTACCGCACCCAGAGAGGCGACAGGGCTGATTATAGGTGTCCCTCGCAAGATGGAGAGGTCCTCATAGAAGTTACAAAGCAAGGTCGACCGCCGAGACCAAGTTGGACATCGAGCTAGAAAGCGAAGTGCCGAATGTGAGGATTGCTGGAACTAGGTCCCTTTCGCCGGGTTCTCATGCAGCGATCTGCGGGAGAAGAACGGCTACTGGTTTTATTCTTGATTTTGGTTCCAACTTGGAGCAGTTTGACATCAATCACAGTAATGCAAAGAAAAGAGTATATTGAAGATATTACTTACACCAAGGTGTCTTTTGCCTGGGACATCTCAAAGAATTCAAATAGTATTTCAAATCAGAAAGGCAAATTCATTGTAGGCACTGCAGAGCTCTGAATCACAAACTTCAGTGATACACATGTCTGATGATATCTCAAAGACACGAGATATTTCATAAATATTTGATTCATCGGGCTGATGCATTTGGTGACTGACATCCGACTCTCCTGAAGACGAGATAAATGCTATCTTTTTCCTGCGCCGCTTGCAAGTCAAGAAACAAAACCTCTGATCCGAGATCAAGAGACCCGGCTTCTGCGATCGGAAGACGTGTCATTGAATTCTCGAAAATCTTAGTCCCTGGTCATCTAGGAGCATGGATGGAGTAAATTATTCCACTCACCCCCATCTCTTCTGTCTTTAAATTGCAAGATTGGTGGAAATCGGAAATGGTACCCGGTCCGTCGTGATTGGAGATATTTGCTTGAATGTATGGATTATGGATTATGTTTCTAATTAGACAATACATCTTGATTGCGAGAAGCAATAGTATTGGGATATATCTCAATGAGATTTGTCAAGGCCTCGTGAGTGGAACGGCTTGTATATGGAGAATAAAATTCATCTATAGTTTCGGTTTCAGTGACGAAAATTCGATAACGCCGTTATGAACCTCGGATCCGTGTGACAACACCCACCCAACAGTAAATCACCCTCGGTCAACGTTTGAACTTCCATTAACGACTGTCCCCATTTCAGCACATCCTCATCAGTGTAATCATGCGGCGCACGCGATTTGCTCCCATCAGGATACAATACCAAGGCGAGCCTCCTGCCTCTGAGATGATCCGCCAGCATCCTCGCTAATTGCACGGCAATACTTGCACTCATACAATTGAATCCTATCCCCCACAAGACTTCTGACGTCGGCAGTGATAACACACGTGTCAGAATATCCTCCATTCTAGGCACAGATCCGTCTCCGCATGAGAAACTAATCCACACTTTCTTATTCTCGAGCCATGGGGAGAACTCGTCGACTGCAAGAGCATCCAGAACCGCCTTGGCTTCCTCAAATGAAGATAACGTTTCGAATGCCAGATACCCGATCTTGTCCCAATTCCCCCCTGTCGCCTTGTGAAATTCTTGCAATTTCCCCCTTTGGTAGGCTGCGTATTCGTCGATAGAATAAGCGGGGTAGTCAGCGTATTCTCCTCCTGAGACTCCATTCACAGCATTCCTCGTCCCCAGACTCAACGCTATCTCTTCCCTTCCGACCTTTCGAACCGCTTCAAGAGCCATTTCAACGGCTGTCGCAATTGCTCCCGATAAATCAATGTCTGCACCCCCGAGATCGCTTTGCCGCGGGAACTGGTAGGTATTGGTGGTGACGATGTCGCTTCCAGCTCGGAGGAAAAGCTCGTGGTACTGAAGAACGAGGTCGGGGCGTGTGACTGTGTAGGATGAAGTCCAGAGACATGACAGCTCGGGAGGGATAGGAATAGGCGATGGGGCCGAGAGGGCATCTTTACAATCTCGTATGAACGTTGAACCGCCGTCGAGGAGGAGGATTTGGCGGGAAGGAGAGGGCATTGCGGGGAAATTGAGGAGACTCAGAATACAACCCAATCCAGGATTTCCATTGTGATTCGCTTCGTGTCAGATAAGTAGTCGGGACGAAAAGATTTGAGTGATGGTTGTTTCAAAGAGTTGTTTAATGTAGGCTCGAGTGACGGACTACGTCATGTCGCTTTTATGCTTTTGAGCAAATCCGTGGTTGCGCTGGTGATTTGCCGCCGCGTTCGCACCAGGGGAAGGGTTTTCCTTAAATTTGGCACAATTCATGAGCGTCCGTCATCTGAGACGTTTCTCACAGATCAATCACAATTTACCAATTCAAGGCACCTTACACCATGTACAAGGAGCCAAAACATTTTCTGCACTCGTAGTTGGTGTTTTGATATTTCCATCCGACCGAATTTGATGGGATCTCAGGAATCGAAACGATGCCCGTTTTCTTCGATTCCTATTAACACTGCCACGAGCAGGGCGCAATTCGACCTTCACACATCAGCGGTCAGACTTGTATGCAGATTGGCATATATTTACAGCAATTTCATACTTTTACTCCATTACGGGAACATTGATTGACAAAGTTTGACAAGTACTATCGGCACTTGTTTTATTGATACGATTCCGTTGCGAAATACAACGAATGACTCAAGAGTGAGCCGTACAGCACAAATGTGCATCTATTCTGAATATAAATTGCCATTAATGAAAACGACTTAGAGTATTTGCAACAATTCGCTTACGATGGTCAAGTACGACCACTCCAAGTCTCTCGCATGCCAGGTCGATTGGCTCACACTCCTCCAGAAGAGAGCCAATGATATCAAGTATTCGTTGGACGTGGGAAGGCACGCCTTCGAACTAAAATATCCCCACCTTTATGATTGGGAAAACACAGTTGAAGGAAATCATTACCCCGATGCTGAACTCACGTTGGCACTAAATATCATCCCCGAAGGATCTTTGACGGGGGATGTTGTTTTGGCAGTGAGCAAGCCGCCCTGCTATCTTTGCGAAAGATGGCTGAACCAGCTGGCCAAAGTGCAAAACAAATTGACGATTCATATCCCTGAAAGTCAAAAGAAGTTAGACTTCGCATGGCAACTCCCGTGGATAGAGGAAATAGACGTTGAAGTCATCAATCATGTATGGGAAAAGGTCGATGAGATTGTGTATAGAGTGAACTATTAACAGAGCGCTGATACAGTCATTCCAATGCCGACGTGGGAACTTTTGGAGATCCCGCTCGAGCAGAAGGAATCTGATAAGATTGAGGCGAGCGGGAAAGTATTTCGGAGCGAAAGCTGGTCATTACCCCAACCGCATAATACTGAAGATAAAGGATGGTCGAAGAGTTGATGGGGGGATATTCAAACTGCAAGCCGAAGATTCCCGAGCAAGAGGTTAAACCCCAAAAGAAGAAGTCGGCTGGCAAATCGGCAAAAAAGGGGACGGTAACTATCTTTTTCGTATTTGGCTAATTGCAGCAATACGAGGAGGCGATGAGGCAAAGAGGTGAGCAGGCCAGAGGCGGCTATGTTCGTGAAGGAGATGAAACCGTCGGCAAAGAGGGAGGTGTTTCAACGCGCACTTTCGACTCGACTACATATGGTGGCTAATAATACGTACGATTCAACTCAAACTGCATGGGAATAATCGCACCCAGTTCGATATATGTGGATTAATATCCGATATATCGTAGTCTCGTCCCCAAACAGAATCATCCGCCAACTTGGAAACTTGAATCGCAGGTTGAGATTTCCTACATTGACCCCGTTTCTCGTCTCCGCATCTTCCCCACAGGCCAGATATCCATGCCTCCCCTCTCTAGATCACAGCCCATCTCTCTCCACGTCTCCCACCACACCTCCTCCCTCTTCTCCCTCCCCTCCTTTTCCGCCGTTCTCTCCCCCGCCGTCGTCTCCTCCCCCAAACGCCGCGTCTCCCTCGCAACCAATTTCGCCAAACTCTGCTCCACTTTCTCCCGCTCCGTGACGGCTCTGTTGCGTATAGTCTCCGGGTCGACTGCCCGCGGAGGAAACGACGGTGTAAACGAGTATGTGTATTTTGGTGGGAAGCGGGGGAACGTGGAGGGGACGTATGCTGGCGTGTTATATTCTGGACGTAGTGCGCGGGGGAGAATTGCGCGGGTATAGATGATGTCGTTGATTGGACTGGGTAGGAGTGCCGGGTCTACTGGTTCTACTAGTTAGAACGGGGGGCCTTGTTGGCTAGGTGGGCGGGACCTTTTGAGGGACGGAGTTGTGGGGGCGATGGCCATCGTTCGAGTTCGTCTTCCAGGGAGTTTATGGGGATGTTTTCCAGGAGGAGGGCGAGGTTTAAGTCTACTGGTGACGGGATTGTGCGTCGTTGTGTGTTTGCCATGGAAGATGCGCGGCGGAGAAGGGAGAAGAGGCCTGGATGAATTAGCTCAACGATGTGAGAAGGGGGCACGTTTTTCGACTGTTTTGATGAGGAGATTGAGGGCTAGAGGATGGGCTGCTGTGTAGCCATGAGATTGTAGTGTCAGTATTACTGCTTGTTGCAGCAGGGATTCGATCAGTTCCTCTGGAAGGAGGTCTCGAGACGGCATCGCCTCCTGCAGTCGTCAAGAGGTACACTCGAAGGATTGGTTGTGGACATGAAGGTCGAGGGTTTGCCCGTCCATTACTTTAGGGTTCGCTGAGTCAGCAAAATAGTCGAAGTGATTTGGGAGCTGTGATTCGATTGAAACAGTCAACGGACGACGGATTCCGTTGATTGCCAGGAAGTCGAATTGAACCACCATCATCATCATGGCAAGCCTGTTCCGTCGCGCACTCCCGCGACTAAGTCGCATGGATGAACCGGTACCTACCTTCTCCCCTTTCCAGTCAATTATTCGACGATGGATGGCCAATGGCAACGTCGACCGATGACAATTGCATCTCCCTCCCATCTCCCTCCTCCCTCACGCAACGATCGTTTTCATGGCCAATCCATCACCAATACGACTATTCTATCCAATACGTATACGAATGCTGACGTGGTTGTAGAATCCAATCATAGACTGGTCAAAATATCCCGCCCCACCACGTGCACCTGGGTCCTACCAAGTACGCAATCTTCCCCCCATTGTCGGCAAACTTCGTCGTCAAATCCTGCTTGATATCAGCGTTGCATTCGGAATTGGAATGACGATGGGGTATATCTTTTGGTATGGGTATCATGTCCCCGCTGTGCGACGACGGGATATGTTTTACGAGAAATTGGAGAAGGAGAGGATTTCTAAATTCGGACGTATCACCCACTATAACCCCTTGCTATTCTCCTTTTATGGGGGCTGCATTGCCTTTCATGGGATGGATGTTGATTTGTAGTGCCGCCTGCCGATGATGAGGAGGAGGAGTAGATGGTTGGGTGCGATGTGTGTGAATCTTGGATGTCTGAGATCCTTGTAGATTGAGAATTGAAAACAATTGCAATTCATCATTGTATACATATATCCGCGTCCTCTATATTCAATGATTCCATGTCCGCCATGCTGGGAATCAATATCGGGGTATTATAAGAAATAAGGTTTTGGAAGTCTGTCGAAGGGACGAGAAATGACCGAAGTCATTTCAGCTGTGATTGAAACCCGGTTTTCTCGCTCACAAGCCACCTCAAGCCGAAAAATTTCCACCGACGTCTGTCATCAGCGGCCTAACTACCTCCCCCCCAGTACCCTGGCCCGTCTTCTCCGCAGACTCCACTCTGCATTCCTCTCCTCCTCATCCCTAACGAGAGGCTATAAAAGAGACCACAAAGAGTCTCAAAATCCCCTCACAAACCTCTTCTCCCGCATTCACCGTCCAAGATCTTCACGTCACGACCGAGAAGCCACATCCCGTCATCCAAACCGTGCAGACATGTCTGCTGAACCTTCAATCCCTCTAGACGCAATCCCATCGTCCTCCCTCTGGCATCGCCTAACGGAATTTGTATCCCGGAATAGAAAGACTGTCATTTACAGCACCGCAGCCATTACGGTGCTGGTAACGGCGGGGGGAGTATACTATTACACTCAACGGAGACCTGCAGGAGACGACTCAGACTCGAAACGGAAACGCGAGAAAAGCGCCCGGAAGAGGAAACAGAAAGAACCGGCTGCAGATGAGGAAAATCAATTGAATGGTAATCTCATCTCCCAAGCAAGATCGAAAAAAAAACTGACATTCCAGGAGAAAAGAGCACAACGGCGGTGACGGTGGAAGATGAACAAGCATTGCCTGAAATTGACGAAGACTCCGTCAGAGCATTACCGCTCAAAGTACCTCCATTTCCTTCAACTGCACAATACAAGATTGACCCTGTCCAGACTCGAAAAGAATATGCACTACTCTTCAAAAATGCAGGAAACAAAACCTACACAGCCCGAAAATTCAACGAAGCAATCGATCTCTACACAAAAGCAATCATGTGTCACGCAGACCCCGTATTCTACTCCAACCGCGCAGCATGTCCTCCCCCCTCATTCCCACTCACCCCCCCAAACACAAAGATCCTAACCTGCAGGCTACGCAGCACTAAAACAACACGACAAAACCATCGAAGACGCCTCCGCCGCCCTGGCCCTCAACCCGGACTACTCCAAAGCCCTCCGCCGCCGCGCCCACGCCTACGAAGAAACCTCTCAAGACCAACTCGCCCTCAGCGACTGGACCGCCGCCTGCATCCTCGAAGAATTCAAATTCCAAGACGGCACAAACAGTGTCCAACGTGTCCTGAAACGTCTCGCCGAGACAAAAGCAGCCGCCATCCTCGCAAACAAGAGTCGTAAACTTCCGAGTCCGAATTTCGTCTTGGCGTATTTATCGTCGTTTCGGCCGAAACCGTGGCCCGTGATGCCGGAGGATGCGGGGGACGGGGATAAGGCTTTGCAGAGGGCGTTTGAGAAGGTTGATTTGGCGGAATTTGATGAGGCCAGTGAGGCTTTTGATGAGGCTATTAGGCTGGGGTGTAAGTATTTACCCTTGGCGTTGAATTATTCGGGGACGTTTGCTTTTATACGTGGAGATCCGGATACGGCGATTGAGGATTTTAATAAATCGCTCGAGATTGATCCGAATCAATCTCAAGTATGGGCAAAACGGGCCTCTGTTCATATGGAGAAGGGTATACCCTCGGTCCCCTTGAATGTCTACTAATTGTTTGTAGCCGATCGAAGTGCCGCAATGGCAGACTTTGCCAAGGCATTAGAAGTCAATCCCAACGATCCCGACGTCTATTACCACCGCGGGCAAGTCCGCTTCCTCATGGGCGACTTTTCCGACGCCGCAGCTGATTATGCTAAATCTGCCGACCTTGACAAGAAATTCGTCTACTCGCAAGTCCAATTAGGCGTTGCACAGTACAAACTCGGCCAAGTCAAAGACTCGCTCGTCACCTTCCGGAAATGTCTCAAACAATTCAAGAATTCCGCCGAAGTATACAATTATTACGGAGAGATCCTGTTGGACCAGGGCGGGTTTCAGGACGCCATGGACAAGTTTGAGACGGCAATAGAGTTGGAGAGGGCGAGTAGTGCGAGTACCCCCGGGGGAAAGAAAGTCAGGAATATCATGCCATTGGTGAATAGAGCGGTGTTGTTTTTGCAGTGGAAGAAGGATGCAAAGGAGGCGGAACGGTGTTTGCGTGATGCATTGAAATGTAAATCCACATCTTCCTGCCCCTTTTAGGAATTGCTTTGTGTCTAACGCTTGGATAGTGGATCCTGAATCGGATCTTGCGGTTGCGACGTTGGCGCAGCTTTTGTTGCAGGAGGGACGGGCCCCAGAAGCCTTGGAGCTCTTCTATAAGTCCGTCGAGTTGGGAAGAACAGAACAAGAACTCGTCAGCGCGATATCTTACGCAGAGGTTCCATCTCCCCACTTTTTCGTCCATGAGTATGGCTGACCCTGCGTTTTAGGCAACCAGAGCACAACTCGATGTCACCACCAAATATCCCCATCTCGCCGAGAAATTATCCAAAATGACCGCCGCCATGCAACAAGTCTAAAACAAGATTTTCGGCACATTCCTCTGTATACACACAATCATTCGCAAAAGACCCCGACACCGTTCCAGGGCATAGGGAATTGTCGACTCAGAAGTTTCTTTCATTTTGGCTTTGTTTTTGTTTATGGGGAAGGTGCGGTTTCATTAGGGGACTTGTTATGTGCCGGTTTTTTTATTTGTCTTTTATTGAGTATAGTGTGAGCCCCACGTTCGATGGATGGCGAGAGCGGAAAGGAGATAAGTCGGTAGTGAGAGGGTCATTAATCCATTCGTCTACTCTATTAAAAAAGAACCCGCCTGTTATGCGCGCCTGGACATCTTATGTACATATGATGATATGCTGAGAAGTGCCTCTACATTACAAGACTTTTTCATGGTCATGCTCATTTTCTGGTTCGCCCGACATCTTGACTCTGTCCGGATCGAGAAGAGATGCATACCCTTATAATCGTTTCGTCCTTTGGTGGAGAGTGCGATCACATAAATGCAGCTTCTGCCACTCCCGCCAAATTAAACGTCTTCTTACTTGAAAACACCACTTCAACCGGCCATCGATACTCCATCCACCTCGCCCAAACTAGACGTCAGCACCCATCCACGGGGGGAACCGGGTCATACTGAAATAAGCAAACTTCCTGCCAAAGTATTTCCCCGCGAAGGGGAGCAGAACGAGGTTGAACAGCAGAGTCAGCTGCTCGAGACTTTCCTGCCATGCCTGTTCCGCGAGGTCGTCTTCCTCGGATGTCGTTGATGCGGTGTCTGCTTCCGAGGGAGAGATGCGCACGGCAGAGGACTGTGACGTTGGAGAGGAAGAGTCGTGTGGGATGTCGGGTGATGGGAGAGGAGGGAAGGAGAGTGGATTGAGGGACATGGGGAGCGCGTGGGCAGACGAGCCGAGCGATGGGTGGAAACGTCAAAGGGTTGATCCGTGGAAACTTTTGGGAGAAGGGTTTGGGGTCGACGATCTCTTCGCGGAAATCCAACCGCAACGTTCGGAAATCGGTTGTAACACCAGTATTCACTTTTTCCGGGATACTTCCCCTATTTTGAGATGCTGTCTTAAAGACACATATCGATATTTTCTCAAAAATGCAAAAAAAAAAAAAAAAAAGGCGTTTTCAT
>Ga0335073_10012958_pt1 | contig 11683 bp, 12 predicted proteins | sample Lox_Sample_22_FD_207093 | JGI IMG/M metagenome (GOLD analysis project Ga0335073, IMG submission 207093) | Soil microbial communities from Loxahatchee National Wildlife Refuge, Florida, United States - Lox_Sample_2.2 | ecosystem: Environmental > Terrestrial > Soil > Wetlands | place: USA... | reverse complement strand
ACAATGTGCTTGCCGTCGGGCGACCAGAAATAATTGCTGCGCGAGTACAGCTCCTCTTCGTACACCCAATCCACTTCGCCGTTCAGCAGGTTCTCATCGCCGTCTCGGGTGAGCTGGCGCTCGCCTACTCCGCTGACCGAACGCACGTAAAGATTGTGGTTGCGCACATAGGAAACGCGATCGCCGCTAGGAGAGAACTTAGGGTCGACGCTCCCTTCGTTGCTCGACGTCAGTTGCACTGCCGTCCCGGTGTCGAGGCTGTAAAGCCACAACTGGCCCATGGAATCGAACAGCAGATGTTTGGAGTCGGGAGCCCAGTGGTAAGCTGCGATCGAATAGCGCTGTGCAGCTTCCTTCTTGCGCTCGTCTTTGATGGAACTGACCGGCGGAGCAAGTGTAGCCAGCTTGCTGCTGGCCACCAGCACGGCGGATTTCCCCGTCGCGACATCGACGTAATAGAGATCGCCATGCTCGCCAGTGTCGTCGCGCTGCACAAAGGAAACCTTGGTTCCGTCGGGACTCCACTGCACACTCTCCGGACCACGCCCCAGAATTCCACCCGGCTTGAACATTTCCTCGATGGTTAATTGTTTCTGGCCTTGCGGTTCCGAGTTTTGAGGTGCGGCGGCTTGTGCGATCAGGAGAGACGAGGAAAAAGCGAACAGAACGACGACAGCGGCGCTGGCTTTCACGTTGACTCCGAAAAGGAAATTTTGACGGAGAAAGTTTATATCAGGGAGACCACGGACAAACAGCAGGTCCCTCGAGGCGCTCCGCTCGCTCGGGATCACAACGTTTGGGGATTGCCGTCAGCGCGCGAGCTGGTAGATCCGCAGCAACTCGACCAACACAACGAATATGCCGACTCCGAAGTAGAGATTATGCGCAGTTTCAACGCTCATCGCGGCTGGTAAGGGCACTCCGCGCTGCCGAAAGGTGAGCACCAGCGAGCGCTCGCGCTCCAGGATGAAATCCGCGATCTGCCGGTGGCAGGCGGCGATGAGCACGCCAAGAAGAAGTCGCGCAATTTCGACGGGCATAGTTCAATGGTAGGGTGCCCGAAGGGCGGCGCTCAATAGGCCGAAGACCCTAGTTCGCGGGCTCCTGGGCCGCGCAGAAGCTGCACATTTTGCGTGCTAGAATCCAAGCAGTCTCCATGAATTCCGACCTGCTGAAACTGATTGAACTGCAACAACTCGACTTGCGTATTGCCGCGCTGCGGGCCGAGGTTGCGGCGCTGCCCAAGCAGGTGGCGCAGATCGAGGCCAAGCTGGCCGGCTCCAAAACCAAGGTCGAAGCTTCCCAGGCCGCCATGAAAGCCGACGATAGCGCCCGCCGCAAGCACGAATCTGACATCAAAGACCAGCAGGAGAAGATCAGCAAATATCGCGACCAGTCGCTCAAAGTAAAGACCAATCAGGAATACAAAGCGCTACTGAGTGAGATCCAGCACGCCGAGGCGGAGATTGCGCGGTTGGAAGACAAGATCCTGGAGATCATGGTTGCTGCTGACTCGCGCAAAGAGACTTTGAAGCAAGCGGAAGCGACTTTGAAAGCCGACACCACCGAAAACGAAAAAGAAAAAGAGCACGCCCGGCAACAAACCGCCCAGGACGAGAGGGAGATGGCCGATATTGGGGAACGGCGCCAGAAACTGCGGGGCGGCATCGGTGAGGACACCCTGCGTCACTATGATCGCGTGCTCAAGCTGCGCGGTTCGGCCCTGGCGCCAGTACACGATAATCAGATGTGCGGAATCTGCCGCGTCATTCTGCGTCCGCAGGTCTATCAAGATGTGATGAAGGGCGAAGACATCATAGCTTGCGACTCCTGCCAGCGCATGTTGTACTTCGTTCCGCCTCCGCCCAAGGAGGAGTCAGCGAAGGACGGCGCTGCGTCTGCGACAGTGGCGCCCACCGAAGAGCCAACGCAGGCCGATAAGGCGACCGCCCCGTAATTTCCGTTAAGTGCCCACCGCCTGCGCTACTGCCTTCTTGGGTTGGGGAGGAGCCAGCGCATGACCCAACCGCCGGCCGTATTCAATCAGCGGCTCCTCCAGTAAGTGATAGCTGACGACAGCGGCCACGCCGGTCATCGCCAGGCTTGCTGCAACTCGCACCCAGGTTGCACTCGTCATGTAATCAAAGCAGTAGTAAATCGCGATCAGATGGAACAGGTAAATGCCGTACGAGTACTTGGCAATTGCGCCGGCAATGCGGCGAACCACCGGAACCTGGACTTCCCTGAAAAAGGGGACCGCAAGCCCGAGCGCCAGGCACTCAGCCCATCCGGTGCCGGGGGGATCGAGAAGCTGGTAGGCGACGTATGTTGCCACGATGAACACCGGCCACACGAACCACGGAATCCTCGGCTTCCATCGGCCCAGCAACACATAGGCGATGATGCCGGGAACGAAGCATGGCGCAAAGCGCACGATGTTGTGCGGCCCATTCATCAACGGCTGAAACCACGCTAACGGAACCAGCGCCACCCACACCAGCATGAGGTTGCGGAAGGGGTGCGCCGTCCGCGTCAAAAGAAACAACAGCGGCAGGAAAACGTACATCTGCACTTCGATGGGCAGGCTCCATAGCGGTGCCAATGCCATTGGCGAGTGCGTCAGATTCATGGTCAAAGCGAAATTCGACAGCAGATTGAGTGTTCCGAGCGAGGCATACTCTCTTGCCGGATTCGATGGAATTCGCAGCACCATGACCAGTCCCACGACCAATATCGACAACGGATAGATCCGGAAGAAGCGTCGAATGTAGAAATTGAGCGCGCCGCTGTTGCGCTCCATCGACATCATCAGAACCAGACTGGTATGCACAAAGAAGATAAGGACGCCGAACTGGCCCAGCCCGCTGACACGCCGCTCCGAAAAATAGCCGTACTCCAGAATGTGGTGACAGAACACCATGAGCACGGCCGTCGCGCGCAGCACGTCAAGATTGGCAGAGTTTTTGGACATGCAGGACCCGGCCACGGAGCAAAAAGTGCCTTCACTTTACCGTAAACGCAGTCACCGCTCAATCTGGGTCTGCAATTTCGAGGTTCGCGAGTCGTACATAGCGCCGATCCTTTGTGGGCAGGACAATCCCTGCCAATCTCTTACCTCTTTGCATAGGGGACGGAACGTATGAGAGATTGCTTTCTCCCAAGCCCGTTTATTTCTCTTGGCGTAAGTTCCGCTTGCGCTTAGACTCGGGCACATTGCCGTCAAGTAGCTTCTGAGGTGTTGGCGATGGATCTGCGGCTTCGTTTCGTGACTCTCGTTGCGATCTTGTGCACATTGCTAAGTGCGATTCCGTTGGGAGCGGCGACAGAGAACCCGCGCACACAAGCGTGGTCGGTGTTGAAGCAGGGACTGGAAAACTCCAACATTGAGAAACGCACCAAAGCAGTTGCAGACCTGGGGCTTCTACCGGGCGATCCGCAGGCGCTCGATGCCGCTCTGACCGCGCTCAAGGACCCGAAGCCGGAGGTGCGCGCAGCGGCCGCGCAGGCTCTGGGTGACATGTCGGCCAAAAGCGCAATAGCGCAACTGAAGGCGGCGCTACAGGACAGCGATCCGTCAGTGATCCTGGCGGCCGGACACGCCATGCTCGCGCTCGGCGATGATGATGGCTATGACGTCTTTTATGCCGTGCTCACGGGCCAAGAGAAGGCCGGCAGCGGGCTGTTGGGCCAGTCAAAGCAGATGTTTGACGATCCCAGGAAGCTGGCCGGCCTCGGTTTCCAGACCGCGCTGGGGTTTGTGCCCTTCGGCGGAGTGGGGGTTTCTGCATACAAGTTCTTCACCAAGGACGACACTTCTCCCGTCTTGGCGGCAGCCGCGCTCACCTTAGCCAAAGACCCGGACCCGAAGAGTGGCGAAGCTCTTGCCAACGCTGCGCTCGAGCAGAAAAAGTGGCTGGTCCGGGCGGCGGCGTTCAATGCCATCGCCAAGCGGGGGGACCCTTCGCTGATGAAGACCGCGGTATTGGGTCTCCAGGACGCGCAGGATGAAGTCCAGTACGCTGCCGCCGCCGCCGCTATCCGCCTTAGTGATATCGAAACAGGGCATAGACACAAGGTTACGCCGGTTCCGCATCATAGAGCGCCGAGCCGCTGATTCTCAGCCTCGGGTGCTCTAATAGTTGAGGGCAGGAATGTGCAGGAACATCAAAACCCTATTTAACTTCGAGCCGCCGGTGACCCAACAGGAAGTGCGCGCCGCGGCCCTGCAGTACGTCAGGAAGATCAGCGGCTTCAACAAGCCCTCGCAAGCGAACGAAAGCGCTTTTCTTGCCGCGGTTGAGGAAGTGGCCATAGCTTCTACGCGGCTTCTCTGCTCGTTGGAAACCAATGCTCCACCGAAGAATCGGGAGGAAGAGGCGGCAAGGGCAAAAGCCCGCGCCGTGATCCGATTCAGCCGCTAAGAGAGGATTGAGACTTACTAGCCTGAAAGTCGCATCCACGGGTCAGGCTATCGGCGGCGCTACGGTTGGGCACAGCAAACGTAGTATGCTTGCTGAGGCAGTAAGAATTATGGACCACGACGCAGTTGTTCGCTGCAAGGCCTTGTGTTTCATGGCAAGCGCTGATGTCCCACATCATGAATTCGTTTGAGCAGGGCGCTGAAGGCGGGGACCGACGGCAGAAAACTGCGGTGCTGGTCATGCCGCCACCGCAGCGCAAGCCTGACCGGTGGCAACTCTGGAGGGCGCGACTCTTTCTTCTTGAATTCATCTTCGTTTGTCTGGTTATCGGCATCCTATTGATCGCAGCGCCCTGGTCATCGTTGTGGACGAACAACTCGCTGCTTACGGGCTTCCCGCAGTTGCGGCAATTCCTGATGAATGACTTCGTTCGCGGCCTGGTCAGCGGACTCGGCGTGGTCGACATCTGGCTGGCGCTGGCGGAGGCGGTTCGCTACCGGGAGCACTCTGAGTAACACGGTTTATAGGGCCGCTGCAATGTTCGTGAGCCAATAAAGACCCTGTCGGGACGGCATGACTGATAAGAACGACCCTCATTCCAATCGATCTCCTCTCGCTTACGAGAACAAGAAATTCTTGAACGGCCCTGACGGCCGCATTTTGCGCATCTTGGCGGAATATCAGGAACCGCTGTCGCGATTCCGGCGTGAGCGCATCCAGGACACGATTGTTTTCTTTGGTTCGGCGCGGTTCCATAGCCGCTCGCAAGCGGAGGAAGCCCTGCAGTTGCTGGATAAACCCGGTTCGGCAACGCTGGCGCCTCCGGAGGAGCAGGAACGAATCCGGCTCGCGAAGGCCGATGTGGAAATGGCCTGCTACTACGAAGACGCTCGAAGGCTGGCATTCATGATCACGCAGTGGACGAAGTCGATCAATCAGCCGCGGCACCGGTTTGTGATCTGCACCGGCGGCGGCCCCGGCATCATGGAAGCCGCCAATCTGGGAGCAGCTGAGGCTGGCGGCAAAACCATTGGCCTGAATATCAATCTGCCGTTTGAGCAGATGCCCAACTCCTACATCACACCCGAGCTGAACTTCGAGTTCCACTACTTCTTCATGCGCAAGTTGTGGTTCGCCTATTTGGCCAAGGCGCTGATCGTTTTCCCGGGAGGATTTGGGACCTTCGACGAGCTGTTTGAATTATTGACTCTGGCGCAGACGGACAAACTGGCCAAGCGCATCTGCATTGTGGTGTATGGCAAGAAATACTGGGACCGCGTCATTAACTTTCAGGCGTTGGTCGATTCCGGCACGATTTCACCCAACGATCTTGCGCTGTTTCACTGGGCAGAAACGCCGGAAGAAGCGTTCCAGTGCCTGCAGGACGATCTCACCAAACACCATCTGCAAAGGCCGCAGGGTCTTCACGACAAGGAACCGGACATAGCGAAGACCAGGCCGTAAAAGTAATTTCAAGTTCTTAGTTGGACCATGAGAACTAGCTTGGGGGTGCGAGAGCCGACGGCACCTGCCATTCAGCACTAAAGAGCCAGTGGGGGTACGCGTTTTGTGCTTTCGCGCTTGACCACGGGGGGCTTTTCTGCCAGAGTAAGCCCACGTGACTGTTGTTGGGGGAACTTGCCTTGCAGCCTGTCCGCCCCAAAGAAGAATTCGCTCACTCCAAACCGATGATACGCATTGAGGTCACGCTCAACGCCGATCCCACCGCCATCAGTCCGGTCGTGGAAGGGATCATGGAGATGTCGCGTGGCCTGGAGTGCGCCGCCGGCAAAGAGTTTGAGATTGAGACTGCACTCCGCGAGGCGCTCGCCAACGCCATTGTCCACGGTTGTAAGAACGATCCCAGCAAGAAAGTTCAATGCTGCGTAGGCTGCGACGAGGAGCGCGGTATGCTCATCATCGTACGCGATCCCGGCGCGGGCTTCGATCCGTTCGTCGTCCCCGACCCGTGTAACGGCGAAAACGTCTATTCCAACCACGGCCGCGGGATCTATCTGATCAACCAGCTGATGGATGAAGTAAGGTTCGAGAAGAACGGCTCTGAGATCCACATGCGGAAATACTAGGCCGCACCCCTTCGGCAGTGGCCGCTGATCTTCCTTTTGGCAACAAGCTCACCAAACGCAGACCGTTTTTCAGGCTTAGGTTGTCGCCCTCAATTCTCCCGCTCGTAATGTCCATTTCTCGGCTGCCGCTTTTGAAGAAACCTCGCTGGAACTTGCGGCGGCGGGAAGGCGACGGCTTGCCTGAGGTGCAAACCTCACATCGCCATGTGACTGCCATCACTTCGGCTTGGCCCGTGCGTGGGCAAGAATCGAACCATCGTTCGGTAACGGGTGAGCCTCTAAAACCGCAACGAATTCCAGGTGGGTCAGCAAATCGTAAGGTAAGAGCAGTTCCCTCGCGATGCTCCCGCAACAGAAAGGGCAGCCATGGCCAAAGGTTCGGTGCAGATCGTGGTCGAGCGATGCAAGGCCTGCGGATTCTGCGTTGAGTTTTGTCCCACGCACGTGCTGGCGCTTTCCTCCGCCTTCAACGCCAAGGGTTATCACACGCCATATATGGTCCATCCGGAGAAATGCAGCGGCTGCGATTTGTGCGGCATGTATTGTCCGGATTTCGCCATCTTCGGATTCAAGGAGCCGGCTCCCTTCAAGGAGACCAAAGCCGTCGCGCCTCCAACGACTGTGACCGAGACGAGTAAGGAGGAGCAAGATGCACGCTGATCCTGCAGGAGTGATGACCGGCACGCACTTCCTCGACGGCGACCACGCCTGCTGCGAGGGAGCACTGGCCGCGGGCGCGCGGTTTTCATCCGGCTATCCCATCACCCCTTCGACCGAGGTGGTGGAGCGCTTCGCCAACCGCATTCCCACCGTGGGTGGAACGTTTATTCAGATGGAAGACGAACTGGCCGCCTCCATCACGCTGCAAGGCGCGGTCTGGGGCGGGGCTAAAGCTTTCACCGTAACTTCCGGGCCGGGCTTCTCGCTGATGATGGAGCACATCGGCTATGCCGCGATGACGGAAACGCCGTGCGTTTTTATTGACGTGCAGCGCGGCGGGCCTTCGACCGGCCTGCCCACGCTTCCCGCGCAGGCCGACATGATGCAGGTGCGCTGGGGCTCGCATGGCGATTATGCCGTCATCGCGCTCTGCCCCAATTCGCCGCAAGAGTGCTTTGACCTGACGGTCACGGCCTTCAACATGGCCGAGAAATATCGCTGCCCGGTGTTCGTGATGCTGGATGAAGTTGTTGGTCACATGACCGAAAAAGTGGTAATTCCTCCTCCCGATCAGATTGAAGTTGAGCCGCGACGCTACACCACGCTTCCTCCAGAGGAGTTCAAGGCGTACCAGCCGGATGCGGACCTGGTTCCCGACATGCCACGGATAGGCGAGGGGTACAACGTGCACGTCACCGGACTGACCCACGATGAGCGCGGCTATCCTGACATGCGGCCCGTGGTGCAGGACCGGCTGGTGAAGCGGCTGGTCGACAAGATCACGAAGAACGCCGACAAGATCGTCCTCTACGAAGAGGACCAAATCGAAGGCGCAGATGTGGTGGTTGTGTCTTATGGAATAACCTCGCGCGTCGCCCAGCGCGCGATCGATATGGCACGTAGCAAGGACGTGAAGGTGGGCAAGTTCCGGATCATCACCGCTTGGCCGTTCCCGGAGAAGCAAATTGCCGAGATCGCCGGCAAGGTGGGGGCTCTGGTGGTACCGGAACTGAATCTGGGACAGATGGTGCGCGAGGTCGAGCGCTGTGCAGCTGGGAAGGCTGTGGTCCGCCTTGTGCCGCACGCCGGCGGAAGCGTACACAAACCGGAAGATATTCTGCAGGTCATTATGGAGGTGGCGCGTGGGTGAGACGGTTGTTCAACTTCCACACAATCCCGTCGAGCAGTTTCTGCGTATGGACCGCATTCCGCATATCTGGTGTCCGGGTTGCGGCATCGGGACCAGCGTCAATTCATTCGCGCATGCGCTGATCGACGCCAAGATCGACGTCAGGAACGTAGCGATCGTCTCCGGTATAGGCTGCACCGGGCGCGTAGCCGGTTACACCAATCTTGACTCGTTCCACACAACGCATGGGCGCGCGATTCCCTTCGCCACAGGCCTAAAGCTTGCGAATCCCAAACTCAACGTTGTCGTGTACTCCGGCGACGGCGACCTGTTCGCCATCGGCGGCAATCATCTGATTCACGCGGCGCGCCGCAATGTGGACATCAAGGTCATCTGCATCAACAATCTGATCTACGCCATGACCGGCGGGCAGACCGCGCCGACTACGCCGGGATCGGTCATTACTTCGACTAATCCCTATGGGACGTACGATCCGGCGTTCAATCTGCCTTACCTGGTCGAGGCGGCTGGTGCAGTTTATGTCGCGCGCTGGACCGCGTTTCACGTCAAGCAACTGGCGCGCGCCATGCAGGAGATGTTCGCCAAGAAAGGCTTCAGCTTCATCGAGGTGCTGTCGCCGTGTCCAACGCTCTATCAACGGCGCAACAAGATGGGCGACGGGCTGGACACCATGAAGTTCTACAAGCAGGCCAGCAAGGTGCGTAACGGCGCGCCGACCAGCGAGGTCGCGCTCAGCCGCAGCGGTGAGATCATCGTCGGCAAGTTTGTCGATCGCGAGCGCACCGACTACGGCGGCCTGATGCACGACACCCTGGCCGACGCTCTGGGCGACGATTACGTGGAAACGGAGGCGTGCACATGCCAGTAACGGAGATCCGCATTGCGGGGTTTGGCGGGCAGGGCGTCATCCTGTCGGCGGTGGTCATCGGCAAAGCGGGATGCATCTATCAGGCCGGCTACTCGACGATGACGCAGAGCTTTGGCCCTGAGGCACGCGGCGGCGCCTGCAGCGCGCAGGTCATCTTGTCCGACTCGCCGGTGCTCTATCCCTACGTGACGCGGCCGGACATTCTGGTCGTCATGTCGCAGGAGGCGTACACGCTATTTAGTCCGCAGATCAAAGACACCGGCATTCTGATCATCGAAGAAGATCTCGTGCGCATCGGAGAGCTCCCCGCTGGCGTGCGCGTGTATAGCGTTCCGGCAACGCGCATCGCGGAAGAGCTGGGCAAGAAAATGGTTCTGAACATCGTCATGGTCGGCTTCTTTGGGGCGGTCTCGCAGACGGTCAATCCTGACGCGCTGCGCAAAGCGGTTGCGGCCTCGGTTCCTGAGGCCTATCGCGAGCTGAACCTGAAAGCGTTTGATCGCGGATTTGAGTACGGGACGAAGGAACTCAGCGAGGTCATCGTCAAGCAGGAATCGCAGGTGGCAGTGGCCGCGCTGGAAATGTAAGATTCGTCAGGATAGAGCGGGGCTTCAGCACTGCGTCGCAGGGAAGTACGCTAGCTTGGGCTGTGGTGGTTCTCTCCTGGATCACCGCAGCCCAAGTCTTTTTGCATTGCGGTTCTTGAAGCGATCCTGAAGGTTCGCTTCACTGGATTCTGCCAAAAACCAATATCTCCTTCAGCAACTCCTCCTTTTTCACGAAAAGCAGGGCCGCGGCGCAATGAGGAAACATTAGGGCGCACTTGCCACATCGCATAGAGATAAGTCTTGATTGCGCACAACGGACCTACGTTCCCCTGAGCCCAATGCATCCCTGCGCCAGCAAGGCAACAATGCTTTGGCCACGAGGGCCGGGTCTGCAGCCTTCACCTACTAGCCGGAGGTACGGGAGAGCACGATGTCAAGAATGGTCGCGGACCAGATTGTTGAACGCTTGATCGATTGGGGAGTGAATACGATTTTTGGATTGCCGGGCGACGGCGTCGACGGCATGTTTGAGGCCCTTCGCACCCATGCCGGCAAGCTAAAGTTCATTCAGGTCCGTCATGAAGAAGCCGCCGCCTTCGCCGCCTGCGGATACGCCAAGTACACGGGACGGCTCGGCGTCTGCATCGCCACCTCCGGCCCCGGCGGCATTCACCTGCTTAACGGGCTCTACGATGCCAAGTGCGATCAGCAGCCGGTGCTGGCCATTACCGGGCACACCTACCATGACTTGATTGGCACATGTTTTCAGCAAGACGTGGATTTAGACAAGCTCTACATGGACGTCGCGCCCTACAACCAACGAATCATGGGGCCGGCCCATGTAAACAGCGTGGTCGATGAGGCGGTGAGAAGTGCACTCGGAAAACACACTGTGTCACACATTACGATCCCCAAGGACATTCAGGAGTGGCGCGCCTCGGACTTCCATCGCTCCGGCGCTAACATACGTGATCACAGCGGGCTGGTGTTTCAGCCCTCATATCCCTGTCCGCCGAAGCGCATGCTGGAGCAAGCGGCAGAGATCCTGAACGACGGCAAGAAGGTCACCGTCCTGGTTGGGCGGGGATGTCTGGGCGCCAGAGAAGAGGTTGAGCAGCTCGCAGAAACCCTCGGCGCACCGGTAATCAAAGCTCTGTTGGGCAAGGCGGTGATTGCGGACGGCAGCCCCTACACCACGGGCGGGCTGGGCTTGCTCGGCACCGCCCCATCGCAGGATGCGATGGAAGAATGCGACACCCTGCTCATCGCGGGCAGCTCCTTCCCCTACTTGCAGTTCTACCCCAAGCCAGGGAAAGCGAAGTGCGTGCAGATCGATCTGGAGAGCACGCGTATCGGGCTTCGGCATCCCATCGATGTCGGGCTGGTCGGCGATTGCAAGATCGTCTTGCGTGCATTGCTGCCTTTGCTGAAACGCAAGCCGGACCGCAGCTTCCTCGAAACCGCGCAGAAGCGGATGGAGAGCTGGAATGAACTCATGCGCGAGCGCGGCACGCGGATGGACAAGCCAATGAAGCCGCAGGTCGTCACCTATCACCTGAACAAGCTGCTGAAGGACGATGCCATCGTCTCCTCCGACAGCGGTACGATCGCGACCTGGACTGCACGCTACATCGAGATGCGCGGCAAAATGCAGTTCTCATTGTCGGGAACATTGGCGACCATGGCCAATGGCTTGCCGTACAGCATCGGAGCGGCCGTGGCGTATCCCGGTCGGCAGGTGGTCTGCATTGTAGGCGACGGTGGACTAACCATGCTCATGGGGGAACTCGCCACACTGGTCAAATACAAGCTGCCAGTGAAAGTCATCGTCGTAAAGAACAATGCTTTGGGACAGATCAAGTGGGAGCAGATGGTGCTCGATTCGAACCCGGAATATGGCGTCGAACTGCAGCCCATTGACTTCGCCAAGGTAGCCGAGGCGTGTGGCG
>Ga0335073_10012956_pt1 | contig 11684 bp, 11 predicted proteins | sample Lox_Sample_22_FD_207093 | JGI IMG/M metagenome (GOLD analysis project Ga0335073, IMG submission 207093) | Soil microbial communities from Loxahatchee National Wildlife Refuge, Florida, United States - Lox_Sample_2.2 | ecosystem: Environmental > Terrestrial > Soil > Wetlands | place: USA... | reverse complement strand
TGGGGATGACAAGGCGTCCTGTCCGGCGGAACTGCTATAACGCCGGTCGATCCGGGCGGCGATATCGCCATCCCGGTTAACGGAAATACTGACCACTCGCAGGACATCAGGGCAGCGGAGCAGCAGCCGATTGCCAGCGTTTCCTAGCGCTTCAGCTCTTTCCGCGCCGGTGATGGACGAAGTAATGAGATCTCCGATCTCGACGGTCGGCCGATAGCCCACAACCTCCGATTCGGAAAACTCCGCCCGTCCTCGCCTGCGGCCCGGTTTCGTCTCCGCCTTAAGGAATGCGGGAAAGGGCTCGCCGGTGTAGTTAAGGACATGAAAAGACGCGAAGGAATTGTCGAACGAGCATTCTGCCGTGGTCACGAACGACCAGTCCTGCCGCCACCAGTTCGTATCGTCGAAGCTCACCGGCGCAAACCGAAGACCCAGTTCGCCCGCCGAGGCATTGATGACCGAGTACTTGGTGCTGAGAGCGCTGATCTCGCAGTCGAGCCGCCTGATCAGCGGATGAGAGTACTTCGGCTTGTCAGGATCGAAGCGAGTCTCGAAGAGACCGTCCGTGGACCCCAGATAGACGCGGTTGGCGTAAAGGCTCGCGTCAAGCAAGGACCCTGGTACCGGGTCACCGGGCACCGGAGTCGGTTCGCATTTGACCGTCATCATCGCCGAAGGCCCGACCGCGCCGAAACCAAAGTGCAGCGTCTTGGTGAACTCGGCCACCGTACTGAGCCGCCTGAACTGCTCGCTTCCCTTCCAGTCAGTCCTGAAGATCGCGTAATCGCAGGCAAGCGCGAATTCGGCCGACGCGTGCTGGCGGACGAACTGAACGAGTTTGGTCATCGGGAGAATGTACATTTCGCCGCCCGGCGTCCAGAGGATTAAGTGCTCTTTATAGAGCCAACCGTCGGCCCATTGTCCTGGTACGCGGATGCGAATGGTACCCGCCATGAGGTCACTACCTTTCTGGTTCGCTGACAAGAGGGTTGCTAACGTTATAGCGCAGGGCTCTGACAGTGACCCCGGCGAGCGCGGGAGCGCGAACGACATCGTTGGCTCATTGATGCTGTTGGCGTACCGAATCCAACAACAACGATGGAACTTTGATGATGTGCCCACAACATCGGAGTTCCATCGTTGCTGTCAATTTCTGCTGCCCAACAGCATCGTTGACCCGTTGATGTCGTTGGCAATCTGGTTCGCCCCAGCTAGAGGGAGGAAGACCGTGCCCGCAGGGATGGTCCAGGCCGCCACGGCCTGGCTGGCGGGATCCGGGGCTGGGTGGAACCGGGCGGGGGTCAGGGGCGGGCGGTGGTCGGGGCGGGCGGGGTTAGAGTTCTCCGGCTAGTTCTGAGGTCCAGACGACTACGCGGGTGCGGTCGCCACGGAACAGGTCGCGGGCGAACTCGAGAGGCGTTCCCGACTGGGCGTACGCGGTTCGCTCGACCAGCATCAGCGGCGCGCCTTCTGCGACCCCCAGCGCCTCGGCTTCGCAAACCCCCGCCGTCACCGGCTCGAGAAGGCATACCGGGCGTTCGGCAGGGAGCTGACGCCCGACTACGGCCCCGTCGAGGCCGGCCTCCTGTTCGCCTGCAAGCTGAAGACGGACATCGGGTTCCTCGGCCGCGACGCGGTGGAGGCGGCCAGGGCCGCCGGTCCGTCCCAGCGGCTGGTTTCCTTCGTTCTCGACGACCCTGACGTGATGATGTGGGGAGGTGAACTGCTGCTGCGCGACGGGGCCGCCGCCGGCCTGGTGACGTCGGCCGCGTGGGGAGCTACTATCGGCGCGTCGGTCGGATTGGCGTACTTGCGCCGGCCGGACGGGGGCCAGGTGACTGCCGGATACATCAAGTCGGGCAGGTATCAGGTCAACGTCGGCGGCGAGGTGTGCGGCGTGACAGTGTCGTTGCGCCCGCCATTCGACCCGGATGGGGAGAAGGTGCGTCGATGACGCCGCAACCGGGCACGATGGCTATCAGCGCGTTCGATCTTTTCAAGATCGGAATCGGGCCGTCAAGTTCGCACACCGTGGGACCGATGCGCGCGGCTGCTCTCTTCGCCGGTTCGCTGACCGCCGACGGGGTACTCAACCAGGTCGCCCGCGTGCACGTCGAACTGTTCGGCTCGCTAGGCGCGACCGGGCACGGCCACGGCAGCGTGCCGGCGATCGTGCTCGGCCTCATGGGCGAGCAACCTGACACGGTCGACCCGTCAGCCGCCAGGCCGGCCGTCGATACGGCAAGAGAGTCAGGAAAGCTGCTGCTTGCGGGCCTTCATGAGATCGATTTCGACCCGGACGCCGACATCGTGCTGCACCGCCGCAAGCGGCTGCCTTTCCACCCCAATGCGATGGTCTTCGAGGCGGCCGATGCCGTCGGCGCTGAACTGAGCAAGCACACGTACTACTCGGTCGGGGGCGGCTTCGTCCTCGGCGAGGACGAGGCGGGCAGCCCTTCGCTGGTACCTGACAGCGCCGTGGTGCCTTACCCGTTCCACAGCGGTGCCGAGCTTGTCGCCCAGGCTCACGCTTCCGGCCTGCCGATCAGTGGCGTCATGCTGGCTAACGAACTCATGCGCCGCAGCGAAGCGGAAATCAGGGAGGGCTTGCTGAAGATCTGGTCGGTGATGCAAGAGTGCGTCGCGGCCGGTGTCGGGGCCGAAGGAGTACTGCCAGGGGGACTCAAGGTCCGCCGCCGCGCCCGCAAGCTACACGAGAACCTGGAGCAGTCCTCTGACGCGCATGACCCCTTGTACGCGATGGAGTGGGTGACCCTGTATGCCCTCGCCGTCAACGAGGAGAACGCGGCCGGCGGCCGCGTCGTCACCGCCCCGACGAACGGCGCGGCCGGCATCATCCCCGCGGTGCTGCACTACTACATGAGGTTCGTGCCAGGTGCCGACGAGGACGGCGTGATCAGGTTCCTGCTCACCGCGGCAGCCATCGGGGTGCTGTTCAAGGAAAACGCCAGCATCTCAGGGGCCGAGGTCGGCTGCCAGGGCGAGGTCGGCTCGGCCTGCTCGATGGCGGCGGCTGGCCTGGCCGAGGTGCTTGGCGGAAGCCCTGAGCAGGTCGAGAACGCGGCCGAGATTGGCGTTGAGCACAACCTTGGCCTGACCTGCGACCCGGTCGGCGGTCTGGTCCAGATCCCGTGTATCGAGCGCAACGCGATCGCCTCTGTGAAGGCGATCACCGCGGCGAGGATGGCCGTCAGGGGCGACGGAAGTCACCACGTTTCCCTGGACAAGGCCATCAAGACCATGCGGGAGACCGGCGCGGACATGAAGGACAAATACAAGGAAACCGCCCGAGGCGGCCTAGCCCTCAACGTGGTGGAGTGCTGACAGCGGGGGCCCTTCGCAGTCGGTTTTGCGACAGTAAGGGCCCCGCTGCGTCCCGCTTAATCGCCTGGCCACCACGCGATGGCGACCGAGCCGCCCGCGACGGCGATGTCGAGTGCCTTAGTGTGCTTGTCGCGCCAGATGGTGTACTGCCCTTCCGCGAGGCCGGGATAGACGGCGGCGTACTTGGTGCCGCTCGCCGTGTGCCTCGGCCTGACCTGGGAGTGGGTCCGGCTGACGCCTTCTTTCCCTGCCTGGCTTATCTCAATTTCCGCGCCGTCGAGGTCGGGCGGCGTATGCAGGAGCAGTGCCCCGATGCCAGGGCCGAGCTCGAGCACGACGGTGCCTCCGTACGAGGGACCTGCGGTGTGTTCGTGCATGGGCATGCTCACGAGGACGGATCGTCGTAGCCGTCGAACGGCACGCCGAGGTAGGGGAACTTGTCAAGGTACGGCATGCCGAGGCTGGCAGGCGTCAGACCGTCGGACAGCTCCCCGGCTGCGGCGTCCGGCGTGTAACTCGAGTCAATGAGCGGGTAGGTCGCGCCGGCGATCGCGCGCAGCTCGACAGAGACCACGTCGTCGAACACGCGGCGGCCGTTGGGGAAGCCGGCCGGGTCGCCGCCGATGAGGCCGAGAATGTTCGGGCTGTTCGATGGCGGTATCGAGGTATTGAGCCGCAGCATGTCGGCCTGAATTGAGCCAGTGAAGTTTGTGAAGTGCGGAACGATTCCTGACGGGATGCCGGTCAGCAGGATGGCTTCCAGGTCAATCCGCGGCTTCTTCGACGCGACCAGCGAGGCCAGCTTCGGGAAGACGCCAGGGTAAAGGACGGGCAGCAGGCCGGCCAGTTCGGGATTAGCGACGTGCTTGGCGAACTGCTTGTCGGCGACCGGCGCCTGGCCGTTCCAGTAGTCCTTGCTGCCCAGCGGGATAAGGACCTCGTTGACCAGCGGCATGCCAAGCCGCGACACCTGCTGGAACGGACCGCTGAAGATGTGCTTGCCAGGTGAGTCGGCGATGCGGACCCGCTGCCTGCTCGCCGACGTCCACACGCCGATGACCGGACGGCCTTTCTCCGTGATCTGGGAGATCGGTATCTGCATGGCGATCGAGTGGACGTTAAGCAGCTTGGTGGCGTTGACGCCGGCGGCCGAGCTCAGGCCGTCGGCCTTGCCGAAGACGTTGAGGTTCTGGAACGGGCGCAGGTTGCCGAGGTCGAAGATCGAACCGAGGTCCACGTAGAATCCCTCGGCGCGCTGGCCGGCGAACACCTTGCTGCCGTCGCTGAGCGAGTGCACCGCCGGGGCGGCCAGCTTGCTCGCGTAGTCCGGCGTTGACAGCGGGCCGATGTTGCACGGCGGGCAGTGAAGGTTCCTGCCGACGAGGGTTCTGACGACGTTCTTGCCGCGCAGGTCCCAGCGGATGATCTCGTAGTGCTGCTTGCGGTTCCAGTTCGCGCTGCTCAGCGACGTGATCGGGCCGGTGTTGTAAAGGAAGGTGTCCTGGTCGGCGAGCGTCGTGGTGAAGCGGAACTCGTAGGTGATGTTGGCTTCGCCGTGACCCTTGGTGTCGATGTGGATGTTGTACTTGACGTCGTCACCGAACTCGTAGAAGTTCGGGCCTCCGGCCGGACTCTGTAGCGGGATGTAGTTGGCGATCAAGGTGACGGTGTCCGGTTTGTCGGGACTGACGAACGCATAAAGGTCGGTGCTATCGGCTACCGGGTCCTTGGAGATCTCCGGTGCCTCGCGATGCGATGACATTAGTGGCTGCCTCTTTCGTCTGTTGGTCGGGAAGTCACCGGGCTGCGCGGACGATGCGGGCGGCAAGCGCGCGGTCGTGGATCTCGGTTTCGCCTTCGCCGCGGTAAATGGCAAGCTCGCCGGTCGCGGCGTTGCGTACGTGCACGACGATCGCCTCGCTGCTGGTTGCTTCCCTCGCCTCGTGCTTCGGCTGACCGTCCGCGGCCGCGGATGCCGTCGGCGTTACCATTCCTGCCAGCGTGGTCGCTGCCAGGCCGGCGGCACCCACTCCGGCGGCGCCTTTCAAAACCGAGCGACGGGATGGGCTGTTGCCCGCGGTCGCGGCTGAGTCGTCAAGATCGGGCATGACAATCCTTTCGAAAAGCTATGGCCACCTGTTTCTGGCGCGGTGAGTTCGGCGCTGACAGCCAACCGGATTGGTCGAAGACCAAGATCTCCTGAGCTGACGGGCCGGCCTAGCAGCATCGCTGGCTCGTTGTTGTCGTTCGCGGACCGGGGCCAGGGACATCGGTGGCTACCTGATGCGGTTCCCGCAACGTCGCGGAGCCACCGATGCTGTTCGCCGCAGGCCGGGTTACGGCATCGATGGCTACTTGATGCTGTTGCCGTTGATGCTGTTGCCGGGCGGGCTCAGGTGACGCGAGGATTGCGCGCTGAGTTGCTCCGGGCTTTACCGCGGGTTACGTGCGCAGGGGGATGACTACCAGGGGGTTCGTTGTTGGCTTGCTGGTGCCGCCTGCGGGCTCGATCGTGATGCCGAAGTCGTCGCCGTGGACGGCGCCGCGGGCCAGGACGGGGCCAGAGCGGCCGGGCGCGCCCGAGCCGAGCAGGCCGGCTGGCCGTACGCGCGGCGGGCCGATCAGCCAGAGTTCGTAGACCTTGCCTGAGGGCGGCGCGGGCAGGCCGTTCGAGGCGAAGATGACCGCGTGCTCACTTAGCGAGTAGACCAGCGTGACGTGCCCGCCTGCCGAGGTGGTCCGGGTCGAGGCCCGTGAGTCTGGTGCCGCGAGCACGGCGGCCAGCGCCGCGTCCCTCTGTTGTGCCCGGTCCAGTTGGTGCCTGGTTCCGATCAGCGCGATCAGCAGCACGACGGCGACGGCGGCACACGCCGCCGCGAACGCGTAGGAAAGCATCGGCAGGCGGCCCTGCCAGAAGGCACGCACGGGTGGGCGACCGTGCTCGGTGACCGGTGGAAGCTGCCTGACCTGGGAAATGGCGGCCAGCACGTGCTCGCGCATCGCAGGGGGCGGCGGTTCCGCAGCGGCGAAGGCCATCCTGGTCGCCGTTTCTGCGAAGCCGCGTACCTCGCCAGTGCACTGCTGGCAGCGCCGCAGGTGCCTTTCGAACCTGTCGTTCTCCGCCTCGTCATCGATCGCGTCGACGGCGTAGGCACCGGTCAGCGAGTGCACGTCGGCTCGGAGGAGCTTCATGAGCTCACCCCCATGCAGTCTCGCATCCTGATCAGGCCGTCGCGGATTCTTGTCTTGATCGTGCCGAGCGTGCTCTTCAGCAGTCCGGCGACCTCACGGTAGGAGTATCCGCCGTAATAGGCCAGCGTGATCGACTCGCGCTGCAGTTCGGTGAGACCTTCGAGGCAGCGGCGAACCCGCTCCTGCTCGAGGCTTGCCTCGACGGCAGCCGCGACATCGTCTGTGCCGGTGACCGGCATGGCGATCCGCTGCTCACGCTCGGCCGCGGCCGCGGCCGAGCGCACCCGGTCAACCGCACGGCGATGGGCGATCGTCATCACCCAGGTCGCGGCGCTGCCCTTAGCTGGGTCAAACCTCGAAGCCGCGCGCCACACTTCGAGCAGCACTTCCTGCGCGACCTCTTCTGACTGCGCCGGATCCCTCACGACGCGGCGGATCAGGCCGTATACAGGGCCGGCGAGCTGATCGTAGACACGCGAGAACGCGCTCTCGTCGCCACGGGCGACCAGGACAAGCAGGCCGTCCAGGTCCCGGTCTTTCCCCTCCGTAAGACCAGGACCCGTCCCGGTCGGCCGCATCTGACGCGCGTCCATGACACCTATTCGGTTGGCTGGCCAGAACGGATTGGGGTCAGTTTCAGCGACTATCGAACACCTGCCGCGCCCGGCTGCGCACCCGAGTCGCGCAAATACCTGTAAGCTAGGTTCGCCTCGCGCGGCGGAGTAGCTCAGTCAGGCAGAGCAAGCGGCTCATAATCGCTGTGTCGCCGGTTCAAGTCCGGCCTCCGCTACGAACTCACCCGCCCGCAGGCGGGGAGTAAGGAACAGACCCGCAGGGCGGGCTGTTCAGGACACTGGCTCCTAGCTTAGAGTCCTATGACATATCTCCCTTGAGAGGAAGGCACTCCACGTGGCCGCGACCGACATCAGGCCCAAGATCACCCTTGCCTGCCAGGAGTGCAAGCATCGCAACTACATCACGCGGAAAAACCGGCGTAATGACCCGGACCGCGTCGAGCTAAGCAAGTACTGCCCGAACTGCCGCAAGCACCAGCCGCACCGCGAGACGCGCTAGTACTCGCATGGCGATCAACCGCGAGTACGTCGGCAAGACGTTTCCCCGTACCGAGCCTTACGAGGTCAGCAGGGAGAAGCTGAGGGAGTTCGCCGATGCCATCGGCGACCCCAACCCGGTGTACCGCAGCCGGGCCGCGGCTAGCGAGGCCGGCTTCGCCGACGTGATCGCGCCGCCGACGTTCCCGATCGTGGTGAGCATGGCGGGCAGCGCGCAGGCCCTGGCCGATCCAGGACTGAACGTGAACTACGCGATGGTCGTCCATGGTGAGCAGAGGTTCGTCTACACCAGGCCGCTTCTGGCCGGGGATGTCGTCACCGCCGAGGTGACGATCTCTGACATCAAGGACGTCGGGCGCAACTCGACGCTGACCACGACGACGGAGATCCGCACGGTCGAAGGCGAACTCGTGGTTACCGCCTATTCCACGATCGTAGAGCGCGGGGGCGCGGGATGAGCGACCAGGTCAAGTACGCGGACGTCGAAGCCGGCGCCGAGCTTCCTATCGTGAACTACCCGGCGACCAGGCTGAGCCTGGTGAAGTACTGCGGTGCCTCGGGCGACTTCAACGTGATCCACTGGAACGAGCGGATCGCGAAGGCGGTCGGGCTCCCCGACGTGATCGCGCACGGCATGTTCACGATGGCGCAGGCAGGGCGCTATGTCACGGACTGGGCAGGACCGGCGGCCACGGTCGTCGAGTTCGGCGTCAGGTTCTCAGCTCCCGTTGTCGTGCCCGATGACGACATCGGCGGGACGATCAGCGTGACAGGAAAGGTCGAGGAAAAGCTCGATGGCAACCTGGTTGCGCTGGCACTGACGGCGAGGTCGGGCGAGGCCAAGGTACTCACCAGGGCGCGTGCGGTCGTCAGGCTGCCCTGAGCGAGGTCGTGTCCGTGCCTGGGCCTCTGCCGCTGATCGCTTAGGCTCACCTGGTGCGAGTGCTGACCGAACGGCTTTCCGCGTACACGACCTTCCGCCTCGGCGGCCCTGCGGGCAGGTTCACCGTCGCCCGGACGGCCGAAGAACTGACCAGCGCCGTGGCGCAGGCCGATGCGGCCGGGGAGCCTGTGCTGATTCTTGGCGGCGGAAGTAATTTGCTTGTCGCTGATGAGGGCTTTCCCGGCTTGGTCGTCCGGGTGGCGAGCGCGGGAATTTCGGTCTCAGGCACCGCCCGAGGGGCAGCGGTCACGGTCGCTGCCGGTGAGAACTGGGCGGCGCTTGTCGACTGGGCCGTCACGGAAAAACTGGCGGGGATCGAGTGCCTGGCCGGCATTCCGGGAATGGCCGGAGCGACGCCGATACAGAACGTGGGCGCCTACGGCCAGGAAGTGGCCGCGACGATCGACTCGGTGCGGGTCTTTGACCGGGCCGCGCGTACTGAGCGGACGCTGAGTCCTGCGGAGTGCGAGTTCGGGTACCGCGCCAGCCTGTTCAAGGCCGCTCCCGACAGGTACGTCGTGCTTGAGGTGACGTTCGCGCTGGCCAGCGATCCCATGTCGATGCCAGTCAAGTACCCAGAACTGGCGAGGAAGCTTGGCGTCAGCGTGGGGGAGCGGTCGCCGCTGCCTGATGTCAGGGACGCCGTGCTCGCGCTGCGCCGTAGCAAGGGCATGGTGCTTGACGCCGAAGACCCTGATACCGCTAGCGCCGGGTCATTTTTCACCAATCCGGTGATTTCGTCGTTGCAGTTCGCGGAGCTTGAGCGCCGCGCAAAGGGCGCCGTGCCCACATACCCCGCCAGGGACGGGCAGGTCAAGGTGCCCGCGGCCTGGCTGATCGAGCACGCGGGGTTCGGCAAGGGGTTCCGTGGTCCTGCCGGGGCACGGATCTCGACCAAGCACACGCTCGCGCTCACCAACGCCGGCGGCGCGACGACTGCGGACGTGATCGGGCTCGCGAGACAGATTGTGGCTGGCGTGCGGGAAGCGTTCGGCGTGGAACTCACCAGCGAGCCGACCCTGGTCGGCGTCAGCCTCTAGGCCGGAGCCGATCCAGCAGCCGGGCCAGGGAGCCGATCCCATGGATCAGGGGATTGAGGGTGAAGCACACCCTCAATCCCCTGATTCACGGGCGGCCAGAGACCCTCAGCGGCGCGGGGTCCGGGGCGGCGAGCCAGGCTTCGATGCCCGTGAGCAGGCCGGCCTTGACATCGTCAGGGGCGGCGGACCCGCGCACCGACATCCTGGCCAGTTCGGCCAGCCATTCATCTGGCAGCCCGTGCACGGCCCTTGCCGCCTCATACTGCGCGGTCAGCCTCGCGCCGAACAGCAGCGGGTCATCGGCGCCGAGCGCGACGGGGATCCCGGCACCGAGCAGCGTGAGCAGCGGCACCTCGCCCGGTGAGGCGGCCACGCCGAGCGCCACGTTGGACGCAGGGCAAACCTCGAGCGTCACCTGCCGCTCAGCCAGCCGCGTGAGCAGAGAGGGTTCTGCGGCGGCGGCCACGCCATGGCCGATGCGGACGGCGCCGAGTTCGTCAAGGCAGGCAAGGACGCTGGCCGGGCCTTCAAGCTCGCCGCCGTGCGGGACCGGCATCAGCCCGGCTCGGGTCGCGATACGAAAGGCGGGGGCGAACTCGGAGGTCACGCCGCGGCGCTCGTCGTTGGACAGGCCGAAGCCGGTCACTCCGCGTCCCGCATAGGCGGCCGCCAGCCTTGCCGCCGTCCTGGCTTCCAGCGGGTGCTTCGTCCGGTTCGCCGCGACGACTACGCCCAGGCCCACGCCGGTCGTCAGTGCGGCCCGTGCGGCGGCATCTAGCACCAGCTCGGTGAACGCGGTCAGCCCGCCGAACCGGCCGGCATAGCCAGAAGGATCGACCTGGAACTCCAGCCAGCCTGAACCCTCCGCACGCTCGTCCTCGGCCATCTCCATGACCAGCCTGCGTACGTCGGCCTCTGTCCGCAGCACCGCCCGCGCGCTGTCGTACAGGCGCTGGAACCTGAACCAGCCACGTTCGTCAGTGCCGCGCAGCCGGGGCGGCCAGTCGGCACCGAACGCATCGGGCAGCCTGATCTGATGGGCGGCGGCAAGCTCGATCAGCGTCTCGCGCCGCATCGAGCCGGTGAAGTGCAGGTGCAGGTGTGCCTTGGGTAGCCGGTCGAGCCGCCTGGGCATTCAGCGGGCGGTGCCCAGCAGCTTCTGCATCCTGGTCAGGCCTTCTTCGAGGTCGGCGTCTGCGAGGGCCGATGACAGCCTGAAGTAGCCTGGCGTACCGAATGCCTCACCAGGTACGACGGCGACCTCGGCCTCATCGAGCAGCAATCCGGCGAGCGCGGCGGAGGTCTCCACCTTGCGGCCGGCGATCTCCTTGCCAAGCAGGCCGCGGACGCTCGGGTAGCAGTAGAAGGCGCCTTCTGGCAGCGGGCAGATCACGCCGGGGATCTCGTTCAGCATCGCGGTCATGCGCTGCCTGCGCCGGTCGAACGCATTGCGCATGATGGCAACGGCCGACAGGTCGCCGGACACCGCGGCGAGCGCGGCGGCCTGGGCCACGTTGCACACGTTAGAGGTCACGTGCGACTGGAAGTTCGCGGCGGCCGAGATCACGTCGAGCGGCCCGATCATCCAGCCGACCCGCCACCCGGTCATCGCGTAAGTTTTCGCGCAGCCATTAAGCACCACGCAACGGTCTGCCGTCTCGGGGACGATCACGGGGATCGAGCTGAACTTGGCCGTGCCGTAGACCAGGTGCTCGTAGATCTCGTCGGTCACAACCCAGATCCCCTTGTCGGCCGCCCACTTGCCGATCTCGGCGACGAGTTCAGGCGGGTACACCGCGCCTGTCGGGTTTGATGGCGAAACGAAGAGCAGAACCTTGGTGCGTTCGGTAAGCGCGTCCTCGAGCTGGTCGATGCTGACCAGGTAGCCGGTGGTTTCATCGGCCAGCACCGGCACCATCACGCCGCCGGCGAGCGTGATCGCCTCAGGGTAGGTGGTCCAGTAAGGAGCGGGCACGATCACCTCGTCGCCAGGGTCGAGCAGGGAGGCGAAGGCCTGGAAGACGGCCTGCTTGCCTCCGTTGGTGATCAGCACCTGGCTCGGCGTGACCTCGAACCCCGAGTCGCGCTTGG
>Ga0335073_10012955_pt1 | contig 11685 bp, 3 predicted proteins | sample Lox_Sample_22_FD_207093 | JGI IMG/M metagenome (GOLD analysis project Ga0335073, IMG submission 207093) | Soil microbial communities from Loxahatchee National Wildlife Refuge, Florida, United States - Lox_Sample_2.2 | ecosystem: Environmental > Terrestrial > Soil > Wetlands | place: USA: Florida... | reverse complement strand
CCATCTGAAATCGCCCCTTGGTTTGTGTGCACGCACCCGTGAACGCGCCTCTTTCGTGGCCGAACAACTCGCTCTCTAGCAGCGCACTCGGAATGGCCGCGCAGTTGAGGGCTATAAAGCGGTTGTGGCGGCGAGGACTGGCCTCATGAATCGCTCGGGCAATCACTTCTTTTCCGGTGCCGGTTTCGCCCTGGATCAGTACAGCCGAGTCCACGGGTGCAATTCTATCCACGTCTACGAGCACAGCCCGGAATTTTGGACTGAATCCGATCAAATCGATAGTAGGCATGATGTTCCTTTCTATGAATGCGGAAAGCGCCGCGTTTTCTCTGATCGAGCCAGCATGGGCTAGCTTCCGGTTCTTAGTCTCGCGATCCACTCGCTCACGTAGGGATCGCAATTGACGAGCGTAATGTCGGCCGCTTCGCACTGAGCAAGAAAAGCGATGCCGTCTTGACCAGTCAAAGTCACGTCCTTGAGGTCAAGGATGATTCGTCGGTCCTTCCCTTCAGCGGCGATGAGCGCTCCTAACTCGGCAACGCTCTCCTCGTCGATTCGGCCGCTTAGGGCAAAGACCACCTCCCCGTTCGCCCTCTTGTGAATTCTCAGCACTCGGTTTCCTGGCGGTGTGAAAAGCAAACTGCAGGCCAAGTGTAGGTGACTGAAAAGAAAGATGTTGACGACCCCTTCCACTGACGAATCTCGCCAATTGACGAGCGCCGTACAATGATCCTCTCGAAGAGCGGGCGGGACCTGCCCGAGATCGGCTAGCTGTCTTTCGAAGGATCCAGCCCCCGGAAGCGATTCTTATTGATCTTCAAGGACTTGATCTTCGACTCTAGCGTGGTCCGCGGAATGCCCAGCTTGGCAGCGGCGCCTGAGGGCCCGTACACGCGTCCTCCGCATTCCCGCAAGGCAGCCTCAATGACAGCCTTCTCCTGATCGGGGAAGTGGTCAAAGGGATTTGGTCGTAGATCTACATTTGCATTACTGTCCGAAGGCCGATGGGAAAGCCAACTCTCATCAACGGCAAATGTCTGTGAATCACTTACCACGACAGATCGCTCGATTACGTTTTGCAATTCCCGAATATTACCCGGCCAGGCGTACGATTGCAGAAGATCAAGGCTCTTCTTGTCGACGGCCGTAAAATGCCGACCTGCTTTCCGTGCGTAGCGATTCAGGAAATATGTGACAAGCAAGGGAATGTCTTCGCTTCGTTTCCGCAGAGGTGGCACTTCAATCGGAAAGACGTTCAGCCTGTAAAACAGGTCGCTGCGGAACGAACCTGCTGCGATCGCGGATTCCAAATCGCGATTGGTGGCGGCGATCACCCGCACATCGGCGCGAATCATCCCGGTTCCTCCGATGCGCTCAAATTCGCGTTCCTGAAGAACCCGCAAAAGCGCGATCTGTGTTTCCGCCGGTAGCTCGCCCACCTCGTCGAGGAAGATCGTGCCTTTCTCCGCCAGTTCAAAGCGTCCTATACGGCGCTGTGTCGCCCCGGTGAATGCGCCCTTCTCATGACCAAATAGTTCCGATGCGATGAGGTCACGGGGGATGACGGCACAGTTCACACTCACAAACGGGTGTGAAGATCGCTCGGATCGCCGGTGAATGGCGCGCGCCACCAGTTCCTTGCCGGTGCCGGTCTCACCGGTGATCAGAACGCTGGAGTCGGTTGGCGCAACCTTGGAGATACGGGAAAGCACCGTTTTTAGCCGCGCGGAAGTTCCCACGATCTCTTCGAACATCGATGCCTTGTCGACTTCTTCGCGCAGTGCCACATTTTCTTCCTGGAGCCTTTGCTCGACTAGCTTGCGATCGTCGATATCGGTCCCGGCGGCATACCACCGCGTCGTGCGCCCTTCCTCATCCAAGACCGGGCTTAAGCGATAGTGGAACCAACGATACTGCCCGTCCTTTCTCCTGAGTCGCGCTTCGTACTCAAACGGCGATCCGCTTTGTAGTTTTCCGGGAAGGTCCTTTGTCACGAATTCGGCATCCTGGGGATGCAACACCTGCCGCAGGTCGGCGTCCTTCCAGCCTTTCAACGTAATCCCGTAATACTCGAGCGACGCCCGATTGGTATAGAGGCGCGACCCGTCCGGCCCCAATTCGGTGATGTGCAGCGGCGACAGGTCGAGAAGTTGCCGGGCTTCCTTTTCGCTTTGTCGGATCTTCTCTTCGGCACGCTTCTGGTCGTCGATGTCCGTGGTCGTACCCACGAATTTTAGGACCTTTCCTTCTGCATCGCGCAAGACCACGACCTGCTGGAGATGCCAGCGATAGGTCGCATCCTTAGCACGGAGAGAACGGGTTTCGAAAGCAAAGTCCTGTCCCGAATGTACGCCCTCCAAAAAGACCCTGGCCGCCATCTCTCGGTCAACCGGGTGGACCGCAGTCATCCATGCCTCGGGATGCGACCGGACGAAGTCAATTGTCTGGCCGGCGAATTCAAGCCAAACTTGGTTCACGAAATCAGGTGTCCCATCAGGCCTAAGCGTCCAGGCGGATACGGGAAGATGCTGCAGAATCCCCACCTGGAGTTGCATGTCGGTGTAGAGGGCCGCATTCTCAAGCGAGATTGCGGCTTGCGAAGCCAGCAACTGCAGCACTATAACCCGGTCCGGCGTGAACGCGCCCGGAGTCAGATTGTTCTCCAAGTAAAGTACGCCGACAAGCTTCGCCTGCTTGACGGCAGGCAGGCACAGCACCGACCTGGAGCGCTTCTGGCGCACATATTCGTCCCTTGCATAAACGCTTTCGGCCGAGGCATCATCGAGAAGCACTTTCGATTGAGTCCGGATCGCATAATTCAGCGCGGAAAGGGGAAGATCAGAAGGCGTCACGGTTGTCTGTCGGACGGCGACTTCAAGCCCGCCGGGGCGCGTGACAGCCTCCGCCTCGATCAGCCAATCGCCATCTCGGGGCAGGATAAGCAGACCCCGCTCGGCCCCGGCATTCTCCACCGCCATTCGCAAGAGCTTCTCGATCAGCTCGGGAAGGAGCATCTCACTCGAAATCGCCTGCGAGGCTTTCACTACCGTTTCGACATCCAGCCGTGCGGCTGATGGGCCAATCGTGGCCGAAGCGGCAAGAGTAAATTCCTCGCGCAGGCGCGGGTAATGATCATCCAGTTGGTGTACCTTGCTCTGTGCGCCCCATCGGTAGTAGCAGTTGCGCGCGTTGCGGAGATGGGCATAGCCGGGCGTTTCAAGGCCGTGCGCCAGATAGTACCGCGCGGCCAACTCGCTGGCGAGGCCTTCGTACTGGACGAAGCCGTTCTCACGCGCCGAATGGATGGCCTCCTCGTAAAGAAGCAGGGCATCGGCGTCCCGCTTTTCGATCCGGGCGATCTCCGCCGATACCAGCGCGAGCTTGTCGGCAAACGTCGGCAGATAGCTCTCGGCCCACTCGCGCAGTTGTTTCTGATGCTCTCCGAGGAGTTCGCGCCACGCTTGCTGCTGTTCGGCTGGCGCGGTCTCATAGAGCGCCGCCACCGCCAGCGCGGAGTAGTAGAAGTAGTTCAACTTCGGTTCCATCAACATAACGGCACCGAGCAATGGCTTCGCTTTTTCGGCTGCTGACAATGCCTCGGCATAATCGTTTGACAGGAGCCGCGCCATGAGTTTAAGGATCCAATACCTGCCCATCACAATGGGAGCCCGGGCACGGACGTTTTGAGCTTCGAATGCTGCCTCGTCGAACTCCGCATCGTTGAAGGTAGAGGAAGGTACACTCCCTCCTCGCATGGTGGCGATGAATCGCTGCTCGCCCAGGAATACGGCCACGGCATCCTCGTACCGGGCCTTTTGGGCGAACTCCAGCGCCATTTCCGACTCATGCCACACAAGGTCAAGCGGGTCGCCTCGCAGGAGGCGATACGTGAGGGCCAGGATCAATCCATAGGCAGCCCAGACCGTGCTTCCCGTCTCAATCCCGGCGATAATGCTCCTCCGCGAGGATTCAATCGCGTTCTCGATCGGCTGAGTGAAGCCAGAGACGAATCCAAGCCTGACGAGAATTGAGGCGCGGTTCGCGATAAAGGAATGCTTCTCGACCAGTTCGTATGCGAGTTTGCTGAAAAGATAACCCTCCCTGTAACGGGGAAAGACGAATGCAAGAAGGGAGCCCCAAAAGCCATAGGCCGACGCGGAATCTCCGCTGATTCCGTACCGTACGCTGAGGTTCACCACACGGCAGGCCTGCACGCAGCACAAACGGAGGTCAGTAAACTGGGCAGACATCGAAAGGACTGAGAGCACCTTCATCGCAGCCAGCAATTCCGGATCGGTCATTAACGGCAGATCAATCAGGCTTTCAATCGAGCGCCCATCGAGAGTCTGGGAGACGGCGTCGGATTCGGCCTGGACCTGTTCTTCGGTCGGATGTGCGGGCATTTCGATACCAAAGTCGCGCAGGCAATTAATCGCGCTGTCTACAGCCCTCTGGTGTTCGGACTTGATGACCTCGAACTGGACCTTCAAACAATAAACGGCGGCACCGTCGATTTTTGAGACGGCGCGCGGCAACAGCTGTTCAATCAGCTCTCCGGCTTTATCCAGGTTGCCGGTCAGAAGTTCGCATTCCGCGGATTCCAACCACAGGCTGAATATCAGTTCGTATTCATTGCTCCAGCCGCCTTCGTCCAACAGCGCCATGCCGGCCGCGAAATACGCACTGGCTGATGCATAGGCGGCTGACGCTTTGGCCTTCCGGCCAGTTCTCAGGTTGAGCCCTGCAACCTGCGCTCTTTCGTCGTGATCGATCAATAATCCAGCGCCCCGATTCAGTTGGTTGGCGACATCGAACAGGTGTTCGGCCATGTTGTCCGCCGCCAAACTCGCCAACAGCGCCCGTCCAATCTTAAGGTGCGTTTCGGCGCGCGCGCTTTCGGGGATGAGCGCATAGGCCGCTTCCTGAATCCGGTCGTGGGGGAAGGCGTAGGATCCCTCCAGGCGCAGGACCAGCCCTGCCCGCGCAGCTTCCCACAGGGAGGTGTGGATCTCCCCTTCTTTGGCTTGCCCAAGGGCGGATTGCCCAAAAACCAGACTCAGCGTCGTAAACTCGGCTACGTTCCCGAGACTGGCGAGTTGCTGGAGAGCGGTCTGGGAGTGCAGCGGCAATCGCCGCAGCTTCCCCAACATGAGATCCACGACGTTCGAGGAGTAGCCCTTGGCGCGAATGCGATTTAAGTCCCAGGCCCAGGCGGATGAACCCCGGTCGAACCGGAGCAACTCTTCTTCAGCCAGCGCCATGAGGAACTGGATCGCGAAGAACGGATTGCCGCCAGTTTTCTCGTGGACCAACAACGCCAGAGGACCGGCGGAACTCGGATCGCCGTGCACCGCGTCTACGACGAGCCGCTCAATGTCGTCAAGCCCCAAGGGCGCCAATACGATTTCCTGCACCTTCGCTCCGGCTTCGCGGATAGCGACCAGCGTCCGCACGAGCGGATGAGAGGAACTGACTTCATTGTCGCGGTAGGCTCCGATCAGCAGAACATGCCGCACGTCGGGATCCGTAACCAGGCGCTCCAACAATTCCAGAGTCGCCGTGTCCAGCCACTGCAGATCGTCGAGGAACAACGTCAGGGGATGCTCGGAGCGCGCGAAGACGCCAAGAAAACGCCGGAATACCAACTGGAAACGGCCCCGCGCTTCCTGTGGCGGCAGGTCGGCTACAGGTGGTTGTTTGCCGATGACGAATTCGAGTTCGGGAACGAGGTTGACCATCAATTGGCCATTCGGCCCCAACGCATCCAGAAGAGCGCGGCGCCAGCGGTCTACCTCGGCCTCGCTCGTGACCAGGATCTGACGCACCAGCATCTGGAACGCCTGTGCCAGTGTCGCGTAGGGCACGTCGCGCTTATACTGGTCAAACTTGCCGGCGGCGAAAATCCCGCGCGGCGGGACCAGAACCTTGTGCAGTTCGTTTACTACCGAAGATTTGCCGACACCGGAATACCCGGATACCAGCACGAGTTCGGCGCTGCCCTGCGCCACCACCCGATCGAACGCCGTAAGCAGCGCACCGACCTCGCGCTCCCTCCCGTATAGCTTCTCGGGTATCAGCAATCGGTCTGGCGAGTCATCCGCGCCCAGAGGAAAAGGATCGATGCGGCCATACGTCTGCCACTTGGCCAGACAGCGGCGTAGATCGGCTTCCAGACCTGCAGCAGTCTGATAACGGTCCTCAGCGTTCTTGGCGAGGAGCCTCATGGTGATGGCAGACAGCGGCTCGGGAACCTCGCGGCGATCCACGGGTGCAACCGGCAGGCGGGCGATGTGGCAGTGAACCCACTCCAGGGAATCGGCAGCCGCAAAGGGGAGCACGCCCGTAAGCATCTGGTACAGGGTGACCCCCAAAGAGTATAGATCGCTGCGGGTATCCACCGATCGATTCATGCGCCCAGTCTGTTCCGGAGACATGTAGGCCAGAGTGCCGGCAATCATCTCGGGAGCCGCCGGCGCCTGCCGCTCGCGCGGCAATCGGGACGCAATACCAAAGCCCGTGAGCCACACATGCCCGGCATCGTCGACGAGTACGTGCTCAGGTTTTACATCTTTATGGATGAGCCCGTGCCGGTGGGCATGGCCGAGCGCCGTTGCCAGGTTAATGGCAAGGCGCAGAAGGTGCTCCAGATCGAAAGGCTGATCCCTGCCCCGCTCCAGCACACGGTCGAGAGGCTCGCCGCCCGGGTCGGTGAGAACCAGGATTGTTCGCCCTTCATGACGCGTCAACGCGAGGGGCCTGGCTGCCCAAGCGGCATCGAGTTCGGCGGCGAGCGAGTATTCGTGCTCCAGGCGTCGGAGGGTCTGGGGCGGTGGCGGTTCTGCGGCGGGTGCGACTGACAGGAGGGGCGATGGGTTGCCGTGCTGGCGGGCTCGGTAAAGCGTGAATTCCGCGCTGGCGCGGATTGGTTCCAAAGTGTACTGAGAAGCAGTTGCCATTGAGGGCGTCCCGCTCAGAACGTAATCCGACCCATCAGTTGAATCTGACGCGCGGTGCCGGCTGTGGTGAGGATCTGGCCTGCATTAGCGGCGAAATTACCTGCTGCATCCTTGAAGACGGCATCCCCGGCACCTCCCAGGAAAAACGGACTTTGCGTATTACTCGGAACCCCAAAATTGGGATGGTTGAACAGGTTATAGGCTTCCGCTCCAACCGTAATCTTCCATCGTTCAGCGATGGCAAAATCTCTGTGCAGCGACGGGTCAAATTGCGCGAACGGCGGACCGCGCAGGATATTTCGCCCGGCATTGCCAAACTGATCCGCCGGCGGGACCGCAAAAGCACTCGGATTAAACCAGCACGACGGGGAGCCGGCTCTGGCCCCATTCGGACAGCGTCCCGCGTAAGGATTGCCGATCAAGTCCGGGCGTTCCGCAGTCAGCAGCGATTGTACATCGGCATTGTCGAAGGCAAGCACCGGGGTAAATGGGAGGCCGCTATGCACGTTGACAACAGCCGAGACCTGCCAGCCACCCAGCAGATGTCCGCGTCCGGGTAGCTCGTAACCTGCATTTGCCACGAAATTGTGCCGAATGTCAAAATCCGACGGGCCTCGGTCTCCCTTGCGATCGAAAATGTCTTGAGAAGCGGGAGGATCATTCACAGATTCGAAGCCAAAATCCACCGAAGCATCATCAACGGAATGGGCTAACGTGTAAAACATCTGCCACGACAAACCATGGGAGTACCGTTGCGAAACAGACAATTGAAATGAATTGTAGAAGGACTGCGCATCGGTCAGCTCTCCTAATAACGGTGAAGCCAAGTTCGGATTGTAACGATGCCCTGACGCCGGCTCGAAGGGGTTCTCCTCGGCTTCGCGGGTGAGGTGATTGCCGCGCATGCCAAAGTAGCCCGCGCTGAGGATCAAGCCGCGCGCGAGCTCCTGCTCCACGTTGAGGTTGTATTCAATCGCGTATGGAAACTTCGGGTAGTAAGTTGCCGAGAAAGTGTCCAGCGGCTGAACCACAAGTGCATTTTGGGGGGTTAGAAACTGCGGAAAAACGAATTCCTCCAGCCCGAAGAAAGGCGGTAGAAACCGGTCGAGACCGAACAGCATTGCCGGGAGCTGGTCGCGATAGATGCCGAATCCGCTCCGCACCACAGTTTTGCCGTCACCGAAGACGTTCCATGCCAGGCCTGCCTGGGGAGACAGAAGGTCAAGCGGTGTCTCTGCAAATATCTTGCCGACCGCCGGAGCGGAATCTGTCGCCGGGTTGGGAAAAGCGGAGAGACGGCCGAATGACTCGGTCGGATTGGAGTAGAAATCGTAGCGCAATCCGATATTCACGGTGAAGCGGCTGTTGACGCGCACGAAGTCCTGGACAAAACCAGATGCGAACGTTTCACGATATCCGCGGTCAGAATCGGCGTTGGACGGATTGACCCCCACGTAGGACAAGGGCAACCCTTCCAGGAAGAATTGGATAGCGGGGTTGTCGCTGGAGGCGGGGAGGCCGAAGGGAGTGAGGTCCTGAAAGCCGTATAATCCGTTCCCACCAAAATTAAACGGACCGTTGTTTTGGATCCGTCGAAAATCGACGCCGAACTTCAAGGTGTGACGGCCAATGGTACGCGACAGTTGGTCCTGGACCTGATATACGGTCGAGAAATCGCTTAGAGGAAATCCCGGAAAGTTGCCTATCAGGCTCATACCCGTAACATCGATCATTCCAAGCGGCTGGCCGGCTAGTAAAGAAGTAGACAGGCCTGGATGGGTATTATCGATCAAAGTGGATGCGGTTGTCCGGTCGACACCGATGCGCAACTCATTGATCCATTCGGGCCCAAATGTCACCCGGTCCTGGATAGTGCCATACTGATTCCGCCCCAGATGAGAAGCCGGGAACCCCGGCGCATAAGCACCCGGCGGCGTTCCCACGTATGGAGCCAGAGACGAACTGTCATCTATGGTGTAGCGCGCGAACAGCGAATGGCTGCTCGAAAAGTTGTGGTCGATGCGAACCATCCCATGATCTTCCCGAGTGTTGCCTTTGTTGGCGGTAATCAGTTCGCCAGTTCCATCCCCGTTGTCCGGTCCATTCGCGGGAGGCAGCAAATTGAGAAATGGTTGTATCAGAGGATTCATCGGAATGGCGACACATCCGCCATGGGTGGCGCTATTGCAGGCGGACGGATTACCGGCGGACGGTAGCAGTCCCTGATGGGCGAGAGCATCGGGTACCGTAGCAATTGCAGTCGTCGCCTGTACCTCACGAAACCCTTCATAGTTGACAAAGAAGAACGTATGATCACGCTTCAGGGGCCCGCCGACTCCGGCGCCGAACTGATTGCGAACGAATGGCGGGATCGGGCTTGCAGCCAGGTCGAAATAGTTCCTGGCGTCGAGCGACGCATCCCGATGCAATTCCCACAGAGAGCCGTGAAATTTGCTGGTGCCTGATTTGGTCACCATGTCGATCACGGCGCCACCATGGCCGCCGTACTCCACGTTGAAGGTTTGGGTCAAAACACGGACCTCTTGCAACTCATTCAGACCGAGAAAAAACCCGGACGCGCCCGCTGGCGAATAGCCCCAGACCGGATCGGTGGCATCCATACCGTCGATGAGAACGTTCGTCATATTCGGACGTATGCCATTAAGTGCCACTTGTCCGGACTTGCCGCTCGAAAGCAACGAAGGAGCGCTGCTGGGGTTAGCAGCGACTCCAGGCTCCAGTGCCACCGCGCTAAAAAGATCGCGGTTGTTGAGCGGCAGTTCCGTCAGGCTCTGCGCTGGAACGAGTCCCTCGACCGTAGACGTCGTGCTGTCAATGGCGGCGGCGCTGGCGTTGATCGTGGTTTGCTGGGAAATGCCGCCTATCGCGAGTTGCGAATTGATCATCACTTCGGTAGCCGAAGTGAGAGTAACTCCTTCGCGAATCTGCGATTGGAATCCTGATTTCTCTATGCGGAGTGAATAGCTTCCAGTTGGCAAGCCAGCGAAACGGTATTGGCCGGCCGTGTCCGTAAGAGCGGCGCGCTTCAATCCAGTGTTTTGGCTGACAATCGTGACGGTGACGCCGGGTACAACGGCGCCACTTGGGTCGGTGATGGTGCCGAAAACAGACGCAAGCTGGGTTTGCGGCCAGGCACGGACTGAAAAGAGTACCGCCAACGCCGCTAACAGCATGCAACGTCTGTACAATCGGCGTCTCGTGGCTCCAGGCGTCTGGTGCCGGAGTGGTTGTGCGGTGGGAGGGATCGCCAGGAGGGGCTCTGGATTGCCGCCCTGTCGGGCTCGGCAAAGCGTGAATTCCACTCCACCGCGGATTGGCTCCAAGATGTACTCAGAAGCTAATGCCATTGAGAGCATCCTCTTCACCAGGGCTGAACAAAGCCAGACTGTTCTGACGAGAGACGAGGGAGGCACTCTGCTCCAATCAAAGCCTACCGCGGAGCTAAGCCCAGTTCTATTGCGAAATCAACTTTCCGAAGGATACCATTCGTCGCACAAGACCTCGGTTGCCACGTGCCAAGGTGATTCCGGCGTTTGCAGCCGCGACGATGATGCCGTTTGTAACCGTGAGTGCCCAGAGGTTATCCGGCGGCGCAGTTTTCTCCTCGACTACAGCCCCTCGCCACGCAATGCTCGATCCGCTGAAACATTTACCCAGGCGATTACGTACTTTCGATAAATTCCAAACCGGAAGGTTCTATGTTTAAGGATCTCCTCTTTGCCTTTCGCCTGTTGGCCAAGAGCCCTGGATTCGTAATCGTAGCGGTATGCTCCCTCGCCATCGGCATTGGCGCAAATTCGGCCATTTATAGCTTCGCCGACCAGTTGCTGCTCCGTCCACTCCCCGTTGCGGACCCCAGTCGCATCGTCGCCGTCCACGCTATTGGCAGCGGGCCGTTCGGCGGCAACACAAACATTTCGTATCCCGATTACGCAGATTTGCGCGATCGCAACCGCACCTTCGACGGTCTGGTCGGCACCACCTACACCCACCTCGGCTTTGCCCCCGACCGCGACAGCCAGCCGCGCATGAAATGGAGCATGTTCGTCACCGGCAATTTCTTCGACGTCATGGGCATAAAGCCCGTTCTGGGCCGTGGCTTCCGCCATGACGAGGACCTGGTGGCCGGCCGCGACCCGGTGGTTGTCATCAGCAACGACCTCTGGACCGGCGAGTTTCAAGCCGATCCCTCCATCCTCGGCCGAAAGATCTGGATCAACGGACTTCAGTTCACCATCATCGGGGTTGCTCCGGAAACCTTCCACGGTTTGGACGCGTTGAAGGCCGCTATGTACGTCCCGCTGGTCTCGATCGAAACCCTATGGAATCCCTCCCCCTACAACAAGCGCGATAATGCCTTCCTCGCCGTGAGAGGCAGGTTGAAGCCTGGCGTGAACGTGGCGCAGGCCTCCGCCGATGTCGCCGCGCTTGCCGGCGCGCTCCGCAAAACGTATCCCAAGACGGACGAAAATCTCAAGCTGAAGGCGCTTACCGAATTTCAATCTCACGTTGAACAGGATCCCCCCGACACCGCCCTGGTCGTCATGCTCTCATTACTCGCCATCTGCGTGCTCCTGGTCGCCTGCGCCAATGTTGCGGGATTGCTTCTCAGCCGTGCTTCCGTGCGCGCCCGCGAGATCGCCCTGAAACTCGCCGTGGGCGCCGGCCGCTGGACGTTGATTCGCCAGTTGCTCATGGAGAACCTCAT
>Ga0335073_10012954_pt1 | contig 11686 bp, 12 predicted proteins | sample Lox_Sample_22_FD_207093 | JGI IMG/M metagenome (GOLD analysis project Ga0335073, IMG submission 207093) | Soil microbial communities from Loxahatchee National Wildlife Refuge, Florida, United States - Lox_Sample_2.2 | ecosystem: Environmental > Terrestrial > Soil > Wetlands | place: USA... | reverse complement strand
TCACGCAAAAAGGTGACGATGGCACGAGTATCTACTCCCGAAACAGCAGGGACACCGGATCGCGAACACCACGATGAAAGAGATTCAACTGCTGTCCAGTGTGAGTATTTGGTTGCATAGTCAGCGACAATGATGCCTGCGCATTGAATGGCTTCGGATTCAAAGTATCGGAGGAGATTATGTTCATCGCGGACGTTGATGGATGGAACACCATAGTTCCCGACAAGAGGTTGTGTGAAAACGAGGATTTGGCCTTTATAGGAAGGATCGGTCATGGATTCGGGGTATCCGACGATGGCTGTTGAAAAAACTGCTTCACCACTGACATTGCGATTCGCTCCAAAGGAGATTCCGTGAAACACAGGTCCATTCTACAATTGTCAGTTTGTGATTCCGTATCCAATGTATAACGGGAAAGCATGATACATACCTTGATAGTAAATGTAGCACGATCCCATCCCTTAGCTTTAGGTTTCCCAGGTTTTGGCGGGTCAGGACTTATTCGCCTAGGATCAATGGCAGTCGCCATCATCCTTGCCGATAAAACCTTTGCGAAATGCCTCGGGACAACACCTTTAAGATTCTTTCCGATCGAATTGGACAACATGATGAACTAAAGATCGACTGGTAGATGAAATAGAATAGCAAGTTTAATCAGATTGAGTGGTTTTCCAAACTACACACACGCTTATCAGCATTGTTCCGGGGGAGACGTCATACTGTGATCAGAAAGATAATCGTCTGATGTGTTCAATTCGTACAATGACATCCAATATTCTGATCGCTCGGGATCAGCGATAAAAGGCTGTTGAGAATTTCTTTCGACTGTTTGGAGACAGGCGAGGAAGAGTTGGAAGTGACTTTCTTCGAGGGAAGGATTGAATTGTTTTGTGTTTGCGGATTTATGAGTTGGAGTTTCTGTGTCACAAGCTTGGATCCGGATAAAAATTTTCTCGTGCGGCTAACGAAATTTTTTGTGGGAGGCGTGACCAACCTCGATGCACGATAAGGTAATGAGACATCCAATCAGAGATGGTACCTTGACAAGGGCTCTGGGTGGAGGGAGAAACTACCAGGAACGTCACCGGATGTATTTTTGAATTTCGTATTCGATTCAAGTTGCTGTGCATTGAACGTAAATTAATAGAACCTCTTTAATACGATTCCTCAGTTGCATCGCCTCTCTATTTCACCAGACAAAATTACATTTACCCAGATGCATGAGATACGAAATGAAATGAATCCCCGTCAGTGGACTCTTCAAATTGATAAACTCTCAGACTAGCTGCTATCCTACAGCTCTAGAACAACACTTTCTCCGTTTCGCTGTGGTATGTACTTTCTGCGGAAAAGCTTTCGGCGGTGAGATTTCACCATCTATGACTCTTTTTGCATGATCAATCTCAGAAAACAGGTGCTCTGCACCTTCCAACGGAGCATATCTCAAAGCTAGTCTTTCAATCTGTTTTATTTTCTCTCTGAATGTGGGATTCCGTTCAAGCGATACTTCGTGCTCCCTATCATCAACTGCCAAAGTTTTCAGGAGAGATACAAGTTTCGTCGACGATTTAGTTCCAATTGGAGTCTGTCGATTTTAGATTGCGCTTCAGATGATTGTCTTGCCAAACGTGTCTATTCAAATATGAGACCCACCCAAAACGCAAAATCCTCAGACCTTACAGTCCTCTAGACTCTGCTTCAGTTGTTGATTCTCCAATCTCACTTTGTCTATTTGAGGATAATACTCTAGATTTCGATTCTCGATAGCAGTCTGATTCAAACGTTTCCGTAGTTGTTGTATTCGTTGTTCGATAGTTGTTTGCATTTCGTCTACTTGGATTTCCAGAAGTTTCTTCTCTTCTTGGACTTTAAGCAATTCCTGACTTCCTTCTCTGACTAAACTTTCCAGTTTCTCGCACCTTGAAAGCACTTGTGATAATTTTGCGGTAATGGTATCTCGCTGAAGACATGTTCTTGAAAGAGACACTTTGTGGTCTTCTAATACTTCTTTGAGAAGGGTCTCGTATTGCTCTCGTAACATTGTGATGCGATCAGACGAGTCGATACTCTGATCGCTACGTCGGCAGATTTCTCTTAGGCGGGTGTTCTCGTCGACAAGTTCTATGACTGCCTGTCGTTCACGAATGAGTCTAGCTTGGAGAGCGTCGATGTCTTGGTATGCTTGCTCTAGTTCCTCTGAACATGGCAATTGTTCTTGTTCTATTTGCCGTCGCTCTTTGCTGGATGTTTCAACTTGTTTTAAGCGATTGAGAACAGGTCCTGTTTGTGCTTGACGTCTTTGCGATTGCTGAGGATTCAAGAGTGACGAGGTGCCTTGTAGCCGGTCATTCATGGTCTATTTGATAGGTTTGATGAGGAAAGCTGATCAGATGTGAGATCACCGTTCGGGATTCTGGGCCGGGTGTTGTCCCCGCGGGCCAATTTTCCTGGAATTTGCTCAGTTGAAGGTGGGACCTTAAAAAGGCGCAGGTTGGCGCAGGTGATGGAGTGGCTTGCAGGGGCACAGACCCGACTGCACCGCCGTCTGTTAGCTAACCGTCTCGCTAAGCAAACCAAGTGAACTATGGGAAATTATGTCACTGTATTAGCCATTCATCATTCAACAATCAGCAACCTCAAAATTTCTCCCACAAACGTCAGTCACACCCAGCCTACTGCCCCCACTCCTCACCATCCCTCCAGGCAAATTCACAAGTCAAAGTTTGCAATAATCATTGGAGCTTTGACCATCTGAGATTGTCGGTCTTCTATCAAATAAGATCATACTTTCAAGGTCTTCGTCAGTCGGTCGTTCGTTTCAATCGTCTGCCGCTCGCATAAACGAGCCGATAACGATAAGAATCTAAGGTTAGATCACAGACGATATTCAGCTTTATCCGAAAAGACTATCAATGGCAGATCAGACGATTCGTGACTCAACACCTCAGCTTGAAAGTTCTTCTACTCCACAAGCTCTCCGTCCTACCTCATCGAACTCCCGTCGCACCAGCCGTCCATCGTCCGGACACCGTCGTCCCTCGCGTCCGTATCGCCACGGAAATTCCTCCTCCACCTCCATAGATAGCACCACCTTCCTCGATCACAGAGACCAACCACAATCCCTAGGTCGAAATATGTCCGTTTCACAACGCTCAGTACATGATTTAACACGCCGATTTCACAGATCACGTAAACCCCTCCCGGACGGAGATTATCCCTCCGACGTGAGTTCGGAGCATGACGATATGCAGGAAGAAGCGGATGATGAGACTATGCGGATTATGGCACAAGCAAATCGACATCAAAGTTTTGCACCTTGGACTAGACCTCGTCGACCTTCTACCGACGAAACTGCACGCCTCCTTTCCTCCGAGAGACTGGATACATATGGAAGTAGTTCTCGTGGCGGAGGAGTATTAGGAGGATCTTCGCCGCCGAGAGGAGGGAGACGTCCTTCGCCTCCTAGAGAAAGACAATATTCGCATGTTAATCATCCTTCTTCAATGCCTAGTAGTATTGGGTCGCCGCCTCCACCTATAGCTCGTGGTCAACCGAGAGGTTTTTCTATTGCTGGCACTGGAAAGGACGGCGAACAGGTTTCAATGCCCTTAGCCCAACGAGCTCAACGGCGATTAACAACCCCTGGATTATCACATGGAGATGTTTTAATTGATATTGAACAACCAATACCTTCCGCAGCAGATTTATCTACTTTACCACCGGCACTCGCATCCTCTCCTGGTCGTAGTTCCACCAGAACTTCCGATGCAGGATCAGTCCATTCACGAAGAAAACAATATAAGCCCGAAGAAGATGTTTGTTTCCCGACAGAAGAGCCTTCTCCAAAAGCACCATGGCCGGATTATGAAGTACTAGAAGATTGGGCTGCAGAGGAAGGTAAAGGTCTTGATGAAGGGAGTAGCGATGTGAGAGAAAGCGCAGGTTTTGGCCAAAGGAAGGTCAGTGAGCCTGTCATGATTGATGGACGATATCGTCGTGCACAGCGCTTTGCTACTTCTCTCCCTAGTTATTCGGTACATTCTACCTCCTCCCTTTACACATTCTGTTGAGGGCTCTTCTAATTCTAGACTGAGGAACAAAGACCATATAGGTTTACGTTTTTCACAGATAGTCTGGCGACCACTGTTCATTCACATACGATTTCAGAGCTAGTCGATCAAGGCGAAAGCTTTCGTGAATTGTTTGAGGGAGAAGGGACTGAAACATGGTGGCTTGATGTCTGCGGCGTCACTGACGACGAAATGCGAACTCTCTCAAGAGCATTCAGCATTCATCCTTTAACAACAGAAGATGTCGCAACTCTTGAACCTCGTGAAAAAGTCGAATTGTTCCGCTCATATTACCTCGTCGCACTCCGTTCTTTCGAACAAGATCCTTCTTCACCAGATTACTTGGATCCCCTCTCCATTTACATGGTTGTTTTTCGTCATGGAATACTCACCTTCCATTCCTCACCTACCCCCCATCCAGCTAATGTTCGCCGTCGTATCCGTCAGTTGAAAGATTATATCCAGGTTTCGGCAGATTGGATTTGTTATGCTCTTATCGATGATATTGTGGATGGATTTGCACCGCTTTTGGAGGGTGTTGAAACTGAAGTTGATGCTATTGATGAGGGTGTATTGAAATTACATCGTGATGACACTGAGGAACTTGATTCGGGTAAGATGTTGCAACGTATTGGACTTGTCCGAAAGAAGGTTATGGGACTTTTGCGGTTATTAGGATCCAAAGCAGATGTGATCAAGGGATTCAGTAAAAGATGTAATGAAAAATGGGAAGTTGCGCCAAGAAGTGAAATAGGATTATATCTTGGTGATATTCAAGGTTCCTCCCTCCCTGTTGTCTACAAAGTTTACATTTCTAGATCACATCGTAACAATGGTTCAGAATTTGAATCATTATGAAAAGATCCTTTCGCGATCTCATTCCAATTATTTAGCTCAAATAAGCATCGAAATGGCAAAAGCAAACAACGATACCAACGAAACTCTCTCTAGACTAACCGTTCTGGGAACAATCCTCGTTCCCATGAACCTTGTCACCGGTCTCTGGGGGATGAACGTCTTGGTACCCGGTCAATTTGAAGACCATCCTACTTTGAAATGGTTTTTCTCAAGTACGTTCCCTGCTTTGGTGTTGCTGACTTGTTTTTAGTTATGGCGGGACTTGCTTGTTTTGCATTGTTGGCTGTCATTATGTTGAGGAAGAGTGGGTTGGTATAAGACGGTAACGGCGTCCTGGATACTGTATACTTATGTATTATTGGTGTATGGTAGCATTAGCGTTTTGGTTTATGAATTTTGGTCTTTTGCGGGGAACATACATACGCAAAGACAACAACGAAAAACAATAGGTGGTTTATAGGATCCAATTCAAGTATCTTATTACCATTTCATCGTGGCAGATCTAGGAAGGCTCGTTTCTGTATTGGATGTACCTACTTTTGTCTACATGCAGAATATAGAGAACTATATTCGTATCCGTCGTAAGCCTTCTGTCCCACTCAATGCTCTGATATGTGTCACTGGACATCTTCCTTCCTTCTCAATGTACGCAAAAATACATTTATAACAAAAGACATATCCACTTTCTAGCACAGCGGTAGGATTCACAATCTCCGTTTTACACAAAAGACATGATGCGTCAGAGTGTATTGGGTGAGATGGTAATGCGGGTGCAGGCAAATCGAGAGATTGACTAGTTGAAGCTTTGAGGTGTCGCGGAAAGGAGGAAGATGACCACCATTCTAGGAATTTGAGGAGGAATATGGAGGTTGGGAGGATGAGATTTAGACCGGTTGATACTGCTGGAAGGAGGATCGTTCGAAGGAATGTTAGGGGAGAGCGGGTTAGCGATCTATTCTGTGCGATATCTTTTGCAGTCGCGGGAGGTGGTAACTATCATTAGCCTTGTGCTCGTTCGAATAATATGATTCAGGGAGGATGTACGTTATCATAAGGTCCAAGCCGTTGCATTCTCAATTTCATGATTTGAAAGAGAGGATGATGGTAATCAGTTTTCCCAAACAGATATCGTAAATGCCATGCTAATATCGCAATATACCATCCAGCATTGAAATAAGGATACACAATCCTGAAATATCTCTTCACATAAAACACCACTTTCTCTTTCTGTGTGGCATTCATAGGTGGTTCACTCGGTAACGGTCTATCTGAAAAATATCTCACCGCACCCCCAGAATGGATTTCATAAAAATCATCCAATTTGCTCTTGAGATATGAAACACCAACTAACATGAAAAGTGACTTGTAAATATCGATTGTGCGCAGTTTTGTACGTTCGGAAATAAGATGGGGAACTCGCTGGGTTGTTCGTGAGAGAGGTGGAGAGGAAATTGTTCGTTCGCGTTTTAGACCGTAGAAGTTTTCGGTGAAGGAACCGCCGGAGGTTAGGAGGAAGTGGCGGTCGATGAGGAACATGAGAGTAGCGTATAGTTCATCGTACCAAGTTGCCAGTTTAAGGAGATATCGAGGATGTCGTTGAGCATAGAACTGGAGAGTTAGCAACGTAAGCGGACGGGAGGAAGTACAGCGATGACATATCGCAGAGCAGGTTGTATGAGGTCTCGAAGTTGGTCTTGAGCTATGAGTTCAAAGAGAGTTGGGCGAAGAGGATTTGCTGAAGGAGACGTCAATGGCAGATGAGAGAGAAACTCCATTCTCCTTCCTCCCCTTCCTTTGGTGTTCGTTAGTCCCTCGTCGTTGTGGATCTTGTGATCGGCGCAAACCTCGGCTGACGAGTTTCGATCGCAGCTGAGAGGTCATTGCGATCGAAAAAATTTCTGCCCTGAATTTGAAGCAAAACTTTTTTGTTTTCTGCCATATTTCCCAAAGGAATCGGCTATTGCGATGCCTAGCAATGCACCCGAGACAGAAGTGACAAGTCCTCTGGTACGGCAAAGAGAATACAATATTCACAGAGTAATGGACCTGCTATCTCTGTACCTAATCCTTCTAGTGTCGCTTTGTAGATTATCAACCTCCAAAAATCACTTCACTTGCATTTTCACATCCCCCGTCTCCCGAAACTGAAACACGAGAATCGCTATTACTAGCCATTGGTCGCTCAAACGGGGACATTGATATATGGTCTCCACTAGACGATTGGGTTCATAAAACCGTACTTCCCAAACCATGCCACAATTTTGACTTTAGACCTTTCGCGGAGGAAAGCAACGGTCGATTGAAGGACTAGCATGGGTCCAAGGTCCTAAATTCAAAAGGAATGCTCCAAGGAGATTATTTTCAATAGGATCTTCAGAGTACTTGACAGAGTGGGATATTCTAACTGGAATTCCTAAACAAAATCTTGCTTCCAATGCAGGGGCCATATGGTCGCTTGATGCTTCCCCTGATGGCACTTCGATAGCACTTGGCTGCGATGATGGAAGTGTCATCCTTGTCGATGTAGAAGATGGTAATTTTGAGTATTCTCGCTCTCTAGAAAGACAAAATTCACGAGTGTTGAGTTTATCATGGCATCCCAATGGCGAAATACTAGTTGGTGGATGTGCGGATGCCACAATTCGGGCATGGGATACGAAAACAGGGAGAATAATCACCCAAATGAAAGTCAATGAAGCGGAACGTCCAAATCGCAAACAAGGAAAGTTCATGGGAGTTAAAAGGCAACGGAAAATGGATACACTTATATGGGCTGTTAAAGTTACTAGTGATGGGATGGTGGTCAGTGGTGATTCTTCGGGGAGTTTAAAGATTTGGGAAAGTAAATTTTGGAGTTTGGTTGAAAGTTTTAGGATTCATAGGTCGGATATTTTGTGTTTGGCTGTGGATAATGTATGTTCGTTTTGTGAGATGGACTAATTGTAGAATGAAAAATCGATATTCTCAAGTGGAGTGGATACCAAAGTACATCGTTATGATCGGCTTGGGGAACGTAAGTGGACTGCTGTCCGGGGATCGAGTTTTCACAAACATGATGTGAGAGCAATGACTTCGTTTCAATCAAAGGACATTAGAATGGTTGTGTCAGGAGGTGTGGACCGGACATTCTCAGTATTATCGTTCACTGAAACAGGGGAACAATTACGAATCTTGCCTCCTGTTCCACAGGAACGCACTGTTACTATGGCTCAGGATGCAAGATTTCTGCTAAGTTGGCTTGACAACAAGATTAAAATATGGCAAGTCGATGATGTAGAACCTGCCAAAGCCGATGAGGATCAAATTAGGAAACGATATCTCGTTGAAATGGAATTAAATGTACGAACGCTATCTTCTTTGTTCGGACTAACAATAGGACGAGGAGAACATTTCCGCAGCCACAATTACATCCACAGGAGACTACCTGGTCGTAGCCACCTTATCTCATGCCAAATTATTCAGTTTAACTGTGGATTCAGCTACTTCCAAATTAGTCGTGGAAGAATTAGGAGTCTTCCCTCATGGGGCTCGATTAGTTACTTTCAACCCTGATGGAGACACAATTATCCTCGTTACCCCAGATTCAGAAGTCCAAATTCATCCGTTCCTCGACGAAGCCGCTCCTACAACACAATTCCCCTATCTCGAAAAGGACAGTTACATCAATAAACTAGCCATCTCACCTGACGGTGAAACCTTCGCAACATCTTCATCAACTTCCCTTGTCAGAATTCAATCATTTAATCCGGAAAGTCGACCTCAAACACTTCCGCAACCATCTTCAGCAATCACATCACTCAAATTTTTAACGCCAGATTTGATTGCGGTAACGCTTGCCGATAGAAATAGATTACTTCTCTTTGAGAAAGAAGGAGATGATTGGAGTCTACATCCGTGGAGTCAGAATCCTGAAAATATACCTATTAAAATCGGAATTACAGTCGACAAGTGTCTTGGTACGTTTATCCTGAACAACGAGACTTCGAAAGTCTGGATGTGGGGTGCAAATTGGCTAGCTTGGGTTGAACCAGACGGAGAGAAGGCTGCGGTAACTTCTGGAGATGTAGAAGCTGTCAAAGGTGGTAGTGGAGGGATGGAAGTTACGAGGGAAGAGTATCCACATTGGATTACGTTTCGATATAGAGAAGTTTTGTTGGTCGATGTTTTGGGGGGTACGGCGAATAGTGTGGAACTTGTGGTGGTGGAAAGACCAAGACATGAGATGTTAGAGAGTATTGCGGAACCGCGATTCTATAGTCACCAATTCGGGACATAATCAGATATAGAAGATTGTTAGTTGTAAATAGGTATTTAACAAGTGAAGTTTGAACAACGTATTAGATATCTTTTGAGCTCCTATTTCTCGACTTCTGAAGATCGCAAATCTACTATATAATGTGATCGAGGGTAAGGTGGATACCAAAATTCTCAGATTTGAGCCGGTAGGCGAACGCAAAATTCTTTCAGCTTGGATATATTCTGGGTTGGACAGTAAAACTGTTCAGATTTTAACACGTCACGTTAACCAAAATTCGAATCGCACCTTCTCCTTTATTTTTGCACACTAGCAAACTAGAGTCTCCATGGCGGACGTCAGATCATCTTATTCACTCGTGGAGTACTTGTGGTACTTAACATCGCGAGTGGACAAAAGAGCCCGAATTCAGCAAGTTAAAGACATCATTGAAAGAACCTCAGTCAAACCCGGCCTTATCAAAGGATAAACAATCTACTTTACAACACCGCACCAAAAATTTTCAGATTTGACGTGGCACAGTAATTCAAAATTCTACCGGTTTCATCTCACACATCTATCGTGCACTTCCCTTTCTTTTTGCACTGACAAAACAGATCTCAAAAATGTATTCATCACATCAAATATCTCCACCCTATTGAGAACCACTTACGTATTCCTGTTTTTTTTTGCCATCTCACGAAACAGGGCTTTACAACGCAATTTCATCTCCGGTACTGACACGTCCACAAATTCGCTGCATATTTCCTGTCCTGCGAGCGGCCCTCGTAGAATATCTCGAAATCCTGACCTTGGAAAATGGCGAAAGGTTAGTCTAGAGCCTCCCATCGGGAATATCTAGCAGGCGCATAAGGGGCGGTGACGGATTTTTATTTCTCATTCTTTACTCTTCGACATTATTCCAAGAGGGCAGCGAATTTGCAGAGATGGCGCCAGCCAAAGGAGAACTTGGCAAAGGGACTTGGCTTCTGGTTATAGAATGGCGTGAACTATCATTGAATTGGCATGTCAGAGATAAGGTATTCACACCGGCTTTGCCTAGGGCTCTTTCGCTGAGGCCATACGCTTGGAAACAATTCCCAAATACACTCTCAGAATTTGCTGTACGGGAAGAACGAGATGTAACCAATCACGTATTTGCGGAACAAAAGCCGTCAGATACAATGGCGTATGAAGTACAGCTATCTCCAAACGGAACCGCATGCTTCTGAGAGGAAAAGCAAAAACCCTACCATAGGGAGATTTAGCCGAGGGAAACGTTCAAGGAGTTTCTTGGGGGCGGTCAAGCAGGCATTGACGGCAATGAAGGGCTTCAAGAAGACATCACCTCCGTGGAAATGCAATGCGGGCATTGGGGCTATCCTAATCACCATCCGTCTCGCATCATCGGTCATTCTCTTACAACTTTGGAGAATGCGTGTCTGCGGCTATGAAGTTTTGATTTGTCATATCTAGACGAATGATTCTTTCGCATGACTACTTTGAAGGGAATTAAGTTAGTTTTCGTTCTGTATTTCCATACTAGGAGTCAACGAGTCAACGTGTAGTCCAATGAGAATATGTTCTACTCTTTATACAATGGCGTGATTTAAATGTGCAGATATCAAAGACCGCCCTCCAAACTGGCAGATATTGAGATGAGGATTCCTGCGTGCCTGACTCGCCGCAAATTCGATGTGTTGCGACGTCCAATCACAAGTGTTGATCGAAGTCGGCAAAATTTTGCGCTTTCAACCGTCAACCTCCAAATTTCTCCAACCTCATGGCGGACAGCGACGACGAGGCTCTGGATGTCTCGAACGCCCTTCTCAACGAAGATGGTGATATTGCAGAGGATCACGGGGATCCGTTTGTCTTGGACGACCGACCTCTCAAGAAACGGAAAACCAAAGGAGCGAAAATTGAACATATTCCCACAGGTCAAGATGACTTTGACCTCCTGTCAACTGAAAGTCTCAGCAAGTCAAAGATTAATGGATCCACGTTCAAGGCTATGGGTTTATTCTCCTGCTCTTCACCTACTTATGGATAGGTTTTGGGCCGGCGCTTCTGAGGGCAATAACAAGGAAGGGTTACAAGCATCCTACACCGATTCAGCGGAAAGCAGTTCCTCCGATCATGGAAGGCAGAGATGTAGTTGGAATGGCAAGAACTGGATCCGGAAAAACAGCCTGCTTTGTCCTCCCTATGATCGAAAAACTCAAAATTCATTCCGCAAAGGTGGGTGCTCGAGCCATCATCATGTCACCGAGTCGCGAATTAGCTATTCAAACACTCAAAGTCGTCAAAGAAATGTCTAAAGGAACAGACCTACGCTCCATACTTCTCGTTGGAGGAGACAGCCTAGAAGAACAATTTGGAAGTGTTATGGGCAATCCAGATATAATCGTTGCCACGCCTGGTCGATTTCTACATTTAATTGTGGAAATGAATCTCGACTTGCGATCAGTCCAGTACGCAGTATTCGATGAGGCAGATAGACTCTTCGAAATGGGTTTCGAAG
>Ga0335073_10012953_pt1 | contig 11686 bp, 9 predicted proteins | sample Lox_Sample_22_FD_207093 | JGI IMG/M metagenome (GOLD analysis project Ga0335073, IMG submission 207093) | Soil microbial communities from Loxahatchee National Wildlife Refuge, Florida, United States - Lox_Sample_2.2 | ecosystem: Environmental > Terrestrial > Soil > Wetlands | place: USA: Florida... | reverse complement strand
CCTTGCCGCGAAGAGTCAGCCGCTGCAGCCGCGGCCGGTCGCTGACCGCCGGGGGGCGCTGCCGCCCGTTCCCGCAGTGAAAGGTATTCCTCGACGCCGCCCGGCAGATACGCGAGCTGTCCGTCGATGATCGCCAGCACGTGATCGGTGACCCGCTCGAGGAAGTACCGGTCGTGGCTGACCACCACAATCGATCCGGGCGAGCCATCCAGCAGGTCCTCGAGCTCCGTCAGCGTCTCGATGTCCAGGTCGTTGGTGGGCTCGTCGAGCAGCAGCACGTTCGGCTCGGCCAGCAGCATCAGCAGCAGCTGTAGCCGGCGCCGCTCGCCGCCGGACAGCTCGCCGACCCGCGTCCACTGCCGGTTATCGCGCAGGCCGAGCCGCTCCAGCAGCTGGCTCGCCGACTGCTCGCGCTTGCCGATGACGACCGAGCCGCGCACCTGCTCGGCCGCTTCCAGCACGCGCAGGTCAGGATCGACCGGCGGCGGCTCCTGGGTGAGGTAGCCGAGCTGCACGGTACTGCCGGTGACCACGTGCCCGGTGCTTGCAACCGGCCCGTCGGCTGGCACCGGGAGGGCGCCGGACAGCAGTCTCAGCAGTGTTGTCTTGCCGGTGCCGTTGGCGCCGACGATGCCGACCCGGTCGCCAGGGCCGAGCTGCCAGGTGACGTGGCTGAGCAGCGGGCGGCTGCCCGCGGTGACCGAGACGTCCTCGAGCTCGAGCACGGTCTTGCCGAGCCTGGCCGCGGCGATCCGGGCCAGCTCCACTCCGTCCCTGGCTGGCGGCTCGCTCTCGATCAGCGCGGTAGCCGCCTCGATGCGGAACTTCGGCTTGCTCGTCCGCGCGGGCGGGCCGCGGCGCAGCCAGGCGAGCTCCTTGGTCAGCAGGTTCCGACGCCGCTGGTCAGCGGCCGCGGCGACTGTCGCCCGTTCGGCTCTGGCGAGCACGTAGGCCGAGTAACCGCCGTCGTAGGCATACACGCGGCCGTCGGCCAGCTCCCAGGTCTCCTCGGTCACCGCGTCGAGGAACCACCGGTCGTGCGTGACGATCACGTAGCTGGTCGCGTGCTCGCGCAGGTACCCCGCCAGCCAGTTGATCGCCTCGATGTCCAGGTGGTTTGTCGGCTCGTCGAGCAGCAGCAGGTCATAGCTGCCGAGCAGCAGCGCGGCCAGCGCCGTGCGGCGGCGCTCGCCGCCAGACAGGTCGCGGACGTCGGCGCTGGGGTCGATGTCGCCGATCAGCGCTGCGACGGCCGAGCGGGCGCGCGCGTCGGTGGCCCATTCGTGCTCGGCTAGCGTGCCGAAGACCGCCGCACTGACCGAGCCGGCCAGGTCCTCCGCCTGCGGGAGGTAGCCGACGGTTACTCCGCCCGCTCTCGTGGCCCGGCCGGAGTCGAGCTCGCCGACGCCGGCGAGCGCGGCCAGCAGGGTCGTCTTGCCGGCGCCGTTACGGCCCACGACGCCGACCCGCTGCCCGGCGGAGACCCCGAGCGAGACCCCGTCGAGCAGCACGCGCTCGTGGAACGCTTTGGCGGCCAGCTCGAGGTTGACCAGGTTCACTTTGTCCTGAGCCCGTCCGGCATGACCGCCGCGCCGGGCACCGGACCGCTGGCCCGCACCGCCGAGCGGCAGACCCCGGCGCCGGTCAGCGCGACCGCGAGCTCGCGGGCGTGCGCGGCGTCGCTGGCCAGGAACGCGCACGTCGGACCCGAGCCGGAGACGAGCGCGCCGAGCGCGCCGTGCTCGCGCCCGGCCGTCAGCGTCCGCCGCAGCTCCGGCTGCAGCGACAGCGCGGCCGGCTGCAGGTCGTTGGTCAGCAGCGGGCCGACCCTGGCCGCATCACCGGAGCGCAGCGCGGTCATCAGCGGATGGCTGAGCTCGGGCTCGCCCGGCTCCGGCTGATCGCCCGCGGCAGCCCGGGCCGCCCGGAGCCGGTCACAGGTCGCGTAGACCTGCGTGGTGGACAGTCCCTCAACGCCGAAGGCGAGCGCCCAGTGGTAGCTTCCGGCCGCGAGCGCGGGCGTCAGCTCCTCCCCGCGGCCGCGTCCCACCGCCGTGCCGCCGATCAGCGCAAACGGGACGTCGCTGCCGAGCTCCGCGCCGAGCTCGCTGAGCTGGCGCATGGAAAGTCCCGTCTGCCACAGCTCGTTGCAGGCCAGCAGGGTTGCCGCTGCGTCTGCGCTGCCGCCGGCTAGCCCGGCCGCCACGGGGATGCGCTTGCGGATGCGGATCTCGACGGCAGAGCCGCGCAGGCCGGCCGCCTTCACCAGCGCGCTGGCCGCTTTCCAGGCGAGGTTGGATCGGTCGAGCGGGACAGCCGCGGCGTCCTCGCCAGTGACGGTCAGCGACGTCTTGTCCGCTGACAAGACCGACACCTCGTCGAACAACGACACCGCGTGGAAGACGGTCACCAGCGAGTGATAGCCGTCGGCGCGGGGTGGACCGACGGCGAGCTGAAGGTTGACTTTGGCCGGAACGCGGACGGTGACAGCCGCCCGAGTCGGCCTGATTGTTGAGATCACGACATGTTGATCGTATCCGGATCGCCGCCGCGCGTGCTCGCCGCCGCTATCCGGGCGAAGTCAGTGACCGCGAGTGCTTCACCGCGCAGCGACGGATCTACGCCGGCCGAACGCACGATGACCTCCGCGGCCGCGGCCGAGCCGGCCCATGCCGCCAGAGCCGAGCGGAGCGTCTTCCGCCGCTGCGAGAACGCGGCGTCGATCACCGCGAACGTCTCCTCGCGACCCGCGGTGCCGCGAACGGCCGCGGCCTCGGCCGGCGAGTGCCGCACCAGCGACGCCAGCCCGGAGTCCACCCGCGGAACCGGCCAGAAGACCGCACGGCCGACCGAGCCGACCCGGCGGACCGTGGCGTACCAGGCCAGCTTGGCCGACGGTATCCCGTACGTCCGGCTGCCGGGCGGCGCGCTCATCCGGTCCGCGACCTCTGCCTGCACCATCACGAGCCCGCGCGCGAGCGACGGGACCGTCGCCAGCAGATGCAGTACCACGGGCACGGAGACGTTGTAGGGCAGGTTGGCCACGAGCACCGTCGGTGGCTCGCCCGGTAGCGGCCCGAGCCGGGCGGCGTCCGCCGCCACGACCTCGAGCCGGCCAGCGAGCTGCGGAGCGCGCGCGGCCACGGTTGCCGGCAGCTCTGCCGCCAGCTTCGGGTCGACCTCCACCGCGATGACCCGGCGCGCGGCCGCCAGCAGCGGCAACGTTAGCGAGCCGAACCCCGGACCGACCTCCAGCACCACGTCGTCTGGCTGCAGGGCCGCCATCGCCGTGATCCGGCTGACGGTGCCGGCGTCGACGACAAAGTTCTGGCCCAGCCGCTTCGATGGCTGGATGCCCAGCCGGGCCGCCAGGTCCCTGATTTCGGTCGGCCCGAGCAAGCGGGCCGCGGGCAGCGGGGTCAGGTTGGCCAAGGCCCGAAGACCCGCTCGCCGGTGGCCTCGATCACCGCGCACAGCTTGGCGACGTCCATCTGCTTGGCTGCGGCGATGGCGCGCACTGTGTGCGCGACCTGGGCCGGCGCGTTCGACCTGCCGCGGACCGGGGCCGGAGCGAGGAACGGCGCGTCGGTCTCGGCCAGGATCAGCTCGGCCGGCGTGACGGCAGCTGACTCGCGCAGGGCTGCGGCGTTCCCGAACGTAACCGTCCCGGCGAAGCTGAGCAGATACCCGGCCGCGACGCAGCGCTCGGCCAGCTCCGCATCGCCGGAGTAGCAGTGGAAGATCACCTGCTCCGGCGCCCCGTCGGCAGCAAGGATCGCGAGCACGTCCTCATGCGCGTCGCGGTCGTGGATCATCAGCGGCTTGCCCACCTGCTTGGCGATCTCGATGTGCGCCCGGAACCAGTCTCGCTGCACCTGCGGCGCTGCGTTGTCGCGGTAGTAGTCCAGCCCGGTCTCGCCGACGGCCCGTACCTGCGGCAGCGCCGCGAGCCGCGCGATCTCGGCCAGGACGGCGTCTTGATCGGAAGCCGTGGTGGCGGCGGTAGCCGTCTCGTTCGGGTGGATGGCCACTGCGGCGTAGACGGACGGGAACGCGGCCGCGCAGTCCGCGGCCCACCGCGCCGACGGCACGTCACAGCCAACTGTGACGACCCGGCTGACGCCCGCGGCTGCCGCCTGGGCGAGCGTGTCCGCCACCGCCATATCGATCATGTCCAGGTGGCAGTGACTGTCGAACACGGCGCCCGGCAACGGCTCGGGGGCCGGTGCTTGCGGCCGGCCGATCCCGCTCCCCGGTCCGAATTCCTTGCCGGGTGCCGGCCGGTCCGTCACTTGTTCTCCAGCCGGGCCAGCTCCTCGTCCACCACCGACGGGTCCAGCTTGGTGAACAGCGGGACCGGCGGGCTGAGCGCGGTTCCCGGCTTGACCGGCATCGACTCCCACTGCGCGGCGGTCCGGTAGTCCCCGGTGATCACCGGGTAATTCGGCCCGTCTTCCTCGGCCACCTCGTCGATCCGGGGCATGCCGGACCATTCCCCGGTCCCGCCGAGCATCTCGAATACCTTCTGCGAGGAGCGCGGCAGGAACGGCGTGAGCAGCGTCTTGCCGTCGTCTACGAGCTGCAGCGCCACGTGCAGGATCGTGCGCATCCGGTCCGGGTCGGACTCGCGCAGCTTCCACGGCGCGTGGTCGGACAGGTACTTGTTGGCCTCGGCGATCGTGCGCATGGCCTCGGTGCAGGCCGCCTTGAACCGGCACCGCTCCAGCATGTCGCCGACGGTGCCGAACGCGGCGGCGGACCGCTCAAGCAGCGCCCGGTCTGTCTCGGTCAGCTCACCCGCGGCGGGGATCTCGCCGATGTTACGTGCGGCGAACGAGATCGAGCGGTTCACCAGGTTGCCCCAGTTCGCGACGAGCTCGTCGTTATTCCGGCGGACGAACTCGCTCCAGGTGAAGTCGGTGTCGTGGGTCTCCGGGCCGGCGACCGCCACGTAGTAGCGGAGGGCGTCGACGTCATAGCGGGCGAGGAAGTCGCGGACGTAGATGACGACCGAGCGGGATGAGGAGAACTTCCTGCCCTCCATCGTGAGGAACTCGCTGGAGACGACCTCAGCGGGCAGGTTGAGCGCGCCCAGCGCGCCGGGCGTGCCGCCCGTCGCGCCCTTGCCGTTGTAGCCCAGCAGCATGGCCGGCCAGATCTCGGCGTGGAAGACGATGTTGTCCTTGCCCATGAAGTAGTAGGCGTCGGCATCCGGCGCCTGCCACCAGGCCCGCCACGCGTCCGGGTCGCCGGAGCGCCTGGCCCACTCGATCGACGCCGACAGGTAGCCGATGACCGCATCGAACCAGACGTAGATGCGCTTGTCGTTCAGGTCGGACCAGCCGTCGAGCGGGATCGGCACACCCCAGTCCAGGTCCCTGGTGATAGCGCGCGGCTGTAGCTCGTTGAGCAGGTTCAGGGAGAACTTGAGCACGTTGGGGCGCCACTGGCCGCTCTTGCTCTGCAGCCAGGTGCCGAGGACGTCCGCGAACGCGGGCAGGTCGAGGAAGAACTGCTCGGTCTCCGCGAAGACCGGCGTCTCGCCGTTGATCTTCGAGCGCGGGTTGATCAGGTCAGCGGGGTCGAGCTGGTTGCCGCAGTTGTCGCACTGGTCGCCGCGCGCGCCGTCGTAGCCGCAGATCGGGCAGGTGCCCTCGATGTAGCGGTCGGGCAGCGTCCGGCCCGTCGACGGCGAGACCGCGCCGAGTGTCTTGCGCGGGAAGATATAGCCGTTGTTGTAGAGGCCGAGGAAGATCTCCTGCGCCACTGAGTAGTGGTTGCGCGTCGTGGTCCGGGTGAACAGGTCGTAGGACATGTCCAGGCCGGCCAGGTCCTCGGCGATGACGCGGTTGTACCGGTCCGCGAGCTCGCGCGCGGTGACGCCTTCGGCGTCGGCCTGGACCTGGATCGGAGTTCCGTGCTCGTCGGTCCCGCTGACCATCAGGACCCGGTTGCCGCGCATTCGCTGGTACCGCGAGAACATGTCGCAGGGCAGGCCGAAGCCTGACACGTGGCCGATGTGCCGCGGGCCGTTCGCATACGGCCACGCCGGTGCGCTGAGAATGTGGCGGCTGGTCATGACGTCCAGCCTAGTGGGCGGCTGGCACCGGCCGCCCGAACGGCTGGCCTGCTCAGGCCCAGGTCACGTGCATGTTCGACACCCAGCCGTCCAGCAGGCTCGCCTCGCCGCTGACCACGACGCCGGCGGTCGCCGGATCGGCCCGGTTCCACAGCAGCAGGTAGAGGCCGGATGCGGGCCCGCTGACGGTGCAGTCCGGAGCCGGGCGGTCCTGCCGGTCGCCGCGAGCGGTGGTCAGGATCCGGCTGGCGTCCTGGCTCAGCCCGACATGCCAGGCCTGCCCGGTATCGACGGCACGGACCTCGAGCGCGCGGGCGTCAGCGTGCGGTGCGGGCGCTGCGGCCGCGCGCGCGGCGTCCCGGCCGTAGAAGCCGATGAGCAGCTCATCGATGCCATCTGCGGCGAACTCGGCGGGGTAATTCGGCCAGCCGGCCGCCGCCGCCTCGGCATCGGCCCGGTGGATCGCGGTCTCGTGCGCCTGCCGCCGGGCCCAGAACGCACGGGGCGATGGAGCGGGCAGGAACGTCCAGGCGGCCATGGCCGGGTCCGCCTGGCCGAGCGCGGTAATGAGCCCGGTCAGCCCGCTGGTATACCAGTCGGTCAGCTCGTCGTCGGGCGGCCCCGCGGCGAACTGCTCAGCCTCGGTCAGCTCCGGCACCATCTCGGTGAGCTGGCCTGCTACGTAGCCGGTGGCCCACCGGTGCACGTAGCCAATGTGCCGGATGACGTCCCGCACCCGCCAGTCTGGGCAGGTCGGCACGACGGCGTCCGGTCCCGCCCGGTCTGCCGCGTCCGCCAGCAGCTTGCCCTGGCGCTCCAGGGCGGCCACGTGCTCCTCGGTCTCCATGACGGGCATCGTGCCAGCCGCCGATGACAATTCAGTGCCGTACGGCTAACTCGTCAGTGCCGTACGGCTAACTCGGTTCCCGCGAATCGGGCATTTCGGCCGCCTTGGCGACGGCGGCGGCGTACAGATCGCGCTTGCGGAGGCCGAGCTCAGCGGCTACTGCGGCGACCGCGTCCCGGCGGCTTGCTCCGTCCCGGACCCGTGCGAGCACTTCGGCCACGGCGTCCGACTCCGGAACTGCTTCCGGCGGCTGCGAGGCACCGGCCACTACCAGCGTCACCTCGCCGAGTACGCCTTCGGCCAGACGCTCTGCCAGCTCGCCCAGCGACCCCCTCAGCACCTCCTCGTGCGTCTTGGTCAGCTCGCGGCATACCACGGCCCGCCGGTCCGGGCCGAGTGCCGCTGCCAGGCCGGCCAGTGTCGCGCCGATCCGGCGGGGCGACTCGAAGAAGACCAGCGTCCGGGACTCGGCCGCGAGCTCGGCGAAGCGCCGGGCGCGCTCGCCTGCCTTGCGCGGCGGGAAGCCCTCGAAGGCGAACCGGTCCGACGGCAGCCCGGAAATGGCCAGGGCCGCGGTGACCGCTGATGGCCCGGGCAGCACCGTGACCCGTACTCCCGCCTGTGCCGCTGCAGCGACCAGCCGGTAGCCGGGATCGCTGACGCCCGGCATCCCGGCGTCGGTGATGAGCAGGATGTCCTGGCCGCTGACCAGTTCAGCCAGCAGATCCGGCACCCGGCGGCTTTCTACGTCGTCGTAGTAGGACACCACGCGGGCGGTGAGCCGGACGCCGAGGGCGGTGGCCAGCCTACGGGCGCGCCTGGTGTCCTCCGCCGCGATCAGGCCGGCTGACTCAAGGGCCGCTGCCAGGCGGCCTGAGGCATCGGCGGGCTGGCCAATCGGCGCAGCCGCAAGCGTCAGAGTGCCCTGAGGTGTCCCGTCGCTGACGTTCTCACCTGCTATAGCGGGATATGCCGCCTGCTCCCGATCGCTCCGTAGCATCTCCCGGCCCAGGCTAGCGTTGCCGGCCTCTAACATTGCTCACGATGAACGCCTACCAGACGGTGTCGGCAAGCGACACGGATGCGGGCACCCCGCTGGCCAGGGCTGGCCGCCGCGGCACCGCGCTCGTGCTCGGCAGTACGTTCTGGGGCTGGGCCGGTCCGGTGCTCATCATGATCTTCGGCGGCTTCCTGCGGTTCTACCGGCTGAGCAAGCCCGATGCCGTCGTGTTTGACGAGACCTACTACGTGCCGGACGCGAACTCAATCCTGCACCACGGCGTCGAGCTGCAGCACTTCAGCTACGTCAACAGCCAGCTCGTACACGGCAACCCGGACATCTTCATCAAGAAGAACGGGATGCTGCAGCCGGAGCTCGTCGCGCACCCGGCTCTCGGCAAGATCATGATGGCCTTCGGGCAGTGGCTATTCGGCCTGACGCCGTTCGGCTGGCGGTTCACCGTTGCCCTGGTCGGCACGGTCTCGATCCTGATGGTCGCCCGGATTGCCCGGCGGATGACCAGGTCCACCATGCTCGGCTGCGTCGCCGGGCTGCTGCTCGCGCTGGATGGCCTAGAACTGGTGCTGAGCCGGACCGCGATCCTGGACATCTTCGTGATGTTCTGGGTGCTGGCCGCGTTCGGTCTGCTCGTGATCGACCGGGATCGCACGATTGCCCGCCTGCAAGAAGCTGCGGCGGCCGGGGCGAATGACATCGCCGGGCCGAAGCTGGGCGTCCGCTGGCTGCGGGTGGCCGCCGGGTTGTGCCTGGGAGCGGCCTGCGCAAGCAAATGGAACGGGGTCTGGTTCCTCCTCGCCTTCGCCGGGCTTGCGGTGGCCTGGGACATGGGCGCCCGGCGGGCCGCTGGCTTCACGAACTGGCTGGCCGGCGGCCTGCGGAGCGACGCCAAGTGGCTGCCCGCATGGTTCCTCGCGGCACCGGCGGTTGTCTACATCGCGTCGTGGAGCGGCTGGTTCGCGACCAGCGACGGTGAGTACCGGAACTGGGCAGCCCAGCACGGCAACCACACGCCGATCTGGTCCACCATTGACTCCTGGTACCAGTACAACCACTGGATGTTTACCTTCGGCGTGGGCCTCAGCGCCAGCCAGTCCTACAAGTCCAACCCGCTCGGCTGGCTCGTGCTCGCCCGGCCCATCTCGTTCTACTGGTGCGCAGGGAACTCCGTCCCGAAATGCGGCGTCGCTACCGGGTACGCGCAGGAAGTGCTGGCCATCGGGACGCCGCTGATCTGGTGGGGCGGCACGCTCGCCCTGGTGTTCTGCCTGGGCTGGTGGCTCACCGGCCTCATCGGCGACGTCACCTTCGGCCGGATCCCGCGGCGTGACTGGCGGGCCGGCGCGGTCCTGCTCGGCGTTGCGGCGGGCTGGCTCCCCTGGATCTGGTACGCCTGGCACGACCACCGCACCGAGTTCTACTACTACGCCGTGGCCTTCGACCCGTTCCTGGTCATCGCCATCACCCTGTGCCTGGGCCTGATTATCGGGCCCTCCAGGGCGGCACCCGGCCGGCGCGCAGTAGGCACAGTCGCGGCCGGGACTTATCTGGTCGCGGTACTGGTCAACCTGGCGTACATCTATCCCGTCCTGACGGCCCAGATCATCCCCTACTCCTCGTGGCTGTCGCGGATGTGGTTCAGCCGCTGGATCTGATCCGCCGGGGCTGTGAGCCGCCCGCGGGCCCGCGGTCCGAGTTTCGCAAAAGCCGCAAAGTGACCGTCCATCTCGACTGGCCGGGCTCCCAGCCCGACGAGGGCCGCGCGATAGGGCGAGCCTTGTCGATCGAGGCCCCAAGACGGGCCACGATCGATACCTCTCGCCCTTTATCCTGACGAAACGACTTACGCAAAAGCCCCGATAGCGGTCAAGCGTCTTGACGTGAAGGCTCGCGGTCGCTCGCTCAGTCGGACTAAAGCCGCAAGAGTCGCCGTAGGTGTCCAAACACGCCCTATCAGCCTTGGCGCCACTCGCGTGACCGATGGGGCGGCGGCAGCGGCCGAGGCTGTCGAACAGCCGCCGAGATCGACGGGCGGTCGGTCGGCCGCGCGGGCACCGGGAGCGCCGCAAAAGGCTCAGAACCCACCAAGCTTCACTCGGTTCCGCCGTGCGGAATCATGAGTTGCCAACCTGGTTGCGCTCCGGATTCCGCCGTCTAGCTGCCCTAACGCTGCGATTATGACTCTCCGTGGCGGGATTGTTACCCAGATCACGCATCCGGCTCCGGCCCGGCTGCGTCATAGGTGTGTCAGTTCACCGAGGGGGAGGCAGCGGATGACGACGGTTGACGTAAAGCGGGAGGCACAGACGGCCGACCGCGCGCGCTTTGAGCGCGACGTGGTCCCGTTCATGGGCCAGCTCTACCCGGCCGCTCTCCGCATGACCAGGAACCCAAGTGACGCCGAGGACCTCATCCAGGAGACGTTCGCCAAGGCGTTCGCCGGCTTTCACCAGTTCAAGCCCGACACCAACCTGCGGGCCTGGCTGCACCGGATCCTGGCGAACACCTTCATCAACAGCTACCGGAAGAAGCGCCGCGAGCCAGTTCAGGATCTTGGCTTCGACTTCCAGGAAGACTGGCAGACCGGCAATGACCCGCTGACCCCGCCAGTCGCCTCAGCCGAGGCTCAGGCACTCGAGCGGCTCGCTGACTCCGAGATCCTCAGGGCGCTGCGGGAACTGCCTGCCGACTTCCGGGTTGCGATCTACCTAGCGGACATCGAGGGCTACCCGTACCGGCAGATCGCCGACATGATGGGCATCCCCATCGGAACGGTGATGTCGCGACTGCACCGCGGCCGGGCCAAGCTCAAGCAGCGACTGATCGGCCGCGTGCCGGAAGGCCTGGCGAGGGCTTCGTAGCCGAAGGGCCGCCATCTGGCCCGACCTGCGGACGATGTCCGCCCACAGGCAATCCACAGTAGGCAAGGCCCGGCCATCCGGGCCCGACAGTAAGGGTCTGATCGAATGATGAACAGCAGTGCGACCGTCTCCGCCGAAATCGCTCTGGCGCTTGTGCTCCCTGACCAGGAGACGGCGCCCGTCGTGGCGACCCTCTCCTACGGCGCTGAGGACCCGTTCGCGATCCGGATGGCGTTCCACGTCGGCACTGACGAGCTTGTCGAGTGGACCTTCGCACGTGACCTGCTGGCCGTCGGCATCGAAGGTGCCGCCGGCGAAGGCGACGTCCAGCTCTGGCCGGCCGATGAGGACGGCCGCGAGCTGCTGAACATCGTGCTTTCGTCGCCGTGCGGCGAGGCCCACTTCGAGGCGCCGCGAAGCTCGGCCGCAGCGTTCCTGCGGCGGACCTACGAGGTCATCGCGCCTGGACACGAGGCCGACCACATCGACGTCGACGGCGAACTTGACGAGCTGCTGCTGCGCGCATAACGGCAGTCTCGCCCCAAGGTGATGCCCCGTCGCTGCTCCCCCTTTCCGGCAGCTGCGGGGCATCGCCGCGTTTTCGGCCGCAGTTACTCGCCGCGCCAGACCGGCTGGCGCTTCTCCGCGAAAGCGAGCGCACCTTCCCTGGCATCCGCCGAGGTGAGCACTGGCATGATGATCCCGGCCTGGCGCCGGAACGCCTCACCACTGTCCCAGTCGCCGGACTCGGCAATCACCCGCTTGGTCGCGGTCAGCGCGAGCGGGCCGCCAAGGGCGATCCGGGCTGCAAGATCCCGTGCAGCGGCGAGCGCCTCGCCCGCCGGGACGAGCTGGTTGACCAGGCCGGCCTGATGAAGCCG
>Ga0335073_10012952_pt1 | contig 11687 bp, 9 predicted proteins | sample Lox_Sample_22_FD_207093 | JGI IMG/M metagenome (GOLD analysis project Ga0335073, IMG submission 207093) | Soil microbial communities from Loxahatchee National Wildlife Refuge, Florida, United States - Lox_Sample_2.2 | ecosystem: Environmental > Terrestrial > Soil > Wetlands | place: USA: Florida... | reverse complement strand
CTGAAAGCTGAAGGCTGACGGCTGCCTTTCGCCAACAGGTACATTAAGAAAATGGGTCAGCCGCAAACCGAGTGGAGAGGGGAACTGCGCGCCATGATCGCGCTCGCCGTCCCGGTCGTTCTCAGCGAACTCGGCTGGATGGCCCAGGGCGTCGTGGACAACATCATGGTCGGCGCGCTCGGCCCCGCGGCTATCGGCGCCGTCTCCCTCGGCAACGCCCTTTATTACACGCCATCGCTCTTCGGCATCGGCCTTCTGCTCGGCCTCGACACCCTCGTCTCCCAGGCCTACGGCCGCAACGACCACGACGAATGTCATCGCTGGCTCGCCCAGGGCGTCTATCTCGCCTGTATCGCCACGTTGCCCATCATGCTCCTCGTGGCTGGTCTCAGCTTCGGTCTGCCCCACTTTGGCGTCACACACGCGGTCGCCGCTCCGGCCAGCAGCTATCTCATGATCCTGAATCTGAGTACGCTCCCGCTCCTGCTCTATGGAGGCATCCGTCGCTACCTTCAGGGGGTCGGTCAGGTTCGCGTCATCACCATTACATATGTCCTCGCCAACCTGCTCAACTGGGGCGGCAACTGGGTTCTCATCTACGGCAAACTCGGCTTTCCTGCCCTCGGCGTCAACGGCTCGGCTATCTCCACCTGCATTGCCCGCGTAGGCATGGCTGTCACCTTGCTCGGCTTCTCATGGCGGTATGAGCGTTCGCGAGGCCATCCGCTATTCCGCCACTGGGCCGCGCCTCAACTCGCACGCCTGCGCGAACTCGTTCGCCTCGGCGCACCGGCGGCCGGGCAAATCCTGCTCGAAGTCGGAGCCTGGAACCTCTCCACTTTTTCTGCTGGCTACCTCAATCCTGTAGCCCTGGCCACGCACGCCATCGCGCTTAACTATGCCAGCGTGTCTTACATGGTTCCGCTCGGTGTCTCGGCCGCCGCCGCCGTCAGCGTTGGTCACGCCATAGGGGCCAACAATCCCGCACGCGCACGCCGCGCCGGCTGGCTTGCTCTCGGGCTCGGCACCTCGTTTATGGTCTGTGCGGGCATCGTCTTTCTCGTCGCGCCACGCCCGCTCATCTCGCTCTACACAACTGATCCCCGCGTTCTCGCCGTGGGCCCCACACTTCTGTGGATCGCCGCCGCCTTCCAGATCTTCGACGGCATCCAGACCGTCTGTACCGGCGCGCTCCGCGGTCTGGGAGAAACTCGCGTCCCCATGATCGCTAACTTTATTGGTTACTGGATCCTCGGCCTGCCCCTCGGCCTGAGCCTCTGCTTCATCCTGCGCTGGGGTATCTACGGTACCTGGATCGGCCTCACCCTCGCCCTCGTCATCATCGCCCTCAGTCTCCTCTTACGCTGGCGTAAGGACTCGTGTCGCATCCTGCTTACCACCTGAAACAATGAGCCTTAGGCTCTCCCGAATCCACTGGTCTGCAGCCCGTTCGCTGTCGCTTCGAGCTGCTCCAACCCCCAGCCACCGCTCCGTTCAGTCACCCCGCAAGTCCCGGTTGCTCATCCGGTTACCTAAATCTCCCGAACTGTGCAACATCACGCAGCAGTGAATCTCGCAGGTGACTATAATCACAAAGGAGAGTGGAAGCTTATCTATTCTGACTCCTCCGAGATTTCACCTGAAGGGACATCCCGCCAAATGGCGACAGGAGACCTGGCCCTGGGTCAAGAACAGGGCGAATTGAGCGCGCAATCGCGTGTGTCGAACGACTTCAGCATCATCGTAGCAACGGTTAACGGATCCGGCTCCCAATCCGCCAATAGCGTTCTGCTGAAGAGCATCTTCGGAATGGGGGTCCCCGTTAGCGGGAAGAACCTCTTCCCGTCCAACATCGCCGGACTCCCCACGTGGTTCACCATCCGTGCCAGCAAAGACGGCTACGTCGCTCGCAAGCGCGGATCCCAGATCCTCGTGGCGATGAACCCTGAAACTGCAAAGCAGGACGTCATCGAGCTTGACAGCGGCGGCGCAGCCGTCTACGAAGAGAACCTGAACCTCAAGCAGTACCGCGACGACGTCGTCTGCTACCCGGTTCCCTTCGACAAGATCACTGCAGCCGTCTGCCCTGAAGCCAAGCTGCGCAAGCTCGTCAAGAACATGGTTTACGTCGGCGTCGTGGCCCAACTCCTCTCCATTGACCTCGCCGTCGTCGAAGCGGGCCTTAAAAAGCAGTTCGCCAAAAAGCAGAAGGTCTTCGACCTCAACTTCGGCGCCGTCAAGGCAGGCTGGGACTACGCCGAGCAGAAGCTCGTCAAGCAGGATCCCTACTTCATCGAGCGCATGAACCAGACCGCAGGCAAGATCATCATCGATGGCAACGCCGCCTGCGGCATGGGCGCGGTCTTCGCCGGCGTCACCGTCGTTGCGTGGTATCCCATCACGCCTTCGACCTCGCTCATCGAAGCCACGACAGACCTGCTCAAGAAGTTTCGTGTTACGCCCGAAGGCAAAGCTACCTTCGCTGTCGTCCAGGCTGAGGACGAGCTCGCCGCCATCGGCATGGTGCTCGGCGCAGGCTGGGCCGGCGCCCGTTCCATGACCTCCACCTCCGGCCCCGGCATCTCGCTCATGGCAGAGTTCGCAGGTCTTGGTTACTTCGCCGAAATCCCCGGCGTCATCTTTGATGTGCAACGTACCGGCCCCTCCACGGGCATGCCCACGCGCACCTCGCAGGCCGATCTGCTCTCTACGGCTTTCCTCTCCCACGGCGACACTAAGCACATCGTGCTGTTGCCCGGTTCCGTGAAAGAGTGCTTCGACCTGAGCGTCGCGGCATTCGATCTTGCAGAGCGCCTTCAGACTCCGGTCTTCGTTCTCACCGATCTCGATCTCGGCATGAACAACTGGATGTCCGAGCCCTTCACCTATCCTGAAAAGCCTCTCGATCGCGGCAAGGTCCTCACCAAAGAAGACCTCGACCGCCTCGGCAGCTTTGCCCGCTATCGCGACGTCGATGGCGACGCCATCGGCTGGCGCACGCTGCCCGGCACCATGCATCCCAAAGCCGCCTACTTCACCCGCGGCTCGGGACACAACGATGCTGCCGGCTACACTGAGAAGCCCGACGAGTACGTGGCGATCATGGAACGTCTTTCGCGCAAGTTCGAGAATGCCCGCAAGCTCGTTCCCGCACCGGTCGCCGTCCGCAACGGCAAATCCAAGATCGGCTTCCTCGCCTACGGCACCACCGACTTCGCCCTGCGCGAGAGCCTCGACCAGATCGAAAAGCTCCACGGCCTCACTCCGGATTACATGCGCATCCGCGCTTACCCCTTCGCCCACGAGATTCACGACTTCGTGGCCTCCCATGAACGCGTCTATGTTGTCGAACAGGATCGCGATGCCCAGTTGGCCAGCCTGCTCAAGCTCGATCTGCCTGCTGACCAGACCGTCAAGCTTCGCAGCATCCTTCACTACAACGGCCTGCCCATCGACGCAGGCAGCATCACCGACGAGTTCGTGACCAAGGAGGGCCTCTAAATCATGGCTACAGCAACTGCAAATCCCGGCCCCAAGGTCAACCGCATCGGCCTTCCGGTCATTGAATATCGCGGCGGCAAGTCGACGCTCTGCGCCGGCTGCGGCCACAACGCCATCTCCGAGCGCATCATCGATGCCATGTTTGAAATGGGCGTTGAGCCCGAGCGCGTTATGAAGATGAGCGGCATCGGCTGCTCTTCCAAGAGTCCCGCTTACTTCATGAGCCGCTCGCACAGCTTTAACAGCGTGCACGGCCGCATGCCCTCGGTCTCCACCGGCGCTATCATGGCCCAGCACCAGATGACCATGCTCGGCGTCTCCGGCGACGGTGACACCGCTTCCATCGGCGTTGGCCAGTTCGTTCACCTCCTCCGCCGCAATCTCCCGATGATCTACATCATCGAAGACAACGGCGTCTATGGACTGACGAAGGGCCAGTTCTCCGCCACTGCCGACCTCGGCTCCAAGCTCAAAACTGGCGTCATTAACGACCTGCCCGCCATCGATACCTGCGCTCTTGCCATCCAGCTCGGCGCAACCTTCGTGGGCCGTTCGTTCTCCGGCGACAAGAAACAGCTCCTCTCCATGCTCAAGGCAGCCATCGCCCACAAGGGCACGGTGATGCTCGACGTCATCAGCCCCTGCGTCACCTTCAACGATCACGAAGGCTCCACTAAGAGCTACAAGTTCATGCAGGAAAACGACGAGCCCATCAACGAAGTCGGTTTTGTCGCCAGCTTCGAAGAGATCGACGTCGACTACGACTCCGGCCAGGTCTACGACGTGCAGATGCACGACGGCTCCAGCCTGCGCCTCCGCAAGCTCCACGAAGACTACGATCCCACCAACAGGGCTGAAGCCGTCCGCACCCTGATGGAAGCCGAAGAGAAGAACGAAGTCCTCACCGGCGTCTTCTACATCAACACTGAGAAGCCGACCTTCACCGACCTGCTGAACATGGTCGATGAGCCGCTGGCAACCCTGCCGCAGTCGCTCACCCGGCCACCCAAGGACGCACTCGACAAGCTCATGGCCAATCTTCAGTAGCCTTCATCAGAAATCAGCCCGGCAAAAAGCCCCGCATCCCGCGGGGCTTTTCCTTGCTCGTAACTCTCACTTCGAATCTCTTAAGGAGCAGGGCACTGCGATGTCGTGTCCGCTCAGCCACGCCCCGGATTGATCCGCACGCCCATACCGTTCAGTTTCTCGCGCGCCTGTTGCGCCTCCGGCGTCTGCGGATGCCGATGAATCAACGAGCGCAACTCCTCGATACCCGCCTGCTTCTTGCCAGACTTGATCAGCGCGTCGCCCTTGTGCAGTTGCGCCGTCGCAGCCTTCGGGTTCCCGCTGAACTGCTCCAGCACCACGTTGTAATCCTTGATCGCGTCTTCATAGTTCTTCTGGCGATAAGCAATCTCGCCGAGATAAAACTGCGAGCTGCCGGCATAGGTATCCATCGGGTAATACTTGATCACATCCTCGAACTCGCTCGTCGCCAGCGGATAGTTGCCGCCGTTGAAGTCGCTCAGCGCTGTCTGGTATGTCTGCTCCAGCGGTGGCGTTTGATTCATCTGAGGCGCCGGAGCTCCACCCGGCACGGGCATACCCATGTTCTGCGATTGCGGCATGCCGCTGGCTCCCGGCTGTTGCGGCGCTCCCTGCGGCGGATTCTGAATGTTCTGCAACTGGCTCTGCAGATCCGACACCGACTTCTGCAGCTTGTCGATGCGCGTCTTCAACTCGTCCACTGAATCGTTCAGTGACTGCACCTGACCCTGGCCGGTGTCGAGCTTGCCGTTCAGGTTGTCGAGAGCGGTGTTCAGTTTCTGCTGCAGCGTATTCACTGATCCGCTCATCTGTGTCGCCTGATCCGCGGTCTGCTGCGCCAGGTTCTGCAGCACGGCAAAACGTGTATCCATCGTCGACTGCAGCCTCTGCACCATATCCAGCAGCTGCTGCACCTGCGTTTGCAGCTGGATCATCTCTTTTGAGACGGCGTGGGCGCGTTGCGGCACAGCGGCCAGAAACACAATCAGCGTCATAGCCGCCAGAACACTTCTGCGATGTGCAAGTCGTTTCAGCATCGTTCACCCTGTTCTAAGAAGACGCCGCAGCCCTCGCTTCGGGTAGGCTGCGGCATCTCATAATCTTCTGATTGCTTTTTCCGTTCTCCCGTTGCCGCGGGCATCGGAATCTTTTGAACTCTACCGCCAAAGCACTTGAATTCAGCCTGTTGCAACAGCGGGCGGCGCAGCCCATCGCTGCGCCGCTACCCCACTTACTGGTCCAGAGAGAAGCCCGCGCGGCGGTTCAGCTGCCAGCAGGACTCCGTCGAATCCGTGCAGAACGGCTTTTCCTTGCCGTAGCTCACCACGCGCAGCCGGTCGGCCGCAACGCCTGCCGCCACCAGTGCCTTCTTCGCCGCGTCCGCACGATTCTGCCCGAGCGCCAGATTGTACTCGTCCGATCCGCGCTCGTCGCAGTAGCCGCCGATCACCACCTTGATGTTCGGATGGCTGACCAGGTACGAGGCGTCCTTCGACAACGTCGATTGGGCATCGCTCCGGATATCGTACGTGTCGTAATCGAAGAAGACGTCCTGCACATTCGCCTTGAACTCTTCCTCGGCCGTCATTGAAGTGGACGGAACCGAAGTCGCGGGCGGAGCATTCACCGTCACATGGGCAGTTGCATCGGCTGTTCCGCCGTTGCCCTGCGCCGTCAGGTGATAGGTCGTCGACTCTGTTGGCGTCACCGTCTTCACGCCGGTCGTCGGCACATCGCCGATGCCGTCAATCGAGACGCTGGTCGCATCCGTGGTCTTCCAGCTCAGCGTTACCTGGTCTCCGGCTGAGACCTGGTTCGGCGTCGCCGTCAGTTGCGCCGTCGGCGCCGGACTCGTTGCGGGCGCGGTCTCCGTTGGCGGTGCTGCAACCTGCTTCTTCTTGCAACCTCCAACGGCAACCAACGCAATCAAAAGTGCTGCGGGCAAAACAACTTGAGAACGTCGTTTCAAATCAAAGCTCCTTCTGCAGTCTTCAGACGCCCATTCCATTTTATGCCTGCACTCAGCCGCCGCGCCTCTTTCCAGGCCGGCGTCAGACTGTTCCACTCATTCAGGAATAGTGTGTACTGAGAGATTGCGGGTTTGGGGGTCGGCTCGCTATCCACTGCGAATGGCAGATGCTGAGCCGGCACGGCCTTATGTTTGTTCCCATCGGAGCAAAATGCAACGGGGAATTGGTTACCGTCAAACGTCATAGCGCACTGCTTCGCGAGATAGACTTCAGCGTTGTGCAACTGTGCTATCCAGCGTTCTGGCCTGCTCACTTCCAACTCCAGTTCGGCATAAAGTTGTTGCCTGAGCGCGTCAGCTGTTTCTGGTCGGTCCCGTCGGCCAGCATCGACCAGATCTCTGTGTGGCTTCCCAACTTGCGCTCAAACACAATGTGTCGTCCGTCCGGCGACCAGGATGGGAAGTCATTGCTGCCCGCGTCGTGGGTCAGCTGCTCCCAGCGCTTGGTGGCAATATCCATCACGTAGATGTCCTGCCCCCCCGGCGCTCCCGGTCCGTACTTGCGATTCCAGCTGAATGTCAGAAAGCCGCCGCTGGGCGACCACGACGGCGAAACCGCATAGCCGCCGTCCGTCATCCGCTGCACGTTCGCACCGTCCTGGTCCATCGTGTAGATCTGCGGCAGTCCCGTCCGTCCGCTTACCCACGCAATCTGCGCGTTGGTCTTCGGATTCCACGCCGGCGAAACATCCGGTCCCTTGAAATAGGTGATCCGGCGCGGCGCCGCGCCATTTGCGTCTGTCACCCAGATCTCCGGATCTCCCGACCGCGACGAAGCAAATGCAATCTTGTTTCCGTCGCTCGACCACGCCGGTGATTGATTCAGTTCTCCGCCGAATCCCGCCGGGAAGCTCACCATCCGTCCCAGATCCAGCGAATACATCCGCACCGCCCATCCGTGCTGGCCCAGTTCTCCAAACGCAATCCGCGAGTTGTCGGGCGAAACATGCGGCGACAACGCCACGCTGCCCAGATGCGTAATCTGGTGCTGGTTCGCGCCGTCATAGTCCATCACCCACACCTCTTTCGATCCCGAACGCGAGCTGATGAAGTAGATCTTGGTTTCAGCAATGCCCGGCACTCCGCCCAGTCGAGAGATGATCTCATCGGCGAACCGGTGCGCGACCATCCGCGCCATATCGTTGCTCGCCGCCTCGTTATACTGCTTGCCCAGCACCTGCGCGTTGGCTGTGTTGCTCGTGTCGTAGAGCCATCCGTAAACGATCAACCGCCCGTTCGACACGCTCAGCGCGCCAAAGGCTACCATCGCTGCGCTCGCCGGTGCTGCCGACCACTGCGAGAGGTTGATCTCCTGCGGCGATCCCGGCGTCCCCGGCGGGGCAAAACTCTTCGATACCAGGTCGAAGATGCCCGCATTCCCAAGGTCGTTGTAGAGTGTCGAGTCGAAGGTCGCCTTCAACTCCGGCGTCTGCGGATCCGCGCCCACCGGCTTGAAATCCGCTGCAGCTATGCGAATCTTCGCATTGCTGAGATTCGATCCAATCCGGACCCAGTCCTGGGCCATCGTGGGGAGGGAGATCAGGCTTGCCAGCAAAAACGTGGAGGGAGTCAAAATCCGGCGGCAAAACTTCATGCGGTGCGCAATCCTTCCTTCTGGAGTCTTGCGGTGCGTACCTCGGCAACCGAACGCGGTCTGGCTTTGGCGCGCTCTCAAAAAACTGGAGAACTCATCTTGCGTGCTGGCGATTCGAACATGAAGAGATCGGGAACTGGTCTGTAACCCGATGCCCGTGGTGCGATGTTCCCCGGGACTTCGGTCCCTGAGGACTTGAATCACTTACTATCTTACTAAGTTGCACTCCGGTCTTCCTAGTACTCACAGTAATACGACACCTGCAAGGTACTTCCTCGGTACTGAGAGGGCAGACCGCCAAAATTCTGTGAACGCCACGCCGCACGCACACAAACGCTATCCCACGTGGAACTCCCGCTCGATTGGTCCAGCTTCACGTTCGACACCGACCCGTCCCGGTCGATCGTGAACTCAATGTAGGCCCGCGCCCCTTTCGGCGTCCGGGGATCGGCCAGGGCACGGTAGCCGTTCTGATCCCTCTTGCGGGCAATGCCCTGTACATACCACGGAAACATCGAGCCGAAATTCGCATCATTCACCGAGGCCGGGCCGTTCGTGAAATTCTGCGTCGCTCTCTGCATGTTCGTGCCGGCCTGCTCGCCATAGCTTGCGCGATTGTTCTGGACCGCCTCCTTTTGCGGCGGCGTCCGTTCCACTGTCTCGCGCTGCGGCTTCTTCGGCTTGCCCTGCAGAGGAATCGCGTCCTGATCCTCTTGCTGCTTCGCCTTGGGCTGCGGAGGCGCCGGCGCTTCGCTCGGCTTCTCGGTCGACAACACGTTCTGGTTGATGGGCTGGTTCGTCGGCACCGGCAGGGCATTACTCACCAGGTTCACCTGAATCGCGCCTCCGGGCCCCGTTCCACCCCACAGATTGTGATGAAAGAACCCTCCGATGATGCCGTACAGCAACACGCTCGCAATCAGCGCCAGGTGCAGAATCACTGAGCCCGTCGCCGGCGCCATCACAGGCTCCGGCGTCAGTTCCTGCTCCAGGTGTTCCGTCCCTTCCAGCAGATAGCTCATCGTCTTACTTCGTCGCGCAATGCGTTTCCGCTTCAGCGCTCCTCACTGCCCCGACTGCCGCCCCTTCGTATCCAGCGGCTGCGTCACAATCGAGATGTTCGTGATCCCTGCCTGCTTTACCGCGTCCATCAGCGTCGCAAAGTTGCCGAAGTTCACGCGCGAATCGGCGCGCAGGTAAATCACCTTCTTCGTCGGATCGGTCGTGCTCTGTCGAAGCAGCTGAGGCAGATCGTGAATGTTCACCATCTTGTCGCCCAGAAACACCTGCGCATCCTTATCGATCGTCACCACCGTGCGCTGCTCAGTGATTTCTTTAACCGTCTTCGTCTTTGGCACAGCCACTTCGATACCCGACTGCAGCACCGGCGCCGTGATCATGAAGATCACCAGCAGCACCAGCACCACGTCCACCAGCGGCGTGATGTTGATATCCGCCAGCGAACTGCGTGTCTGTCCCGAACTCGTCGTGAATGCCAAGTTATGCAATCCTTCTTGAATCCCGGTAGCGTTGTCCGGCCCAGCCGTGGGTTTGCCTGCTCAGTCGCGCTGGGTTCCTTTATCTTCAGGGCAAGAGCCCCTGTTATGGGACCCGCGCGGAACGCGCCTACTTGTACATCCCGCGATGCAGCTCTTCCGGAGCTTCCGGCGGCGCACTCCGCGCTCCGCGCTCGGGTATCTCCTCGAGCGAATTCAGCAGCTCGCGGCAGAAATCATCCGTTGCCGAGGCCAGCACGCGAATCCTCGCGGTGAATTGGTTGTAGGCCACTACTGCCGGCACCGCAACAAAGAGGCCGGCCGCTGTCGTAATCAACGCCTCGCTGATGCCCGGAGCAACCGCGCGCAGTGTTGCTGCGCCAGCCGTGCCCAGTCCGTGAAATGCATCGATTACGCCCATGACCGTGCCGAACAGCCCGACAAACGGACTCGTCGATGCGATCGTCGCCAGCCACGTCATCCGCCGTTCCAGTGCCGTGATCGACTCACTCGCCGCGGTCTGCGCTGACCGCTCCAGCGCCGTGATGTTGCGCGGCGGTCCCGACCCGCCCGTCTGCCGCTTATAGGTCTCGTAGACATCCACGAACACCTGCGCCAGCGGGCTCGCCTTATAGGTTTCTGCCAGCGCTGAGATCTCATGCAGCCGCGTTGCCTTGCGGAAAGCGCGTACAAACTTGCGGCTCTCTTCCGTTGCCCGCCCGAATGTACCCATTTTGCCCAGGATCACCGTCCAGGAATACAGACTGGCAAGCAGCAGGAGCACGAGGACAGCCAGCGCGATCGCACCAATGTTGTGCAGCATGTCCATGAACGCGCCGGGGGCCTGCGCCGCGGCTGACTGGAGCGCAGGCGCACCACCGTCCGCCTGCAATGCCATGACAAAAGCAAGGGGTAAAATCGCAGTCACCTCAATCTTCACGGTATCAGACGCGCAACCCGCCTCCAAGTTATCCTTGTGGTCCCTGCCCGCAGCACCTTGGTATCGCGCAACTTACGCCAATGCTGGCATTTCCGGTCCAGGTGCCGCTTCCCCCCCGCCAGGTGCCCCCCTCGCTATGTTCGGCGTTCCGGCCCGCTGCTACACTACGCACGAACCGCGGACTTATCCATGCTCGTCGAACTGCGCGCAGAAAACTACGCCGTCATCGATCACGCCATCGCCTCCTTCGGCTCCGGCCTCAATCTCCTCACCGGAGAAACCGGCGCCGGCAAGTCGATCCTCGTCGACGCGCTGGCTCTCCTTATGGGCGGCAAGGCCTCAACCGAGCTGGTGCGCCACGGAGCAGACAAGGCTGTCGTCGCCTGCGTCTTTGAGTCCACGCCCGCCGCTGAAGCTATCCTTGAAGAAAACGGCATCGACTCCGAGGGCGTCGAAATCATCCTCCGCCGCGAAATCCTCGCCAACGGCAAGGGCCGCGTCTTCGTCAACAACCAGCCCGCCACCGTCGCCGTCTTGCGCCAGCTCGCGCCCGAGCTCGCCCTTGTTCACGCACAGTCTGAAACTCTTTCCAGCTTTGACCAGGCCCAGCAGCGTATCCTCCTCGATCGCTTCGGCAACATCTCCACCGATGCTGTCGAGCAGGCCTGCACCCGCTGGCGTGACGCGCAAGCCCGGCTCAACGACCTCCTCCAGGGGGAGCAGGACCGCCTTCGCATGGTCGACCTCTGGAGCTACCAGCGCAAAGAGATCGAGTCCGCCCGCCTCGAAGCCGGCGAAGACGAAACCCTCGAGACTGAAAAGCGTGTCCTCGCCAACGCCGAGAAGCTCTACGCGGCGGCCATGGGCGCGTTCGATCAGCTCTACGAAGGTGGCGCCTCCGCCGAGTCCGCCCTGCGCGCCGCCATTCGCAACGTCGAAGAACTTGCCCGCTACGACGCGCGCTTCGCCGAGTCCGCGCAGCAGCTCGCCTCGGCCCGTGCCATCGTCGGCGAGGTCAGCTCGTCTCTGCGTGACTATGCCGAAGCCATTAACGCCTCGCCCGAACGCCTCGCCGAAATC
>Ga0335073_10012950_pt1 | contig 11688 bp, 5 predicted proteins | sample Lox_Sample_22_FD_207093 | JGI IMG/M metagenome (GOLD analysis project Ga0335073, IMG submission 207093) | Soil microbial communities from Loxahatchee National Wildlife Refuge, Florida, United States - Lox_Sample_2.2 | ecosystem: Environmental > Terrestrial > Soil > Wetlands | place: USA: Florida... | reverse complement strand
AGCTGTCCTGCGCAAACAGATCGATATTCTTCTGCCGCCCGTAGAGGTTGTAGGCAACGGTCTGGCTTGCGTTATTCACCTGGCCCAGCTCATAAGTTGCAAAGGCAAACCCGTCGTACGGATAACCGGGACCGGCGGTATTCAAGTAAGAGAAGTTGAAGGCATACGCGCCCCTGCCCGATCGGTAATTAATGTCATGCGCAATAAAATCTCCCCCAAAGCTCAGGTTGTGGCGCCCTTTGGTCCAGGTAAGCGTGTCGCCGGTGGTGCTGACTGAGCCGGCAATGTCCCCCTGCCAGGTGTTGCCAATATAGGTCTCGCTGATGCCCGCCTGGTTATCGGAGAAGGAGATGACGGGGAAGTTGTCGGATCCCGTGTTTCCAAAGCCGATCTGCGAATTGTAATTGCCGGGGTCGGTGGGAGTGCTCGCATTGTTGTCGAAAGCGTCGGTGAAGTTCACCACGTTCAGAATGTTTGTGCTGAACGTGTGCGACTCGCTGATGCGGTATTGCTGCTGCGCGTAGAACTGGTTGCGCTGGTTCGATAAGGGTCCGCCGCTCGTGCTTCCCGATTCCCAAACGCCGCCTCCATCGTCTTTGAGCAGAGGCTTGTGATCGTAGATCCACGATCCCGTGAGATGGTCCTGCTCGCCCAGGACGTGGTCCAGCTTCACAACGTACCAATTCGGCGTCTGGCTGGGCACATTGGCGAGCAGCGTCCTCTCGTTATTGGAGATTCCGCCCAGGTTGGGAGCATAGTTGGCGTAGAAAGCGTTCACTTTTTGCGCAACCGCGCTGATTGTGGGTATTTTGTTGTTCGTGAATTGATTGCCCGTATTCGGATCGTAGATCATGTCCACCTGGGCTTGCAGAGACTGCCCGGCATCGTTCTGCACCATGATAGGAGTCAACCCCGAGCACGCTGGAGGAGTGCAGGGAATCACGTCGCCATACGCGTCGTTCCAAAGAGACTGTCCGAGCACGCCACTGAAGTCGCCGCTGAGCATTGCCGAGGTAGGAACCGTCGCACCACCGCCATTTAACCGCCAGTCCACTTGCTGGTATCTCTCGAAGGTGCCGAAGAAGAAAGTCTTGTTCTTGTGGATCGGGCCACCCAGGCTAAAGCCGTAATCCCACGTCCGGTCCTTGGGTTTACGAACGCCCTCGTTATCATTGGTCCAGGTATTGGCGTCGAGCAGTTCATTATGTCCATAGAGGAAAGCCGAACCGTGCAGCGCGTTTGTGCCCGACTTCAGGTTGAAGGCCATCACACCGCCGCCGGTGATGCTGCTTTGCGCATCCAGGCCGCTTGTCTGCGCCTGGACCTCTTCCACGGCCTCCATGCTTGGCCCGCCGTCCATGGAGTCGCCGCGAATATTGGATGTGCCGGAGGTGCCGTCGATGGTGTAGTCCTTTGAGAACCACTGGCCGCCGTTCACCACCGCTCCATAAGGAGAGCTGAGCACCGAATAGCCAGGCGTGACTGCCACAGCAAAGAGCTCGACAAGGCGCCCCCCTCCATTGATATCGAGAGAGAGGTCGTTGACCACATCGGACTTCATATTGGTGCCCACTGAAGCCGTATCCATATCCAGAATCGGAGCGCCGCCAGAGACGGTCACGCTAGTTGTCGCTGCTCCCACTTTCATTACAGCATCGATGCGCGCATCCTCGGTCGAGTGCAGCGTTACGCCGGGCCTTTGCACTGTCTCAAAGCCGCTCTTCTCGAATGTCACGTTATACGGGCCGGGAAAGAGGTTGGGTAACACGTAGACGCCGTCGTTGTTGGAGACGGTTTTGGTTGGTACGTTGGTACCGGTGTTGACCGCAGTCACATCGGCGCCGGGTATCACCGCGCCAGTTGAATCGGTGACGATTCCCGTGATGGTGGCGCGGTTGGCCTGGCCGGAGCAGGGTAGCGTCACGAATGCCAGCCCGGCTGTAATGAGCAGGAATACGAGCGTGGTGCACATGCCATGAAACGAATGGTGCTTCATCCAGTAGCCTCCAAGAAAGCAGCGCAGATGCAAAGACCCGACCAGAGGCGAATTGCGCCTGAGAATTCGCCGCCAGCGTCGATCAATAGTTGGCTGGCCATGCCTGCTGTGAGGATCGATCTGAGAAGCTTTTCTCCCACTGGGATGGCTGAAATGAGAAATCGTTTTCTCGAAATCGAAACTTTACTCCTCTTCTGCAACAATCGTCAAGAAAAAATTCGGCGCGCCGCTTTCTGCTCTATTTCGAGCGCCTTGCAATCGTGGCGGAGCGTTGATTTGGCGTCCGGGCCCGCAGGAAGTTGGGGAAAACAGTCATCCCGCATGTGGCGTAGATCAATTCCCCTGGACGGATCGACCAGGGTTTGTGTACAAGGGAATACGCCTTGCGATCGACGGCGGAATAGTTAATGAAAACAAGCAATTTGAGCCCTTTAGGGTTGATTATCTTTTCCATTTACCTAGTCGCCATTGGGCTTATCAGCTGGATATCAAAGCGCCGCTGGCCGACTGCAAACGACTATTTGAATGCCTCCCGCAGCTTGCCGCTCTGGGCGGCGGCTTTTTCTTTTCTTGCATTCAATTGCGGATCGATCGAAGTGATCGGCATGAGCGCGATGGCCGCGCAATACGGCGTCCAGGCATTGCATTTTTATTGGATCGGCGGCATCCCGGGAATGGTTTTCATGGGATTTGTCGTTTTGCCGATTTATATGCGGACTGGCGCGCGCAGTTTGCCGGAGTATCTTGGCCAGCGTTTCGGAAATCGGGTCCGCCTTCTGAATGCATCGGTCGCATTGGCGGGCACGCTGGCTTATGCCGGCGTTGCTCTTTACACAATCGCGCAGGTGCTGCACGTCTTGCTGGGGTGGAATTTCCTTGCGGGGGGGCTGATCTGCGCTGGGATCGTATTTGCCTACATATCGATTGGCGGTGTACGCGCTTCCATTTTCACTTCGATCTTCCAGCTCTTTGTCCTGATCGCCGGCCTCGCGCCTCTGCTTTTTATGACGGTGCATTTTGACGCGGCTACATGGACCGCAAGAACTGAGCGATGGCATCTATGGAAGCCGCTGCCCGTCTTCTCGCCGTCCGCGCCGCTCGATAAGATTGGTGTGATCATCGGTCTCGGGTTTGTGATCAGCTTTTCGTACTGGTGCACTGACTTTGTGATGATTCAGCGAGCGCTGACTGCGCGCACAGTAGACGACGCACGGCGGGTGCCCGTCATTGCCGGCTTTGGCAAGCTGGCGATCGCTTTTCTGGTTGTGCTGCCGGGGGCAGCCGGACCAGCGCTGCTGCATGGAAGAGCATCGTTTGACCAGACGATGCCGGCTTTGATGGCCCTCGAATACTCACCGGCCTTGCTGGCGCTGGGCGCCGCGGCGTTGCTGGCCGGCCTGATGGCATGGCTGGCAGGAAACATCTCCGGGTTCTCGGCCTTATGCATTGAGGAAATCTATCGTCGTCGCTTGCGTCCGCACCGTTCTGAAGCGCACTACATCACAGCCGGCAGGCTCGCAATTTTCACAGGGTTGCTCATTGCGCAGATTGTCGCCTATGCGACATTTCTGTTTCACGACGTGATGGAATTCCTGCAACTAATTGTGGCGCTTTTTTACGCGCCAGTATTTGCGGTGGTGCTTGCAGGGGTCTGCACCAGGCGCACCAGCGAGCGCGCGGCATATGCAGGAATCTGCGCCGGCGTGGTTTCGGGGTTGGTGCTTCAGGCTGTGTGGTGGCTGCATGTTGTGCGCTTCGGCAGCCAGATGACAGCGGATTTCTACACGGCTGCGCTGAGCTTCTCCGTAGCCGCGCTCGGATGCGCGTTGTGGAGAGAGAAAGATCTCGTGGGGTCGCGACAGGCAGCAAAGCCAGCGAGCGAGACGATTCGCCTTGAATCAATTCGCCCCGGACGCGGTCTGGTTGCATTAAGCGCGGCCCTGCTTGCGCTTTGCCTGCTCTTGAATGTGCTTTGGTGGTAGAGTTGCCCCGCTGCGCGGCGACTGATTCATCGGCCGCGCTCGCAGTCACAGTGTTCCAACAGTGCTGTGCGGCCGTGATCTGCGCCCGAGAGCGACGAGCGCTTCTTTGGGAGAATCCGTCGATTGTCGAACGACCAAGCTTGTAGCCACGCGAATCGGTTGCAATGGCATCTCATCGCTCTCGGACCACAACTGTTCCAGCCCCTTGAATGCGGCCTGGGCAAGATCCTGACGCGACATGCGCACCGAAGATAGCGGCGGATTTACAAACTCGGCAAGATGAATGTCGTCGAATCCGACAACGGACATATCTCTGGGAACGCTCACGCCACGCTCGGCCATGACCCGCAGGACACCGACGGCCATCATGTCGTTGGAGCAGACGATCGCTGTGGGCGGTGCACTCATGTCGAGAAAGTGAGCAGCGGCCTGTGTTCCACCTTCAAAGGTATGATCGCCAATGAAGATGGGAGCATTCTGTGCAAGCAGACCGATCTTCTTTACTGAGCGAAGGAAAGCGTCTCTGCGTCGCACGTTGGTAAGGTGCGGCATGGGGCCACTTGCAAAGCCGATGCGGCGATGGCCGAGCAGGGCAAGATGTTGCACGGCCTGGTCGATGCCCTGCGCGTAATCGACTTCAAGCACCAGCGACCTTGCGGAATTTGCGCTGACGTCAATGGTCACCAGGGGTATATTGTGCGCGATGAGCTCATCGAGCAGGTGTGACTCGGCCCGGAAGGTCATTACTGCTACGCCCTCTACGCGCCGCTGCACGAGGCGGCGGATAAAGACCTTCGCGCTTGCACGGTTGTAGTTTGTCGATCCAACCATGACTTCGAAGTCGCGCTCACCGGCGAGATCTTCGAAGCTTTGCATTAATTCGGGAAAGAAGGGATTGGTAATTTCCGAAACCAGGAGGCCGAGCACGCGGCTGCGGCCCGAAACGAGGGCGCGGGCCTGCGGGTTGGGCGTGTAGCCGAGCTCCTCGATGGCTTTCCAAACCCGCTTCGCCAGGTGCCTGGCAACAGTAGACCGGCCGTTGGTGACACGCGATACCGTCGCGGGAGAAACGTTGGCCCGCCGCGCAACTTGAATGATGTCGGCGCCGCTGCTCCGGGTCTTTTTCCCGTTACCAGTTTGCATACTCATAGCGAAGGCGAATGAAAGCCCTCCCCATCATGATGGAGGAACCGCCCGTTGTACTCCTTGTGCCCGGTGCACGAGCCCTCTCGAGTACTCGATGCGCACCTATGGATCATTTTATAGTCGAGAAATCGATTTCCTGCAATTCGGTGCATGCAAGCTTTAGTGCGCTACTGAGTGCAGCCGGATCTAACCGAGCAGGAAGGGATGGATGAAAGCTTTGTAGGCAAGCTTGAGCCTCGGTGGAGGAAAACTTGCTTGATGAAGATCTAACCGCCCGGCGCCGTAAAGAAGGGGAAGGACGACAAGCGCTATCATTAGGAAACGCTCGAGATGCAAGTCCTGAGGTTACAGACGAATGGACTCACCGGATTCTTTTCTGGTGACGGGTTTGGGCAGGATTCGACTGCATGCGGCTATCGTTTTTGTTCTATTTCTAATCCCTTTCTTGCCCTGGCCCGTCTGGTCGCAATCGCGCATCGCAGGCACCATTGACGAAACGCGTCTGGTCACACTGCGCGGCAACACTCATCCGCTGGCTCAACCCGATTTCGACCGTGGGGCTGTCTCTAGCGACTTTCCTGCCGACAGAATGACCCTCGTCCTTAAGCGTTCGGCAGATGAGGAAAAATCTCTGCAGGAATTTCTCGGGCAAGTGCAGAATCCGGCCTCGCCGATCTATCACCAGTACTTGACGCCGGCGCAGTTCGGCAAGCAGTACGGTGTTTCAGAGAGCGATCTGGAAGCTGTGACCGGCTGGCTGAGCGCCGCAGGCTTTTCTGTCAACCGGGTACACAGCGGGCGTATGGCCATCGAGTTTTCGGGCAATGCAGGCCAGGTGGACTCGGCGTTCCATACAACGCTGCACCGCTATGTCGTGAACGGCGAGCAACACTACGCCAATGCCAACGATCCTGAGATACCGGCGGCGCTGGCCCCGGTCGTCGGCGGCATCACGCTGAACAACTTCGCGCCGCGCCCTCTGAACCAGAGCATCGGCAGGGAGCAACTCGATCCCTTCACCCACCGCGCGACACCGCTCTACAACGATCCCAGCCCGAATACGATTGGCTGCCTCAACAACTACTGCTTCGCGGTTGTGCCCGGCGACTTTGCGACCATATACGACACCAAACCGTTGCTTACATCGGGGATTGACGGTGCAGGCGTCACCATCGGCATTGTTGGCGACGTTGGCATCGACACTTCTCTGGTGCAGCTTTATCGCCAGAACTTTCTTCCGGCCTACAGCGCGACAAATCTGCCCAACGAGATTCTGGATGGACCGGAACCGACCGTGTTTGGATCTAGTGACGAGATCGAAGCCTATCTCGATGTAGAAGTGGCAGCCGGGGTGGCCCCGAACGCCACGATCAATTACTATTACGCCGCCAATAACTACTTCACCGATGGCCTTGCCCTGGCCATGGCTCGAGCTCTGGATGATAACCAAGTCTCCATTCTGTCGGTGAGCTTTGGAGAGTGCGAAGCTTACCTGGGTGCTTCGGGCAACCAGCTGTATAACAACTTCTACGAGCAGGCTGCCGCACAAGGCATCACCGTGATGGCCGCAACGGGAGATAGCGGCCCGGCGGGCTGCGATCCGCCACCGGGCTCAACCGGAGGTGGGGCGGCCGAGTATGGCTTCTTCGTCAGCGGCCTGGCATCCACTCCTTACAACGTTGCCGTGGGTGGAACGGATTTCTACTATCCCGCCGACGCAACGATGGCCACGCTCAGCAAATACTGGCAGACAGCTACGGCCAGCGATCCGAATAACAACGCCGATTGGAGCTCGGCCCTGAGTTACATACCCGAGAAGCCGTGGGATCTGGGTGACCCGGAGTTGGACCAGGTCAGCTTCAGTCCCAGCCTGAACGCGGGTGGCGGAGGCCCCAGCAATTGCATCGATTACACCGGCCCTCCTCCTCCACCAGACGGCAACGGGCCCTTGGCTGCCGACTGCCAGGGAGGCGGATATCCGAAGCCGGCGTGGCAGAGCGGCTTCGGTGACGACACTGCGCGCGATCTGCCCGATGTTTCTCTCTTCGCTTCTAACGAGTCGAACTACAGTTTCACGGCCATCTGCGCCTTCGCGCCTGCATGCAGTATTCCCAATGACGGACCGAACAGCGCGGCTTTTCCGCTGCCGATCGACGGTGTTGGTGGTACGTCAGTCGCTGCGCCCGCGATGGCCGGGATCATGGCGCTGGTGGTGGAGAAGACACAATCGCGCCAGGGGCAGGCCAACACAGTTCTGTATCCCCTGTCGCAACAAGTGCCGCAAGCTTTCCATGACATCGCCGTTGGCACTAACGCGGTAAGCTGCGCTTCAGGAAGTCCCGACTGCGCCGCCACAAGCTACCTGGGCTACCTTACCGGCTACAACGCCACCGTTGGCTACGATATGGCCACCGGATTGGGCAGCATCGATGCAACACAGTTGGTGAACAACTGGTCGAGCGTCACCTTCAAGCCTACGGCAACGACACTCACGATCACACCAACAACGGCTGCTCACAGCACGCCACTCACCTTCACAGTGAACGTAACCGGCGGCCCTGCAAGCGGCGAGATTACACTGCCGACGACGCATTCCTCGAGTGGCCCGTATGCGACGACCTGCGCCGCTTTCCCCTGCACCTTCAGCTATGCGGGACTACCCGGCGGCAGCTACGACGTGTCTGCGCGGTATGAGGGCAGCAGCGTCTACGCCCCCAGCACTTCGAACGCCGTGCCGGTTAGGATCAGCCCTGAGAACAGCGAAGTCGCAATCTACTACGAGTTCTGCGGCTATCTGCTTTGCAACATTAACGGCCAGACCGATCTTCCTTACGACCAAGTCATTTCGTTTTACGCGGTGCCGGTTCCGGCGAACTACGCGCTGCCCGCCGATCCAGCGAGTATCCAGTCCACTCCAGCCACCGGCGCTGTCACGATCACTGACTTCGGCGCGCCTGTCGGGGCGCCGATCACTCTGGAGACCGGCCAGGCTTACTTCGGGGATTACAACCTGCCCGTAGGCAAGCACTCGCTGGTGGCGAGCTACGCCGGCGATTCAAGTTACAACCCGAGCAATACAGTTTCGCCGCTGTCCACTCCCCTGAATTTCACGATCGGGCCCGGGCCCACACTGGTTCAAATCAACCCATATCGTCAGGATGTTCTGCCAGGCTCGCCGGCGACGGTCAGCGTTTCCATCACCGATGGAGGCGCAGTTGCGCCTACGGGAACGGTGACTGTTTCGGTGGGTTCAGCTACAGGCGCTAATACCGTGTTGCCTCCAGTCCCGGTGAGCTATAGCGCTGCAGTCGGCGGATCGGTCGGCGTGGTCACCATTCCTGCCATGGCACTTGCGTCTGGCAGCAATTTTGCGACCGCAACCTACTCCGGCGATGCAAATTACCTTCCGGAAACTACGAACGGGATACATGCCCAGATCAATGTTACGACAACGCAGTCAATGACCTACTCTTCTCTTGCCACCACGCCCCCCGCGCCGGTCGTTGGCCAGCCGGTGCAGATTGTTGCGACGGTCATCAGCGCGGTGAGCAATGCTGAGGGTTATCCAACGGGCTCAGTGACGTTTCTCGATGGGACGAACACTCTTGGCACGGCTGCCACTGTGCCCAATCCGAACGGCGATTTCGGAGACGCCATTGCCACATTCGCCACATCGACGCTCACCACGGGCGTTCACACCTTGACGGCGAACTACGGTGGCGATGTGCAAGATCTGGGCTCGACGGCTTCGATTCAGGTGACCGTTGCGCCGCTTGACTTTACAGTCACCGGTACGCCGATTACGTTAGCCAGTGGAGCGACGAACCCTTCAGCAAACTCTACTGTCACCTTAACGCTTAACTCAGTTTCTTCCGGCGCGAGCACCTTCACGCTGAGCTGTGCGGCCACGACGAAGTCGATAGCGCTTTCATGTACGGTACCGGCTACAGTCAGCATTGCCGCGGGAGCAACCACCACAACCAGCACGGCAACGGTCTCCATCACCGGCGTAACCGCGAGGTTGGAACCTGTGCGCAGGCTGCGAGGAGGTTGGTGGCCTGTGGCAGGAGGTTTTGCGCTTGCTCTTCTTCTGCCGATCGGCTTCGGAAGAGGCCGCCGCGGCCGACGCGCATTCCTGAGCGCGCTCCTGTTGATGGCTCTAGCCGCCGGCCTGGGTTCATGCGGTGGCATCAGCCCCAGCACTGTGCCCCCGGGCAGTTATCACGTCACAGTCACCGCGATGCTGGGCGGCGACTCTCACCAAACAAACATTTTGGTAACGGTGCAATAGGCTTGGAAACGTAAGATCCCTCGTCCGCTGTTTAGAGCCCCAAATAGGGGATCGGTAAACCCCTCGCCTTTCGGCGAAGGATGAGTACTAAAGCTGAGGGATGGAAGAATCCAAGCGGGGCAGCCACACGGTGTGGGACTGCAAGTATCAGCTTGTGCGGACGACGAAGTGCCGGTATCAGGTTCTGCAGGGCGATGTGGGGCAGCGATGCCGGGAGTTGTTGCGGGAGATAGTTCGGAGCCAGGAGATGGTGATCTACGCGGGGTCAATCAACCGAGATCATGTGCATTTGCTGATCGGGATACCGCCGTATGTCTCAGTGTCCCGAGTAGTGCAGTACCTGAAAGCCAAGAGTTCACACAAGTTGCTGAGTGAATATGCGAGTTTGCGCAAGCGGTATTGGGGTCAACACCTGCGGGCGCGCGGGTACTGGGAAGCAACGAGCGGCCATGTAACGGATGAGGTGTGGAAGCGATATATCGAGGAGCAAAAGCCCCCGGAACCAGACGATGATTTCAACGTGGTGTAATCGGCCGCATGGCCGATCAATCCGGCTTCCAGCCGTAACCCGAAGCCACCGCCTATTAGGCGGTGGAGGGTTCACAGAGCCGGCCTAGTCGCCGCGCTGAGTTCCTGCGATGCGATCGATGATCGGAATACAGAACTTTGTGTTGGCCGTTTGCGAACGGGCGAGTGATGAGCCGTCCTGGGTTTCAGCTACTAGTGTGGCGACGCCGAAATTCGTTACACAAATCCGGCATCCAGTCGCGGATCCTCTGACCCACTTTGGTCAAAACCCCAACCAGACTCCGCTCAAGATGACAGCCTTCTTCTGGTTACGAATTCGGAGTGACCACGCTCGCTCGAAAGACGGTATTTCACCGGGCCCAAATGCAATACGGACAATGCCAGCACGGGGAGATTCGGGGCCCTGCGGCTATCGACTCCTCGACGCCGGGAAGTTTCGGGAAAGCACAAAGGAAGGGAATGTGCCAATGTGCAGGCTGAGTCCCGCGGCGCCCAGCAGTGCGGTCATGGGAAACGCGAAAGGAACCAGGTGCAAACAAGATGAAGCCGGCTATCGAGCCGTGCCGGATCATTTAGACGTTCAAGTAAAGATCAATGCAACACGTGAGGGGCAAGTGGGGATGCAGTTCGCAAGTCTTCAGCAGCACTCGTCGAATGATCCCCGGCCACGATGCGCAATGTTTTGAGGTGTATCGAAAAACCAATATTGCTGTCAAATCAATCATTTATCAGCCTGAATTTGATTGGAGACTTTGGGATGCATGCGACTACTTGAAATTCCCGATCAAAACAAAAGGAGCCCAATAGTAGGGGTGGCTATAGCCCAACGATGGAGAATTCTCGTTGGGAGCCGCTTCCTGGCTCGGGGCCGATTCGGTTCCCGATTCCGTTTCAAATCCGCGCTGGCCGTGCGCGTTGTCTGAGGCAGGCTGGCTCCGAAACAACGCAAGTTGAGCCTGACGGAGTGCTTCGCCTTTTCCGGTTTCAGGATTCTTGAGCCAGCGGGCATAAAAGTCGCTCATCAGCCGGCTCGTGCTCGCATCGTTTACATCCCAAAGTGTGGCCAGCACGGCTTCAGCATCTTTCTGCTGCGCAACCATTCCCAGGCTGTCCATTTCGATGCCATTTCGTGATGTGTAATCTTTCGCGGTGCTGCATGCAGAGAGAGTCAGCAATCGAGTTCCGTGAAATGCGACCGCTGAATTCTCCAAATCAGAAAGAGGCCAGGCAAATCCTTGCTCCGTTCCAGCGTTTTCCCCGCCAAGCATCAAGTATGGTTCACCGCCTCCGCCGGTCTCCACCACAAAGTGGCTTGCAATGTGCACGACAGGGAAGCTATTTCCTTCGCTAAGTTCGGTCTTCACTGCGGCAAGGGTGAATTGATCGTCGCGAAGGAGCTTGCCCGCCATGGGGCCATGCGATTGAGGCACCGTCGGGTCATGCACGATGGATTCGAGCTCAGGGAGCACGCCAGGCAAGGCCGGCAAGCCGCCGTAGCTTTTTGACAATCCCATGGCGAGCACACTGGGCTCGCTCGCCAGCGGCACATCTGCCAAATGTCCGTAGCTTTCCGGAGTGAAGAGCACATTGTTGAAGCGCTCGAGCAGATAATGCCGGCCGTCGTACAGCGCAGCCATCGGCAGATATCGGAGAGCGTCATCGAGCGACCAAATCAGGGTGGGGGCGGTATTTGGAGCGCTGTGCGAAGTTTCAAGCGCCTTCAGATCCGCTTCGAGTGGAGCGAC
>Ga0335073_10012947_pt1 | contig 11689 bp, 8 predicted proteins | sample Lox_Sample_22_FD_207093 | JGI IMG/M metagenome (GOLD analysis project Ga0335073, IMG submission 207093) | Soil microbial communities from Loxahatchee National Wildlife Refuge, Florida, United States - Lox_Sample_2.2 | ecosystem: Environmental > Terrestrial > Soil > Wetlands | place: USA: Florida... | reverse complement strand
GCTGGCCGGCTGCCTGCCGTTGCTGCTGCAGTTGCCGTTCTTCAGCATCATGTACCGGCTGTTCCTGTCCAGGACGGTGGACGGCTCGGGGAACTGGCTCCTGACCAGAGACCTGCTCGCCACTCCGCTGGGCAGCCACTGGTTGACCGGAGCCGGTCCGGCCAGCATTCAGGGCCTGCTATTCCTCGCACTGTTCGCGCTGCTGGCGGGGGTCGGCTTCGTGACCACCAGGGTGACCAGAGCCGCTGGTCCAGCTGTCGCCGCGGCGCCGGGTCAGCCGGCCGCGCTTGGCATGCTGAGCCGGATCGTGCCGTACACGACCGTAGTGATCGCCGCGTTCGTGCCGCTGGCGGCGGGCATCTACCTGCTGACTACAACCAGCTGGACGGCGGCTGAACGCGCCTTCTTTCGCTGGCGAGCGAAGCAGACCGGTGAGTCTCGGTGACGTTCAGGTAGTCCGCAGCTGCGGCTCGGATCGCGGTGGCGGACGCAACGACGGCCGGATGCGCCGCCGCGCCGCGGCGACAGGCGATCAGCGTGCGGCGCAGCGCCGGTAGCGCCGCCAGGGTCACGCCGTCAGGCAGGTCGGCCAGGGCCAGTTCAGGCACCAGTGCCACTCCCTGGCCGGCCGCGACCAGCGTCAGCACCGCGGCAAAGTCGTCGGCATAGTGCCTGATCCGCGGCGTGAATCCGGCCGCCTGGCAGAGCCGTACCGCCATCAGGTGGCAGAGCGTGCCGGGGGTTGCCGCGATCCAGGGCAGCGCGCTGCTGGCCCGTACCGGATCAGCGCCGGCCTCGATCGCAGACGCGACCTCGGTCGCGGACACAGCCGCGATCGGGTACCTCCCACCCCGGCCGTCCGCGGCCGAGTAGGCAAGGAAGATCGTCTCGGCCAGTAGCGGCTGGGTCACGATCGCCGGATCCGGCTCGGCCGGCACGTAGTCGTACTCGTGCACTAGGGCGATGTCGAGGGCGCCAGTTCGCACTGCATCTGGCACTTCCGCCGGATCCAGCTCGGTCACCCGAAGCTCGAGCCGCGGGTACTCAGCGCCCAGCCGGACGAGCGCACCTGGCAGCAAGGTGCGCACCGCAGTCGGGAAAGCGCCGATGCGCAGCTCGCCGGTTAGCTCGCTTCGATGCGCGGCCAGCGCAGCCTCCGCCTCCTCCAGCAGCGCGAGCATCGCACCGGCCCGGTCGGCCAGGTCAGCGCCGGCCGCGGTCAGCTCCACACCGCGGCCGCTGCGCCGGAGCAGCTTGACGCCTGCCTCCCGCTCCAGCGCGCTGAGCTGCTGGGATACGGCAGACGGCGTGCAGAACTGCGCCTGCGCCACGGCTGCGATGGTGCCGAGCCTGGCGAGCTCCGACAGCAGCTGCATCTTGCGCACATCAAGCATTAGCCCAGCTTACGTTTTGACCCAGAAATGCGAACTGGACCTGGACAATTGCCAGCGGTGAGGATCAGGAGCATGGACGAACTCACTGGCCTGTTCATCCCGCTGATCACACCATTCACTGCCGATGGGAAACTCGCCGCCGATGCGCTGGAACGACTGGCGAACCGGGTACTCGACGACGGGGCCGCCGGCATCGTGGCGCTCGGCACCACCGCTGAGGCCGCGACCCTGACCGAGGAGGAGCGGTCCGCTGTCCTGACGATCTGCAGCCGGGTCTGCCGCGAGCGAAGCGCGCCACTAGTGGCCGGTGCCGGGACCAACGACACGGCGCGGTCGGCCGCTGAGCTAGCCAGCCTTGCCCGCTTTCCGGACGTCTGCGCGGCCCTCGTCGTAGTGCCGTACTACGTCCGTCCAGGCGAGGCCGGGGTGCTCGAGCACTTCAGGACACTGGCCACCGGCAGCCCCGTTCCCTTGATCATCTATAACATTCCCTACCGGACCGGGCAGGCGCTGAGCTGGCGCTCCTTGGCCAGACTGGCCGGGCTGACGGGGATCGGCGGGGTTAAGCACGCGGCCGGATCGATCGACCAGGACACGATCGCCATGATGGCCGGGCGGCCCGCCCGGTTCAGCGTTCTCGGTGGCGACGACCCCTATATCTCGCCGCTGCTCGCTCTCGGGGCAGGTGGCGGCATCCTGGCCAGCGCGCACGTCCGCACCAGCGATTTCGCGGGGCTGGTCCGCCTGTGGCGGAACGGTCAGGCGGCGGAGGCCAGGGATCTCGGGCACCGGCTCGCTCCGCTGTCACAGGCGCTGTTCGCCGAGCCGAACCCGGTCGTGATCAAGTCGGTCCTGCACCGGCTGGGCGAGATTCCGAGCCCGGCAGTGCGGCTTCCGCTCCTGCCGGCGAGCCCGGATTCGGCGGACGCGGCCCTGCGAGCAGCGGCAGAACCGTCGCTCCCAGCTCTGGCAGGGACCGTCGCAGCCGACTCTCACACTGCGGCCTTGTAGGTTAGTAGCCGACCACGGCAGCAGGGAGGATGCATGAGCGGCCTGGCCAACCTGGTCAGCAGCGGACCGGTGCTGCTCGCCATCCCGGTGGCGGCGGCCGCCGGAGCAGTCACGTTCTTGTCACCATGCTGCCTGCCGCTGGTGCCCGGCTATCTGTCCTACGTCACGGGCATGTCCGGCACCGCGGTCGCCGCGCCTGCAACGGCCGAACCGGCCAGCGCGACTGAGCCCGCCATGCTGACCCTCGCCGCCGGTGGCACGGGCGTCGCGGGTGCCACCCTCACCCGAGCACAGCCGACCAGAGCCCAGGCGCGCAGCCGCGTCGTCCTCGGCACGCTGCTGTTCGTCCTCGGGTTTTCCGTGCTTTTCGCGATCGAGGGCATCACGGTCAGCAGCATCGGCGACGCGCTGGCCGCGCACGCGGAGGGAATTTCCCGCGTTCTGGGCGCGGTGATCATCGTGCTCGGCCTGGTTTTCATGGGGGCCTTCGACCGGTTCAGCTTCGCGGGCCGGATCTTCCGGCCGTCGTTCCGGCCAAGGGCGGGTCTGGCCGGCGCGCCCGTGCTCGGCGTGATGTTCGGCCTGAGCTGGACCCCGTGCATCGGCCCGACACTCGGCGCGGTGCTCCTGCTCAGCGAGAACAGCGGAACGGCGCTGCGCGGCGGCCTGCTCGCATTCGTTTACGGGCTCGGGATCGGTATCCCGTTCCTGATCGTGGCGTTCGCCTTCCAGCGCGGCGTCACCCTCTTCGGCTGGGCGCGCCGGCACGCCCGGCTGATCACCAGGATCGGCGGGATCATGCTGATTGCCGTCGGCCTGCTCGAGGTCACCGGGGCCTGGAACAGCGCCATCATCTGGATGAAGCTGCACTGGATCGGTAGCTACAATCCGCCAATCTGACCAGACGGTCATAGCGCTGGCACTGCTGGTCAGGCCGCCCCGGACAGCAGTGCGAGCGCGTCGGCCGGAGCGGCGAGTGTGATGTCGCTGGCAACGGCCGCGTCGTACTGGTGACCCCAGGCAGCCGCAGCGCTCAGGCTGCCGGCCGCCCTGGCCGCGCCCATGTCATTCGGCGCGTCGCCGATGTAGGCAATGGTGCTCGCCGAGATGCCAAGCCGCCGCGCCGCGAGCAGCAGCCCATCACCGGCCGGCTTCGGATGGCGCACTTCGTCGCCACCGACCAGCACGTCAGGATCGATGCCCGCGCCGGTCAGGAGCATCGCGGCCGCACGGTAGCTGGCGCCGGTGAACACCGCGATCCGGTGCCCGCAGCCGCGGAGGGCGCTGAGCACTTCCGCGACTCCGCCGTACGGACGGACGCAGACGCCAGCTAGCTCCTCGTAGTAGGCCTCCGATTCGCCGATGGCCAGCTCGCGGCCCAGCAAATGCGGAAGCAGCGCCTCCGCCGGCCCGATCGGATAACTGGCCACCACCTGCTCCGAAGTGACTGGCGGTCCGCCAAGCCGTCGGACCGCCGCCACGAAGGCGGCCGGAACGGCGACGCTCGAATCGAGCAGCGTCCCGTCCATGTCCCAGACCAGCTGGCGGCGTGGCATGGCGGGGTCAGACATGATCGGGCCGGGTAAGGTCGGGCCGGGCATGTTCAGGCCGACCGCGGCGGGAGCGGTGGCCGACGGCGGGACGGCCGGATGCTCGGGTCCGGCGGGCGGACCGCCGGCGAGTCGCGCAGCGCCTCCAGTGCCAGTCGCACTGCCGCCTCAAGCTGCACGTCGCGGCCAGCCGCCCAGTCGTCTGGGGTAGGTATGAGCTCGACATCCGGCTGGACGCCGTAGTTCTCCACGCCCCAGCCGAAGCCATCCAGCCAGAACGCCAGCCTCGGCACCGTCATCTGGGTGCCGTCGACTAGCTCGTGCAGGTCGTCGTAGCCGATGACACCACCCCAGGTCCTAGCGCCGACAACAGGGCCCAGCCGCAGGATGCGGATGGCCGCGGTGACGATGTCCCCGTCGGATCCGGCGCACTCGTCGGCGAGCGCGACGACCGGTCCGCGCGGCGCGTCCTCCGGGTAGGTAGACGGAAGCGCCCCGCCTGGCACGTCCCATCCGATCACCCGGCGGCTTAGCTTCTCGATCACGAGCTGAGATGTGTGCCCGCCGGTGTTGCCCCGCACGTCCACAACCAGCGCATCCCGGAGCATCTCGCTGCGCAAGTCTCTGTGGAAGTCCGCCCACCCCTCACTCACCATGTCGGGAACGTGCAGGTAGCCAACCCGGCCGCCGGTCAGTTCCCGGACCTCGCCGCGCTTGCGGCTGACCCAGTCGAGGTAGCGCAGCCGATGGTCACTGCGGAGCGGCACGATCGCGACGTTGCGGTGCTGGCCGCGGCCATCGTGCCCCGAATCCGGCGGGGCAACAGTCAGCTCGACGGGCTTTCCGGCCGCGCCGGTCAGCAACGGCCCCGGGCCGTCCGCGCCAACTGGCCGGCCATCGACCGCCACCAGTACATCGCCAGCCGCAACGCCAGCCCCCGGTGCCGACAGCGGCGAACGCGCGCGCGGATCAGAGCTCTCGCCGCGGACGACGCGGATGACCTGCCAGCCGGCGGCCGTTCGGTCCAGATCCGCGCCGAGCAGGCCAGGCGGTTCACCGCTGGCGCTGCGGGAGCCAGAAAGGCCGCTGCCTGGATAAACGTATGCGTGTGAGGTACCGAGCTCGCCGAATACTTCCCGGAGTACGTCACCGAATTCGGCCTGGCTGGTGATGCGGTCGAGCAGCGGCAGGTACTCATCCGCGATCGCGTCGAGGTCGACGTCGGCCAGGTCGGGGATCCAGAAGTCGTGCTGCATGATCCGGCATGCCTCGGCGTAGGCCTGACGCCACATCGATACCGGGTCCGCCATGAACCGGGCTCGGGCCGCGTCGATCCGGACCCTGTCGTCAGGATTGTCGCTGTCGGGCCGATGGCCACCAGGTATGACGGTCAGGTCGCCACGGTCACTGATCACGATCCTGCTGCCGTCGCCGCTGGCCTCGAACCAGTCAACGTCACCGGCGAGCTCAGATGTCTCGCGCCGGCCGAAATCGAACCTCTCGAGGACGGCCCGCGGCTCTTCGTCGGTCGGCTGTGAGCCGCCCAGTCCAAGACTGCCTGTGACGGGCTCCCGCAGCCAGGCCAGGCCGTCCTTCACCGTGCGCAGGCGCGAGTACCGCGCCTCGGGCACCGGCAGCGCGACGATCCGGTCGGCGATACCGTCAAGGTCCACCTCGAGCGCAGGCACTGCGCGGCCTGCTTGCTCGCCGCCGGGCTCCCGCGGACCGCCGGACTCTTCCGCACCGCCGGGCGCCCCGTCACCGCCGAGCGGCCGCCCGCCGACCTCCGGGCCGAACGGCGACGGCACGGCGGCCTGCAACAGCAGCAGGTACGGCCGGGCGCCGTAGGGAAATGACAGGTCGAAGAAGTGCGCGTCGTATACCGGATCGAAGCTGCGCCTCGACAGGAAAGCCAGGTACTTGCCGTCGAGCGTGAACACCGGATCGGTATCGGTGAAGCGGCCGTCGGTGAGGTCGCTCACCTGGCCGTCGGCGATCCTGGCAAGACGCAGCCTGCGCAGCGACATCCCGCCCATGCCGACCGGGTGCCCGGCCGGCTCCGACCAGGCCAGCCACGCCGAATCCGGTGACCACGCCAGGCCGGTGACGTAGCCGTTGCCAGACGCGGTCAGCTCACGCACTGCGCCGGTCGAGACATCAACCACATGCAGCCGCCCATCACGCGCGGCCACTGCAACGGCGCGGCCATCCGGTGCAGCCGCGACGCCGCTAATGCGCCCAAGCTGGCCAGCGCCGAGCTGTCGCGGCGGTTCGGCCGCTGCGAGCGCGTCACTCGGGTCACCGCCGCCGATCTCAAGCGCGTCGATGCCACCGGCGTCGGTGGCCCAGACGACCCGGCCGCCGTCTCCGAGCACCTGCGGGTAGCGTGCCCGAACGCCGGGCGCCACCGACAGCGCTCGGGCGGGCCCGTCCCGGTGCGTCAGCCAGTGCACGGTCCCGCGCACCTCCACGGCGCTGCCAGTACCGGAACGATCTACGGACAGCGAGCCCACATGATCGGCTGCCGACACCAGACGCGGCATCCGGGCGGCGGCCGGCGAGCCGAGCACGATGTCCAGTCGCTCCGGCGCGGCACCGTCGAGATCATCGAGCAGCCACAGCTCGCCTCCGCACGCGTACACAATCCGCTCGCCGTCCGTGCCTGCCTGCCTGGCGTACCAGCCGTCATGGTCGGTATGGCGCCGAAGCCCGGTTCCGTCCGGTGCGCACGAGTAGATGTTGCTGGTCCCCTCGTGGTCGGACAGGAACGCGAGCCGTCCGCCGACCAGCATCGGACTTGCGAGCTGACCTGGCAGGTCAGCCATGAGGCGGCGGAAGGGCTGACCCGGCTGGGAGCTGGCCACCTGGATCGTGCCCTGCTGACCGGTGGGCTGTTGCGCGGACGCAGCCCGCTTCGCCGACACGAGCGCATTCGCCGGACCGAGCCACAGCCGCCCGCCGGTGCCGCCCCGATACCGCTTCCAGTACGCGGGGTCACTGCTGAAGCTGCCCCACGTGCCAGTCAGCAGCGCAACGGTGCCTGTCCCGCTGTGCCTCTCGCCATCCTCCGCTGGCAGGTCCGCGACGGACATGTCCGCGACTGGGCCGTAGGGCAGCAGCCGCTCGCCGCCCTGTCCACCGGACAGGTCAGTGTCCAGGATCCGTGGCCAGACGTAGTGACCGAACGGCTGGCCAGCCGGGCTGACCGCGATTACCTCACCGCGCGGCGTCCAGCCGCAGACCCGAGCCCAGGCCGCGCCCCAGTAACTGAGCCGGGTACTGACCCCGTCGGCCACGCTGGCCTGATAGATCTCTGAGCCGCCGTCCTTGCTGCTGGTCCACGCCAGGCATGTGCCGTCAGCCGAGAACCGCGGTGTCGCCGACGGACCGGCATCGGCGGTGAACCGCCATGCCCGCCCCCCGGCGACCGGCGCGAGCCAGACGTCATCGGCAGCCACGAAGGTGACAAGGTCGCCGCAGATATGCGGGAACCGCAGGTATCCCGGTGCAACCACCACTGCATCCTATGGTTCGCGACTGGGCCAGCCGGGCGCGCAGTCCTGTGACCGGGCCGCGTCCGCCATCGCCATCCCACAGAGCGGGCGATGTCACGGTGATGGGCCGCGTCGTCCGGCCGCCGGTGCCGCCGCACTGCGAACCTAGATCACTTTCCGTGACTGCAATCGAATGCACGGCAATTGTGGGCAGCGGCTAACTGTCCATTCAGTGTAGAGAAGTGGACACCTTTGCGAATAATGGCGGACGTTAGAGGCCACGCAGCGTTGACCGACCGAACGGTATTCCGTAACCGTGCGTACTGTCTGATCTCGTTGGCTGAAATGGGTTGTATGCAACCCGTCATGGTGCGAGACTCAGGTAGTGGCAATCGCGCTTGATGGGAACCGTAATGATTCGGGTCCAGAAGGACTCCCAGGTCAGGCTCATGACAGCTGGTTTGCGAGCCGTCGCCCCCGAAAGGTCCCGACGCCAGTAAAGTTAACCGATGATTATGTCGGCCCTAATGGCGCTCCTAATAGCGATGCACCGCAGCAAGCCGTAGCCAAATCGGGTACTCCGCCGCCGCCGCAGGAAATGGTCGGGAATTCCGTTGGTGCCGCCGACTTTGAGCCCCGTCTGGTAAAGCAGTCCTTCGCCCATTTGATGTCCGAAGGGCCAAGCACGATGGAGTATTTTTACTCGCGGCTTTTTGCAGCCGATCCGGATATCAGGGCGCTTTTCCCGATGACCATGACCGCGCAGCGCGAACGCGCGTTCGCAGTGCTCGCGCGGCTTGTGTGGAGCCTCGATAACGAGCCGGGATGCACCGATATCCTGGACCAGCTCGGCCGCGATCACCGTCGGTTCGGCGTCACGGAGCGGCACTTCTCGACCTTCTTTGCCACCCTCAGGGACACCGCCAGGCACTTCATCGGCAGTGACTGGACACCCGACATCGCAGCCGCGTGGCAGGGCATGCTCGACTTTGTATCCTCGCGGATGAAGGCGGCCGCTGCGCGCGACGCGAAGACGTCCCCGCGCTGGTGGACCGCCGAGATCGTCTCCCACGAGTTGCGCTCGCCAGGCGTCGCCGTGCTCAGGCTGCGGCCCAGCCAGCCTCTGCCCTACCAGGCCGGACAGTACGTTCCCGTCCAGGTCACGCGGTGGCCGCGGGTCTGGCGGACGTACTCGATTGCCTCGGCGCCACGCCGCGGCGGCCTGCTCGAACTGCACGTGCGCGCCGTCCCCGGCGGAATGGTCAGCAACACGCTGGTCTATCACTCCGACGTCGGCGACTCCGTGCTGCTCGGCGCTGCCGATGGCGCCATGACGCTGACCGACTCCGACCGCGACTTGCTCTGCGTCGCGGGCGGGACGGGCTTGGCCCCGATCAAGGCGATCATCGAGCAGGCGCTCGCGAAGCCGCTGCCGGATCGTGCGCGGAAGATCACCCTCTTCCTCGGCGCGCGACAGCACTTCGACCTCTACGACCTCGATGACCTGCAGCTTCTGGAATCAGCGTGCCCCGGCTTGCGAGTGATTCCGGTGCTTTCGGAAGAGCCGGGCTACAGCGGCCTCACTGGCCGCCTCCCCGACGTAATCCGCGGCCATGGCTTGTTCGAGAACGCCGAGGCCTACGTCTGCGGGCCCGCCGTCATGGTCAGCCGGACGGCAGCGCTGCTCGCCGCCAGCATCCCGCAGAGCCAGTTGCATCACGACCCGCTCAGCTAGCGCGGGAACACTAGCCTTGCAGGTAGGTCCCGAAGAACGTGAAGATGCGCTGCCACGCGTCGGCCGCGTCCTCGGGCTGGTAGGTCATCCGGCCGATCTTGGCGAGGACGGCGCCCGCACCCGTCGACTCGGTCATGAACCGGTGCCCAGAGCCTGGGTAAACGTGCACGTCGTGGGGGATCTCGAGAACCGCGAGCGCGCGCTGCAGCCGTTCTGGATGCTGGGTACCCATCGGATCACGCCCGCCGAAGCTGCCGACAACCGGGCACGCGCCGGCCAGCACCTTCTCGGCGTCGCGCGGCACCTCGCCGTAGTTCACCGCCGCTACGTCATATCCCGGCCTCGGCGCGCACAGCAGCGCGAACCCGCCACCCATGCAGAAGCCGGCCACGCCTGTCTTGCCGGTGCAATCCGGGCGTTCCGCAAGGAACGCACGGGCGCCGTCGAGCGCCTCGAATGCCGGACCACGTCCTGCCCGCAGTTGACTGAACGCCGCCCGGATGCAACGGATCCATGACTTGCCGTCAAACAGGTCCGGCGCCAGGGCCAGATACCCGTGCCTCGCGAACTCGTGGGCCATGTGACGGATGTCGTCGTTCAGACCGAACGCCTCGTGGATGACCACGACTCCGGGCCACGGAGCGGACGAGGTGGTCGGCGACGCCAGATAGCCACGTTTTTGGGCGCTGCCGACGGGATAGCTAATGTCGGGCATGCTGCAAACAATGTCATACCTCACTGCCGCTGTCGCCCTGAGATCAGCAGCCAGAAATATGCAAAGAACGCCGTGCGAATTGCAGATAGCAGCGAGCACCCGGAACTGGATCACTCTCGGTGGAGATTGTCTCCCTTCCCGTAGTGGCCGCTGTGGTTAGCGCGACGCCTGTTATCTGCCATTCGCTGCCTGCGTTCCTCGGCATAGCCGCAGCACATTAGCGATCACCTGGTGACCCGCCCCGCCGGCGGCGGTGAGGATCGACTCCGGGTGGAACTGCACGCCCCAGCGCCCGCGCGCAGCATCCTCGATGGCCATCACCACGCCGTCCGGTGTCACGGCTGTTACCTCGAACCCGCCCGTTACCTGCTCAGGCCGTGCGTGCAGCGAGTGATACCGCGCGGCGGCGAACTCACCCGGCAGCCCGGCCAGCAGCGCGCCGCCCAGCACCTGGACCTGGCCAGGCTTGCCGTGCACGGGCGTGTCCAGCAGGCCCAGTGCGCCGCCCGCGTGCTCCACCATGGCCTGCAGTCCGAGGCACACGCCGAAGGCAGGCAGTCCGCGCTCGTCGAGCGCGCTGAGCAGCTTGTCGCACTCGAAGTCGGCGGGGCGGCCGGGTCCAGGCGACAGCACCACGAGATCGGGCGCGAACTCATCCAGCAGCGCGATGTCGAATCCCGCGCGCAGCGTGCTGACGTCGGCCCCCTGCTCGGCGAAGTAGCCGGCCAGCGTGTGCACGAACGAGTCCTGATGATCGACCAGAAGCACCCGCAGGCCGTCGCCGGGGCGGGGGGTCGGCACACCCCGTTCCCGGCCTGACGATCGGGCCATCGCCTGAGCGCTGGCATCGTCCGCCGGCCTGCTGTCCTCGGACTTGGCAGCCTCCGCCAGGGTTTCGAGCAGGGCGCGCGCCTTGAGCGCAGTCTCGCGCTCCTCCTCGGCCGGGTCAGAGTCGAACAGCAGCGTGGCGCCCACCCGGACCGCCGCAATTCCGCCGCGGATGTGCGCAGTGCGCAGGGTCAGTCCGGTGTTCATGCCGCCGTCGAAGCCGATCCAGCCGACGGCGCCGCCGTACCACCTGCGCGGCGACGTCTCATGATCCTCGATGAACTGCATGGCCCAGTTCTTCGGCGCTCCAGTGACGGTCACCGCCCACATGTGCGTCAGGAACGCGTCTAGCGCGTCGAAGCCCGGCCGCAGCATGCCCTCCACGTGGTCGACCGTGTGGATCAGTCTGCTGTACATCTCGATCTGCCGGCGCCCGATGACCTTGACGCTGCCCGGCACGCAAACCCGCGACTTGTCATTGCGGTCCACGTCGGTGCACATGGTCAGCTCGGACTCGTCCTTGGGCGAGGTCAGCAGCGTGCGGATCTGCGCCGCGTCCCCGATCGCGTCGGCGCCGCGCGCGATGGTGCCCGAGATCGGGCAGGTCTCGACCCGGTCCCCGGTGACTCGCACATACATCTCCGGCGACGCACCGACCAGGTACTCGCCGCTGCCGAGGTTCAGGAAGAACTCATACGGTGCTGGGTTGCGCTCCCGCAGCCGCTCGAAGAAGGCGGCCGGGGTCGTGCACCGCGCATAGAAGGTGTGGCCTGGCACGACCTCGAACAGGTCACCACGGGCGAACTTCTCCCTGGCCTGCTCGACTACCTTGGCGTACTGGCCTGGAACCGGGTCAGCCGGAAGATCAACATCGGTAAGTCCGGGAACGGGGCTGCCCGGCACCCGGCCGCCAGCCGTCCTCGGCAGCCCGGCCGTGCGGCCGGTCTGGGTCTCGAAGTCGT
>Ga0335073_10012946_pt1 | contig 11689 bp, 10 predicted proteins | sample Lox_Sample_22_FD_207093 | JGI IMG/M metagenome (GOLD analysis project Ga0335073, IMG submission 207093) | Soil microbial communities from Loxahatchee National Wildlife Refuge, Florida, United States - Lox_Sample_2.2 | ecosystem: Environmental > Terrestrial > Soil > Wetlands | place: USA... | reverse complement strand
GCTTCGGCAACCGCCCGATCAGGGAGGGGGCGGAGGCGGTGGGGGCCAAGGCAACGGCGGAGGTAAAGGCGGAGGGAGCGGTCAAGGTAAAGGCTCAGGTCAGGGCCAAGGCCAAGGCCAAGGCCAGGGCCAAGGTCAGGGCCAGGGCCAGGGCCAAGGTCAGGGCCAGGGCCAGGGCCAGGGCCAGGGTGCGGGATCACCTCCCCCCCGCCAGAGTCAACCTCAAGACCAACCTCCAGCGCAGGCGCCGCCTCAAACCGGAGGCGGCGCCGCCGCGCCGGGCGCCGCCGCGCCGGGCGCCGCCGCGCCGGGCACCGCTGGGCCGGGCACCACTGGGCCGGCGGATGCGGATGGGCGCGCCGCGCCCGGGCAGATGAGCAGCGAGGATGCCCGCGAACTGCTCGACTCCGCAAAATCCGACGAGCATCCCTCGCTCCTCGTGCCGTCAGGACCGCGCGATCCGGACCCACCGGACAAACCCTTCAGGAACTGGTGATGCGAATCCGGCTCTGGCAATGGAGCAGGGCGGTGATCGGCGCCGGGGCGCTGCTCGTGCCCATCACGCATGCGAAGGCGCTCGCGAATCCTGCGCTCGCCTATGAGACCGTGGAGCCGGCGCGCATCAAGCTCGGTGAAACCGCGACGATTCGCGTGACGAGTCTCGACGGCTATCTGGACGATATCCAGCTGCCCAAAGTAGCAGGGCTCACATTCGAGATCGTCGGCCGCGCTCAGGGGCTCGAGTTCATCAACGGCCAGGCGAGTCCTGCGTGGTACATCCTCATCCGCGTAACCCCACAGGCCCTGGGCCTGTTCAGCATTCCTGGGCTCACCGCGAAATCTCCCGCACTCGGCCTCGAGGTGGTTGCCGAAAACACGCCGAGCTCGTTCAGCTGGCAGGTGCAGAAGTCGGCGCCGCCAGCACCGGCGCCTCACTCGAGTGCATCCATTCCCAAGGGCGCTCGACTCAAGGCGGACGCTGCGGCCTTCGTGCAACTGTCGATCCCGACCCGCCCGGTCTACGTGGGCGAAAATGTTCCCATGGACATCGAGGTCGGCGTCCGCCCGGGCGTCGTCACGTCAATGAACGGGCTGCCCGCTCTCAACAGTAGCGACTTCACGCTGACTCTCTCGAAGCAACCGCTGCGTCGCGATCAGAACATCGATGGCAACCCGTTTCTCGTCATGACCTGGCACAGCGCGCTCACCGTGGTGAAACCCGGAAACTTCTCCCTGTCGGTCGAAACGCCGCTGAGCGTCAGGGTCGACACGCGATCAGCCGACGATCAGGCATTCGGCAGCATCCTGGGCTGGCCGTTCTCGCAGATTCCGAGCAAAGGAGTCCCGCCCAAGAACATCACCGTCGCAAGCTCGCCGAGCGAGCTCAAGGTCCTGTCGCTGCCGGCAGCCGGCCGCCCCCGAGATTTCGGTGGCGCCGTCGGCGAGTTCCAGGCATCGAGCGAGGTCTCATCCACCCGCGTGGCGGCGGGAGACCCGCTGACGCTCAAGCTGCACATCAGCGGCATCGGAAACTTCGATCGCGTCGAGTCATCGATGTTCGATCACCTCGATCACTGGAAGACCTATCCACCCAAATCTTCCGTTACGCGGACCGATCCGGGCGGCACCCGGGGCGAGAAAGTGTTCGAGCAGCCGTTGATCGCGGTATCTTCCGGGGAACAATCGATACCGCCGCTCGAGTTCAGCTATTTCAATCCGACGACGCGCCGTTATGAACGCGTGCGGACCCAGCCCATCCAGGTGATGGTATCGACATCGCTGGCCGACAGCTCGCTCCGCGCGCCCTCCGAGGGCCGTGCGCCCGAACAGGGCTCCGCGCGGCAACTCGCTCGAGGGCTGCGGCCCGACCACTCCGCGGCAGCCGGTTCCGTGCGAGATTTGCGGCCACTCTACTTCCGGTTGCCCTTCCTGGGAATTCCGGCCACCCTCACTCTGGTTCTGGCCGGGCTCGCCGTGCGCTCTCGACGCGCACGCCCAACCGTGAAGACGGCGGAGCGGGCCTTGGCGCAAATGTCGGCGGCGGCGCACTCCGGAAATTCCTCCCTGTTCCTGGAGACCGCGCGCGCGGCGGTGCTGCAAGCATTGGCGCATCGCTGGCGATTGCCACCCGAGCAGATCGGCTCGACCGAGCTGCGGGCGCGGCTTGGGAAGACCGGCGCGGAGATCGATCGTCTATTTGCGCTCGCCGACGAGGCAAGATACGCCGCCGGCGAGTCGCAGGACACGGATTACTCCTATTGGCTCGCGCTGGTTCGAGGTGAGCTCGTACGAGGAGCGAGCTGAGTGCGCGCCGTGAAGGTGCTGCTGCTGACTCTGGGACTATGCGCGGGATGGACCCTCGCCACGGCCTTGCACGCGCCGGAACAGCGCTACTCGGCGGACGGTCTTTACAATCTGGCGAACGCCTACGCGCGCGCCGGAAAGCATGGTCTCGCCGTGCTCAACTATGAGCGCGCCGCGCTCCTCGCGCCGGGGGACGCGGATATCGACTCGAACCTTGCTCAGGTTCGAGCCGCCGCGCATCTGCCCCCGGACCCGCATGGCCGCTTTGCGCGCATCGTCCTCGCCCTTCCTCCCTCGATCTCGGCTTGGGCCGGCGTCATGGGCATCGCCCTGATCGGGATCGGAGTCCTGGGTGCAAGGACTCTTTCGAGGTCCCGGTGGCTCCCGGCTTCGAGCATCCTTCTGGGCACTGCGCTCGTCGTCCTGACCGTGTGCCAGGCGATGGTGCTGTGGCCGCAGATGCACGCGGCAGTCGTCCTCGTCAACGAGACCCAGGCGCGAGTATCCCCGGCGCCGATGGGCGATACGGCCTTCGTGCTTGCGGAAGGGGAAACCGTCACCTTGTCGGCACAGCGCGAGGACTTCGCGCTGATTCGCGCCCGCGACGGGCGGTCGGGGTGGGTGGCTCGCGCGAACCTCGGTGCGGTCATACCGTAGAATGAGGAAATAACCTCGGATAAGCCTCGCCAGAGGGCCCATGACCAGTGTTTCGCAGATGATTGAACGCGCCTCGTTGTGGATGCGCCGCGCCCTCTACAGCCTGCGGGGCGGATTCATGATTCGCCCACTCAGCATCGCTTTCGTGCTGGGCTGGATCGGCGCCGTGCTGTCCTGGATCGAGGAGATGGTTCCGGCGCTCAGCGCATGGGTGCCCGCGGTCATCTTTCCCTCCCACGCCGATCCCCAGGTCGCCCAGGTCATCCTCACGGGCATCGCCTCCTCCATCATGACCGTGGTGTCGATCGTTTTCGCGATCCTCCTCATGACTCTCACCCTCGCATCGATGCAGTTCTCGCCGCGCATAATCCTGAGTTTCACGCGTGACCGGGTGACCCAGTGGACGCTCGGCATCTTTCTCGGAACCTTCTCCTACTGCATGGCCGCGTTGCCCGCCGCGCGCTCGCTGCCGACTCCCGTGGCGCCGGTGTTGACGGTGCTTGGCGCCATGCTGCTGGCATTCTCCTGTGTCTGCTGGCTGCTCTTCTTCATCCACCACATCGCGAACGCTATCAGCGTCAACCAGATCGTGGACAAGATCGCGTCGGAAACGGAGAGCGTCATCGACGAAATGATGCCCGAATCACGCCGCGGGCTGTCGCTCGCGAAGCATCACCCGAGTCGCGAGCCCGACTACACCGTACCCATATTGAGCGCCGGCTCCGGTTACATTCGGTACATCGACATCCGGCGACTCCTGATGGTCGCCAAGTCCAGCCGGATCAGCGTGCAAGTGCTGCGACGCGTGGGGCAATTCGTGCCCGCGGGAGTCCCGTTGCTCTCGGTCGCCAAAGGCGAGCGCTTGACGAACGAGGTTCGAAGCGCGCTTCTCGGCGCCTTCGACATCGGTCCGTCCCGCACCCTGCAGCAGGACGTGGAATTCGGGGTCCTGCAAATCGTGGACATCGCGCTGCGCGCGGTATCGCCCGCGGTCAACGACCCCAGCACGGCGATCAGCTGCGTGGATCAGCTCGGCCGCATCCTGATCCGTTTCGCATCGCGCGAGCCACCCGAGCCCGTGCTCTACGACGCGCACGGCATGCCGCGCGTGAGTGTCACCTGGGTCCGCTTCGAGCGCTTGCTCGAGACCGCATTCGAGCAGATCCGCTCGTACTCGATGAGCGATTTGGCGGTCAGCCTGCGCCTGCTGCGGGCTCTGTGCGACATCGCGAGCGCGGTTGACGCGCCTGATCTGCGCGATGCCCTGATCGAACAAGGGCGGCGCGTCGCCGCCGGATGCTCTCGCGCCCTGCGCCAAGAGGAGCTGCGCGAGCTGCGCGATCGTCTCACCCGTCTCGAGGCCTTCGCCCCAACAGCGCGCGCGGTAGCGCTCGCCACGCAGGGATCAGACGATGAGCCGGCGCAAGCGCTGAGTCCTCGAGCCGTCGACCTGGACGGATAACCGCTGCAGGAACTTCTGCATGTCGCTCGCCGACAGAGGGCGGCTGAGCAGGTACCCTTGAGCCAGATGACACTTCTGCTCCTGCAGCTGGAGAAGCTGCTGGAAATCCTCGACGCCTTCGGCGACCACATCGAGCTCGAGCTTCTTCGCCATGGCGACGATGGCCTCGACGATGGTGCGATCGTCGCTGCGTGTCGCGATGTGGCTCACGAACGAGCGGTCGATCTTCAGCCGATCGACGGGAAGCTCGCGCAAGCGCGCCAGATTCGAATAACCGGTGCCGAAGTCATCGATGGAAAGCGAAACGCCGAGTGCCTTGAGTGCGGCGAGCGTCTCGGCCGAGCGCTGCTCGTCGCTCATGATGGTGGACTCCGTTATCTCGAGCTCGAGCGAGGCGGGATTCATCCCGGTATCGCGGATCACCGAGGCAACCATCTCGGTAAATTCCGCGTGCGTGAACTGTATTGCCGAGACGTTGACCGCCATGCGCACCGGCAGCAAGCCCTCGGTCTCCCACTCACGCTGCTGAGCGCACGCGGAGCGCAGCACCCACTCTCCGATGGGCAGAATCATGCCGGTCGCCTCGGCAATGGGAACGAACTCGGCCGGCGGTACGGCGCCGAGGTCCGCATTGGTCCAGCGCAGCAGCGCTTCGACGCCCGAGATGAGACCGGTATGCAGATCGAATTGCGGCTGATATTGCAGTGAAAACTCGCCCGCATCGAGTGCCGCACGCAGCTTGGTCTCGAGGGTCAAGCGTTGCAACGCGCCCGCGCTCATCGTGGCGTCATAGAATGCGAACTGACCCGGCCCCTTGCGCTTCGCAAAGTACATCGCGAGGTCCGCATGGCGTGACAGCTCGTCGGCGCTGATTCCGTCCGTCTGGGACATGGCGATACCGACGCTCGGAGTCACCAGGATCTCATGGGTACCGAGCCGCAGCGGCAGCATCAAGGCATGGATCACGCGCTGCGCGATCACGCCGGCATCGGCCGGATCATTGAGAATCGGCAGGATGACCGCGAACTCATCGCCGCCGAGCCGCGCCAGGAGCGTGCGACCGGGCACGAGGGCCGTGCGCGCGGCATCGTCGCTCGGGCGCAGGCAGGCGCGCAGGCGCTCGGCGACGACGCACAGCAGCTCGTCGCCCGAACTGTGGCCCAGAGTGTCGTTGATGCGCTTGAAGTTGTCGAGGTCGATGTACAGCATGCCGAGCGGCCTGCCGCTCGACTGCGCGGTGTCGAGCAGCCCCACCAGCCGGCGCCGGAAGCTCTCGCGATTCGGCAGACCGGTGAGCGTATCGAAGTAGGCCAGCAGGCGCAGATCGCGCTCGGCGCGCCACTTGGAGCCGAGCGCGGTCGCCATCTGGCGGACCTCGAACGGGTGAAACGGCTTTTCTATGTAGAACAGCTTGTCCGCCGGAGGCAGCTGGACGGCTATCTCGGCCGGATCGACGTCCGAGTATGCGGTGCACAGCACGATCTCGATCTCCGGTGCGATCGCGCGAATGCGAAATGCCGCCCACAGACCGTCCGGTCCCGGCGGCATGCGCATATCGAGAAATACCATGGCGAATGGACGATTCGCCGCGCTCGCCTCCTGCGTCGCGGCCACGGCGGCCTCTGCGCCGCCGCAGAAGACCACCTCGAAGCGCGCCCGGCCGGCGTGATCGGCCGCCGCGTGCCGATCCGCGCTCGAGGTCTTGAGGAGCTTCGCGCGCAGATCCTCGATGACCGTGCGACTGGATGCGACCTTGGGGTCCTCGAACACCTCGCGATAGGCGTCGCGAATCTTGGCCTCGTCATCGGCGACCAGCACGCGGATCAGATTGTGAGCGCTGCTCGACATGATTCTCAAGCCGCCTTGTCGCTGATGCCTTCGTCGAGCTCTTCGCAAGGAACGACGATGCGCACCGTTGCTCCGCGCCCCGCGCCGTCACTGCGGGCCTCGATAATCCCGCCGATCGCGTGCAGCGCAGTGGCGCACCAGTGCAGACCGAACCCGGAATTCGAGACCAGCGACTTGGTGGTGAAGCCGCGCTCGAACACCCGGCTCATGTGCTCCGCGGCGATCCCCACCCCGTCGTCCACGAACAGCAGCTCGAGTCGCAGCGGCGCCCACCCGTCCGCCGGTATCCTTCTCGCCCGCACTGCAAGCACTCCTTCGCCGCGCCCGCCCGCGCGAATCGCCTGTGCGGCGTTCAACACCACGTTCTGCAGCACCTGCTGCAACGTGACCCGCGGCAAGCGCAAGGCTCCAGCCATCGTCACCGAGGCGTCGACCTCGAGACGAACCGCACGCCGCAGCTCCTCGGGAATGACCTCCACTGCTCGTCGAACCAGCTCTGCGACGTCGCTGTTCTCGAGCAGCGGGCTGCGCCGCGCATAGCGCTTCTGCTCGGCGAGGAGCTGCTTCAGATCTTCCAGCTGCCGCTTGATGCTCTCGACGTCCGCCGAGCTGCCCTCGATTGCGCCGGCGCATTCGCGCGCCAGCAGGGTGAGCAGCGTCACGCAGTCGCGGCGGTGCGCGGGCTCATCCGCATGCTGCGCGAGCAGTGCAATGGTCGGCTCGATATCCGCATACGGCATGCCGCGCAGCCGTTGCCGCAGCGTCTCGACGCGTACTCCCAAGGGCGTCAGAACGTTACCGATGTTATGCAGCGCTCCGCTTGCCATCTCGCCGACTCCGGCCTCGAAGGAGCGTTCGATCAGCTCCCGCCGGGTGACGGCGAGTCGCTCGATCATTCGATCGAATTCGTTGCCCAGAACTCCGATCTCGTCGGTGCGCGTGATTGCGAGGCGCCTGTGCACGCTGTCGCGCTCGCCGATCTCGATCGCGTGGCGGGTGAGCCGTGCCAGGGGCTCGAGAACCATCCTGCGCAACACGACCAGCAGCGCCCCAAGGATGATCGCGCCGAAGATCGTGAGCGATCCGGTGGCAAACAGCACACTGCGCCTGCCTTGCCCGCTGATGGTCCGCGGAATCTCCGCACGCAACGTGAACAGCGGTGCCGCGTCGATTCCGCGAAAACTTCGATAGATCTCGGTCGTCTGCTCGTGCTCCAGCAGCGTATCGTCCGCGACCTGCGCCGCGTTGCCGCGCGCGCTGCCGCTCGGGATTGCCATGCGCAGATCGACCTTCACGTGCGCTTGCTCGGCGATCCGCGCGAGCTCCTTCGGGGTCAGGAAGCGACCGAGAAGAACGCTGCCGCGCGCCGGTCCTGCGCCGCGGCCGTTCAGGATGGGAGCCAGGGCCCCCAGCAGCGGGCCGTATTCGGTTGGGACGAAGCCCCTTGCGACGCCGCCCGCGGCGACCGCGCCTCGCCAGGGATGATTCGCGGGAAGCTCCGCGCCTTCCAGCGCCGCGAGCTTGAGCGGAACGGTGGTGCCGGGCGCAAACGCCGCGGACCACACCAGGCGGCCCGCCGGGTCGATCACCGCGAGCACGTCGATATTGAGCGATTTCACCTGCTCGGTGCTCAGAGCGTACGTCGGTTTGCGATCTTGCATGAAACGGAACAGGTCGTCCCAGTCGCCATAATCGTGCGCGGCGACCGCAAGCTGGTCGAGCTCCGCATGCAAGGCATCCGCTGCTCGGTCCATATCGACATGAGCATTGGCCCGCTCGAGACTCGTGAACGAGGGCAGAATCAAGCGCAAGCCGACGATCACCTGAGCGACGCCGAGGGTCAGGATCACGATGGCAACGATGAGCGCTATTTTGGAGCTGATCTTCATCCGCGCGGCAGGTTCCGATGTTTATTGATTCAAGGGTGCGGAGGGACCCTGGCCGACCACTTCTTATGCAGAATGGGTCGGCGGCGCTCGGCAAAGCTTGAGGAGGAATCATCTAGGTAGTTGCCGCGAGTGCGAATCGCGGCACGGGATCGGGTCGCCTGCGATTCTGTCAAATCAACCCGCGATCCCTACTCGACTATCACCGCGACGATCATTCGTGGATGCTCGCAAGCGGATCGATTTATTCCGGACTGCGGCGCAACATCCGCAGCCCGGCGGCATCACGTGCGAGGTGAGCGAAATGATGAAATCTGCCCATGCCATCGGATGTTGCGCAGCCCATGCCCTCGGATGTTGCGCACTTCTCGCCTGGACCGCGGGCTCGCTCGCGCAACAGCGCCCGAGCTGCGCAGGCCCGCAACTCGGCACCTGGATCCTTCTGTCCATGGAGACCGAAGACCTGGAAACCGGCGAGAAACTCAACTTGCTCGGCGCGCATCCCGGCGGCTATCTGACCTACGATGCCGACTGCCGCATGTCCGCGATCCTGGTCAAGGAGAGCCGCAGAGGGCCCTCCGCAGCGGTGGCCAGCGACATGGAGAGTATCGAGCTCTATCGTGGGTTGATTGCTTATGCAGGCAGCTACACGGTCGATGGCTCCACGATCACCCACCACATCGAGGCATCCTGGAACCAGGCGTGGACCGGCACCACCCGGGTCAGTCAGTTCAACGTCGATGGAACCTCGCTGTTCATGAGAACCGGACCCGACAAAAGCCCAATGACCGGAAGGCAAAGCGCGACGCTGTTCATCTGGACAAGGGTTGAATAGCCGACGAGGAAAACTCCGCGGCGGCTGATCGGGCTCACCTTGTGCACCCATGTGCGTGAATTCCGGTGGTCTGCCGCGGCATCGACCCACAGACCGGGTTCGCCATGAGGGTCCATCCTGGCAAGACCTCTTGATCCAAAGGAGATGCCAGGATGTCAACCCATGAACACCGCCGTCACCAGGTCATCAGTGCTGCTGTCGCGGCCGCCGCCCTTGGAATGGGTGTGATCGCAGCGCATGGTCAGGCGCCGGATCCCGCGACGGCATCGACATCGGGGAACCATGATGACTCCAATGCCGATGTGGTGGCGCGGGTTAAGCAAGCCCTGCACTCGAGCCCCGACATTGATTCGCGCCACATCCGCGTATCGACGCAGCACGGCGATGTGATCTTGCACGGGTTCGTTCAGGACAACCGCGCCTTGCTGTCCGCCGCGCAAATAGCAACTCAGGCCGCAGAGGGCCACAGGATCGTCAATCGCATAACCATCAAGCAAGAATTTGCGAACGCACCCTGACGGCGCTGCTTGCTCGCGCCGAGTCGTGCGCATGGTCACAGGCGCCGGGCGGCGCGGACCGGTGTCGCCTCAACGAGGCGATGTCTTCATGATGGTCAAGCCATTGATGACCTTGCGGCCGTCCGCCGCCTTGCGCGCAATGTCGAGCACGTCGATCAGCGCATGCTCATCCTCCACCAGACCCTTCAACACCACATCTCCGTTCTCAACGAAGACCTCGACATGGATGTCGTCCACATACTGCGCACGGTGCAGGGCTGACTTTATACGCGACGCCAGAGCGGCATCCGATGCCGCGGGTTCGGCATTCGATGCGGCAGGCGCTTCGGGGCTCGGGGCGGGCTCGCGGACCAGGCAACCGGAGATGGCACCAGCGGCGACCAGGGTCATCAGAAGTCTGCCGATCGCAAGCGATCGGGGGTCGCGCGCCCCTTGCCTAGCGCCCATCATAGTCCCACGGCACCGAGCGTGCGAACGCAGGGAGTCCTGCCTCAGTGTCCGGTGACGCCCCGGCGGGTACGGTCCGGGGCATGCTTCAATTTCTTGGTCTTGGAACGGCGCGACGTCGGCCGATTCAGCTCCCGACGAGCCGAGGCCTTCTTTGCCTTGCGGCGCATGCGGACAAGCTCGTCAACCAGGTCATCAACCGCTTCTCGCTTCTTCGCCTTGCGACGCATCCATAGGAGGGCATCGAGAAGGTTGTCGAGAGCCTTGCCCTTTAATTTTCTATTCCTGCTAATTGCTCGGGCGTCCTTTGATGAAGACTGCTCGCGATCTCAACCATGTTGCAAAGAGATGACAGATTTCGATTGGAACTCTCGAACAAGACGAGCGAGCAACCGAATCACATTAGCCATTTCTGTGCTTATGCACAAGGTTATCCCCCACGAACTGGGATAACGGCGGACCTCATACGGGCAGCGCGTCCCGGCGGTTGCGATGCAGGACTGCGCCATACAGGAGACCCGCGCCCAGCCAGGCAAGTCCCAGCGTCGTCGCGAGCGAGCTCATGCCGGTCATGACGGCGAGCACCACGCCGACGCCGAGCACGGGGACCACGACGTGCGAGAACATCTTGCCCGGGCGGGCACGCGCGCCGAATCTTGCCAGCACCGACACATGCAGCAGCAGAAAGCCGCTGAGCGCACCGAAGTTCACGAGCGAGGCGGCCTCGTCCACGTGGTAACGCATGAGCAGAGCCACGGCGAGCGTGATCGCTCCCGCGGCGAGCATGCCTATGTACGGCGTTCCGTACTTCGGATGCACTCGGGCCATGACCTCCGGAAGCTGGCGGTCGCGCCCCATTGCGAACAGTATCCGCGCGACGCCCACCTGCATCGGCAGCACGTTGGTGAATCCGATGATGGTCGCCGTCGCCCAGGCGAGGCTGATCGCAGCCCAGGGGCCGATCGACCAGTCCGCGAGCTCGAAGCTCGCGGCCGCGGCATCCTTGATGTTGAATCCGCTCAAAAGATTGCCGAGCACCCACGCGACCAGCGCGAACAGCGCCGCCGAAAGGATCAAGACGCCGACGATGGCGCGTCCGACGAGACGCCTGTCATTGCCTTTCACCTCCTCCGCGAGCGTCGAGACCGCGTCGAAGCCGAGGTAGGACATCACGCAGATCGAGGTCCCGGCAAAGAGCGCATGCATGTCAAAGAGTCGCGGCGTAAAGAACGGCTGCAGCGTGAGTGCGCCGGTGCCCTTGCCCGCATGCAGCGCGAGCAAGGAGAACACCATGATCACGGCGATGAAGGCGAGCTGCGAGTAGACGGCGAACATGTTGATGCGCGCCGTAACCTTGAGGCCGAACCAATTCACTCCGAGCGTCAGCATCCCGACGAGCACGACCCATACGGCACGATGCACGTTTGGCACGAGAGTCTCCAGCGCCACTGCGATCACGTCGTACATGTAGCCCGGGATGAGCAGGTAGTCGAGCAGGATCATCCAGCCGGCGACGAAGCCCGCAAAGGGTCCGAGGGCGTGCCGGGCGAATCCGTAGACTGAGCCCGCGTTCGGCACCGCCTCTGTCATCACGGCATAGCTCTTGGCGGTGAAATACATGCAAACCCCGCCGAGCACATAGGCCAGGGCGATCAGGCCGTTCGATTTCTGCCAAACGAAGCCGAGGACTTGAAACGGCGCACACGGAGTCACATAGGCCAAGCCGTAGAGG
>Ga0335073_10012945_pt1 | contig 11689 bp, 10 predicted proteins | sample Lox_Sample_22_FD_207093 | JGI IMG/M metagenome (GOLD analysis project Ga0335073, IMG submission 207093) | Soil microbial communities from Loxahatchee National Wildlife Refuge, Florida, United States - Lox_Sample_2.2 | ecosystem: Environmental > Terrestrial > Soil > Wetlands | place: USA... | reverse complement strand
GAGATCGCGTACCACGAGCACGCCGGTGTGGGCTACCTACGGTTCGCGTTCCACAACGGCGCCATGAGCACCGAGCAGTGCGTGCGGCTTCGCGAGGCCTACGCGCACGCACGCACGCAGCAAACCAAGGCGATCGTGCTGCTCGGCGGCGATGACTACTTCTCAAATGGCATTCACCTAAACGAGATCGAGGCCGCCGATGACCCAGCCGTGGAGTCGTGGCGCAACCTTCACGCGATCGACGATCTGGTCAAGGACGTCGTCGAGACCGATTCGCATCTCGTGATCTCAGCGCTAGCGGGAGACGCCGCCGCGGGCGGCGTGCCCTTGGCGCTGGCCGCCGATTACGTTCTTGCCCGCGAGGACATCGTCCTGAACCCCTACTACCAGCACATGGGCGGCCTCTACGGATCGGAGTACTGGACCTACTTGCTCCCGCGGCGTGTCGGTCCGGCGGCAACAGCGCGGCTGACAGGTGCGCCGTTCCGCCCGATCGGCACCGCCCAGGCGGTCAGGCTCGGATTGCTAAACGCCGCCTTCGGCACAGATATGGAGGACTTTCGGCTGCATACCGCTCGCTTCGCCGAACGGGTCGCGGAGGACGGACTGCATCACGCGCGTCTCCAAGACAAACGACGACGCCGAGCGCACGACGAGCACGCCAAGCCACTTCAGGCATACCGCGAGGAGGAACTGGCCCGCTGCCACCAATGCTTCTTCGGTCCTGACCCCAGCTACCACGAGGCCCGGCGCCGATTCGTCTACAAGATCCCCGCGCCCCACACCGCGGGCAAGAAACCGGCCCGCCTCACGCTCTGAAGCCCCCGTTTCCACGGGAGTAGCTTCATCGCCCGGGTGATCCGCGAGCCGGTCCGCGCGACGTCGACGTCACCGGCCGCGCTACTGCTTCCGCCGGGCATCGGACTGCTGCTTCGCGCGGGGAAACCAGCGGCCGGACCGCCCCGTGGGTGATGTCGGTTGGTCGGGAGCCGGGAGACCCGACCTCTCGGTCGAAATGACGAATCGGGCGGCTCATGGCCGATTACTGTCAACGCCGACCGGCTACCGCTACGCCGCTTCCTGTACCGCCGCGGCCATCGTTTCGCTCGGGCTTGGCGCGACTACGGCGGCGCGATTCCGGCGAGCAGCGACCTGGCATGCGGCAAACGCAGCGATCCCGGTCACGCCGACGATCGCCGCTGCGATCGCCATCGCGGCGTCCAACCCGGTGGTAAACGCGAGTTGCGAGCCCGTCGTGATCGCGCGAGCGGTGCTCGCCGACACGCCGTTAGGAATGACCACGAGACCCTGGGCGACGCCGTGCGCGGTTCCCGCGAGCTGATGCGCAAGGCGCGTGGACACACCGGCCTGCGACAACTTGTGCGGCAGCGTGGAGCTCACGCGGCTGACGATCACCGAACCGAGCATGGAGAGCCCGAGCATCCCGCCGACCTGCACCGCTGTGCTCTGCAGGCCACCGGCAACCCCGCCGTAACGCGGCGGGGCGCCACCGACGATCGCGCGTGAGAAACCGGTCTGGGTCGGTCCGAACCCGAGCCCGATCAGCGCGAGATACGGCCAGATCGAGCTGAAGGTCGTGCCCGGACCGAGGCGCGAGAGCCCGATCAGCCCGCCGGCGTAGAGCAGCGCGCCGGCGAGCAGTGGCAGGGGTGGTCCGAATTTGGCCACCGCCCGGCTCCCGGCGAATGCGCTGATGCCCATGACGCCGGTCAGCGTGAGTAGGCGGATTCCGGTTTGGGTTGCCGTGTAGCCGTGTACGCGCTGTAGGTACAGGGTGATGAAGAAGGTCACCGCGTAGAAGGCTGTGAACGAGCTGACCGCCATCAGCACACCCGATGAGAACTGCGGGGAGCGGAACAGGCTGAGGGGGATGTGCGGATGGCGGACCCGTTCCTCGCGGATTTCCCAGCCGATGAACAGCGCCAGGAGTCCAGCGGCCGTTATCAGCCACGCGAATGGGGCGAAGTGGCCCCAGCCGTGCTTCTCGACGTCGATCAGCCCCCAGATGAGGGTGAACAGCATGGCCGACAGGAGCGCGACTCCGGGCGGGTCGAAGCGACGCCCCTCCGCCCGATCACGTGATTCGCGCACGACCCAGGTCGCGAGCAGCAACGACACGACGCCGACCGGAACGTTGACGATGAAGATCCAGCGCCAACTCGCATGGTTGATCAACAGACCCCCCGCGATCGGTCCAGACGCGATTCCAATCGAGGAGCTCATCGTCCACAGCCCGATCGCCATCGCCAGCTTCTCGATCGGGAACGTGACCCGAAGGGTCGCGAGCGTCTGGGGCACCATGATCGCCCCGAACACCCCCTGGGCCGCGCGAAACGCAATCAGCTCACTCAGCGACGTGGACAGGCCACACGCCAGCGACGCGAGCGCGAATCCGGCAGTGCCGATCAGAAAGATGCGTTTGCGTCCGAATAGGTCGCCGAGCTTTCCGCCGAAGATCAGCGTCACCGCCAGCGCCAGCAGGTAGGCATTGGTGACCCATTGAAGGTCCGACAGCGTCGCGTGGAAGTGGCGCCCGATCGTCGGGTTCGCGACCGACACGATCGTCGAGTCAAGGCCGATCATCAACAGGCCGAAAGCCGCGGCCACGAGCGTCAGCCATGGGTTGCCCAGGCCGCGGCGATCCGCGCGAAGAATCGATTGACGTGGAGGTCGGTCGGGGGTTTGACCTCTGAGCGGGAGAACGCTCGAGGCGGCAGGGTCTGCTGGCGTCATCGGATCTCCTAGAGGGTTTGAAGCTATTTGTGTGCGCAAACAAATAGTATCACGATCTTTAGACCTATGCTGTGGCTGTGTCAACCCGCGGTTCAGCCGACAGACTCTCTCCGCCAGAACTCGAGGCGTGGCAGGGCTTTCTCCGAGCCAGCACCCGACTGGACAGAGTGCTCGATGCCGATCTCGAAAGCTCACACGGGCTGTCGGGCAACGACTACGACGTGCTCATCCAGCTCGGCCTGGCCCCGGACCGGCGACTACGCATCACCACGCTGGCCGAGCAAGTCCTCATGAGCCCCAGCGGCCTCAGCCGACTGGTCGACGACCTCGAACGCAAACGACTCGTTGTTCGTGAGCGTCGCGTGGACGACGCCCGGAGCTTCGACGTCGTGCTCACACCCACCGGCCGAGCTCGGTTGAAAGCCGCAAACCGGACCCACCTGGCGCGAGTACGCGAGCTATTCCTCGACCGGCTCTCCGACGCGCAGCTCAAACAGCTCGCCGGCATCTGGAACGCCCTCGACCCCGCGCTCATAACAGGCCAACCACAACCGTCGGAGAGTTCGCGCTCAGCCAAAAGTCCGCGGCGCGCGGACGCCTGATGGTGCAGCCGTCCCACTATGCCGGGAGGCACCGAGCGCAACAGGATCAGCGAGATGACGGCTCCGTTGATCCCTGGTCTTTGTCGTACTCCTGGTCGCTGCGCCGTGGATTCATTAGGGCATGTGCTGGGCGAACCAGTCGAGCATGGGCTGTGGGCGGCGCTGGAACTCGAGGTAGCCGTCCCATCGGGCGGTCGTGCCGTCGATCCATTGCAGCCTCTTCTCGGTGAGGGGGATGTTGTCGTACATCGTCTGGACGTCGTCCGGCCGGGTGAGGGTGTCGCTGCGGACCTGGTAGATGAAGGTGGGTATGCGGACGTTTTTGGCCCATTCCTGCGGGATCCGCTGCTCGAGCCCGATGCTCGTGCGGAGGCGCAGAAGCGTGTTGAAGTCCTCTAGGCGGTCGCCGAGGCCGATCGCGGCGAGGCGGCGTTGGGCGATGTACCGGGGGGTGATCGGTTGCGGCGAGACGAGGCAGCGGACGCCGTCGAACGCCTGCGGGAAGCGCGTAATCGCGGCGAAAGTGGACACCGCGCCCATGCATCGGCTGAACAGCCCGATCGTTATCTGGCGCGTGTCCGGCCGCGTGCGCGCATATTCCAGCGAGCCGACGACGTCACGGCTCTCGGTGAATCCGTGGGTAACGACCCCACCGTTGGCTGCGCTGCTGAGGCCGTGGTTGCGCAGATCGTAGGCGAGGACGTTGTATCCGGCGTCGTGCAGGATCTTGTAGTCGGGTACGAGGTCGACTTCGAATCCGTTGCCGGTGGGGGCCCAGACCGTGTGCCATGGCTCGAGGTGGGTGGGGATGCCGGATCGGCTGAACCCGAGCGGGTGGTTGGCGATGATCAGCTTGCCGGATCCGGGGGCGGGGATGAACCATGCCTCTATCGGCACGCCGTCGTGTGCGGGGAAGGTGACGTCCTCGTACTCGAGGCCGTGCTCAGACGGCGAGTGCAGGACTGGCGAACGGGGCGGCGAGCTGAACCCGTCGGCGAAGCGCTGCAGGGCCGCGTCGGCCTGGTCCAGGGTCGATTCGGGCTTGTCTAGAACGGCGGTCATTCTCGGGCGCTCCTCTCGGGAGGGTCGTTCACCTTGCTCCAATGAGACTATCAGAACGAGACGTATCGTTCAGCACGTCGGAACGTATCGTTTCGACACGGAGGTCACAGCGAGTACGCTGTCGTCGGTGGTCGCGACCGATGGATCGACTCAAGGCGGCTCTCGGAGCGAGAGAGCGCGCAGCGCGATCCTCAGCGCCGCCGCGCGGCTGCTCGACGAGATGGGCTTCGCCTCGATGACGATCGAGGAGGTCGCCGCCCGGGCCGGCGCCGGAAAGGCAACGATCTATCGGCGCTGGCCGACAAAGGGCGCGCTGGCGATGGACGCCGTGATGGCAGAGATCGACCCCGCTGCGCCGTTCCCGGATACTGGATCAGCGGTCGAGGACTTCCGCGTCCAACTCCGCGCGGTCGCCCGCGTGTTCAACCGGCCGCGTATCAAGCACACCCTGATCGGCGTCGTCTTCGAAGCCCAAAACGACTCCCAGCTTCGCAACGCTTTCGTCGAGCGCTACATGAACCCGCGCCGCGATCAAGCGCGCGTCGTAATCGAGCGTGGCATCGCCCGAGGCGAGCTTCGAGCTGGCTTCGAGGAAAACGTTCTGTTCGACCAGCTCTACGGAGCGCTCTATTTCCGCCTACTCGTCAGCGGGCTGCCGCTCAACCGGCGCTTCACCGACGAACTCGTCGACCAGGCCTTCGAGGGCCTGCGCCCGACACCGAAGCCGCGCTAACCCGCGGTGGCTCCCGCGAGGTCAGCGCGGCTCGGGAGCGAGACGACGATCGTTAGTTCCTGAGCGTTCAGCGCCGGGACCGAGGCGTGCTCCGACGCGTCGCGGGCGAGCCGGTCAAAGCGTGACCCAGGCGCGCGGTGGCGGAGCCGGTGGTGGGGCGGGACGGCGAGATCGATCGGCGCGAGCGTCCTGGGAACCGTTCCGGAGCTCCCGACGGACCTATCGGAGCGCCTGCGCGACCGTCAAGACCTCGTCGCTCCACACTCGACGCCGAAAGCGACTGAGTCGGCTCCCGAACACTTCCGCAATCACAAACACACGGGGTCTGATCCGCTGCCTTCGCCCTCGCGCCGGCATCTGCCTCTCGACAGCCGTCGACAGCACTACTACAGAATTCGCGAAATCCCGAGCAAACACGGGGAATCCGCCCAAACAACGAGATGCCGGAGGAGGTGTCTGGGTTCAGGACATATGTCCCAGGTGATAGGTCCCTCGTGAGTCGGGACATAGGTCACACCTGACCGAGGGCTGGGAGGGCGCGGTAATGCGCTCCGGCGGGCACCAGCCCGGCCACCATCGAGGCCGCCGATTCATCCTCGGGGAGCGTGCGGTACAGGTTGCCGGCGTCGTCGATCCCGACCCGGGTTCGACGGGTCGACGACGACCTTGCCCTCGAGTGCGGCTGCGTACCGGGCGACCAGCTCCCTGATCACATCCAGCATTACCGCCGGCACGACGACGTCGGCTTGGGCGATCGCATCGGCGACGCTAGCCGCGCTGGCCAGCTCGCCTAGCTCGTCCGCGACCCGGGCAGCATCAGCTTGGTCGCGCGCGGCCAGCACGACGCGCTCACCCCCGGCCACAAAGTGCTCGCCGAGCGTCTTGCCGATGTGCCCCACTCCAATGATCGCAGTTGTCGTCACTGCCTCCATCCTTTTGGGTTTGTCAGACGAAAGGCAAGGTCGAACGTGTTTCGTCTCTTACGGGATTAGTGGCCAGCAACCCGGGCCGGATGCCGAGCTCTTCGAAGAAGCTCTTGGTGGCCCCGGGGACCCATGGCGTGCAGCAGCGGCGGCGAGTATCTCGGTGGCACGAGCTTCTGCAGACCATGAGCGAACAAGAGAAACCCGGGGACGATACGGCGTACGAGAAGTGCGGTATTCATTTGTTACCTCCCTCGGAGTGGGTTGAAGGGTTAGTAGTTGCGGCGACGACAGATGATTGTTCCTGGAGGTGTGCATGCAACGTTTGCTGGGTCCATCGTGTCGTTCATGTCGGCATTCCGATCGCGTAGCCGCCCTTGGGGCCCGACGCGCCCGCGAACGCCGCGAGTCGATTCCAGTCGCGCCCAGCAGCCCGCCGAGCACCGTTCGCGTCTTCCAGCACACCACGGCCAGCCACAGACCGCGGCGCCGATCGGCGCAGCTCCGGCCACGAGCAGCGTCACGACGAGCGGCCGCGTCCGATGACGATCGCGAAAAGGATCACCACGAGCGGCGCGGGCGCAACCGTCAAGCTAATGAGCTCGCCGCGCGCGATTCGGAAGATGATGATCGTGCCGAGACGTGAGCCGGCTAGGTTAGACGGCGGCGCGTCCGCCGTCGACGGGGATGACCGCGCCGGTGACGTAGCTAGCCTGCGGCGAGGCGGCGAAGGCGACAACGCGCGCGACCTCTTCGACGCTGGCGGGCCGGTTGAGTGGGACCGCCGCCCCCTGTTGGAGGACCCCGTCATGGCCTACGGTCTTGATTAGGCCCTCGCTGGCGGTGGGCCCGGGCGAGACGGCGTTTACCCGGATGTTGTCAGCGGCGAATTCGGCTGCCCAGGTGCGCGTCAGTTCCGCGACGGCGGCCTTGGAGGCGCCGTACGCGGCGGCGCCTGGCACTCCGAGTTCGGCGGCGAAGCTCGTGATGTTGACGATGCTGCCGCCGCCGTTGGCCCCCATCTTGGGGGCAAGCGCGGAGGTGAGGAAGAATGTCCCGCGGACGTTGACGTCGAACATCGATTCGAACGAGGCGACGTCTTGTTCGGTGGTTGGCAAGAGGGACCATGTGCCTGCGTTGTTGACGAGCACGTCGACGTTGGCGGCCTCCTCGGCGAGGTTGGCGACGGATTCGAGGTCGCCGAGGTCGGCGGCGACGAAGCGGGCGGTGCCACCGTTGCGCTGGATCGCGGCGACGGTCTCCGCGCCGCGGCTCGCGTCGCGGTCGGCGACGATCACGTCGGCGCCCTCGCGCGCGAGTTCGAGCGCGACAGCGCGCCCGATGCCCGACGCGGCTCCGGTGACGAGCGCCGTCTTGTGTTCGAGTGTCATTTGAGGCTCCTTGATAGATAAGGGTGCTGGGTTGCTCATCGCGGTAGTCATGTCCTCTCGGGGTTTATGCGGGGTGTGGGCTGGGCTCCGCGTTCCGGGCGGCGATTCGCGTCGGCGACGCTGGCGGCGCTGGCGGGTTCGCCTGGCTCGCTCGCGACCCGGGCAGCATCAGCTTGGTCGCGCGCGGCCAGCACGACGCGCTCGCCCCCGGCTACAAAGTGCTCGCCGAGCGTCTTGCCGATGTGCCCGACTCCAATGATCGCGGTTGTCATCACTGCCTCCATCCTTTTGGGTTCTCAGCCGAAAGGCACGGTCGAACGTGTTTCGTCTCTTACGGGAGGCGCATGTTTGACCCGGGCGGGATGAGCGGTCCTCATCCTCATCGGTTGATTTGGTGAGCTCGCCGAGAAGGGTCGGGAGGTCGCTCAGCTACTCGACCGAGGCCGGGAGGTTCCTCGCGGCGCCGTCCGCTGGGTGGGATGATTGGCGCGGCAGTGGGCCCGTCCGCTCGTTCACCGACCGCCGACGATCCGGTTGTTCTCCCCGTAAAGGGGGGAATCGTCAGTCGCGGCGAGTTGTTCGAGCGGCTGGCGGGGGCGGGCCGCGTGATCGTTGTCTCGGCGCCGGCGGGGAGCGGGAAGACGTTCCTGCTGCGATCGTGGATTGGTGAGGCTGGACTGAGCGACAGAGCGGCGTGGGTTTCGGCGGGTCGGGACGAGCGGGACCGGGGGCGTTTCTGGATCTCTGTGCAGGCGGCGCTGCGGAGCACGCCCGCTGGCGTTGGCCTGATTCGGGAGGTGACGCCAGCGCCGGGACTGGAGCCGGAGGCGGTCGTGGAATGGCTGCTCGAGGATCTGGGTGCGCTCGAGGATCTGCTCTGGCTGGTGATCGACGACGCGCACGAGCTCGAGGCGGGCGATGCGGTGCGCGAGCTTGCGTTGTTTGCGATGCGCGCTCCGGCAAGGCTTCGGCTGGCGGTTTTGACCCGGCGGGATCTGCTCTTGGGCCTTCACCGCTTGCGGTTGGAGGGAGAGTTGACGGAGATCCGCGGCGAGGATCTTCGCTTCTCGGTGGATGAGGCCCGTGCTCTGTTTGCGATGGCCGGGACGCCGATGCCGGACTCGGCGCTCGCGCTGTTGCACGAGCGGACCGAGGGCTGGGCCGCCGGCCTTAGGCTGGCCGCCCTCACACTGATGGGACGTGACGATCCCGAGCGGTTCGCTGCGCAATTCTCCGGTAGCGAGCGCGCGGTCGCCGATTACCTCGTGGATGAGGTCCTTGAGCGGCTGCCGGAGCACGTCAGGCAGCTCTTACTGCGGACGTCGGTGCTGGAGCGGGTGAACGGGCCTCTCGCCGACCTGCTGAGCGGCGGAAGAGGCGGCGAGCGGGTGCTGCAGGACTTGGAGCGGGCCAACGCGTTTGTCGTCTCGCTCGACTCGCGCCGGTCCTGGTTTCGCTACCACCATCTGTTCGCGGAGCTGCTCGCGCTCGAGCTGCGACGCACCGCCCCGCAGGAGCTGCCCGGCCTGCACATGATCGCCGCCGAGTGGTTGGCCGAGCACGGGTATCCGATCGAGGCGATTCGCCACGCCCAGACCGCCGAGAGCTGGGGAATCGCCGCGCGGCTGCTTGCGGACAACTGGTTGGGGTTGTTCCTCGACGGGCGGATCGCCACCGCCCGCGAGCTCCTGTCCCGATTTCGCGCTGAGACGCTCGCAACGGATCCGGAGCTGGCGGTGCTGGCCGCGAGCGACCGGCGGATGGCGGGGTCCTTGAACGAGGCCGAGTCGTATTTGGCGCTGGCTGAGCGCGAGTCGGGGTTGGTACCCGCGGAACGCCGCGGTCGCTTCCAGGTCTCGCTTGCGAGCGGGCGGCTGGCGTTCGCTCAGGCGCGCAACGACGCTCAGGCCGTTGTTAGCGAGGCGGAGCGACTGCTCGCCACAACCCAGCCGACGGAAACGATCGAGTCTGGCCTCGGCGACGACGTGCGCGCGAGCGTGCTGACCGACCTCGGGATCGTCGAGGCGTGGGCCGGTCGACGAGAGGACGCCGAGCGCCACCTCGAGCAGGCGCTGGAGGAGGCCCGGCGGATCGGCAGACCGATGCTCGAGCTGCAAGCGCTGGGAAGCTGGGCGCTGCTGAGCGGCTTTCGCTCTGTGGCGATGTCGGAGCAGCGCGCCAGACAGGCGATCGAGCTGGCCCGTAGGCACGGTTGGGATGAGACCACGTCGGCCGCCGCGACCGCCTACGTCGCGCTCGGAGGGGCGACGCTCTGGCGCGGACGGCTCGCCGAGGCCGAGGGGTGGCTGGACCGCGCCGAACGCGTCCTCGAGCACGCCACCCAACCGACCGCGGCGACGGTGCTGCGCACCACACGGGCCTTCTTGGAGTCCGCCCGTGGCCGCCACGTGAAGGCGGCTGCCGCCTGGCGCGATGCCGAGCCGATCGCGGGGTTGCTCGTTATGCCGCACATGTTCGCGACGCGCGAACAAGCGCTCAAGCTCGAGACGCTCGTCCACCTGGGCGAGACCGAGCGGGTGGTGCGAGCGCTCGCGGACATGGACGAGGAGGTCCGCGAAACCACCCAGATGCGGGTCGTCCTGGCCGGGCTGAGACTCGCCCACGACGATCCCGAGGCCGCCGCGGACGCACTCGCGCCCATCCTCGTCGACTCGACTCCGGTCGAGTGGTCCGTGTGGGACATCAAGGCGCTGCTGCTCGAGGCGATCGCGCGCGACGCGCTTCGCGATCCCGGAGCGTCTTCGCGCGCGCTCGAGGCTGCGCTCGACTACGCCGAGTCCGGGGGCTTGCTGCTTCCGTTCCTGCAGCATCCGGCGCCGGCGCTGCTCGAGCGTCACTCGCGACTTGGGACGACTCACGCTGCGCTGATCTCCGAGATCCTCGACCTGCTGTCCGGACACGCCCCGGGAGCCGGGCCGAGCGACGCCGCACCGCTCCGGGAAGCACTCTCAGAAAGCGAGCTTCGCGTGCTGCGCTATCTGCCGACCAACCTGTCGGCGCCGGAGATCGCCAGTGAGCTGTATCTCGGCGTGAGCACCGTCAAGACGCACATCCACCACATCTACGCAAAGCTCGGCGTGCACCGGCGGGCCGAGGGGGTCGAGCGCGCCCGCGCCCTCGGCCTGCTCGCGCCCTCTGCGCACACCCGTCGATAGGCATCGGCGCTGCCCGCGCGCGGCGCGGTCCATCGTGGTGCTATGGCTCGTCCCGATTGGCGCGAGCCGGCGTGCCGGGGAGCCGGCGGACCTCGAGCAGTTCCAGCCCGACCGACTCGATCCGAGCCAGCACGCCGTGCAGCGCCGACTGGTCAAGCGCGCCGATCACTACCGTGTCCTTGCCGCGCGTCTCGACCCGCAGGTCGCCAAACGCGTGTCGGATCGTTTCGCCGAGGTGACCGCGAACGCGGACCTCGTAGCGGTGCGTGGTAAACCAGTCTGCCACGTGCCGAGCGTCGGGCACAGCAGGATGAGCTGACATCGACCAGATGGGTTGAGGTGGCGCGCCCGCCGGGTCGCGATCGCCGGCGATCGACGAGGAGCCAGCGCGCGCCGTGGATCCAAGTCAGTTCATACGAACCGGTTGATTCCCTCTCCACCTCCGCGCCGCGACAGTGAGGACCGATCCCAACCCGTTCAAAGCGACGCTGACCGGGACCGGCTGACGCGTGGTCGGCGACGTGATGCCAGACATCCAGCCGCGTCTCGCCACGCTCGCTTGCACCTCGAAATCGAAGGAGCACATCATGAGTCAAGACCAACCCGAAGCGATCGAACAGACGCTGCGCGACGCCTCATCTGTCCTAGGCAGCGACGTGGCGGGCCCGCCCCCGATTCCGCTCACTCTGGAGGAGCCTCGCGGCACGAACGGCACCACGTCTCAGCTCACCCATACCGGGCCTGAATCGGCGGCGCCGCGTCCCGACGCTTCGCGGCCGCGGGGCTCGAGAAGGAGCAGGCCTATGAACCCCGAATCGTCGGATCTCGACACCGCGGCGTCTCGTCGCACTCCTCGGGCGGCCATGCGGCGCCCACCGGAGCTGCGGGTGGCGTTGATCACGTTGGTGTTGCCCCTCTACATCTCGGTTGGTTTCGCCGCCAACTTCATCGGTGCGCTGCATTCACCTCAGCCGCATCACGTGAAGGTGGCGGTCGTCGGCGCGCCCGCTGCGACGACTCGTTTGGCGCGCGGGTTGTCGGTCAAGGC
>Ga0335073_10012944_pt1 | contig 11689 bp, 12 predicted proteins | sample Lox_Sample_22_FD_207093 | JGI IMG/M metagenome (GOLD analysis project Ga0335073, IMG submission 207093) | Soil microbial communities from Loxahatchee National Wildlife Refuge, Florida, United States - Lox_Sample_2.2 | ecosystem: Environmental > Terrestrial > Soil > Wetlands | place: USA... | reverse complement strand
GCCACCGAGGAGTTCCTCATGCTGCCGCACCCTGAGGTCGCCACCTACGAGCGGCGGCGGGCTGGCGACCGGGAGCGCTGGCTGCGCGGCATGCGCCGGATGCAGGCAAGGCTCGCAGGCGAGAGCTAGGCGGTCAGCGCTCATCGGGCGCTGCGAGGTCGTCGCGGCGGCGCTCCAGGAAGCGGCGTTGCGCCCCGCCGCAGGTCAGCTGCACGGCGGCGGTGTACTCGGCGGCAGCGTCCGCCGTGCGGCCGAGTTTGGCCAGGAACTGGGCACGGATCCCGTGCAGCAGGTAATAGCTGTCGAGTGGCAAGCGGTCGATGATCGCGAGCCCGGCAGCTGGTCCGTCGACCTCGGCAACGGCGACGGCGCGGTTGAGCGCCACGACATGGCTCGGCGCCAGCGTCATGAGCTGGTCGTAGAGCTGCACGATCTGCCGCCAGTCGGTCTGCGCAGCGGTTGCAGCGTCGGTGTGCACTGCGTTGATGGCGGCCTGGATCTGGTATGGGCCCGGCTGGTTGTGCTCGAGGCAGCGCCGGACCAGGTCGTGACCCTCGTCGATGAGGCCGCGATCCCACGTGGCGCGATCCTGATCGGCGAGCAGGACCACGTCGCCGCTTGCCGTGGTGCGCGCAGGCCTCCTGGCTTCGATCAGCAGCATCAGCGCGAGCAGACCGCTAACTTCTGGTTCGTCCGGCATGAGGGCCGCCAGCACACGGCCGAGCCGGATGGCCTCTGCGCACAGCTCGGTTCGGATGAGGTCGTCGCCGGAACTGGCCGCGTAGCCCTCGTTGAAGATGAGGTACACGACCGCCAGCACCGGCCTGAGCCGGTCCGGCAGCTCGCCTCTGGCTGGCACCCGGTAGGGAATGCGGGCGTCGCGGATCTTTCCCTTGGCCCGGACCACGCGCTGCGCCATCGTGGGCTCGGGCACCAGGAACGCTCGGGCGATCTCGGCTGTGGTCAGGCCGCCGAGCAGCCGCAGCGTGAGCGCCACCTGCGCGGAGCTGCTGAGTGCCGGGTGACAGCAGGTGAAGATCAGCCGCAGCCGGTCATCCGGCACGGCCTCGGGGCCGAGCGGCTCGTCCGCTGCTGCCTCGCCCAACGCTGCCTCGTCTGTTGCTGACGTGCCCGCCTCGGCGTGCTTGCCCGTCCGGGCGGCGTCCCGGCGCGCCCGGTCGATGCCCTTGCGGCGTGCAGTCGTGATGAGCCAGCCCGCCGGACTCGGCGGGAGACCGTCGCGGGGCCAGCGCTCGAGCGCTACCGCGAAGGCGTCCTGGACCGCGTCTTCGGCGAAGTCAAGATCGCCGAAGACGCGGACTAGTACCGAAACCGCCCGGCCGTACTCCTGCCGGAAGACCTGCTCGATCTCCGCAGCGGCGCGTGACCGGGCTGACGGGTCAGGTCTGGCTGGCGTCATGCAGCGGCCGGACCTCGAGTGGCAGCCCGGTGATGTCGGCGAACTGCCGGGCCCAGTCCAGCGCCTCGTCGAGGTCGGCCGCCCTGATGACGGTGAACCCGCCCAGGTGCTCCTTGCCCTCGGTGAACGGGCCGTCCGTCATGACTACCTCGCCGCCATTGACGCGCAGCACCGTCGCCGTGCTGGCCGGGGCGAGCGCGCCGGTGAATACCCAGGCTCCGGCGGCCCTGAGCTCGTCGCGCCACTTGCCGACCTTGTCCATGATCGGGCCGAGCACCTCGGGCGGCGGCGTCCTGTCCGCTGGCTGGTAGACGCTGAGCAGGTACTGCTTCATCGGATGAACCTCCGTGTCGGCGGGCCGGCCTTCCGCGGCCGGCGTGTCGCCTTCTACACGAACGGGCGCCGCCTGGATCGACATCCGGGCATGGGTCAGGAATCCGGGGACAGGACCCTCCGCGGGTGCCTGCCGTCGACGTAGCCCACGAATGGCGGGTAGATGTTGTAGCCGAGCAGCTCCTGCAGCCGCTCCGGCAGCCCAGCCGCGACCTCACGTGGTACCGCCAGGCAGTGGTTCTCTTGCGGCCGCAGCCACCCGGCCGCATACTCCAGGATCACTCCGAGCCGCGGCGCGGCGGTCTGGTTGGCGCCGCCGCCGTGCCAGAGGCTCCCCAGGTAGAACATCGCCGAGCCGGGCGACATGACGGCGGTCTCAACCGGGTCGTCGGGCGCGGGCCGTCGGCCCGGCTCCCAGCGATGGCTGCCCGGAATGAACCGGGTCGCGCCGTTCTCCACGGTAAAGTCGTCCAGCGGCCACATCGTATTGACCACCAGCGGCGGGTGCGGTTCTGGTACCGGGTAGATCGAGTCGTCCCGGTGCAGGATCTGCGCCTTCTCGCCGGGACCGATGCAGATGCCGACCGGCGCGCTGAGCTGGTAATGGCCCAGGACCTGGTCGAGCACGCCGAGCAGCAGCGGATCGGTGGCCGCCAGGTCGAACGTCCTGGTCTTGGCGAACAGCGCGTAGATCCGCTGGGTGTCGTAGCCCTCGAATGAGTTCCGCCCGGTCCTGGTGCTCCGCAGCACCCGGTCCAGGTCGGCACGCGCCGCCCGCACGTCAGGCGGCTCCATCATGCCCGTGACCACGACATAGCCGTCGTCGCGTAGGCGCTGCGCCACGTCCTGGCTGGCGGACGTAGCGGGCATCGTTGCCGTCATCAGTACGAGCCTAGGGGACCGGGGCCGCCGTGCACAGGTATGAGGCACGGGGTGGGTATGACTTCCAGTGCCGAGGACTCGTGAACTACCGGCCCTGACCGCACGTTCCAAACCAGGAGGAACTTGGCATGTCCCATCACCTCGACACGCCGCTCGCCGCCCGGACCGGCCAGCTGTACCTCGATGACCTGTACGTGTTTCCCGGCGAGGCCAGCACGGTGCTCGTCATGGACGTGAACTCCGACGTCAACGGCAAGCATTCCGAGCCGGGGTTCCATCCGGAGGCGCGCTATGAGTTCAAGGTGCACTTCGACGGTGCCGACTTCGAAACCCTCACCTACCGGGTGTCCTTTAGCGAAGCTGACGCATCGGGACGACAGGCGTTCCAGCTGCACGCCGTCACCGGCCAGCAGGCTCGTGCGGACTCTGCACCGGGGGACCTCGTGCTCGAAGGCCGGACCGGCGAGGTGGCCAGCGCGAATGGCACCAGGATGTGGGCCGGGCGCATCGGCGACTCCTTCTATATCGACCTGTCACTGCTCGCCGTCATCAACGGGGCGGTCGCGAAGGGGACCGCACCGGACCTTTCGCAGTGGCGGCCCGAGAGGGCGCAGAACAGCTTCGCCGATACGACCGTCGACTCGATCGTGCTTGAGGTCTCCCACCAGCATCCGCAGTTGCGACCCGGCGCCAGCGTCGGCATCTGGTCCGCTACTAAGCTCGCCACCGACGCAGGCGGCTGGCGGCAGATCAACCGTGCCGGGCACCCCATGATGTGGCCGATCTTCTGGCCGGATGACACTGACTTCTCCAATCCCGCCAACCTGCGGCACCCGTCCGAAGACGTCGCTGCTGCAGGCTCATCCATCGCGGGCCAGGTTGCCGCGGTAGTGTCCGCCAGCGGTACCTCAGCTGACCCTCAGGGCTACGGTCAGACGGTCGCGAGGCGGCTGCTCCCCGACGTCCTGCCCTACGAGATAGGGACGCCCGCGAGCTACGGCTTTGCTGCCTTCAACGGCCGCGCACTGGCCGACAACGCGCCCGAGGCGATGCTGTCGCTGGTGACCAATACTGGCGTCCAGTCGGGGCTGAAATCCTCAGTGGCAGAGCGTCAGCGAACGACCAGTTTTCCTTACGTCGTGCCGCAGTAGCGCGCATCGCGCGCTGCCTGCCTGAGCTGTGCCGCAGGTGCACGCGGGCCGAGGAGTTGTACTAGCCTGGGCGGCCCTGGCCGTGATGCGGTGTGATCAGGCCGGTTTCGTATGCCAGTACCACCGCCTGCACCCGGTCGCGCAGGCTCAGCTTGCTGAGCAGCCGGTTGACGTGCGTCTTGACGGTCGCCTCAGACAGGAACAACCGGCCGGCGATCTCAGAGTTGGACAGTCCCTCGGCGATCAGAAGCAGGACCTCGCGCTCGCGCTGGGTGAGCTCGCTGACCGAACGCGGCAGTTCGCCGCCGGGCGGTCCGGCGCGGACGAACCGCTCGATAAGCCGCCGGGTAATCGTCGGTGAGAGTAGCGCGTGTCCGGCGGCCACGGTTCGCACCGCCTCGACCAGCTCACCTTTGCGGACGTCCTTGAGCAGGAACGCGCTCGCGCCGAATCTCAGCGCCTCGTATACGTACTCATCGGCGTCAAATGTCGTGAGCATGAGCACTCGCGGCGGGCTCGGCAGCCCGAGAATTCGCCGCCCGGCTTCCAGCCCGTCCATCACCGGCATCCGTATGTCGAGCAATGCGACGTCCGGCTTGGTTCGGGCAACCGTCGTCACCGCCTCGACACCGTCGGCCGCCTCACCCACCACCTTGAGATCAGATTCCCTGGCCAGGATCGAGCAGAAGCCATCCCGCACCAGCTCTTGATCGTCTGCGACGACCAGCCTGATCACCGGCGATCTCCGCGCGGGAGAACGGCCTCCACCAGATACCCGCCGGCTGGCTGGGGTCCGGCCGCCAGCGACCCGCCATAGGCAGCCGCTCGCTCACGCATCCCGATCAGCCCCTGCCCGCCCGAACGACCGTTACCGGCGGATCCAGCGCCGTCGTCGTCAATGCGAACATGGACGTCGTCGGGGTGCCCGCTGATAATGACGCGCGCGCTTTTGGCACCCGAGTGCTTCAGCGTATTGGTGAGAGCCTCCTGCACTATGCGGTAGCAGCTGAGCTCGACTCCGGGCGGGAGTCCGTCCAGGTCGCCATCGAGGCTCAGGTCGACCGCGACGCCCGTCGCGCTGATTGCGCGAGCCAGGTCTGGCAGCTCGTTCAGGCGTGGCGTTGGCGCGAGCGGCTCCGTGCCGAATCGCAGTACGCCGAGCATCCGGCGCAATTCGTCTAGAGCGTCGCGACAAGCGCCTTCAGCGGCACGTACCCGCCTGCCGATGGCAGGCAAGTCGGCCGGCTCCTGGTCCAGGTCGTCGGCAGCTGACATGCACTGCACGACGGCGACAGTGAGGCTATGCGCCACGACATCGTGCATCTCCCTGGTGATGCGGGTGCGCTCAGCCGCCACGGCCTCGGCCGCCGAGCGGTCCCGACTGGCTTCTGCCTGACGTGCTCGCTCAGCCATGTGCCGGTGCGATCTCGTGCGGCGGCCCACCAGCAAGGTGGCGAAGAACAGGACGTTCGCCACGCCGAACGTGAGAAAGAAGTCGCTCCAGCCGTAGTCCGAACGTGGCTGGCCAGTGAGCTCGGTCACGGCCGTTAAGGCGAGAGCGCCTCCCCATCCCGACCATGCGACCCACTCGGGCTGCATGGTGCCGGCCACGCTGACCATCACCAGGAATTGGGCAAACACGGCGATGGGCGACCCGGTATGCGGCGGCAGTGCGGCGAGTACTGTTCGGCCACTGAAGGCGACAATGATCGCCGCCGCTGGGTAACGCCGACGGCCGAGCAAAGCAAGAAAGAACAGCGCCGAGAGTGCTGAGCTGACCTGGTATCTGCCGCTATCCAGCTGGCCTGGCAGCGGTTCCAGCGCAAGGAACAGAATTACCGCGTCGGCTGCCCACCCAGGTAGCCGTTTGCGCGCCATCTCCCACCGCATGCTGATGACGCTAGTGGCGTGGTCCCGGAAAGTCTTCAATCCATCGGTTGAGCTAGCGCCCCGAATTACCTCTTTCGATTGAGCCCGATCTGATCTCTGGGCTGACGCGATGTCGGCGAGCGATTCCTAACGTCATGCATGGCCGCTGACCGGAATGGCCGGGCAGTGTTGCGCCACTAGCTGAGGAGAAGGTCATGTCTGGGATTGCACAAGGCCGGCGAGCACGGGTCAGGCTCGCGGTTGTACTAGGGCTGACGGCTGCGCTGTGCACAGCGCTTGGCGGGGCCGGTCTTGCCGCTACAGCGGCGTCTCGGCCGGGCGCAAGTCATCGCTATGAGCACATCGTGCTCATGGGCACTTCGGTCACGTCGAGTGTGGACAGTGTCATTGCAACGGGCGCCTTCACCGCTGGAGGGAGCATCAATCTTGGGGCGAACACAGGCAAGGTAACGCTCGGCGGCGGCACGCTCACGCTGGTTCCGAAATTCGGCCCGAGCAAGCAGAAGTTCAGCAAGGCGACCTGCCTGCTGACGATCACGGGGCGTGGTAGCTACACCCTCGGCCACGGCACTGGCGCCTACGCCGGCGTCACCGGCTCCGGGCGGTTCACCATCGTGAACCATCAAGTCAACGCACGGGTCGGCGGCAAGTGCTCGACCCGCAAGGCGGTCGCGTTCCAGGGCGTGATCACCATGACAGGGCCGGTGCACCTGGCCAGGTGACCTTGGCAGCTGCCGGCCGCCAGCATCACGGCACCAGGCTTGGCCACCGCGGATGTGTCTGATCACGGCACAGCCGCGGTGGCCTAACCTTGTCCCTGGCCGCTGACCAGGGCGGCGGCAACGTTGTAGGGCACGTGCCGCGGGTGGACGAGCAGAGCTCTGGCAAGCTCGCGGATCTGCAGCCGCCGCGGAGTCAGCTGCTGCTCGCACCACCGCCAGGCGGCAATCTCATCAGTACCGAAACGGGGTGCGATCGACTGGCGGAACCGGCGAGCGTCACCGCCGTCCTTGGTCCAGGTCTGCAGCCAGCCGCGTAGTTCGTCCGTGCGCTCCAGCATCGTCCAGTCCATGAGCCGCTCGGCAATCTGGCCGGCCGCGTCGATCACGAAGGCCTGGTGAGGTGCTCCGGTGACCCGATGCACCCGGCCCTCGCTACGGTGACCGTGATGAATGCTGGCTGAGCTGAACCGCGCCCCGACCGCCAGCGCTGCGACCGCGTGCCCAGCTTCGTGCCAGGCGGTCCGGACGACGGCCTTCCTGGCGGGCGACAGGCTCGCATAGCAGCCGCAGTCATAGCGCTGCTTCACCCACCGGTCATGCACGATGGACTCGTCGTCGTACCGGCCGAGCCGAAGCAGCTCGCCCCGGATAGCGGCGACGGCCTGTCGCTCGGCGGGTCTCAGGGTGTCCATCCGCGTTCCACTTGTGCGTCGCCTTGTCGGCACCGTAGGGCAGACTACGCGGTGGCACAGACTTCAGTCAGCATCGACATTGCGAGGACGAGATGACAGGCACTCTGACCGCACTCGGCGTTGCGAAGCTGGACGAGACGGCCCAGAAGCCTGTAGCTGATGGCACTGTGCCCGGCTTGGTAGCGCTCGTCGCCAGTGGCAATGACGTCCATGTCGCGACGGCCGGACGGCTGTCGATCGGCGGGCCGCCGATGCAGCGCGACTCGCTGTTCCGCATTGCCTCGATGACGAAACCGGTGACCGGGGCCGCGACCATGGCGCTGATCGAGGAAGGCATGATCGGCCTCGACGAGCCGGTGGATCGCCTGCTGCCCGAGCTCGCCGACCGTCGCGTGCTGCGCGAGATAAGCGGGCCGCTCGACGACACAGTCCCGGCGAGGCGAGCCATCACCACGCGTGATCTGCTGACTTTTACCTTCGGCTTCGGCCACGTGATCGAGATGTTCATGGCAGCGCAGCCGTTCCCCATCGTGGCGGCATCGGATGCGGCGCGGCTCTCGACGATCGGGGCCCCAGATCGGGCGATCCAGCCCGATCAGGACGCCTGGATCGCCGGGCTCGGCTCGCTGCCGCTGATGGCCCAGCCGGGCGAGCGGTGGATGTACAACACGGGTGCGTCGGTGCTCGGCATACTCCTGTCGCGGGCAGCTGGCGCCTCGTTCGCCGACGTGCTGCGGAGCCGCATCTTCGGGCCGCTCGGCATGGCCGATACGGCCTTCTGGGCTAGCCAGCCGGACAGGCTGGCGACGGCTTACCGGCCCGTGCCAGGCGGGCTGGAAGTATGGGACGCGCCCGACGGCGACTACAGTCGGCCGCCTGCCTTCCAGGACGGGGCTGCAGGGCTGGTGTCGACCGCTGACGACATGCTCGCGTTCGCCCGGATGTTTCTGCGTGGCGGCCAGCCCGTGCTCTCTGCCGACGCAGCCAGGGCGATGACGACGGATCAGCTCACGCCGGAGCAAAAGGCGCGCGGGGGCCTTGGGCCCGATTTCTTCACCGGGCAGTCCTGGTCGTTCTGCCAGGCCGTCAACGACAGCGGGACATTCGGCTGGAACGGCGGATTCGGTACGTCCTGGCTCGTTGATCCTCGGCGCGACCTGGTCGTGATCGTGCTGACGCAGCGCATGTTCGAGGGTCCCGATGATGCGGCGTTGCACAGCGAGATACAGGCCGCGGCCTACTCCGCGCTCGACTGAACGGAGGCGCCAGGCGAGGGGAGTTTCGCGGCGGGACTGTCGGCCGGATGGAAGACCCCGAGCACGCGCAGCATGTCCGGCCCGCTGTTTTCCAGGCAGTGCAGTACGCCGGGTGGCAGATGGATGCAGGAGCCGGGACCCAGCGGCTGCTGCGTGCCGCCGGCGTGCGCAATCCCTTGGCCGTCGATGATCAGCACTACCTCGTCGTACGGATGACTGTGCTCGGGTGCCCGGCCGGGCGGGATCTCGCCGACGAACTGGGTCGCCACCGGGCAGTCGCGGTCGGGCCCGAACAGGACCCGGAAACGCCGGTCGCCCGTTGTTTCTACCACGCACTCGGCGAGCCGGCGGATGACCGGCGCGGCGGAGGCGGCCGGCTGCGACGCAGCCCTGAACGGCCGCGACCCTGCGTTTGGCGGCTGTGCGGCAATGGCAGCCGGCAGGGTCACAGCGTCCAGCCGCATCGGAGCTGGCCCCGTTGCGGTCAGCCGGTACCGGGTCCCGGCGGGCAGCAGCACGCCCTGGTCCGGCCCGAGCCGCGCGCTGTGCTGTCCGGGCTCGTCCGGCAGCCTGAGCTGGCCGCTGCCGCTGAGCACGTACCACAGCTCCGTGCTCGCGACCGCGTCCGCGACGTGCGAGCCAGGCGGCATCTCGACAAGCCGGCGCACCAGCCCTGCGGTCTGGCTGTGGCCGGTATCAGCGAGCAGCCGGACGACGGCGCCGCTGCCCGGCGGGCTGGCTCCGGCCGCGGTCACGGTCTAGGCCGTCCGGGCCAGCGCTCCCATGGGGTCCCAGGCCGGCAACACGATCGGCTCGGCTGCCAGTGCCTGCTGCAGTGGCTCGGGCAGTGCGCTGCGCCGGGCTGCGATCTCGAAGACGTACTCGTCGAACCACGAGTCGTTCATCGTGTAGAAGCCGTCCTTGCCCCGCTCGGCGCCCCAGCTGTTCTCCACCCGCCAGCGGCGGGGAACGCCGTCCAGCACGTCGACGCCGGTGAACAGCATGGCATGGGTCATCTGAGTCTCGTGGTACGCCAGCCGGTCCGCCTTGCCCAGCTCAAACGAGGCGGCGTAGACAGAGGGGAGGTCGAACAGGCTCGCGTCCCAGATCCCGTAATCGCTGCTCATCATCTTGGCGACATCGCAGCCGAACCAGACAGGCTCACCGCCCTGCAGGGTCTTCGCCGCGATGTCCTTCAGCACCGGCATGTCCACGTTGAGGTATGTGACCGGCGGAGCGCCCAGCACGTTCCCGAGGTACTCGACCGTGAAGGTGCGACCGACCGGGCTCGACGGGCGCGGGTCGTGGACGAGGCAGACATAGTCGTCAAGCGGCAGGTCGACGTACTTGGCCGCGAACTCCTGTGGCGTCAGGACGCCGTCGCGGTGGAACTGCTTGTCCTTGTCGGTCCACTGCCAGTCGAAGCGCTCTGGCGGGGTACCGAGGTGGATGCACAGCACCCGGTAGATGACCGCAAGGATCTCGGCCTTGACAGCCCTGGCGGCCTCGGTGCTCTCGGCGGCTGCGGCCCGTACCAGCCTCGTTCCCTGTCGAAGCTGGTAGCGCAGGACCGAGTTCATCCGAGCCGTATTGGACGAGCTCTGGGTCTCGGGCATGAAGCCCTTCGGCACCAGGCCGTGCTTCGCCACCAGGGCCGCGAACATGTTCCACTGGCCGCCGTCGCTCGCGACCGACTCCAGGAGGAATGCCACGGTCCTGTCGTCGAGGTCGCGGTCGGCGGTCTCGATGATCGCCTCGAGGAAGTAATTGGCGCGCTCGATCTTGTCCCAGAACATCGCGTAGTTCTGGGAGAACTCGAAGTCCTTGATCCCGGTCTTCCGCATCACGCCGACCCGGAGCAGGTTCAGGCCCGCGAAGAGCCAGCAGCGGCCGCTGCGCTCCTGGTTGGTGACCTTCCAGTCGTCCAGGTGGGTGGACAGCGAGTGGTCGATGCTGTTGAGGATCTCGCGGTTGATCGCGACGTCGTCGACCGTGACGCGAGTGACCGCGTTCTGTGCGAGCCGGTAGCCCGGGTTGGCCGAGAAATCCTTGCGCAGCAGCTCCAGGTCGGCAGCGGCCAGTGTCCCGTCCATCCAGGCGTCCTCTCCCTCGGTTGGTTGCCCCTGGTCTCAAATTACCAGCGGTCCGGGCCGGCTGCGCCGAGCCGAGGGCGCCGGGCCGGCGGGTGCTATAGTCCACTTCGTACCGCACTGGTAGCGGGCCTGTCGTCTCGATTCTTGCTCAGCTCGAGGAGGCCTGCCCATGCCCGAGATCGAGGTCCGCCCCTTCCGCCGCGCGGACCGCCAGCAGCTCACCGATCTGGTCAACAGCCACGCCGGCGCAGTCGTGCCTGGCCTGGGCGTGTCGGTCGCCGCAGTGCTCAGCCAGCTTGAGCGCCAGCCTGGCGAGTACATCGTCGATCCGTGGGTGAGCGAGCGGGTGACCCTGGTGGCCGAGCAGCACGAGCGCGTGGCTGCGGCTGCCCACCTGCTGCGCTACGCGGGCGACGAGCGCGTCGGCCCGGCGTACCGCAACGGCGGCGAGATCAGATGGCTGCTGTTCTGGCCGGAGGGCCCGCGGCTTGGCTCGCCGTACTGGACTGATGCGACCGACGCCGCCGGGAAACTGATGACGGCCTGCATCGGTCAGCTCGAGGACTGGGGGGTAACCACCCACAGCGCCTCCGGCGACCTGCCGGTGCCCGGCGTCTACGGAGTGCCCGAGCAATGGCCGCACGTCCGTGCTCTCTATGAGCGCGCTGGCTTCCGCCATGAAGGCCACACCGAGATCGTGTTCCTGGCGGCAGTCGAGGACCTGCGCTGCGATGGCGATCCGCCCATCGCCGGCCTGACGGTGCGCCGGTCGGTCGGGCTCAACGGGACGCGGCTCTCGGCGATCCTGGGCGAGGAGGTCATCGGGTACATCGAAGTAGAGATCTTCGATGAGGGCGAGCGGGTTGCGCGCCACAGCGGATGGGCCGACATCGGCAACCTGTGCGTCGCCGAGCCGTACCGTCGCCGCGGCGTCGCCACCTGGCTGCTCGCGCGGGCCGCCGAGTGGCTGCGCCTTGCCCATGTTGACCGTCTGCTGACCTACACCTACCTCGACGGGCGTGACCCGACCGGCCAGGGCTACGACGAGGACCGGGCGTTCCTGCAGGCGTCACGGTTCACGGAGCTGACGCGGACGATGCGCGGATGGAACCGCGATCCGCACGCCGGGTGAGGGATGTGTCAATGGACGCAGGCGCGGGTATACGCGCGGTGCCCTGCCGGAGACGAAGTTCTAAGAGGCGATTCGCGCGTTGCGCCAGCAGCATTGGCTCAGAGTTGGCGGCATCTGC
>Ga0335073_10012943_pt1 | contig 11690 bp, 13 predicted proteins | sample Lox_Sample_22_FD_207093 | JGI IMG/M metagenome (GOLD analysis project Ga0335073, IMG submission 207093) | Soil microbial communities from Loxahatchee National Wildlife Refuge, Florida, United States - Lox_Sample_2.2 | ecosystem: Environmental > Terrestrial > Soil > Wetlands | place: USA... | reverse complement strand
GGAAGGGGCCGACCTGCTCGACGCCGACTGGTCGCACGCCAATCTGACGGGCGCGAGGCTCTGCCACACGGTCGGGCCCAAAGGCAACGAAATCAACCGCGACTGCTAGACACCGGAGGCCGCCGAGGATCGACACGCGCGGCTGCCCCATCGATCGAACCGCAGCAAAAACGTTCCCGCGGGAACGTGACCCACGCCGGTTGCGCGTCTGCTCGGGATCATGACGCCAGCGGGGGTTTCTCGTCTCGGGACGAGCGCGCTCCCAAGACCTGGGGGAATTGGGCCTAAACATCCTGTGCCCACACCGGCGCTCGCGGTAGCTTGCGCATATGACCGAAGGTGTGCGCATCCGAGATATCGAGAACGAAAAGGCGCGTCGCCGCGCCGCGCGTCAGATGATCGGCGAATACCACGAGCAGCAGTTGCGTCTCCTCCTCGACCACATCCGCGATGGTTTCGTGAGGATGGATGCGGGCGAGATCGACCCGTTCGAGCTCGACGACCTGATCCACCACTACAAGCGCTCGGCGCAGAAGCTGTGGTCGTTCTGCGGCTCCGGCGGAGGCACGTGGGAGCGCGCGGCCCTGAGGCTCGAGTGGGAGCGGGAGGAGGGCGAGCCGGACACGGACTGGTGGGAGGTCGGCCGTCCGCGCCGGCGAGAACGGCTGACGCCCCAAGTCTCGGGAGGAACCTCTCGAGAACTGGCGCCGGGCTCGGGCGGGTGAGAACTGGCTGACATCGATCCACTCCGATGACCGGACCAGCCCGTGACATCAGCGCCGTCTCCGTCCCACGCCACGGGGTACTGCAGCTGACCTTCGCCGACGGTTTGACCGGCGAGGTGGAAGTCCTGGGCCGCATGAACGGACCCGTGTTCGAGCAAGCTGTCACCGCTCCCACGGCACCGACCTCGCTCCGGACACGCTCGACGGGCGCGTTAGGACCCACGGCCCTTCGTGGTCAAGATACGATCGATCCGGGCGCGCGATGGGACGCAAGCAGCCAGTTGAGATGCGGGGCGAATCCGCAGATGTGGCTTTCTTTGAGCTGATGAACAGGCATCTGCCGCGGGCGTTTCTCGCGGTGATGCGCCGGTTGCCGGGCGAGCCACGGTGTCGGCTGTGTCACGCACCATATGGCGGCGTGGGCGGGCGGATCATGCGCCGCGTCGGTTTTGGCCCATCCCGCAAAAACCCCACCTTGTGTAATACGTGCTTTGAGAAGGCTCCGATGGGGGGTGTCGAAATGGAGATCGGGGTCTTGTTCGCGGATGTCCGAGGATTCACGTCCCTGGCCGAGGACATGGCGCCAAACGACGTGGCTGAGCTCTTGAATCGCTTTTACGCTTCCGCCGCACGGATCCTGGCCAAGTCCGCGATCATCGACAAGCTCGTCGGCGATGAGGTCATGGCTCTCTACCTTCCCTTGCTGGCCGGTGAGGGCTGGGAGACATACATGCTGCGCGATGCGTCAGAGCTTTTGCGCGCCGTTGGCTTCGGCTCGTCCGCCGAGCCCTGGTTGCGTCTTGGCATCGGTCTTGACGTCGGCCGCGCGTTCGTCGGGAACGTCGGAGCCGGCGATGTGAAGGACTTCACCGCACTCGGCGATGTTGTCAATACCGCCGCAAGGCTTCAGTCATCTGCACAGGCCGGCCAGATCGTGATGTCCGAGAGGCTGTTCACCCGTCTCTCCAGCGATGAGACATCAGCCAGCTCGAGGAACCTTGGCCTCGAAGGTAAGCGAGAAGCCGAGCCCGTGCGCGTCATCGACCTCACCGCGGGTTCCGGCAGCCACCGTCCCTAGGCGACACCGCGGCCGGAGCCGGGTCAAGTCTCGATTCGGAAGAGTTCGGTGAATCGCTTGAGCAGTTTTAGGTTGCCGTTCAGGATGGTGACCACGTTTTGTTCCACGGCCTGGGCAGGGGTGAGCGTGCCCGCGATCAGGTGGCGGATGCCCGGGCCGGTCGCGAACCGCAGTTCAGGTTCGCCGCTGGGCAGCGAGCCTCCCACCGGCGGTGCCGGCGGAGCGATCTGGACCACCTTCAGTTCGTCATCGTTGACCTGGGCACGCAGCTCGACGGCACCGACCCCGATCTGGAAGTCCAGGGACCCTGCGGCGGAGTCTGGCCGGAACGCGGTTTGCAGGGCCATCGTCAGCGAGTCGGGGGTGACGATGTCATCATCCTTGGGCTCGCCCATCGACCGGAATCCCCAGCGGCCCAGTGCGAGCACGATCGGCTCGAGTTCGCGCCCGTATTCGGTGAGTTCATAGACGAGTCCGCAGCGTGCCAGTGGGACCCGGCGGATCACCCCGCCGTCCTGTAACTCCTTCAGGCGCGCGGAGAGGATGTTCGTTGGAATCTTGGGCAGGCCCTGCTTCAGGTCGGTGTAACGGCGCGGACCCACGAGCAGGTCGCGGATGATGAGCAGCGCCCACCGTTCCGCGACCAGTTCGACGGCGGTGGTGACCCCGCAGTACTGCCCGTAGCTGCGGGCGGCCACTCAGACCTGAGCCTGCTGGGCCAGATATGCCTCCGGGCCCTGCGCTACTGCCTCCGGCGCCATCCAAAGGAAGGCCACGACGTTGCCGTCCGGGTCCTCCAGGTCACGGCTGTACATGAACCCGAGGTCCTGGGCCGTGCCGTGCTCGCTGCCACCGGTGGCCAGACCCGCCTCGATCGTCGCGTCGACGTCCTCTCGGGAGTCGCGGGTGAACGCGCTCTGGACCTGCGCGGTCCTCGCCGGGTCGGCCACCTGCTTGTCGGTGAAGGTGGCAAAGAACTCGCGCTTGAGCACCATGAAGTAGATGTTCTCGTCCCAGGCCAGGCAGACGGCGTTCTCGTCGGTGAAGAGCGGATTGACGGTTGCGCCGAGTGCGGTGTAGAACGTCTTGCTCCGCTCGAGGTCGGCGGCCGGGTAGCTCACGAAGATGTTCGTCGCCATGACGGTTGCTCCCTTGATGGTTTGATCGAGGCGGTTCGTCATGCTTGCAAAAAACAAGCTCGCTTGTCAATAGCAAGTGCTCTCGTTGGTCTCCATTGCCGAGCCGCCGCCGGCTGCTTGTCTCAGTCCGATGCTCCGTGACCGACGCGGCTGGCCATGCGCGTGGTCGGTGCACACTCCCCCCGGGTTAGCTCGCGGCGCAGGGCCAGACGGGCGCGATGATGCAGCCCGTGTATCGAGGCCTCGGTGCGGCCCATGCGGTGGGCGATCTCTCCCGGTGATAGGCCGACCAAGTGGCGTAGCACGACCACGTCGCGCTGATCCTCGGGCAGCGTCTCGAGCGCCTGCTCGAGTCCCCTGCGGCGGTCGTGGCTCGAGTCATCGGCCGGAGCCGAACTCTCGATGACCTCTTCGCAGGGCACCGGACGCCGCTGGCGCAGCGAATCGATCGCCACGTTGTGCGCCACCCGGAGGATCCATGCGGTGAACGGAACTTGCCGAGGCTCGTATCTCTCGATGGACGAGATCAGCTTCATGAACACCGTCTGAGTGACGTCCTCGGCCTCGTGGGCATCGCGCACGATGCTCAGTACGTATCCGTAGATGTTGTCCTTGTAGCGGAGGTACAGGAAGCGGACGGCCTCCATGTCGCCCGACTTGGCCCTCATCACTGCCCGCGCGATCGCGGGATCCCGGTCGTGCTTCTCGGCCGGCCGGGCGCGAAAGCCGCGCGAGGCCGCCAGCTCGCTGTCGTGAGAATGCCCACGGTCCCGTGCAGTCCTGCGTACAGCTCTCTTCTCAGTCATTCGAACATTCCTCTACTGGCACAATCCGCCCGGCCGCACCGCCCGGCGGATGAGTCTTCTAGAACTTCGCCTCGAAAGGCGTCTGGGAGACGGTCGGCAGACCGCCTCGAACACTTGTCGATGTATCGGCAGCTTTTCTCTCCTGGCAGTGAAGAGTTCTCGAAGAAGTTCGCAATCCTTTGCCCACGCGCGCTCTTAGTCCCAAGGCGGCCGGGTGCGCCCGCCAGAACGGCGCCGAGCTGAAACATTGGCGAAACCGCCCAGTTCGTAGAACCCATGGCGGCGGGACTCGAAGAGACACCGCCTGGAAGGCAGCAGATGCGAGACGGGAACCATGCAAAGCGGCGGGCCCGCGGACCGCGAGTGACCCTGGTCGGGGCGATGCTCGTGATTGCGGTCATCGTCGCGGGATGCGGCGGAAGCTCCCACAGCCAGTTGGGTGCGACTGCGGGTGGCGCAAGTGGCTCGACCTCCACGGGCGCCTCCGGATCGGGGCCGCTCGCGTTCTCGAAGTGCATGCGCGCCAATGGCGTGCCCGGGTTCCCGGACTTGAGCAGCAACGGGATGCGAATCGGCGAACACGGGCAAACGGTCTCGGTCAACGGGATCTCGGTGAACGCCTCGGCGTTCACCGTGGCTCTGCCGAAGTGCGAGCGCTACCGGCAGCACACCTATGGCACCCCGGCGCAGACCGCGCAGCAGACACACCAAGCACTCCAGTTCGCGCGCTGCATGCGCAGCCACGGCGTGCCGAACTTCCCCGATCCCAGGGTCATGGCCGGCGCCGACGGCAACCAAGTGGCCTACCTGCCCGGAGTCAACATCGACGCGCCCGCCGTCCAGTCCGCCGCGAAGGCCTGCGGCGGCGGCCCCAAGGGACCCTGAGCAGGCACGCGGCTCGCCGCCAGCGGGCGGACCTGACCGTTACCGAGCCGCCCGCCTCGCCCGGCGGGAGGCGCCGAGCGAGGCGGCGACGACGAGGGCGATGCCCGCCAGCTCGCGGGCGCTCAGGCCCTGGCCGAGGAGGAGAAAGCCGGCCAGCGCGGCCACGGCCGGCTCGAGGCTCATCAGCGCGTTGAGCGCTGCCGTCGCCGAAGGCACGTTCGAGGCCGCCGCGCGTTGGCTCCACGTGACGCCCTCGGCGGTCAGCCAGCGCATCAAGACGCTCGAGACCACCGTCGGGCGAGTGCTCGTGACCCGCTCAAAGCCGATTCAGCCGACCGCGTCGGGTCAGACGCTGCTCAGGGTCGCACGACAAATGCAGGCGCTCATGACCGAGGCCGGCGACGAGTTCGAAGACGACCCGATGACGGGAGCCGCGGTGATCTCGGTGGCGGTTAATGCCGACAGCCTTGCCACCTGGTTTCTGCCCGCGCTCGCGGCCGTCGGGCCCTCACTCCGATTTGAGCTGCGAAGGGTCGACCAAGATCAGACTGCGGGGCTGCTCCGCCAGGGGACGGTGATGGCCGCCGTGACCATGCAGCGCGAGCCGGTTCCCGGATGCACGGTCCGGCGGCTCGGCCGGATGCGCTACCGCCCGCGCGCGTCCCCGAGCTTCCTCGCCACCTGGTTTCCCGAGGGGGTGACGGTGGCCGCGCTGGCCCGCGCGCCACTCGTCGTCTTCGATCGTGAGGATCGCCTGCAGGACCGGTATCTCCGCCGTCGCAGCCGCCGCCGTGTCGACCCGCCCCGACACTACGTCCCCGGATCGGGCGAGTTCACCCAAGCCATCGGTCTCGGCCTGGGCTGGGGCATGGTCTCGGATCTCCAGTCGGCGGCCGGAAACCTCGTCGAGCTCGACCGCGAGGGCCAAGTCGACGTGGCCTTGTACTGGCAACAATGGCGGTTGCGCACAACGGCGCTCGATCGCGTTACGGAGGCCGTCACGCGGGCGGCGTCACAATGGCTGCGATGAGCCGCGTCTTCCGATCGGCGAGCACATCGTTCGCCGGCGCGGCGCCGGTTCTCAGCGGTACTCGAACAAGCGCCTGACGAGCCGGGCCGCCCCCCGTTCCACAGAGCGGGTCACCGCTGCGGTGGCCAGCTTGGCGTAGCTGTAGGCGCCCTCGGGGTTGGCCCGGACGGCCGCGTCAAGCGCCTCAGCGTCCCGGCCGACGAGGATCCGCCAGGTTCCCGATTGCACCCCGTCGAGAATGATGGTGGCGGCCTCGGCCGCGGTGAGCGGCGCGCGCTCGCGAAAGCCGGTCTCGATCCGCGCCTCGAGCTGCCCCGGCTCGGACATGCCATGAGCGCGGCGAGTGTTGGCGATGATGTCGGTGCCGACGTGTCCAGGCATCACGACGACGGCCCGGACCTGTGGTGCGTTCGTGCGCAGGTCCTCGATCAGGCCCTCGGTAAAGCCCTTGACAGCGAACTTGGCCGTCGCATAGGCACTGTTCGGCATTTTCGGGCCGAGGCTCGCCCAGAAGCCGTTCACGCTGCTGGTGTTGATCAGCACCCCGTCGCCGCTGGGGATCAGCAGCGGCAGGAACGTGCGTGCGCAGTAGTACACCCCCCACCAATCGACCGCGAAGGTGCGCTCCCATTCCTCCCGACTGCTGGTGACGAAACTGGAGCCTCCGCCGATGCCGGCGTTGCTGAACACCAGATCGACGTGGTCGGCGGCGTGCTGGCGCTGCAGCTCGTCGCGGAATTGCAAGACCTGCGCCTCCTCGGAGACGTCGCACGCATGACCGCTGACAAGCACGCCATCCGGGGCGCCGGCTTGTGCTTTGGCCGCCGACTCGGCGACCGCGTCGTCGTTCCAGTCACACGCCGCGACCGAGCATCCCCGCGCGGCCAGCTGCCGCACAAGCTCTCGGCCCATACCCGAGCCGCCGCCGGTCACGACCGCAAGCTTGCCCTCATACCAATCCACGTCGCGCTCAGCCATCAATCTCTCCCCTCACGGAAGTCAATAGCCATATGATATCATTCTGCTACCAAGCGCGCAAGCCGGGTGGAAGGCGTCCACACCGCGCCCGGGGAGACTCGAGCCGGTTCAGGCGACGGTTGCTCGGGCGATTACCGCGGCGGTGCGCCGATGGACAGGCGCGCCCGGCTCATCTGGCGTGAACCGCTTCTCGAGCGCAGCCTCGAACTTTCGCCGGAGATCACCAGACAGCGTATGAACCAGTGGCCCGAACGGTGTCCCAAGCACGCCTACTGCAACAGAGGCGGCGTCGGGCCAGCTCACCTCGAGTTCGACCACTCTGGCGTCGATCGGCGAGAAGCCGGCGTCCTCGAGGAGCGACCGGACTGTCTCGACGCTCATCGTGAACGTGTCGCTCTCGAATGCCCTGGCGAACGGGGCCTGAGCCCCGATCGCGGCCAGTTCCTCTCCATAGACGCCGAACGGCTCCAGTGGATGCCCCGCCGCCCACACGGCAATCCCAGCGACCCCGCCAGGGTGCAGAACGCGTCGCATCTCTCTAACCGCGGCTGCCTGGCGTGGGAAGAACTGCAGACCCTGCTGGCAGAGCACCACGTCGAAGCGCCCGTCCGCGAACGGCAGCGCATCGGCTGACGCCTCCACGTACTCAATCGGCGCGGCCCCCTCCGGCGCCTCGACAGCAGCTGCGCGGCCCAGCATCGGACCACTTAGGTCGCTGGCCACCACGTGCCCGTCCCCACCGGCGCGCTGGCCTGCGGCGCGCGCCAGGGCACCCGTCCCGCTGGCGATATCGAGAACCCGGCTCCCGGGGGCGACGACGACGGCGTCGAGCAGGACCTCCGCCCACGGTGAGAACACCGTCGGGACGAGGTGCCGCTCGTATTCGTCCGGAACGGATTCAGACGCGAACGCCGAGGAACGATCACCGCTATCACCAGACATTCGCCACCGCCTCTCGCAGCCGACCGCATCGCCCAGCCCCCGCGGGCCTGGTCGGCAACCTATCGGGTCGCCCTGTCGAGCATCGTGCCCGGCGATCCCGGCGTTGACCCGTTTGGGATGATGACCGCGGGGTTGGCTCGCCGCAGGCTTTGCCGGCTTTACGGGCGGGTCGCTGGGAACTCCCGGAGAGGAATGTTGTGAGCATGGCTACGGATCTCGACCAATCCTCAACTTCGTACGGTGCCCCTGCTCTGGAGGAACCCGCGGCGTTCGCGACGCTGGTCTCCGGCGAGTCAGCGGAGCGCGGACGCGCCGCCCGGCGGATCGTGCCGCGGTCGGCTCACGGCGAATGGTCGCCGGCGCCGGATCGGCCTGATCCGATCGCACTGCTCCAGGCTCAGGCGCAGACGCGTCTCCAAGAACTGGTGCCGATCAGGTACGGCCGGATGCTGGTCTCGCCATTCACGTTCTACCGAGGTGCGGCTGCGGTCATGGCCGGTGATCTTTCGGCGACACCTGATTCTGGGATCACCGTGCAGGCGTGCGGCGACGCTCATATCTCGAACTTCGGGGGGTTCGCTGCCCAGGACCGCAGACTCCTGTTCGGGCCGAACGATTTTGACGAGACCCTGCCCGGTCCGTGGGAGTGGGACGTCAAGCGAATGGCCGCCAGCGTCGAGATCGCCGGCCGAGACATCGGGCTGCCCACCCATCGCCGCCGCGCGCTTGTGGCCGACTGCGTGCGCGAATACCGCGAGGCGATCTGGCAGTTCGCTCAGAAGAGCCACCTCAACGTGTGGTACGACCGTCTCAACGCAAATGAGCTGGTCGACCGGTTCGGCGGGCGCCTGGGCAGGAAGGGCCGGATCCTGTTCGCCGCGCCGTTCGCAAAGGCCCAACGCAAGACGAGTGTCCGGGCGGTCGAGAAGCTGACCGAGCGCAAGCAGGGCGAACTGCGCTTCCGTAGCGTCGCGCCGCTGCTGGTGCCACTTCACGAACTGGTCGACCCGAACGACGCACGCCGCGACATCGACATCGTGTCGGCGGCGCTCGAGCAATACGCCAAGAGCCTCGACGCCGACCGACGGTACCTGTTCGCGACCTACCGCTTCGTCGACATGGCCCGAAAGGTCGTCGGGGTTGGGAGCGTCGGCACGCGCGCATGGGTGCTCTTGTTCGTCGGGCGTGGGGGGCGGGATCCTCTCGTGCTCCAGATGAAGGAAGCGCAGGCATCCGTCCTCGAGCCGTATCTTGGCGCGAGCGAGTTCGATAACCACGGCGAACGCGTCGTTCGGGGTCAACGGCTCTCGCAGGCGGCGATCGATGTCTTTCTCGGCTGGCAGCGCAGCGTCGGCCTCGATGGCAAGGAGCATGACTTCTATATTCGTCAGCTCTGGGATTGGAAGGCGTCGATCGACCTCTCGCCGATGTCCTACGCGGGTCTGCACGCCTACACGCGGGCCTGCGGGTGGTCGCTGGCTCGTGCCCACGCTCGCTCGGGCGACCGACTCGCAATCGCCGCTTATCTCGGTGCCGGACCATCATTCGATCGGGCGATCACCCGCTTTTCCGCCTCGTACGCCGATCAGAACGAACTCGATCACCGGCGGCTGGCCGACGCCGTCGCCGCCGGCGAGGTGACGGCCCTGCGCGACCTCTGAACTACCGCTGTCCGTTCAGCCGTCGGCGGGGGCTGATCACGACGGAGGTGGAACCGACCTCGCGCGCCACTTAGCTGCGCGCGGTGGCCTGCGCCAGGAGGAATGCGATTCGTCCGCGGAAGCGGTTGAGGGTGGTCGTGGGCTGCGACTCCGGGAGTCGCGTCCCGGCGTGGGCAGCGAGCCGTGCGCGATCGGCGGCCTGGATAAGTTCGGCTTGGTGCTGCTTGGCGATGGTGTAGGGGAGCTGGCTGTACATCGTTGCCTCCTCGGAGGTGGTTGGCTGATGTGAGCAAGCTACGAGTAAGCCGGCGGCCCGTCATCGGGCTTACGCCTTATCTTGCGTCTTACTTCGAGGGGTCCGGAGCTTAAGGGCGCGCACGAGATAATCGCGAGCATGATCGGTCGTGTCGCGAGTCCGCTGTTCGTGGGTCGTCGTGAGGAGCTGGCGGTGCTCGAGGGCGCGGTCGATAGCGCCGCCGGAGGTAACGGCGCCGTCGTGATGATTGGCGGCGAAGCGGGGATGGGCAAGAGCCGCCTGGTTGCCCAACTCGGTGGGCTCGCCAGTGCGGCCGCGCGACCCTGGTGCTCGGCGAACGCCTGCCGCTCGGGGATGGCGAGTTGCCCTACGCACCGGTTGTGACTGCGCTTCGATCGCTCTTGCGAGCCCGCGATGCCCTGGAGCGGGCGGCCCTCGAGGGGGCAGCCAGCGATGAGCTCGTGAGACTGTTACCCGAGCTCGGAGGCGACGCGAGGCCGCCGAGATCGATCGCTCCCGATAAAGCCGGCGCATCCGGCAGATTGTTCGAGCAGCTGCTCGCGGATTCGTACGTCTCGCCCGCGAGGCGCCGATCGTGCTCGCCATCGAGGACCTGCACTGGTCAGATACATCCACCCGGGACTTTCTGACCTTCCTGGTTCGAGGGATTCGCCGTGAGCGATTGGCGCTGATCCTCACCTACCGCGGTCGCGTCACTTGCATCGGGAACGGCCAAGGTGAGGAACGGGGTGGCGTCGGTGCACCTCCGGCTCAATGGAAGGGCCGGGGCCTGCTCGCGAGCGCGCCCGGCAGGCGACTGGGCGTCAGGGCCACGATCACGCTCGATGGCAGCGCGCCGGTAAGTACGGGGCTCGAGCTGGTACAGGTCAGGCAGCGACACCAGCACGCCTGAGGGCCCTCCCCAGCTCCCGACGGCCCGAAAATTTCTTGGCTGGGCCGTGTAACGGATCGCGCGGACGCGGGACAAACCCTTATCTCCGCATCCGCCACACGAGGAAACGATCCATGACCACGCTCAGCCAACTCATCGCTTCTAGGTCCACCCTCAGACGGACCCTCGTCCGGCTCGCCGTCCTGCCATTCGCGGCACTCGCGCTCAGCTTCGCCGCGGTTCCCGCGGCAAGCGCCGCCAACGGCGGGAGCCAGACCTTCACCTACACGGGCGCTTCCCAAAGCTTCAGCGTGCCGCCGGGGGTCACCCAGATCGCGGTCACTGGGGTGGGAGCACCAGGGGGCTCCGGCTCGGGGGCATCCGGCGGCGGTGCGCCGGCGGCAGGAGCGGTTGGGGGCACGGCGACCGCGGACCTCCCGGTCACTCCCGGAGAGGCCCTGACAGTAAACGTGGCCGGGCACGGCGCTAACGCCGACTCGGTGGGCGACGGGGGCCGGGGCGGAAGTGGGGGCGGAACGGGCGGTATCTCCGGCGGGGGTGGCGGCGGCGCCTCTGATTCCAACGGCGGGGGCGCGGGCGGGGGGGCCACGACGCTCTATGACGCGAGCGGCAAGCTGCTGCTGGTTGCCGGTGGTGGCGGGGGCGGCGGTGGTGCCGGCGCCGTCAACGGTTACAACGGTGGCGCCGGAGGCCCCGGCGGTTCGCAGCCCGGCGGTGGCACCGGGGGCTCGGGTCTTGACGCCGGTAGCGGCGGGTCGCCGCAAGCCGGGGCCTCCGCGGAGAGGGGCGGGCAGGGAGCTTCGGGCTCCGCCGGCGGGGCCGGCGGTGGCGGCGGGGCCGGATACATCGACGGTGGTGGCGGCAGCGGTGGGGCGTCCGGCGGCGGTGGCGGCGGTGGTGGCGCGGCCGGCTCGTCGTATGTCGAGCCGTCGGCCATCGGCACCCCGAGCTTTGGCACCGCCGGCAGCAGTCTGGCCAACGGCGAAGTCATCATCTCGTGGAGCGCGCCGACGACGACCACCGCGAACTCGGCGTCTCCGAACCCGTCGTTCACCACGGTGACGATCACGGCGACGGTCACCCCGCCGGACGGAGTGACCTCGCCGGCGCCCACCGGGATCATCGACTTCCACGACAACAACCAATTCCTCGGACAGGCCGTCCTGAACGGCTCCAGCCCCGATCAGGCAGTGCTCACGACCGGCTTCCAGGCGCTGTCCCCGGGGGCTCACAGCTTGGAGGCAGACTATCTCGGCGACAACGTCTTCCAGGGAAGC
>Ga0335073_10012942_pt1 | contig 11691 bp, 8 predicted proteins | sample Lox_Sample_22_FD_207093 | JGI IMG/M metagenome (GOLD analysis project Ga0335073, IMG submission 207093) | Soil microbial communities from Loxahatchee National Wildlife Refuge, Florida, United States - Lox_Sample_2.2 | ecosystem: Environmental > Terrestrial > Soil > Wetlands | place: USA: Florida... | reverse complement strand
TCAGAGCCACTAAATCATTCCGGGGAGTAGCGCAGCGGTAGCGCACCTGCTTTGGGACTAGCGAGACACGAGCGTTGTCCTCACCTGTGGTTACGCAGGTCAGGCGGAGGCCAATCGGGCGGAGTTGTCCGCTGAGGCCAAGGAGGTTCCGCCAATAGAGCGCCGGTATCCGGCAGAACCCTTCGGGAATCCCCGGTGGAGGCTCGACCTCCAAGCGACCACCACCGGGAGTCAAGTGGGTCACCCGGCAGTCTCGAGCCCCTGGTCGGGACGGCCCTCAGCCAGGTCGGCGCCGGGGCCGGGCGGGGTCGACTTCGGTGTTTGGTCGGGTGTCGGGCGCCTCCAGAGTGGGGCTTCCACGATGCCGTAGGATTCGCCTGGTGTATAGCCAGATCGCTAGCAACAAGCGACGCAGCGTGATCTTCATCGTGCTGTTCTTCGTGGTCTGGCTGGCTATCGGGGCTGCTTGCGGCTTCCTCTTCAAGGCCTTCTACCACCCCCCGGCCTCAAACCGGTTCGCGGCCGCCCCGCCGACGCATTACGGCTGGACACCGGTCATCGTCGGCATGGTGATCTGTGGCGTGTTGGCGGTCGGCGGAATCGTCTATTCCTTGAACGCCGGAGCCGGGCTGGTGCTGCGGGTTTCGGGGGCGGTGCCGGCCGACCCGGCTCGGTACGCACAGCTGCACCACGTGGTGGAGGCCTTGGCCATCGGGGAGGGGATCCCCAAGCCCGCCGTCTATGTGATCAACGACCCGGCGCCGAATGCATTCGCCACCGGGGTCAGCCCGGACAAGGCCGCGATCACTTTCACCACCGGCCTGCTGGCCATCATGAACCGCGAGGAGCTGGAGGGTGTGGCCGGCCACGAGATGAGCCACATCAAGAACCATGACATCCGCCTGCTGCTGGTGGTGAGCACCATGATCGGCTTGGCCGCCCTGCTGGCCAGCGTCCTGTGGCGGAGCGCGTTTTTCGCCGGAGGCGGGCGAGGCAGGGGCAACGGCAATCAGCTCGTCCTGGTGATCTTCGCGGCCGGCGCCCTCCTCGCAGTGGTCGGCTTCATCTTCGGTCCGCTGATTCGTCTGGCCCTCTCACGCCGCCGGGAGTCGCTGGCCGACGTGAGCGGCGTGGAACTGACCCGGAACCCGGCCGGTTTGTTGAGCGCCCTCAAGAAGCTGCAGCAGAACGACACGCCGTTCAAGACCATGAACCACGCCACCGCGGCCATGTGCATCGACGACCCCTTGCAGCACCACGAGGCCTGGTACCACCGCCTCTACGACACCCATCCCCCCATCGAGGAACGCATCGCCGCGCTCGAGCAGATCGCGTCCGGCCAATCCGTCTGAACAGGCGGCCGGCCGAGTCGTGGCCTCAGCTGGCTGGGGGTGGCACCTGAGTGCCCGCACCCGGTGGAAGCCCCTCGGGGCCAGCGGCAAGCGGAGGTCCCGAAGCGGCCGGGCCGGCTGCGCTTGGTCCGGAACCAGGGAATGTCACCTGGGGTACGGCTCGGTCGCCTTCGTCGGCGGCGAAGAACGCCAATGCCTTAAAACCGAACGGCCCCGCGATCACATTACGGGGAAATGTCTGCAGGGCGATGTTGTAGTCCCGCGCACTGGTGTTGTAGTAGCGGCGGGCGAACTCGATCTTGTCCTCGGTGGCAGTCAGCGTTTCTTGTAACTGGAGAAAGCTCTCTACTGCCCGCAACTGCGGGTAGTTCTCGGCGACTGCGAACAGCGATCGAAGCGCCCCCGACAGAGCGTTCTCAGCGGGGGCGATCTGTCCGGGATCGCCCGTTGCGCCGGCCGCGACTGCGTTGGCCCGGGCTTGGGTGACCGCCTCGAAGGTGCCCTGCTCGTGGGCGGCATAACCCTGCACCGTCGAGACCAGGTTGGGGATGAGGTCGTGACGGCGCTTGAGTTCGACGTCGATCTCCGACCACGCCTCCTGGGTCCGGTTGCGCTTCCTGACCAGGCCGTTGTAGGCCAGCCACAAGCCGAGGGCGAGCAGCACCACGATGACAATGACAACGATCAGCACAACCATCGTGGAGCGGACCCTTCCGAAGATTTCCTGCTGCAAACTCTATCGCCTGCGCTCCCTGAGCGGCCGGGGATCGGATGCCCGAGGATCTCGGCTGCCCCGAGGGTTCGAGCGTTCGGCGCACACCGGGGCGACAATCCGCCCCTGCCTTTCGGGCAAGCACGGGAACGGTCCTGAGGGATGTCCTCTGGGCCAAGATGGTGCGCATGTTCGAGGACCTCCTGGTATCACAACGTCCTGACCGGATCGACGAGGAGGACCGGGTGGTGGCCGTGGACCGGCTCCATGAGTTGGTCAGTGGCGGAGACTTGTCTCTTGAACGTTTCTCCGCCGTCCTAGAGCTGGTCCTAGCCGCCGACAACCATGGCGAGCTCGAAGTCGCCATGTCAGCTGTACCACCTCCGGTCCGGCCCACCCCCGCCTCACGCCGCTTGAGCCAGCCGCTGGTGCTGCAAGCAGACGGCGGTCTGAAGCTGGGCTCCGGCTGGCAACTGGCCGCGAACACGACCATCAGCGTTGCTTTCGGAACGGCCTGCCTCGATCTGACCGCTGCCAGCTGGGACGCCAATCAAATCAACCTCCGGCTGGAAACCCGGGCGGGTGCGGTCGAGGTGATCGTCCCCCAAGGCGTAGCCGTGCAGATGGTCGGCGGGTCAGGACGCATTCAGCTTGAATCGCTGTCTCGGCCCATCCCGGGCGGGCCGGTATTGCGAATCTCCACCTCCGGGCCGACTGGGGTAATACGGATACGCCACCCCAGGAATCGCAGAACCGGGCCGCTGGTGCGCTGGAGGCGACGGTACGCCAGGGGCCGGCCAGGCTCGGCGACATAGACCATGGCTCGTCGACCAGAACGCCAGGCGCAATCGACGGCATGTTGGCCGGGTCGGCTACCCGTCTAAGCTCGAGACACGCTGACGGGCCAGTTACTCCACCTGGGTAGGGGTGATCGCGCAGCTCTTCTCCTGGAGCCATCGGATCAGCGGTCGAGACCCGAGCGGTCGTAGACAACCGATTCGCCTTGTGCAAGCATCCTCAGGAGTGGGTCTACGACAAAGGTGCAGGTCAGAGACCAGATTTACTACGGGGAGTAGCGCAGCGGTAGCGCACCTGCTTTGGGAGCAGGAGGCCGGGGGTTCGAATCCCCCCTCCCCGACCCGAGTCCAATCCCGCGCTCCGATCCAGCGCCACCCGCTAACTCTGCCGCCGGCCCAGCGCAGCCCTATCGAGGGACCGGCCATGTAGGATCTGGCCCCGAGTTGCGGGTGTAGCTCAACGGCAGAGCACCGTCCTTCCAAGTCGGCTACGCGGGTTCGACTCCCGTCACCCGCTCTACTAGTGGTCCCCTCGCAACAGGCACTCTACGCATGACAGTCCCCCCGCTCCGAAGGCGCCGGCGGCGACCCCAGGGCAGATCGTTGGCCCTGGTCGCCATCGGTTGGTTGCTCGTGGGTCTCGCCTTTCCGGGCTACTCCGGGGCGGGCGCCTCCCCCCTGGCTGTCGCGGTCCCAGCCGAACCCGTCCTCACCTGGACGCCGGAGCAACCGGCTACCCACCCGCCGGCGCTGGCCTACGCCTCGGCCGTGTACGACAGCGACAACCAGACGGTCGTTCTCTTCGGTGGCGTAGAGGCGAACGGCACTCTTTCCGATGACACCTGGGTCTGGGACGGCACGACGTGGACCGACTACCCCGGCTCGGAGATCCTGGCTCCGCCGGCCCGGGAAATGGCCTCGATGGCCTTCGACCCCAAGCTGCACCAGCTGATCCTGTTCGGCGGGCTGGGCGAAGGGGGGAGCGCCCTGGATGACACGTGGGCCTGGAACGGCCTGTCGTGGAATCAGCCAGGCTTTTCGACCTCGCCGTCGGCTCGCCAGTCGGCGGCCATGGCCTACGACGGGTCCGATCTGGTCCTGTTCGGCGGTCTCGGATATCAAGACGGTCCGGCCCAGTCGACGACGTCGACCGTCCCGGCCCCATCAACTTCCACCGCAGCTGCGTCCACTGCTTCCACCACACCCATGGTGCTGAACGACACCTGGCTGTGGACCAAGTCCGGATGGGTGGAGTCCCCTGCCGCCGGGCCCCGCGCCCGCTCGGGGGCGTCCTTCTCCTACGACAGCTCGGCTCACGACGCTGTCCTTTTCGGCGGAACGACCACCGTCACCGGCTCGCCCGACCAGGGGCTGGTCGGCGATACCTGGACCTGGACCGGGTCGGCGTGGAAGCGGGCGGCGACTTCAGCGAACCCCGGTCCGCGTCAGGGGGCGGCCATGGTCGACGACCCCGGAGCCGCCGGACTGGCGCTCCTCGGCGGTATCGGCGCCGGGGGCACGCTCGACGACACCTGGCTCTGGAACGGCTCCACCTGGACCGGGTCCGCGGTAGAGGTTCCCGCGCCGCGCGCCGGCGCCGCCGCTGCGTCTATAGCCGGCGACCAGGCCTTGCTCTTCGGCGGCGCCGGGTCCGGTGCCGTCCCCCTCAGCGACACCGACATCCTGACGACGACACCGCCGGGGGCCACCGCGCCCACGACGACCCGGCCATCCGTATCGCCCACCACCCATGGCTCGCCCCCGATCCGGTCCGTGCAACCCGGTAAGTCCGGCATCACCTCCACATCGGGGGGTCCTCGGCCCACCACCACTCTCGCCTCCCCGCCGCCGGACCCGTTGACAACCACGGCCACGGTGGTCCGAAGAGACCAGTCAGTGACCCTGTCAGGTGAGGGCTTCCGCCCGGGCAGCGATGTCGAGATCACTTTTCACTCCCGACCCGAGCTGCTCGGTCTGGTCACGGCCGACGGCCTCGGGCACTTCCGCACCACCGTTTCGGTGCCGGCCCACGCGGCTGGAGGGAGCCACCATTTCGAGGCCACGGGCGAGTCCTCATCCGGCCAGAAGCACCAGCTGGTCGTGGCCGTGCGGGTGGTCGGGGTGCCCGGGAACGGCGACCCCACCACCGCCGAGACACTGATAATGGTCGGGGCTGCCCTGCTCATCCCCCTGGCCGCCTGGCTGGTTATCAGCGCATCCGACCGGGTCCGGTCCCGACGCCGCCGTCAGGCATCCGAGCAGCCAGCTAGCTGAGCGCAACCCCCGGGTGACAGGAGTCACCTCGGGAGTGTGACGGTCGCAGCAGAAGGCTCGCTTCTGATCAATGCATCATGGCTGCATGCCGGAACGGAGCGAGGGCCAGGAGCGATCTGGACCGGTTGTTGGGGCACCCCCATCGATGGTCTCTGCTGGGGCGGCAGGGACCATCGTGGTCGCAGCAAGGACCACTCCGAGTCGAAGGTCGTGCGGGGACCCGGAATAAGTCCGAAGCTGGGCCTTGTCTGACGGCGATCGGCGGAGCGCCGTCAGACAGGCCGATCCTGATCGGAGGCAAACGCGGACGGCGGGCTCGCCTCCCGTACGCGCAACGAGCGCGCCGCGCCTACCATCTCCGAGCCGGAACAGCATGCCGACGCCGACCATCTCCGCCATCTCCGAGATGGAGGACCCTTGCCTCCGCAACCTCTGGATCACCCAGACCTACCACGACCTGGGCACCCGGATGTCGGCGAGGGGACTCGAGCCGGACGCGACGTGGGCCCTGTTCGCGGTCTGGGCATCGAAGAGCGCCGGCCGGATCATTAGGGGCGACGAGCTCCCGCCCGTCCTGCGGGCCGGGATCGAAGACGACCGGGCCGTGCTCGAACAGCGTGACGACCTCAACAATCGTTGGCGATGGGCCCGGCGGCTTCGGCTTACCCACGAGTTGCAGCTCGGCCAGCTCCTGACAATGAGCGACGGCGTGGTTGCCGATGTGTCGCGCCAGCTGGCCGAAGGCAACCGACTGGTGTTCGCGGAGCTGGCGCCGGTTTTCGACGCTCTCGCTGGCGGCGACCATCCGGAGGTAGGTCCGGAGCTCGAGCAGCCGGTCGCAGATTACGAGCGGGCGCTAGGCGAGCCGGATCCGGCGAAGCGATCCATCCATGTCCTCCGAGCGAACGTGGCGGCCGTGGCCCACGAGCAAAACCGGCTGCAGTCCTATATAGCCGGCGCCGTGAACGCACCGATCGACGACGCCGTCCATGACCTCGTCGACAATCACATAGTCCGCCTGATCCCGGGCTGGCTCCTTAAGCACGTAGCCCGGCCGGCGGTCGACCAGTTGAGCTCCGAGCTGACCAGGCTGTGGCAGGACTCGGCCACTGCCATCCTGATGAGACTGGTCACCGCAGACGAGGACCTGGATCTGCACCACACCCTCCCGGCCCCGCCCGGGGGCGGCCCGCTCTTCGTGCCTCCTCTGTCCGGCCCGGAGGCGGCGGCGGCGGTGCGATCGTGGGACCGCACCCAGGGCCGCGGCAGTCCCTGCGGAGCGGACGACTGGGTGTCGCTTCAGCAGCGCATGGGCTACATCGTCAACCTGTTTCGATCCCGCCAGCGGCGACCCAGCCTCGCCAGCCCGCCGTTCAACCCGGCCCAGCTCGACGAAATGGCCAAAGGGCGATTGCCCGCCGGTCCGCTGTAACCCCCAGCGGAGCTTGCAGCTCCTCCGGGATCGAAAACGAAGCCCGGTCCCCGCCGCGCTCGGCCGCGACCGCTGCGGTCAGCATGGCCCGCCCGAACCGCTCCGAGAAGCCGGCAAGGAAGCGCCGGTGGGCGCCGACGGCCGAGACCCGACGGGTCAGCGACGCCAGCGGCCCGAACACGGCGCGGGTCCAGTCCGCGGCCGGAACGCCTATGAGATCCGCTGTCGCGTCTCCCACATACCAGCGGACCGCGGTACCCGGCAGCCCCTTCAATGGCCAGGACAGAAGACCCCGAGCCTGGTCGAGCAGAGCCACGATCAGGTCCCGGCCGGCCTCGCTGGCCCCGAAGTGCACGCTGCGGACGTGTTCCATCAGCGTCTCCGCAGCTGAACGGTCCAGAGGCAGAAAGCGCGGCTCCACGCCGAGCAGGTAGCCCACGTACGACCAGAGGTGGAGGTAGTCGTGAGCGTCTGAGGGCGTGTAATCGACTCCGGTGCGATCGAAACCTTCGAAGACCACCTCCGTGAAAGTGAGGATGGTCATGAGGAGATCTTCCTGATTCAGCGGCCGCCCCAGTTCGGCGACGTCCCAATCGACCCGGGGGTCGTGCTCGATCAACCAGCGGACCGCGGCGTGCATCAGCCGGACCCGGCGTACGGCCTGGAAACCGGCCCCGCCCGCGTCGAGCCCGCCCGGCCGCATCACGTCCAGGACGAACTGTGCCGTTTCATTCAGACGGCGCTTGGCGTCGGTCTCGAGTCGGGCCGTGGTGGCCAGGACCCTCACGCCCTGGTGGCAGGCATAGGCCGTGGGTAGCGAACCGGCGTACAGGGCGCAGAAGACGTGAGTCCCCACCTGGGCGAACCAGGATTGGGCCCGGCTCAGCACGACCGGGTCCAGCCAACCGGGGACGGGCGGAGTGCCGGCCAGGTAGCGACCCACGGCGTCGTCCGGGGCGTCGGCGGGAACCTGGCTGAAGGCCAGGCGGCGAAAGAGCTCGCCCGCGTCGGCGCGCTCGTCCGCGAAATGGGCGCCCACGACCGCGTCCGCCTCCGGATCGCCCCGGGACCGAAGGGACTCCAGCTCGGCCGTATCCCATTGCCCCGTGATCGGGCCGGTCATTGCTCGCCCGCGACGTCTCCCGAAAGGCCGTCCGCCACGCTGGCCAGCCGGTCGGCGACCGCCCGGGTCTCGAGAGCCAGCGCCCCCTGGGACCGGGCCACTGCGACCGCCTCGTCGCTCGACCGGAGCGACGCGGCCGCGTCTCCCATCTCGGCTTGGCGCCGGGCTCGCAGCCTGAGCAGCTCGGCCTCGCAGAAGCGCTCGCCGGTGGCGCGAGCGATCGTCAACGCCTCCTCGAGCAGGTCCACCGCAACCACCGGATCCGCCGTCCGCTCGGCTTCGAGGGAGAGCAGATAAGGCCGCATGAACAGCGCCGGGTGGTCCTCGTGGCCCGGCACATCGGGCGCCCGGCCGTCGGCCCAAGCCAGCAGCACGGCGGCCCACGACCGGATCTGGGCCGTGGTCCGGTCGTCCGCCAGAGCCAGGGCCTGGGCGGCGAGGGATCGCACCCCGTCGGTGTCACCCTCGAGCTGGCACACGATCGCTCTGGTCGTCCAGCACATGCACTGGGCATGGGAGGATCCCTTGGCCGCGGCCAGGTCCGAGGCCCATTCCCCCACTTGCTTGGCGCTTGCCGGTCGGCCGGCGAGGCCCTCGGCCAGCGCGTACAGCAGGTACCCGCCGACGATGACGTCGACGAGCAAGCCGGGCATGGCCATGGAGTCCGGCGAGGGCGGCCGGTCCATGGTCATCCCCACCAGGTCCAGGGCGTCGATGATCGAGCTCTGACCCTCCCGCAGCCGGCCTTGCCAGACGAGAACCGAACCTCTCGTCATTCCGATGGCCGGGATCAAGGAGCTGGCTCCGTACTTCAGGGCCGCTTCGTTGGCCGCGTCGAGGGTGCGGAACACCGCCGGGTAATCCGTGATGGCCTGGTAATGAGGAGCGAGGGTCAGGTAGCACTCGACCTCGGCCAGACCGTCGCCTCGTCGCCCGGCCAGTTCGAGGCTGCGGCGAAGGTTGTCGCCAACGGCCGGCGAAGCCTGGTCGATTGCGCCCTGGTACTGGCCCAGGTGGAGCCGGACCCGGGTCTCGACGGCATCGCGTTCTGCCCCTTCGGGTAGCTCAGCCACCCGCATAAGGGCCTGACCCAGGTGAGCAGCGCTCTCCTTGAACAGGTTCAGCCGGGCCGCTCGGCGGGCGGCCTGCTCCCATGCGGATACCGACTCGGCCGGGCGCCCGGCCAGGCCGAGGTGGACGGCCATCACCTCCGGGCGCGCCTGGGCGTGTTCTGGTGCTGACATCAGGGCGTCGGCCACCCGTCCGTGAGCGTCGCGCCGGGCACGGCGCAGGAGCGACTCGTAGGCGGCCTCCTGCATCAAGGCGTGCTGGAACTGATAGGCGCCGTCGTGCTCCAGTGACCGCACGATGCCCCGGGCTTCGAGGTCGGCCAGATAGAGGGATGCCTCCAGCTCGCTCAGACCGGTTATGGCCTGCAGAGTCGCCATGTCGAACTCGAGGCCGATAACGGCGGCAAGCTGGGCCGCCCTCTTGGCTTCGCCCAACCGGTCGAGGCGGGCCGTGACCAGGTCGCCCAGGGTGTAGGGAATCGAGGTTCGGCTGGCGCCGCCCTCTTCGGCCTCCTCGTTGACCGAGCGGGTGAGCTCCTCGAGAAACAGCGGCACTCCACCGCCTCGTCGCACGAGCTGGTCGCGAAGGTCGGACGGCATGGGGAACTCCATGGACAGGCTCTCGACCACTGCGGTGGCGTCATCCGGATCCAGCGCCGCCAGCGCCACCAGGTACGGCCGCAGCTGGGAGAGGTCGCCCGTCTCGGGGCGGGCGGTCATGAGGATCAGAAGCGGGATCGACTCGGTGCTCAGCCGTTCGAGGGCCTCCAGGGTGCTGGGATCGGCCCAGTGGGCGTCTTCCACCACCAGCACCGACGGTCGGCCCCGCGTCCGCTCCACGACCCACTCGGACGCCTGGGCGGGGCTCCTGGGCACGTGATCCATAAGGGCGGCAAAGGGCTGCAGAGGACTGAGAGCGTCCCGGCTGAAGCAGGTCACGGTCAGGAAGTCCCGTCTCTCGTCGTTCGAAGCGGTGACGAACTCCCGAACCAGGCGGGACTTCCCGATGCCCGGCTCCCCCACCACCACCACGGTGCGGGGCTGCCCCAGCCGGGTGGCCTCCCAGTGCGAGGCAACGGCTGACAGCTCCGATCTCCGGCCCACGAATTTGGTCAGGTGCCCGGCGTCCAGACGCGACCGGATGCCCGTCGCCGAGATGACGCGGAAGACCTCCATCGGGAACTCGAAGCCCTTCAGGGCCTTGGCGCCCAGCGGCTCCATCACGAACCACCCGGCGTTCAGGCTGGCGGTGATGCCACTGACCACCACCTGGCCGGGGCCGGCGACGCCCTGAAGGCGAGACGCCACCGTGGGGGCGTCCCCGAAAATGTCCGCCGGGCGCACCACCCCGCCGGCCGATGCCGGGGCGACGACGACCACCCCGGTGTGGATCCCGACCCTGGCAGCCAGAGTCGGCAGGCCGGGCAGGGACAGTCGCTCGGTCACGTCGCCGACGGCATCGACGATGGCCAGGCCGGCGGAAAGGGCGTCCTGACTGGCCGAGTCGGTCCCCTTCGGCCAACCGAAGTAGGCGATCACCCCGTCCCCCTGGAACTGAGTCACGGTGCCTCCGTGGGAGGCGATCACCTCGGCCACCCGGTGCTGATAGGCGTCGATTACTTCGTGAAAATCCTCCGGGTCCAGGGTCGTCGCCAGACTGGTCGAGTTGACCAGGTCGGCGAAGACCACCGTGAGCTGTCGCCGCTCGGACGTAGGCACGCTCTCGTAAGGCCCCGGCACGAGGTCAGAGAGTACGCGGTCGGGGCGGATCCATCAGCCGGCGTCGGCCAGCCGGCGCAAGCCGCCCATGTCGAGGACCGTTATCCGGCCCCTCTTCACCTCCAGCACGGCCGCGTCCTGGGCCGCCCGCAACACCCGGTTGGCCGTGTTGCGAGTGCTGCCGGCCATGGCGGCCAGTTCCTCCTGGGTCAGCGGGATGGTGCCGTCTCCGTAGAGCGCGGCGGCGTCTATGACCCTTCGGAGAACCCGGGTGGTCGCGGGCACGAACAGGGCCTCGACCAGCTGGTCGGTGAGCCTGACCACCCGGGCGGCGAGAAGGCGCAGCATCACCTGGTCGAAGCCGGCGTCCTCGGCGCGAAGCTCGAGAAAGGCCTGCCGGGACAAGAACAGTGTCTCCACCGGCTCCAGGGCAACTGCCGACGCCGACCGGCGACCTCCCTCGACGAGGAGCGACTGCTCCCCCACCGACTGGCCGGGCCCGATGACCGTCAGCGAGGCTTCCTCTCCGCTCGGGGTCGAAATGCGAACCACCACCCTCCCTTTGGCGACCACGTACATGCCATTGCTCGGGTCACCAAAATGGAAAAGAGCCTGCCGTCGGGCGAAGCGCCTCGGCACACACTTGGCCAGCAGGGTGTTGCGCTCGCGGGCGCTCAGGTCTTCTAACAGGTTCAACTCCATCCTGCCAAGAGCATGTCAGCCCGGAGCCGGGTGCCTCTATCCCAGCCGACCCTCCTCTTGCCAAATGTGGGTCGAGACCGCATCTCGTCGTTCGCATCTCCCCTTCTCTGGGTGATCCGGTCCCGACCAGTCGGGCCCGAAGATGGCGGCCATTTCCTGGACGCGCGGGAGCGCTCGGCCGGGGGCTGATCCCGTGAGTGACGAAGGGCCGGTGGGAGAGGGATGGGTGTCGAGAGAGAACGGGTCAAGGGCTTGGGCCGCTTGGAGAATGGGCTGCGCCAGGCGGGCGACTGGTACCTCTGGGGCCCGTACCTGAGCGAGAGACAGTGGGGTACGGTGCGGGAGGACTACAGCGCCAACGGGGAAGCCTGGGATTACCTCCCCCATGACCGGGCCCGATCACAGGCCTACAGGTGGGGCGAGGACGGGCTGGCCGGGTTCTGCGACGTGGAGCAACGGCTGTGCCTGGGCCTGGCCCTGTGGAACGGCCGCGACCCGATCCTCAAGGAG